>Ga0102944_1001492_pt1 | contig 15436 bp, 10 predicted proteins | sample SalPonD_shore_MG_FD_78172 | JGI IMG/M metagenome (GOLD analysis project Ga0102944, IMG submission 78172) | Salt pond soil microbial communities from South San Francisco under conditions of wetland restoration - Salt Pond MetaG... | ecosystem: Environmental > Aquatic > Marine > Intertidal zone >...
ACACGCCACCCTCTCCTCCATCGAGAACGCCCATCTGGATGATTACCAGCAGCTGGTGGAAGACACCCTCACGGATGCCGTGTCGCTGGTGTACGAGGGCGGCCGCCGGATAGCGTAACCCCTCCCCGTCACCCCTCGACCATGGACGACGGGGAACGGCCATAGATCTCCATTTTTCTGGGTATTTCTCACCTTTTTTATTGTCCTTTTGGCTTAATCCGCTTGTACGGAATACTTGGACACTAAAAGGACCAAAAAATCCCCAAGAGAGGGATTCTATGATCCCAACAAGTTGGGAAGAATCCCTAATCGGGACTAAACGCAAGGCTGCGAGAATCCTTTCGATACCTTCAACGACTCTCTCCGCTAAAGTGAAGCCTGCCCCGTGGAATAAGGAAATTCGTCAATAGCCAAAATTTTAAATAGCGGTTTTCATTTGTCTTTCAGTGAATCCCTTTCCTTCAATTATGCCACGGGGTCAGACAGCGGGAAATTTGGCCGCTCCGTTCGCCGGAAGGTATTCGTGAAAGGCTTCTCGAGGCCGATTCACTCCACGCTGGTGAAACAGGAGAACGTCTCTTTAGAAATTCGTGCTTTCCTCGATACCAGATTATAAATATCCAATACAGCCTGTCTTGTCCTAAAATAATTGACAGTTTTAAACGGCGGTGGCATAGACGGCCTCAGGGGTCTGATAATCCAGCGCCATATGCAACCGCTCCTGATTATAGATACGGACGGCTTCCGCCACCCAGCGGCGGGCGACGGCCAACGAGGGCAAGACCTCGCCCAAGCCAAATTCCTGCTTCAGGATCCCATTCACCCGTTCCGCCACCGCATTCTCATACACATGATCCTGCTCGGTCATACTGATGGTTACCACCGCCTGCCCAGGCGCGACCGATACCAAATGCTGCACATGGTTGGGATAGGTCCGCCAGCCATGCCGGGAGTCGGTCGTCTGCACGGTCCGGCGATGTCGCCGGACTAATAACCGGTGGGTTCGCAGCAAATCAAACAGCCGGTCCCGCCCGATGGTTACGCCCTCCGCAGCGAGGTGCCGGTGTAGTTTCCGGCCGCCCGCATCTGGCTGCCGGATCCGAATCTTCCGCATCAGGGCCAGCACCTGGGTCGCCTCCTCGGCCCACCGCGTCTCCACCTGCGCCCGCATATAATAGGCCTGCCGGCTCTTCCCGAACACCGCACACAGCGCCGCGATCCCGCCGCGAAGATGCTGGGGCCGCATCAGTGCCCGCCCCCGCCGGACCACGCCCACCACCATTTTTTTACCGCGATCCTCGTCCGAGCTTCCACTTCCGCCAGGAGGGACTCCAGCGCAATCACTTGCGCCTGGGCCTGCAACAGCGCGTGCTCCAAGGCCTGGTTCTCTGCCTATAATTGCTTGATTGTATCCTGTTCGTACCGGGTCTGCCCGTGCACCACCTCCAATGGATGCATCCTGTCCATATTGGCGTAGCCAGCGATAGATACTATTGTACGAAATATCGTACCGCAGCTTCGCCAGCGGTTATCTCCCCTCCGGCAATTTCCTGCACCACTTTCTACTTAAAACCCTGACTGTACCGATACTTCGGGCCTTCCATGTCTCGCCTCCTCTTCTTTTTGTGTCAACCTCTTTCAGGACGAGACACTCTTTTCTCTTAACTTTTATCTGTTTTTCGTGTAAATTAGTGTAATTAGTGGTTCCAGCTTTTTAGTGCTTTTTCCCGTTCCCCGTTTCACCTATTCCTCCAGCCACGATACGACATCACGGCCGGACAGGACATTCTGTCTCAACTGAAAGGCCTGTGATACTCCCGCAATATCGTATATCTTTTGAATTCCAGCGGTATTGAGGTTGCCCTGGTTCGATTGGCTATAATTAATCAGCAAAGGTGTTGGTGCCGTAAGAGCAGCCGCCGTATTAATGCCGCCTATCCGGAGCAGTCCCGGGACAAACTCTATTGCCATGGCTTGATCATCCGTAGCAGGTACTTCCACCTCCAGGGCGGCAATTTTGTGCACATCTCCGGTCGATCCACCAGCCATAACTGCCCAGAGACCGGCTTCTTTCAATCCTATGACGTTGACTCCCGGAATCATTTGATCGGCTCTTAAGTATCTGGCAGCGGTGATTATGTCTTGGACACGCTCCTGCGCATCCGTTTTATTGAAGGTGGTAAAATACTGGAAATGCTCATCACGCTGGGTTTGCGCCCCCTCGATGAGAACATGCTCACCGGTTTTAAATGCATCGATGGCCAGTACGGCGTGGCCGTTTGCCAATAATTCCCTGATCAACTCAACAGGCGTCACTCCATCGGGTTCCACCAGATCAGCTTTGCCACCCGGACTGACAACCACATCCGCCACCCGCACCTTCTGGTTTGGTTCATAATACACAGCAGGGATCCAGTCTCTCTTTCCCACCCTTGATATCATCAAATCCGTGGCACGAAAACCGGCTCCCCGATATTGTCCCTCTCGATGTCCAGCTATTTCTCCCCGTTGATCCACCGACAGAGTATGTTCATACACCGTCCCATAGATGTTCCGGAAAGTCTGCAGACTCGCTTGGTCTATCGGCCAGTCATCTTCAACACGCTGCCGGGAAGTATTTATCATATATTGTTTGAGCCTGGCTTCATTCATGTTTTCTGCTCCCGACGGCAGGGAGTATTGGTCGGCCAGCAAGTCTTCGAAGGTGACTTCCCGATCCGTTACGGCTTCCTTCAGAAAGACCAGCAGATCTGCATCGACAAGTGGTTCGAATGACTCTTCGTGCAACGTCCCCGATTCTTCCTGATTAAGCATCCACTTTCCAAACCATTTGTAGACCGCTTCTCGGCTGGCTTTGTTATAATTATGCGGGTAATCGAAATAGGCATAATCAAGATGATCTTCGGCATTGTACAACCGGTAGATGGACTGAATCATGGGAAATTCCCGCTGCGGCGTATTCACGGTCCAGTCATGCGTATTTGAAATCAACAGCAGTGGACGGGGGGCCATCATGGCACTGAGCTCCACATTAAAGGTATTTATCCGGAGTTCAGGTGCATTCTCACACAGACAGCCGCCTTGCATTACGGTGGAAATCATATTCACAGGAGCACTGACCTTCAGGATCTTGTTGCCAAGGGCCGCCGTCAGGGCAAAGGTTTGCGTCCCGCCACCGGAGGCGCCGGTAATCGCAATTCGGGAGGTATCCACATCCGGGAGTGAAATCAGGAAATCAAGGGCACGCATACTGTTCCACAGCTGCAGGCCAAACAGATTGATTCCCCAAAATTGTGACAGGCTATCCGAGGCGAAACTGTGAGGAACCTGCCTGGTATCGCCATACCCCACCATATCATACGCTAAGACGACATAGCCTTGCTTGGCAAAGTTGATACTCCTGGCCGGGATGGACCCAAGTGCCGAATCGTGTATCCGGCCCCGCTCCCAATGTCCGTGCGGCGTAAGGACCGCCGGGAACGGGCCGGTTTTTCCCTTTGGCCGGTAGAGATTTCCTGCCAGATAAAAATCGGGATAGGTTTGCAGGGCAACTTTTTCAATGGTGTAGTCGGGGCCCTCAATCCGACCAAATACGTTTGGGGTCAGGGGTGTCTTCTCCGGGAGTGGCCAGAGTCCTGCCGAAACTAATACGTGCTTCCGCAAATAATCCCTCCGCGCCTCCCATGCTGCGATTGAACGGTAGTTCGGGAATTCCTGGAATTCCGTGTCGGTGTGATGCATGTAAAACAGACGGGCATCCCGAAAGGTGAGATCCCGGTCCGCCACACTCTTTTCTGGGTAAACAGTCGTCAACGATGTTGCGGAAACTACGGGCAGTTCTGCTTGCATTTCGGTTTGCTGGTTTGCACAAGCAACGCAGAGCAGAGAAAGAATAATGCCTCCGATTAGTCTTTTCATGATAGATTCCTTGTTACGTGGGTTCTTGTGATTGACCTCTGTATGTACATTGATATTCACCGGAATATCTTGTGCAGAAAAAAGTTTAACGTCCTTCTGTGTTCTTGCTGTGCCTTTCACTCATCCTGCTCACGCAGCCAGGGATTGATTACCTGTTCCGATTCCCAGCGATAATTATAAGTTTGCACCTGAAAGTTGGGCGCGGCTTCTTTAGCCAGATAAGCTCTCCGGGCAACTGCGTACGTATCCTCTACCCGCTGTAAATCAGCACGTTGTCCATTCTGATCCGTTACATTCACTAAGAGCAATTGACGTGGCGCCAGGGCTGCCGCCAGATCCGGGAGATCATAATTTGGAAGAGCATTGGCAACCGCAGTCAGCATATGCCTGGTATCATAGTATTTGTTCATTACTACTGCCTCATAGGAAATCAATGGATCGAGGAGCATTACCTTCCTGATGGCCGGTTCATAAAGCGCGGCATGTAACAGCACTGCCCCCATTTCCCCATGTGCAACCGCTCCGATTTGTCCCGAATTGACCTCCGGTCTTTGTTCCAACACCCGGACCAGCCGGACCAGATCTCCTGCCTGAATCCCCACGATACTCCGTCCGTTGAGAATCGACAGGAACCATATGTTTAGTGAGATATCATGGATATACGCATCCCCCTCAAACACTCCGGGCCCCATTTCGCCTCTTCCTATCAGGTCCGGTGCCAGCACTACATACCCTTGCTTCACGAACCTTTCCATTTCTGAACCGGGTGCTGCACCGGCCGCTTTTCCGTTTGGATTGATATACAGCAGTGCCGGATGCGCACCGAGTGTCTCTGGAATCATCAGCAGATATGGGACCGGATATTCCCCTTCGCCATGAATAAAATACTTCTCTACCGTATAGCCCTGCCTCTGGTAACGGCCGGTGAATACCGGCTGCGGCCGATCTTCCGGTGACATATATCCGCTTAATTTCCTGCTCACCTGCTCCACCCGCGGAATGTGGGTTGCGAGGTTTTGCCGGGACTCCTGAAGATTCCTGAGATGGTCTGTTGTTTCCTGCGCATTCACCTGATACACGGTCCTGGTTTGCATGGCGGTGGTCAACTGTCCGGTTTTGGTGATCTGCAACTCTTCCGGCCGCAGCCATTCGATCGATTGCTCCACTGGATCCCCCGGCAATTTCAGATACTTTTGGAAGAAAGCATATAAAGCCTCCCGGCTTTTTCGGGTCGTCCCATGTCCCAGATCATCTTCTACCGTCTCCAGGTTATCCGGAACCCCGGCGGCCTGGTAGATACGTCGGACTTCCCCGACCGTCTCCCGGACTCCCTGGATGTTGAAAAAGTCCCGGGTCGTGGCCATCACCAGCGCCGGTTTCGGGGCCCGCACTTCCAGCAGATCGGCATGATCGATCCCTTCCGCCAGGCCGGAATAAAAGTTCTGCTCCGCATCCTGCGGCCCGATGGATTCAAGCAGCCGGCGGTAGCTGGTGATGTAATTGGATGGTGCCGCGGCCAGAATCCGATCATCAAAGGCGGCAATGTATGCGGATTGAGTGCCGCCACCGGACACTCCATGAATACCCAGGCGTCCCGGATCCACTTCGGGACGGGAGACCATGTAATCAATGGCGCGCATGCCATCCCAGATCATGTACCGGGCCATGGATGCACTGGAAAGGAATAACTGGGCTCCCGGGTAAGAATGTTCGTGGGTCGGACCGCCAATGCGGGATACACCGGTTTCCGGATCGTAATATTGCAGCCGTTCGCCCTGGCCCACCGGATCAATGGCAAACACAATAAAACCCTTTTGTACCAGGTTCAAAATAGTGCGCTGGCCAGTGCGGAATCCGGTGAGACTGTGTCCGGGAGTGTACAAAATGGCGGGGGTTTTCCCCCGGCGGTTTTCCGGCAAGAATAATGCTCCCGTCACATGAAATCCCGGCCTGGACTCAATGATGATCTTTTCTATGGTATAGCCATCTTTTTGCACTACCCCGGTAACGACTGGATTCAGCTGTGTCCGTTCGGGAAATGGTCCAACAATTCGCATCAGGATTTCCCGAACCTGCCGCTGCCTTCCATCCCAATCGTCCCGTGTGCGCAATCCGGCAATCTGGCTCTCTCTCCGATCCAGGAACTGATATGATTCCAGCATTAAATGATGATACAGCGCATTGGGTGCATCGGTGTACCGCATCCAAACGGATTTGCTCTGTTGGCCGCTGATGACATTCAAATCCTCGGCTTGCGCAAACGCCTGCCCTGAAAGGCCGATAGTTGTAAAAAAGATCCACAATATATAGAACCCCCATCCCCTCATCCGTTTTTGAATATTTACTTTTCTAATGTTCATGAAAGAACTCCATTAGTATAGAGTCGCTGTTGAGTAAGAATAGAAATTTTCCCTGGAGACCCTGCATCGTGGGTTCGAGCAACCGGCATATTCTCATTTTAAACAACCTGCTATGTGAAATGATTCAAGCCCTCCAGAAAAAACGCCGGAAAGGACTGTCATTCTCATTACTCCAACCGGTGTCATTTGCCGTTATTGCTGATATGAATCATATCCCTTGCAATTTCGCAGCCTTGAAATATCACGATGGAATAGATTTCTCCGTCGAACCTCAAAATGGTCACAGCAGGAAAACCCGAAAATCACAGATATCTCAGCCCGCCTCTTGAAAAGGAGGGTCTGGCTCATAATCTAGCATAGAGTACCACACCTTCTGCGGAGGACGTCTTACCATCCCCCGCAGAAGGCCGGTACATTCCACAAATCAGAAGCTGGCGTTAATTGAAAACTGGTTGACACCCCCGAAAATATCCGTGTCGATATAGGAGTAATTTAGCTCCAGCCGGTTATTACCAAAGGTCGGCGCGATACCGAAACCGCCACTGAAATTCCCGATATCACGGTTGAACTGATATCCGGACCGAACACGAAAGATATCCATCAGCACCAGCTCGCCGCCCAGATTCACCCGTTCGGTATAGTTATTCGGATGACTGAATTCGGTGGACACAATGAATTGTGCGGGGCTAGATTCCTCTTCCATAAACAGGTCCATGGCATTCATGGAGACCCCAAATGCGAAATTCAGAGGCAGTTGGGCGGTGATCTCCTCGTATTTTACACTGGACGCGAAGTTTCGGATGGCCATGGCGAAGTTCAGACTTTTATAGCCGGTCTGAAAGTCAATCCCGAAATTATAGACGAGTTTATTTTCCTTATTGGTCGTTCCCATCACGGGATTATCTCCCAGCTGCTGGCTGGCAAGCTGGACCTCACCACCGATAGCGAATTGCGAACTAATCTGGCGGGCATAGGTTAACCCGATGGCATATGCCCCCACATTATTGATGACCCCGGTTTTCTCGAATCCCTCCGGATCGGTCCGTGAGAGCAGCTGTGTTCCCTGGATGTCCCCATAGTCCACCGACAGCACGCTCAGCCCAAAACTGCCGGTGTTCCCGAAACTCCTGGCAATGGCAGCGGCTGTATAGTTGATATCCGCAATCCACTGGGTGCGGGAGACCATCGCCGAGTATCCGGAGCTCAGATGTGCCAAACCGGCTGGATTGTAGAAGGCGGCTTCCGCATCGCGGCTTAATGCAGTATAGGCATTGCCCATCGATGTGGCCCGGGGGGAGGTGCTGACCGCAAGGAAATTCATGGTGGTCTGGCCCAGCTTCTTCATGGAAATTTGGCCATGGGCCTGGGTGACAAAACTCCCACCCAGCATGATGGCCAGCAGAATGCAGAACAGTTTCTTCATGACGTTCTTCCTTTCCTTGTTCCAGTTAGCGCGCAACCAGGAACTTGCGAATTGCCACTCCGCCATTCCCGTCCTCAATGGTTGCGATATACATTCCACTCGCAATCACCTGCTGGCTCTCGGTGAGCATATCCCAAGTGATTGAGCCTGCATTCACAGGACTGTCATGCTCGATGGTTTTCACCAGATCACCGTTTTCAGTAAAGATTTTTACCGTGCACTTGGACGGTAAATTGAAGAAGATGAGACCCCTGAAATCTGTCCATCCCATAGCCTGGACTCTGGGATCATTAATGTTATAGGGATTCGGTGCAATGTAGACATCCGAGATATCCGGAGCAGCTGCACGCGGGGGCTCGACAGATTGGGGAGTCGCCTGGTAGGTGCGTCCACTCCAGATTTGTTTCCCCCGAATATTCGGGTATGCATTCATGTCGTCCTCAGCCACCGTCACTGAAGATTGCACGTAATAGTAGTAAGAAGCACCGAATTTTACCTCGGTATCCTGCCAGGTATGTTCAGCGGCTTTGTCATCCGGTGACGTAGTATGGACAACCTGGAAGAACGCCGTATCCAGTGCGGAAATTCTACGCATGATCTTGTAGCCGGCAAAATTCGGCAAGGCTTCCGCTTCCGGACTGGACCATTTCACTTCCGCATAGTCCGGGAACCCGCTTACAGACTGATTCGGGGGAGGAGGTGCCTGCGGGACATTCCAGTTATGTTCGTAATTCCATTTGGCCTTACTCATTACGGTCATGACCGAGTCCACACCTGTGCTAAGCCACAGATCCTTGTTGATATCGAGCTGATCGGCACCCACCGGGAAGACAAAATTGGACGGGAAATATCCCTTGTCCGCATCCGGAAGGTTAGGCGGGGGTTGAATGATTTCATCAACCAGTTCCTTCCCGACTTGCTTCCCCATTTTGTGACTTAATCCGGTGGCCCCGACGACGTAAATAATATGCACCTTTTCACCCGGTTTGAATTCGGCGTAGGGTCCGATCCCCGAATAGTCATAGGCATGCCAGCCATTATAGGTAATGTTTGTGCCTATCACCTGAAAATCAGGATCACCGACTTCATCCGAATTTTTCATATGCCAGGTATTCGGGTAGGCGCCTTCCATAGGAATTTGTTCCGAGAGAGTCCCCTTGGCATTGTCATGCCAGGGGGGATTATCTATGGGGGATCCCATCCGGGCGTTTTCCGATGGCATACTGTTCACCTGCCCTTCGGAAATAAACGTGATCTTCGGCTGTAAGGGATCATCCAAATCGTTCGCGTCATTGGTGTATGGGGCTTGGGACACATGCAGAAATCCATAGAATTGGAAATGCGGCAATATCAATCGCCCTTCCTGACCGAAGGCCGGCAGTCCCATGTTATCCCCGTTAGTGGTGGGATCGTCGGCGTGATACCAGTACCAAACGCGCAAGCTATCCCCGGGCCGGCCGCCATAATAGTGATGCCAGTGCCAGCTGGTTCCATGTAAGCCGGAGGGTGAGGGGTTGTTACCATACGCGTAACCAAAATCATTCCGACCGATACACATCGAGAACACCACGTCGGTGAGTGTTTGATCGCTCACATTTTCGAAGGTGATATCGTTCACGATGTAATCGTTATGATTTTCCTGGCTCCAGGCATATACCCTGCGGGAGGCTTCCACCCCAATGGCGTATTTGTACATATTTTCAACTACCTGATCAGCCGTGCCGACCATTTTGGTCGGATCTTCCACGCCCAGCGAAAGTTCTTTCACGTCAACATTGTTCACCAGGTTATCGGGCATCGCATGCCGGACGTAACTCACCAGGGGAGTGACAATGGTTCCGCTTGGATTCAGCTCGGAGACCGGGGCGCAGATTGCCTTGGCAATTCCATTCCAATTGGAGGTGGCGATGTAGATATTATCACCGGAAGAGGCGGAGCCGGAACCACTGGAGTTGCCCACCACGTTAAAATCGTTGGGCCACCAGCCGGCACTCATGCTTGCGGCTCCCAAGCCACCGTGGTCCATGACTACGGTCCAGAACCGGCCGGTCTTTATCATAGCCGCCTCCTGCGCCTGGAGTTCGGAAATCCCGATCCCGGCCAGGAAGACGATGGCGAAAAGCAGCACCAACGGTTTGGAAATCCTCCGGATATCGTGATAGCTCTGTATTCTTGGATTATCCATTTTTTTCTCCTTCATAGGACACACAGTATTGTCCAGTTCTTACCCATGTTTGATGCCGGAAACTTTAAAACAGGATTCGGATCCCAAACCAGATATCCCGCGGTTCACTGTTCATGAGCATGTAGATATCCGGATCATTGATATAGGACTTATCCGAACTTCGCAGCATGCCGGGTTTATCATTCCCCCCCTCGTACTGTCCGGGGTTCCTTTCCCGAAGATTATCATACTCTTCGGAGTCGTACATGGGCAGGTGCAGCGAAGCAAGATATCTTTGCTCATCGCCTCCACTGGAAAAGGGCAATCCACTGGCCATATTTCTGATGGGATTATTGAACAAATTCTGGATATCCATATAGCCTTCCATCTGGACACCCCTGGTGGTAAACCGTTTCAGGACCCGGATATCCCAGACGTAGTATGCCGGCCACTGTAAATTATCCTGAACATGCAGTTTCCCCAGCGGATTCCAGGTGAAATAATCACCAGCCGTCCAGGAAGGCAGCAAGCTCAGCTGCCAACCGCCCAGGATTTGATGCCCTGCAACCTCCGGCCCAAAATTTATTGGTGTGGAGAGTGTAACATTAGCACTGAACCTCGGACGCGGTAACGGCCGGGTCTCCTGGCCCTGATATAAGCCGAAGAGCTGGCGTTGCGACGGATTCTCGTAGTAGTTATCGATCCCGATTAAACCGGTTTTCTGCAGCATGTAGTTGTAATTAATCCAGCCTGTGAGCCATTCCCCCACGCTCTTGGTCACACTCAGCTCCACGCCCTGAATATCCCGGTATCGATTATTATCATAGCTATTATAGCCCAGGCGCCCGTCTTCGCTGATGTATCGCACATCACCATATTCGCCGGTGACATCCTTGTAATATCCGGAGATCCGGATGAGAAACTGGTTGAGCAGGTTGTATTCCACTCCCGTTTCATATGCAATAGTCCGTGGCGGTGCCATATTGGGATTACCCAGCTCATAGACGCCGTTCTGGCGGCTCTGGCGGATCATGTAGTTCCTGCGGGAAGGTGTCCGGGAGCGGAAGTGTCCGTAATTGAAAAAAAATTTCGAATTGGCGGAGACCGGAAAGGCTAATCCCAGGCGAGGACTGACCGCCCAGTAACTTTTCACCGGCTCCAGAATTTGGTATTGCCCCTGCTGATCCAGTTCGCTCCAGTGTTCCCAGAGATTATCAATAGCGCCCCCGTAAACCTTATAGGTAAACTTTTCACCCGTCGGCCAGTTTCCCTGGGGATCGTAATAATCTACCCGGACACCAAGATTGGCCACAATACCCTGGTAGGTAATACGGTCCTGCAAATAGGCTCCCCCCTGGATGGGATAGCGCTCCCAGAAGTAGTCGTAATTGTTTTCCGGATGGCCGGGGCGACGGGAGTACATGTTGTGGTCCAGGTTCACATAACTGAAATCCACCCCGGATTTAAACTGGTTATGAGGATTGACCTGGCTGGTCAGATCAAATCTCAGCTGGTAATTTTCTGTTTTTGTACTATCAAACCAGGCGTGGCCGATGTTCGAATAGTAGGCTGTCCGGGCACCGTACGGTTGTTCATATTCGCCATACTGAAACCCATCCAGGACTTGGTTGCCCGGACTCCAGCCATACGGCTGCTTATTCACCGGGATGGGGCCGAACCGGGCTAAAATAGTGGGGTCCCGCGGTACTCGGGGTTCACCGGCGTTATCTACAAAGTAACTCCGGCTCAGGTTCAGGGTCCAGTTGGCTTTTACGCTCACTACATTATCCAACTTCACTCCTATCATTGATACGTACCGGTCGGCCTTCACGTAGCGCTCAGGATACCAGGAATAGGTTCCCACTTCGGCTGTGCCCAAATTATTGATAGGATGCAGGCTCTCATTCGGATAACTATAGGCACTTTGCCCCTGCATTACACCATAAGTGCTGTTGTAATAGCCTTGTATTTGTAGTTTAAGCGAGGGCGTGATTGAAGATTGCAAGGATAACATGCTTGTATTCACATCCTGGCCGTTTCGGCGGATTGGAATCGCATAGTGGTACCTGTTCGAATTGTGGGAGATATAGAAGGTAGCATTCCCCAAGGCCTGGCTTACCAGAGGGATAGGACCGCCGAGCCCGAAATCCAGGTTCCAGTCGGACCGGCCGCCCTCCTGTTCACGGGCATGGTCCTTGAAGAGCTGGACCAAGTTTGGATCGATAGAATAGCCCTGTGCCTCCAGCTCTTTCACCGGCAGTTCCGCCATACGGATCCAGGCATCCCAGAGATACAGATCGAGCGCAGTTGCATGTTGATCTTCTGGTTTGCCGCCATTGTAATTTTCTACCAGGTTATTCCAGCCGGCAAACCGTGCATATTGCTGGCGGAGATAGTCATCATTCGCCCAGGCGGCTTCGGTCCCGGTAAATGCCACCGACGGATCCAGCTCCGGACGCAGAAAGTAATTGAAGGGGCTGAAAATTGACTCTCCCGCATGTTTCATATGTGGCACATTTCCGGACAGATCCAGACTGCCGCTATACCTGTCACGATCACCCGTTTTGGTAGCGATATTGATCAACCCGGATCGGAAGTTACCATATTCCGCGTTGAATCCACCGGAGATGATAGCCGCCTGATTGATCGCACTCAACGGGATTGCCGTTTCCGGGTTGTCAAAACGTTGATCGGTCAGGGTGACCCCGTTGATCATTGTGCCAATCTGATCAGCTGAACCTCCCCGAATCTCCATTTCCCCCCTGCTGGTAAAGGAGGGTTGCTTCTCAAGAAAGTCCGCTAAAGAACGCATGGCCGGGGCCGCCGTGATCTGGGAAGAAGAGGCCACCTGCTGAGTATTGGAGGTCTCGAAATGCATAATATCCGGTGAAGCCATCACGGTAACCGATTCACCGGCAATAGCCTGAGTCACTAGATCAAAATCCACGGTACTAATCTGATCGATGGTAACCAGTACACCGGTCTTGGTGAGCTGGGCGTACCCGATCATCCGGGCCTGGACATCGTAGGTACCCACCGGGACATTGTTGATGATGTAGCGCCCCTGCTCGTCCGTCGCCGCTCCCATTTCAGTCCGCAGCACGAGCACGTTCACACCCGGCAGGGGATCACCGGTCGCGTCATCATGGACCACTCCTCGGATCTGGCCGGTTGTTTGTGCCCATCCTGCTTCCTGCCAGAACAAACCGATGGTGACAACAAGAAAAACCCATTTTATCAGTTTGCTTATACCCATGTTGAAATCCTCCTTGCGAATTATTGGATGATAAGGGTTTCTTGAGGACTACAGAGATCTGTTCCACCTCCTTTCCAGGACACCGCACAGGAAGCGATCCAGAATGTTCGCCTTGTGAGTCGTTCCTCAGGTTCGATTGCACCGATTGATTTTAAGAGTTCTCTGATTAATTCCTGGTTTTCGCCCCTGAGCCTCCGGGCGTTTCAATTTTTCGGTGTCCCTGTCAAAAAACGCACATTTTGCGGGTATTGCTCTGCCCCCTCAGGCTGTTTCCAGCCCAAGAGGGTTCACATCACCCTCGGCTTAGGCCGGGCTCGGCGCCAGGAAGGTCCGTGCCCGCTTGAGATTGAAGGCGAGACTCAGGACCACCACCTCCGCCGTATTCCGCGCCAGAGTGGTATATCGCGTCTTCAGATACCCATAATCTTTCACCCACGTGGCAAACACCCGCTCCACCCCGTTGCGAATCGTGGTTTTTTGCTTGTTTAATCGTTTCTGGGTGGCACTCAACGGGCGATTCCGATACGCCTTATCCAGGATCCCACCATAGACTCCCTGCGTCCGCCACTGCCGTTTGCGCTCCGCCTTTGCATACGCCTTGTCCGCAAACACACTCTTTTCGTGCCCGGTCAGTAACCGGTCAAATGCCGTGGAATCATGGCCATTGGCGGGGGTCACCGTCACGGTTTTGATGAGATCGGACCCCAGATCCACGCCTAGGTGGGCTTGATCGCTAAACGTGGTTTGGCCCCGTTTGGTCACAAAGGTCGCATCCGGATCGCGACTGGGTTGGATCTCCCCGGTCTGGCGGTCGGTACGCGAGGGACGGGAGGGCGCCGGTGTGATGGTCGCATCAATCAGGGTCCTTTTTTCCACGATCAATGCGTGGTCGGCCAACTGGTCCAGCACCGCCTGAAAGACGCGTCAGCACGCCCGTCTCCTCCAGCCGGTTGCGGAAGCGGAAGCGCCAAAAGGTGGTCTCATCGGGCACGGGTTCCTCCAGCGGGAGTCCCAAAAACCGTTGAAACGACCACCGGTCATTCAGGGCGCGTTCCAGCCCCGGATCACTGAGGTTATACCACGCCTGGAGCAACAAGCCTTTGAACAATTGCATCAGATCGCGCGTTGGAAGGCCCCGGTTGGACGCGTCATACGCGGACTGGAGTTGGGTGCGAATGGGGCGCCAATTGATGAGGGTGTTGATGTCATCCAAATAGGTGTTGGTGGGAGTCCGGGTCGTGAAAATCTGATCTATAAGATGCCTCTGTTGTTGGGAGGTGCCAATGAGTGCCATGATACCTCAACTGAGCTAAATTTTTCCTCATCTAGAAGAAATAAGCCAGAGAACTCTTTAAAATATTCCGAATTTTATCTCACCAGAGAGAGAGCCTCATCCGGCTTGCACCAAAAGACAGCAAATCGTCTGTGGCCCGTAACCGTTTGCCACGTGAAATGGAATACGAAGGGGGTAGGTTCTGGTGGATTGTTGTCTGAAAACTCCCATAGAATTCATGGGCTTTCCTCACCTATAAATAGTGTGAGAGTAAAATGTCAGAATATTCTTATATCATAATGCCCAATTTTAACACACCCGTCAAGAGAAAAATGCAGGAATTGCTGTTGTTTGCAAGGAATTTTGCATAACGGTTATAGACCCAAGCGGTGATAAAATGGTAAGAATCGCACGCAGATGACCATAAGAGGTAGAAGGAATAAGGTATAAGGGCTTCGTTAGGAGCGCTGACTATGCAACGAAAACAGGAATACGGAGAACGGAGACCGGAAAGGAAAGAAAAAAGGTAAAAGTAAAAAGGAAAAAGTTGTCTTGTCCTAAAATAATTGACAGTTTTAAACGGCGGTGGCATAGACGGTCTCAGGGGTCTGATAATCCAGCGCCATATGCAACCGTTCCTGATTATAGATACGGACGGCTTCGGCCACCCAGCGGCGGGCGACAGCCAGCGAAGGCAAGACCTCGCCCAAGCCAAATTCCTGCTTCAGGATCCCATTCACCCGTTCCGCCACCGCATTCTCATACACATGATCCGCTGCTGTCATGCTGATGGTCACCCCCGCCTGTCGGAGGGTCTGGACAGACGCTTGACTGCCATACTGGACGCCCCGATCCGAATGATGGATCACGGTGGCCGGCCAGGGGATCTGCGCCAGCGCCTGGCGGAGCGCCCGCAAGGGGCCGGTGGTCGTCAACCGCTCATGCACGACCGCCCCCAGGATTTTGCGGGAGCCCAGGTCCGTCACCAGCGACAGATAGCCGAAACCCTCCCGGGTCCGCCGGTACGTGATATCCGCCACCA
>Ga0102944_1001493_pt1 | contig 15428 bp, 15 predicted proteins | sample SalPonD_shore_MG_FD_78172 | JGI IMG/M metagenome (GOLD analysis project Ga0102944, IMG submission 78172) | Salt pond soil microbial communities from South San Francisco under conditions of wetland restoration - Salt Pond MetaG... | ecosystem: Environmental > Aquatic > Marine > Intertidal zone >...
CGCAAGGGGCTGGTGGAGTTCATCGAGCACGCGCTGCCCGCAATCGTGGAGCGGGTACCTGATGTGGTATTCGTGGTTGCGGGTTCTGAGCCGCGCCGGGCGCTGTTCCACCGGGCCGGTGTCCTGGATGGGATCCGGAACGCCGCCGCCCGGCGCGGCGTGACGAAGCAGGTGCTGCTTGCGGGCGCGCTGGTGGATGCCATGGCGGATGCCGCCCTTGGCGCGGCCGACGTGTTCGTGCTGCCGCTGGTGGCAACACCCGGGGACGTGGAGGGATTCGGCATGGTGGCCCTGGAAGCGGCTGCGCACGGTACGCCCACCGTGGCCTTCCGGCTCGGCGGTGTGGAGGATGCAGTCGCAGACGGTGCTTCCGGTTACCTGATCGAGCCCGGGGATTACGCCGCGCTGGGCACGCGTATTATCGAATTGTTAAACGGCGCGGGCGAGGGAGCGGTGTCGGCGGACTCCTGCCGGGAAGTCGCGAACCGGTTTACCTGGGATGCCTATGCACGGAGCCTGGTACAGGCACTTACCACCGGGGCCTGAATAACCCCTCCCGGCAACAGCCACCCTTTGTCAAAGCATATCACGTAAGCGGGCGCTTACTTTTATTCTTCGCCGGCGCCGTGCCGATACCAGTTCCAGGCCGAGGACAGGATCGCGTCGATATCCGAATGGCGCGCCGTCCAGTGCAGGGCTTCACGGATGCGGGTGGAATCGGCAACCAGGCAGGCCGGATCGCCGGACCGGCGCGGCGCAACCTGCGTCGGGATCGGCCTGCCGGTCACGCGGGCGGCGTGCTCGACGATTTCGCGTACTGAAAAACCGCTTTCATTACCCAGGTTGAAGGCCGCGGTGGTCCCGCCGTTCAGCAGATAACGGAGGGCGGCGACGTGGGCCTCGGCCAGGTCCGTGACGTGAATATAATCGCGGATACAGGTGCCGTCGGCGGTGTCGTAATCCTCGCCGTAGATCTCCAGCTGCGCACGGTCTCCGGCGGCGACGGCGAGGGCGAGGGGAATGAGGTGGGTTTCCGGATCGTGAGATTCTCCCGTCTCGCCGTCGGGATCCGCCCCCGCCGCGTTGAAATAGCGCAGTGACACGGAGCGCAGCCCGTAGGCAATGGAAAAATCCGCCAGCATGCGCTCGATCATCAATTTGCTCGCGCCGTAGGGGTTAATGGGCGCCTGCGGATGATCCTCCGTGAGGGGGACCTGCTGCGGCGGCCCGTAGGTGGCGCAGGTACTGGAGAAAATGAAGCAATCGATGCCCGCCGCCCGCACGGCCTCGAGCAGGCTCAGGCTGCCGGCCACGTTGTTGCGGTAATACAGGGCGGGTTCGGCCACGGATTCGCCGACGTAGGCCAGGGCGGCGAAATGCATGACGGCGCCGGGTTGATAACGTTGCAGCACCGTTGCCAGGCGGTCACCGTCAAGAATATCCCCCTCCTCCAGGGGACCCCAGCGCACGGCGCGGGCATGACCCCGGGACAGGTTGTCATAGCAGACGGGGGTGAATCCGTGGCCGGCCAGGGTCTTGCAGGCATGGCTGCCGATGTAACCGGCGCCGCCGGTCACCAGGACAGTAGCGGAAGACGATTTGGATCCCATGGATTATTTATCCTTATTATCAGTCACTTAAAAACTCCAGGATGAATCTGTCGCCGGGATTTTCGGCGATTGCGGAGCGGGTCACAATACCCGCCTGTACAAATCCAGGCAAAACTCCTATGTTTTATGTTCTATAAAGTAGAACATAAATGCCTCGATTATGCCCGCATCCCTGCTCGGATCCCTGATTACCTCCAAGATGCGCATTCGCATCCTGATGCGGTTGTTCCTGAACCCGTCCCAGCAGGTGTATCTGCGGGAACTGGCGACCGAATTCCAGGCCTCACCCAGCCAGGTTCGGGAGGAACTGGGCAACCTCAGGGATACGGGATTGCTGCAAAGCATGCGACGGGGTCGCCAGACCTTTTACCAGGCCAATCCCGAGCATCCCCTGTACCCGGAGCTGCATTCCATGGTCAGGAAATCCCTGGGCATGGACCGCATCCTGGAGAGCGTCATCGAGAGACTGGGAGATCTGCACCTGGCCATCCTGCTGGATGACTATGCCCAGGGCAAGGATACGGGGATCATCGACCTGGCCCTGGTGGGCGATATCAATACCCATAACCTCGCGGACCTGGTTAACAAGACGGAGCACTATATCGGCAGGAAGATAAGAACCCTGGTGATGACGGAACAGGAATACAAAAAGCTGGGTGCCGTGATCAGGAAAAGGCCGCATCTGGTGCTGTGGAGTTCATCATGAAAAGAGACCCGGCGCCGGCGATGCCGGTGGAAAGGCAGTATACGAATGATGTCATGTTTCGGCTCGGCATGCGTGTGTGGCCGCAGATGTTTCGTGAGCTGATGGGCAGCGGCGATCTCATCTGGATCCTGGCGAAGCGCAATGTCTCCGTTAAATACCGGCAGTCGATCCTGAGCTATCTTTGGGTTGTGATACCTCCCGTCTTCGCCGTTGTTTTGTTCTCCTACCTGACCAGCCGCCGTGTCATCAACGTCGGCCCAACTCCCATTCCATATCTTTCTTTTGCATTGCTGAACATAAGCATCTGGCTTTTGTTCTCCAACGCCCTGATGTCCGCGACCAGGTCACTGGTGGAAGCCGAGACACTGGTGACACGGGTTAATTTTCCGAAAATCACCCTGGTGATTGCATCAGTGAGTGATGCCATGCTCGAATTCATGATCCGGCTCATGGCGGTCGCCGTCGTGTTTTATTTGCAGGGTGTGAATATTGGAATGGGTACCTTGCTGGCGCCCTTGATGCTGATCCCGCTTCTGCTGCTGGCCCTGGGAGCCGGATTTCTGACCTCGATCATGAACCTGATCGTCAGGGATACGGCCAGCCTGCTGGGAATAATCCTGACGCTGGGCATGTTCCTGACACCGGTCCTGTATCCGGCGCCTAAACTTGAGCCCTTCGTATACCTGAACCTGTTGAACCCGATCAGTCCCGTTCTCGAAAACATTCAGGGTCTGCTCGCCTATGGTCAATTAACCAACGGTTCACTTCTTTTCTGCAGCAGCCTGTTCTCGGCGACTGTCTTTTTGATCGGGTGGCGAATATTCAATCTTACCATGCCGCGCATCAACGAACGTGCGTAGTGAATGACGTACGGCGGGAAATCACACCGGACATATGAACGAAACAGTCATAAGCATCGACGGGGTCGGCAAGAAATACTGCCGGAATTTGCGGCGCTCGATGCTATACGGGCTGCATGACATCACTCTGGACATACTTAATGTTCATGTTGAGAGCAGGAGGCTGAGAAGGGATGAATTCTGGTCCCTGCAAGACGTGTCGTTGGAACTCAGGAAAGGAGAGGTGCTGGGCGTTCTCGGGGCGAATGGCGCAGGCAAGAGTACCCTGCTAAAGCTTATCAGCGGGATAATTTTCCCTGATATGGGAAGTGTGCGCACGCGTGGCAAGGTGGGGGAACTGATCGAGATCAACGCCGGGTTCCATCCCATGCTGACGGGCAGGGAAAACATTTATGTCAAGGGAGCCATACTGGGGCTGAGCAAGCGTGAGATAGACAAGGCGCTGGATGAGATCGTGGCATTTGCAGAGCTGGATACTTTTATAGATACCCCGGTTAAATATTACTCCAGCGGCATGCACATGCGTCTGGGTTTTGCCGTCATTGTCCATTGCAGGCCGGAGATACTCCTGGTGGATGAGGTGCTGTCGGTGGGAGATGTCAGTTTCCGGGCCAAGTGCTTCAACAAGATCAACAGCATAATATCAGAAGCGGGCGTCATTTTTGTTTCGCACAACATGGCTGACGTGTCGCGGATATGTACCAGCGTTATGGTGCTGAACAGGGGCGAATGCAAGTATCACGGTGGAGATGTGGCAAGAGGGATCGATTGTTATTACAGGGAGTGCGCAACGGGCAGTTCGCAGCTGGTATCGGGAAGTGACAAGGCGGAATTGCAGAAAATAAACATAATGTCCGCAAGGAACGACGGCGGCATGGTTGTCCAGAGTCAGGCTGATGAATTTATTCTGGACATGGTAATCAGTGCCGTCGTAGATGTCCCCAGGATAGAGGTTGTCGTAACAATTACCAGCCTTGAGCAGCAGAATGTACTGCAGGGCAACTCCAACTTTGACGGAGTTGTGATGGACAACAACGGGGAACCGTTGCACATGAGAGTCAATCTGGGCAGGTTACATCTTGTTCCCGGAGTATATGGCGTTACGGTGAGTATCCACAGGAAGAACCGGGGCGAGATCCTGGCCAAATACAGCAATTGCATGCTTTTCCGGGTGACGGGTGATCGCGTCGGGCATGCACTCATCCAGGTGCCGGCGGTCTGGGAAACAGTCTGAGTGCCGGAGCGGAACCGTACAAGCACCATGTTAAAAATGAAAAGTCATGCCGCAATCCTGGACAAGACAATGGTCTTTGTGACAGGAGCGCCCCGTTCCGGCACGTCATTATTGACCAAGGTTCTTGATGCGCATCCTGACATGGCCATTTTGATGGAAAATAATTTCGGAAACAGGCGGCGGCACTGGATGAAAAGCGACGCATGGAAATCGGAGAAGGCGCTTGCCAGGAACGTATGCAAAACCTTTGCAGGCATATCGGAACCTGTCCTGGGAAACAAGATCGGAACTCCGGACGTCTGGTGGGCCGAAGACATTCTTCAATTCTGCCGATTGTTCGCCGGCTTTAGAATAATTTTTATCGTCAGGCACCCAGCCGACGTCATCAAGTCCAGATATTTTCGCGAGGACTACGAAAGCGAATTCAACGATCTTGCCAGACGCAATATCATGCTTGATTTCAGAACCCGTTTTCTGACTTACACATCTTCGTGGAGGCAGAGTATTGAAGTTTACAGACAGCTCAGAGATGCGGTCTTCCGGAATATTGTCTGTATTTATTATGATGATCTGATTTCCGGACTCGAGGAGGAATGCAGGAAGTTGACGGAATTCCTCGGACTGCCGTATGACGACAGGATGCTGCAATGGCACGATATCCCCCATCATGACAAAAACGGTATTTTAAGACGCGATATGAAATACAGGGATGAGCCGGTCGGAAAATACACAGGGCTCAGTGAAGATATACCGCCGTCGCTTGATGAAGAATATGAAGAAGCAATGGCCTCAATTAAACATGAAATACAGATATATCAGCAACGCAAACTGTGAACATCATGGATAATTATCAAAAAATAATTGTAATCACGAGCATCAATGAAAAGTCCGAAGGCATGTCGAAATTCGAGATGCTGGATGGCTGGCATGTTCTGGTGGTTGCGGACAAAAAAAGCAAGCCTATAGCAAATACGAATAACCTGACATTTCTTTCCAGCGAAGAGCAACTGGAACTCGGTTATGAATATGCAGGCTTGTGTCCGTGGAATCATTATGCCAGGAAGAATATCGGTTATCTTCATGCCGTCAGGCTCGGGGCCAGGATCATATATGATACTGACGACGACAATCTGCCGTATGAACGGTACTGGCATGAACCGGAATTCCGTTGCGGCAACCGCTGCGAAGGGACTTCGGGATTCGTCAACATCTATTCACACTTCTGTGACGACCTGGTATGGCCCCGGGGATTACCTCTGGACGAGATACACAGTAAAAGTACCGTGCGGGAAGATTGTGGAACGCCCGCGGATATCGGTGTCTGGCAGGGATTGGCCGACATCGACCCCGATGTGGACGCCATATACAGGCTGCTGTTCGAAAAGGAGATTCGTTTCCGCCAGCGTAAACCGATATACCTGCCGGAAGGAACCTATTGCCCTTTTAATTCACAGAATACGTTCTGGCATGAATCACTGTTTCCACTGCTATATCTTCCCGCCACCGTCAGCATCAGGGGAACAGATATTTACCGTGGATATATAGCGCAGCGGATCATGTGGCAGGTCGGTCGCTGCCTGGGTTTCATGGGGGCAACCGTTTATCAGGAGCGCAACGCACATGACCTCATGCGCGACTTCAGGGATGAGGTGACAAGTTATTGCCACATCAGGGAACTGGCCGGGATCCTGGACGCTGCGGTCCTTGACGGTAATATCCGAGAAGGCATCGAGATCGTCTACAGGATCCTGGAGGAAAATCATTTTGTCGAAACGGGAGAAATCGATCTGCTGCGCGCCTGGCAGGCAGACCTGAATAATGTGACCGGCGGGGCCCTGAAATCCGGCAAGGGAGAGACTGGCGATGCTCAATAGCAATCCGGCAGTTTCGGTTGTCACCTGGGACGGTGGCTTCCGGGAACACTTCCACACGGTCGATTTCTTCTGCAAACAGACTTTGCCGGTCTCTGAATACGAATTTGTCTGGGTGGAGTATTATTCGGCCATTTGCCGTGAGCTCGAGGAAAAAATCAGGTGTTATCCCAACGCAGAAACACTGTGTCTGGGGCAGGAAGGGCAATGGCACCTCGGCAAATGCCTGAATTACGGGGTTTCATCGACCAGCGGGGATCATCTTGTCCTGATCGACGGGGATATAGCCGTTGATGAAACATTTCTGGAAAGCGATCTGGATATTCATGCGCGATATCCGGATACCGCTGTGTATTACCGGCGCTGGGATGAGCCCGAGCCTGCGAATCCCGGTTTGCCAAGGGACAAGAGCATCGATTTTCTGGAAAGGAACTGCCGCCTGACGAATCCGACCAACTACGGCGGATGTCTTACCATCAGCAGGTCATTACTGGACTCGGTGGCGGGCTATGAGGAACATTCATTGTTTGTAGAGGCCGGTGCCGGAAACATGGAGCTGTACACGCGCCTGAGGAATGCGGGTATCCCCGTGATGTGGCACCCGCATACGAAGGTTTACCATCCATGGCACTCCGGGACCGTCCCGTCCTATGCCATGGAGAAGCATAAAAAGCAGGAATGGCTGATAAGGCAAAGGGGCCTGAACATTGATAGCCTGGCTGATGAACAGCAGGTTGAAGCATATCTGCAACGCTATAAACAGCAACGCCGACACGGAATGAAGGAGAAATCCAGGCCAACTGCATTTATAAAGAGTCTGATATCACGACTACATTTTTTGCAGACGCGTTGAAGCATGTAATAGCCCGGTGCGAAAGATGAGCAAACAAAGCCTGGACTTGATCCTTTGTTCCGGTCTGCAAAGCGGCGGCACGTCGCTTGTCTCCTGGTGCTTTTTGCAGAGATCGGACACCGACGGTGTTTATGATATGGAAAATTCGATCATCCAGACCGATCTCTCCCTGGTTCAGACGTCGTACACGTGGGTAAAAATGACGATAGGGAGTTTCAGGACGATTGACGTGAAACAGGTATACGAGGACCTGGGATACCAGGTCAGGCCCCTGCTGGTTATACGGGATGTCCGCCATGCCTTTGTCTCACTGATCAAAAAACACTACGGCATCAACGGCAATACGGCGGAGGACCCGCCGCTGCGATTGCGGTTCCGGAGGTTTCTGGAGGACTGGATCCGCTTCAGGGACAACGGCTGGCCGATTCTGAAGTTTGAAGACTTCGTTAATCAACCGGAAATAGAGTTGCATACTCTTGCCCGCTCACTGGGGCTGCCATGGGATGAATCCATGTTGACGTGGCAAAAACCGGCAGGTTCGATTAGCTATACAAGCGATGGCAACCGTACGTTGCAGGCAGCGCGGAACGCGGGCTCCGACCTGCGCGGAACACTGTTGAAAGAGAAGATCGAGCGACCTGACGGAGCCTTGCCGCAGCGTGAACTGGAGTGGCTGGAGGAAAACTTCAGGCAGTATAACCGCATGAATGGCTATCCCGAACATCTCGATGATATCCGCGTGGAAGGAGAGTGCCTGCCTGTTCCGTCGTTCGATGTCACCACCAGAAATGAACTGCTCAAGGTCAACGCCAGACTGGAACGAATCAGGCGTCATGCGGTGTTCGGGCCACTGATTCGCTTCTGGGCCGCATATATCAACAGGGATTATCGTGTTCTATGACCAGTCAATCGCATTCGCCTGAAAATCTGTTGGATAGAGGTGAAATCACCCACTGATACGGCAGTCATGTTAATTACTGATCATTTCATCCTGATAAATTTTCCCAAGACCGGCAGCACCTTTGCCAGACAGGTCATTTGTAGCCTTTACCGGAAGAAGACGTCCTGGCGTTCCTTGCCATCCAGGCTATCCGCCCTTTTCGGTAACGACGGCGGATGTTTCTATGAGGAACTGTTTCTCCCAAAGACGGAATTCAAACAGGGTTTTAACAGCGGCATGGATCAGCATGGCCGCTACGAACAGGTTCCCGAAAGGTTTCGAGGAAGGCCTGTGCTCGGCATCGTTCGCGAGCCGGTGGAACGGAATATCTCATTCTACGAATACGCCTGGTGGAAGAAGCATACCGTCGCACCGATGGAGGAGATTAAACGCGCTTTCCCCTCCTTTCCGGATCTGGATTTCGATACCTATCTTGATTACCAGAATTTCAACACCGGATACAGGGATACGGGAGTGACTGTCGGCAAAGACGTGGGGAACCAGACAGTGCAGTTCATACAGTTTTTTTTCAAAGATCCCCGGCAAGCATTCGAAAAACTTGATGATGACTATATTTACTCCGGTGCGTATAAAAGTGATATGCCGGAGCTGACCCTGCTCAAGACTTCGACTCTGAACGAAGAGTTGTACGGTTATCTCATGAATTGCGATTTCGACGACGAAAAGCTCCGGTTTGTACTGAGAAAGAAACCGGTCAGGCCGGAAGAGACACAGCGGGGCTCGGAGCAGGAACGCGTTAAATATCTCTCTGATGGCATGGTCGAACAGATCAGGTACAGGGAGAGGTACCTGCTGAGAATTTGCGCCGACCATGGCATTGAATTCTGATTTCATCACGGGAAACGTGGAGGGCACGGCGTGAGTGAACCGGTGTTCAGTATAGTAATCATTACCCGCAACAGGGGGAGAGGTATAAGGCCAACCCTCACTTCGGTAAAAAATATTCGCTATCCGCCGGGCGAATTCGAACTTGTCGTCGTTGACAACGGCAGCAGCGACAATACCTCCGCGGTAGTGCGTGTCGAACTGGAAGGCGCGCCCTTCTCCTGGCGCCTGGATTTTGAACCGATCAAGGGAATCTGCAGGGCAAGAAACGCCGGCGCCCGCGCCGCGCGGGGGAAGTGGATAGTCTATATCGACGATGATGCTCTGGTTCCAGAGGGCTGGCTGTCTGCTTACACCGAGGCACTGGCCGCCTGTCCTGAAGCCGCTGTCTTCGGCGGTCCCGCGTCTCTCGATGCGAACCTGGTGCGTCCCTGGTGGTGGTGCGGCAAGTTCGATTTCACCATGAGCTGCCAGAATTACGGCGGGGAGCTGGGTCCCTATCCCGGGGGTGCGCATCCGTACGGCCTCAATATGGTGATCCGCCGCGATGTGCTCGGACAGGCGGGGGGCTTTGACACGCGGCTGGATGATGCATTATCCAGTTTTGCCGACGAGACGGAACTCTTTGTCCGCTTGATGAAGCAGAAAATGGAACTGATCTACGTACCCGGCGCGGCTGTTATCCACGCCGTGAGTCAGAACCGTTTCAACTGGAGGGATTACATGGCCCGCTGCAGGCTGGTGGGGCGATCCCACGCCTATCTTGACTGCCGCCACGGCACCCGGTTCAGGCGTTCCCTGCCGCGGCGGATGGTCAGTGCCCTGGTGGATTTCTGCCGGTACGGGACACCGGCGGTGTTTTTTCAGGAACTGTCTGCATGGAAAGGATACAGGGGTTACCTGAAGGAATATATCGACGCCTGAACACCACGGCCATGCCTGAGACCACTGTTTCCATTATCACGCCCTGCTATAACGCCGGCCGATTCATCGCCGGCGCCATAGAAAGCGTGCTGGCCCAGGATGTCCCGTACCAGATGATCATCGTCGACGACGGTTCCACCGACAACACGCAGGAAGTGATTGAAAGTTATGGGGGTGACATCGAATTGCTGCGCGGCGATCACGCCGGCGTCGCCCATGCCAGGAACAAGGCGCTGTCCGCCCTCCGGGGGCGCTACGTGCTGCTCCTGGATGCGGACGACCGCCTGGAGCGCGGGGCACTGCGCCGCCTGGTGAATGCCGCGAACGGATCGGAGCAGATCGTTTACGGTGGGTTTTCCTCCTGGGATGCCGACATGAAGAGAAGGCTGGCGGTGCATGCGGCGAAACGGCTGCGGCCTCATCCCTTCCTGTTTCTGTCCCGGGGCAATTATTCACCGCCGGGCGCGATGCTGTTTCCCCGTGACGTCTTCGATGCGGCAGGTACTTTCGATCAGGCGGTCGCCGGCTGCGAGGACTGGGATTTCCTGGCCAGAACGGCACGGGCGGGCTACCGGTTCCGGCGCATCGGCCCCGCGGTATTTAATTACCGCAGACACATGGCCAGTGCCAGCAACCAAGCATACAGCATGTACCGCTCCGGCTGCGAGGTGATCCGGCGCTGCCACCGGCGCGATCCGCGCTTGGCCCGGGATGTCTTTCCCGACGGCAATACCGTCGACAACATCGATGACAACCTGCTGAATTACGGCGCGTCCTGCCTGGCGTTGGCCGTGTTGGGCGGTGACGAGGCCGGGGCGCGGATGATCCTGCAGGAGATGGATCCGGCCGGACTGTGCCGGCTGAAGTCGGCGGGACGAAGCTACCGGCTGGGTCTGGCGTGGTACGGCCTGGCGCTGGGCGGGGACCGTACCGACGGGATCCGGGCGGCCATGGCCGGAACGGCGGCGCTGCTGCACGGCCATGCCGGTGATCGCCGAACCGCCGCCGGGATCCTGGGTAACCTGCTGACCCCCGATTTCGGCGAACTGCTGCGGCAGCCGGGCCCGAAAAAGGCGCTGCGCCTGTTCCGGGAGTGGCGGCTGTCACGGGGCATTCCGGCGGCTGCGGCGGCCGCTCCGGACGGCGATACGGACTGACGGACCGGCAAGGCCATGAAACTCAGCGTCGTTCTCGCCACCCGCAACAATGCCAGCGAACTCGGCGTATTCCTGGAATCCCTGAGCCGCTGCCGCGCGCCCGGTGACTGGGAGGTCATCGTCGTCGACAACGGCAGCACAGATGCAACCCGGCAGACGGTGGAAAGCTTCGGGGCGGTGCTGCCGCTGCGCTATTGCCGGCAGCCGGCACCGGGGAAGAGTATTTCCCTGAATCACGGCCTGCGGCGTGCACAGGGGGAAATCGTGCTGTTTACTGATGACGATGTGGAACCGGATCCGGACTGGCTGCTGAACCATGTGCGGGCCATGGATGCCCATCCCGGCACCTGCATGGTCGGCGGTCGGATCACCGTTGATCACGACGCGCTTCCCGCCTGGCTGGGAGCCTCCTTCAACCTGCGGGGCATGCTGGTCACGGAACACGATCTTGGCGATGCGCCGCGCCCGTATGCCGCGGGCGAGCATCCCTTCGGTCCGAACATGTCGGTCAGACGGCGCTGCCTGGAGGGTATTGAGCAGCCCTGGCCGGAGCACCTGGGTCCCGGCACCGCCCTGCCGCTGGGCGATGAGTTGCTGTTCAGCAGGAAGATCGCGGCGAGGACGGGAGAGAACATGCTGTATGAACCGTCCTGCGCGGTGCGGCACCGGGCCGCGCCCGAAAAGATCCGCTTCCTCCCCGCCCTGCGGCGCTGCTTTCTTGGCGGTTATGTCGCCGGCCGCTACGCCGGACCGGCGACGGAACACCGTGACGGCGCTGCGCCGGCGGCGCTGCGGCTGGCCCGGGATCGCCTGGGCCGATCGCGCAGTCTGCCGGAACTGCTGTGCATGAGCACCCGCGCCGGGGGTTATGCCTGGGGCCGGCTCCGCAGCCGGGACTAGCATGCGCATCCTGTTTCTTACCAAGCGCCACTACATGGGCAAGGATCTGCTGCGGGATCGCTACGGCCGTTTCCGCGAACTGCCGTTGGCCCTGGCGGCGCAGGGCGCACAAGTGACGGTGTCCTGTCTCGATTATTACCGGGCGAATGATAACCCGCTGCACTGGCGGGAAGACGCTATCGACTGGCACTCGGCCTGGCTCGGCCGTAACCCTGTGGCGGGCATGTACCGGTATTACCGGCAGCTCCGGGCACTGGTCCGGGACAGCAGGGCACAGGTCCTCGTCGGTGCCTCCGACAGTTTCCATGTGATTCTGGCCGCCCGGCTGGCCGCCGCCGCGAACCTGCCGTGGTGCGCCGATCTCTACGACAATTTCGAGAGCTACGGGCAGATGCGTCTGCCCGGTCTGCGGCCGGCATTTCGGAGCGCGCTGCGCACGGCTGATGCGATCACCGTGGTATCAACTCCCTTGCGCGAGTATGTGCGCCGCACCTGCCGGCCCGGGGGCCGCATAGAGGTACTGGAGAATGCCGTGCCCGCCGGCATGTTCGTTCCCGCGGACCAGACCGCGGCGCGGCACGAACTGGGCCTGCCTCCCCGTGCCCGTCTCATCGGCACGGCGGGCAGCCTGTTCGGCAACCGGGATACCGCTACGCTGTATGCCGCCTTTCTCGAACTCGCCCGCCGCAACGAGGATCTGTACCTGGTGCTGGCAGGGCGCACGGCCCGGCGCCTGCCGCCGCCCCGGCACGAGCGCGTGATCCATCTGGGCAATCTGCCCTATACCCGCATCCCGCGCCTGTATGCCGCGCTGGACGTCGGCCTGGTCTGCTGCCGGGACGATGCCTTTGGCCGTTACTGCTTTCCCCAGAAACTGTATGAAATGATCGCCTGCCGGCTGCCGCCGGTGGCGGCCGCCGTCGGCGCGGCCGCCGAACTGTTGCGGGAGTATCCCGATTGCCTGTACCGGCCTGGCGACAGTCCCGACTTGCAGCGGGCGGTGAGCGCCCAGCTGGCTGCCGGCACGGTGCCCGACGTGCCGGTGCCGGACTGGCCCGGCCAGGGCGTGCGGCTGCTGCGGCTGCTGCGCGAGATTGCCGGTACCTGATCCCCGGCCTGTTCAGCCGGCGCCGTTTTTCCTGCGTATCAGGTACAGCACCGGCTTGTCACCGGGGCCGGCGTTCCGGGGCAGGATGGGGAGGATGGCGTAACGGCTATCTCCGATGATGCGGGCCAGGGGATAAAACTTCGGGTAGTCGTTGTTGATGGAAGTCAGGGGCAGGGCAACCATGTAGTGGCAGCCGCGCGTGCCGTGGGTGAAGGCGTCGGCGGAGGCGGAGGGCGGCGGCAGGACGCCGGAAATCCGGTGGGTGTAGAACATCACCAGGGCGGTATGAAAGCTGTAGACGCAGTCGGTATCCGGCACCATGGCCTGAATCGATCGCAGGGCATGAAAGAGTTCGCGGCTGCCCCGGGCCGAGGCCAGGGCGTCATCCAGGGTTTTCGAATAAAACCAGGCCCGGTCGTGGGTGTACGGCGCCAGCGGCGGCGGTACGGAAGCATAGGCGCGGCGCAGGAGAAACAGCGTCGACGGAGTGGCCAGAACCAGCAGCAGTGCCAGCCAGACGCCGATAGCGGCGTGCCGCGCGGCCGGGGCGGGAAAGGGCCGTTCGAACGCCTGCACTATATAGAACAGCAGCAGGGGCATGAGCGGGAACAGGAAGCGGGATTCGAAGTTGAGGGCCGAGAACGGCCACAGCAGCACGGTGATACCGTAAAACACCAGGCACAGGGCGTCGAGACGCCGGTGATAGAGGCGCCGGCAGAAACCGGCTAGGGCGGCCAGCAGCAGCAGTATCAATATCGCATCGATCAACGGGCCGCCGGCGCGCCCGCCACCCACCAGGAACTGCCAGCGCCAGGCACCGTACAGGGTCGCCGCCTTGGCCGCCAGGTCATGGAACAGCGCGCCACCCGCGTGATCGCCGCCGGCCAGGGCCTGCAGCAGGACGCCGAAGTAACCGTGATCCACTGCCCGGATATTGATGAAACCCACCCAGTACACAAAGGGCAGCGCCGCGACCAGCAGGTACAGCAACCAGCGGCGCGGCCGCTGCAGGAACAGGTAGAGGCCGTAGCCGGCGATTAACGCCACGCCTACCGCCCGGGTCACCGCGGTCAGGGCGATGAACAGCGAACAGGCCAGCCAGTGCCCGGGTTCGGGCTGCCGGTCGGCGATCAGCGCCAGGGCGCCGTAAAAGAAGGCCATGAACAGGAACTCGCTCCACAGCCCCTGGGTGAAGATAATGGTGCCGGGCAGGACGGCAAACAGCAGCGGCAGGCCCACGGCCGCCAGGCGTTTGCCGCTGTCCCGGTAGATCCAGGTGCCGAAAGCGGCGACGGCCAGGATCAGTAAAGCGGTAGACACGGCGGCGGCCAGGGCGGGTGTCTGCGAGTCCGCGCCCAACAGGCCGAGCATGACCGGATACAGGGGCGGGAAATGGTGTTCCTGGCGCAGCATCTCGAAGACCAGACCGGTGGCGTGATGCCAGGGCGAGAACATTTCCGCCATGAGCAGGTAGATGGCGTCGTCGGAAAGGTAGCCGACCACCTTGTCGCCCCAGGTCAGGCTGTAGAAAAAGAGACTGACCGCGATCAGGGCCAGCAGCGCCGTAGCGGGAAATACCTTGCCGCGGCAGGAGTCGGGGAAAGACCGGAACATGTTTTCCTGCCGGGAGCTGGCGGCAGGGTCAGCCGCGGACGCTCAGCCCGTATTTCGCGATGCAGTACAGGGCCTGCACACCGTCTTTCCAGCCTATCTTCTTGCCTTCCTTGTAGGTTCTGCCGTAATAGGAGATCCCCACCTCGTAGATGCGGATGTCGGGAATGCGGGCAATCTTGATCGTGACTTCGGGTTCGAAGCCGAAGCGTTCCTGCTCCAGGGTGATCCCCTGCAGCACCTCGCGGCGGAACAGTTTGTAGCAGGTTTCCATGTCGGTCAGGTTCAGGTTGCTGAACATGTTGCACAGAAAGGTGAGGAAACGGTTGCCCATGGAATGCCAGAATAGCAGCACACGGTGGGAGTCGCCGCCGAGGAAACGGCTGCCGTAAACCACGTCGGCCTTGTCATCGAGCATGGGTTCGAGCAGTTTCGGGTAATCGGCGGGGTCGTATTCCAGGTCCGCGTCCTGGATGATCACGTAGTCGCCGCCGGCGCGGCGGATGCCGGAGTGAATGGCGGCTCCCTTGCCCCGGTTCACCTCGTGCAGGACCAGTTCATCGAAGCGATCGCGCAGGTCATTCTGCAGCAATTCCCGCGTGCCGTCGGTCGAGCAGTCGTCGACCATGATGATTTCCTTGTTTTCAACCGGAGCGGCGGCGACGGCATCGAGGATACTGGCGATGGTGGCCTTCTCGTTGTAACAGGGAATGACGATGGAAAGGGTGAAGGCCATGTTCAAAACACTCCCGTGGTCGGTGTCAGGTTAATCCGGCGGCGGTGAACACGTCATGCAGTTCGCCGTGGA
>Ga0102944_1001495_pt1 | contig 15404 bp, 12 predicted proteins | sample SalPonD_shore_MG_FD_78172 | JGI IMG/M metagenome (GOLD analysis project Ga0102944, IMG submission 78172) | Salt pond soil microbial communities from South San Francisco under conditions of wetland restoration - Salt Pond MetaG... | ecosystem: Environmental > Aquatic > Marine > Intertidal zone >...
AAATTTCTTGATCCCAACCTCAATATTTCCGCCCGGAACGGTCACGTTTTCGCGCTGAATAGCCCCAATGATATCCCCGAAACTAAGCCCATAATATTTAAGCTTGGGCAGATCTACATCCACCTTCACTTCGCGCTCGAGTCCACCGGCCAGATTGACCTCCAACACCGAAGGGATACTTTCAATTTGATCCTGCAAATCTTCCGCAATATCCTTGAGCTGTACCAGTCCATACTGTCCAGAAATGTTCACCTGCATAATTGGAAATTCAGAAAAGTTTATTTCCTGGATGATGGGATCATCGGCTTCGGACGGCAAATCAGGCTTGGCCAAATCTACCTTTTCGCGCACTTTCTGCAGGGCGTCATCAATATTCACATCCGAGTTAAATTCCAGGTTTACATTGGAATAGCCTTCGGCCGTTGTCGAAGTCATATCTTTGACATCGGAAATTCCACCCAGCTCATCCTCGAGCTTGCGGGTCACCAAACTCTCCATATCCTCCGGCGATGTACCGGGATAGGTGGTTATGACCAAAATATTGGGAATCGTAATATCCGGCGATGCTTCTTTGGGGATGGATAAATATGATTGGATGCCCATCACCGTAATAAGCACAATCAGGACCAGCACGCTAATCCTGTTATTAATAGAAAACGACGACAGACCAAATCCTTTCTGGTCTTTCGACTTGCTCTGCCCGTTTCCGGAATAGCTTTTTTGGGGTGTCTCTGTGTTGTTCATTTTTACTGCACGTTAAGAATTTTCCTGGGCGATATTTCCTGAGCTCTCGTCCACAATGTTGATACGCATATTATCCTGCAAAAAAGAAGACCCGACCGTAATCAACCGGTCGCCCTTTTGGAGACCATTCGTTATCATCACATCATTTTTATATGAGGGACCCAGCGTTACCGGCTTGGCGCGAGCTATCAATACACCGTTCTCATTTTTATCTACCGTGTAAACAAGATTTTGCTCTTGATTCTGATAGATATATTCTTTGCCGACAATGATTGCATTTTCCTGACTCATCGTCCGAATCATAACATTGGCAAGCATGTCCACCTTATAATCATCCGACTCCGACGGCAGCTTAATCTCTACTTCAAAAGTTCGCGCCTGCGGACTAATGCTGTTGCCCACAAAAGTAATCGGCAACCGCAAGGTATCGGCCAGCTGGAAATCAAACCAAATTTGTGCCATATCTCCTTTGTTAACCACATCGGAATACGTGGACGGTACACCGGTCGAGATTTTCAGCCGATTTGTCCCAATCAGTCGAACCAAGACCGCACCGGGAACCGCCATCTCTCCTTCTTCCAGCATCACGTTCTCAACCATGGCATCAAAAGGAGCTTTCACCGTAGTCTTGGCAATATTTACTTTTACTGCCTCAAGCGATGCTTTGTTCTGCTGATAATTATATTTGGCATTCAGATAATCCATTTCGGATCCTACACTATCCTGTTGGTAGAGATTTTTCAGCCGCTCATAATTATCCTTCGCCTGTGCGGTAACGGCTTCCAGCCGTTCCTGTTCACGTTTTAGCTGGGAATCGTCAATTTTAAGGATGGGCTCTCCCTTTTTGATATGATCGCCCTGTTCTATATAATATCTTTGGATACGCCCGGACACTTCTGCAGAAATGCGTACATCGTTCTGCGCCTTAACATTTCCCACCAGCTTCAGATACCGCTCGAAATGCCGCGGCTCTACAATCTGCGTTTCTACATTCACCGTTTTGACCTGCTCTTCTTGCTTGGGGGGAGTATTCTGCGAACAGCCTGCAGCCACTAAAAGCATGAAGATTCCGGATAATAAAACTTGCTTATTCATTGCTATGATATAATAATTTTAGTCGTTTAAATTCGGTTCATTCTCATCCACAAAAGGCACCAGTCCAATTGCTTTATCGTATTGGGCTTTTGCCGTTAAATAGCTGTAAACCATTTGGGCATAGTTCGCTTCGGCTTGTCGCAGTTGCAGCTCTGAGTTGGTAACGTCAAGTTGCGAGCCCACACCATTTTGCAACCGCGCTTTGGCCCGGTCATACCCTTCGCGAGCCAAATCCAATGCTTTCTTGCGCGCCGGGGCCGTTTCAATTGCCTGGTTCAACGATTCCCGTGCCGTTTGCACCTCATTTTTTGCGGATCGGATAGCTGCTCTTTTCTGCTCTTCCAAATCTTTCATCTGGATTTGGGCGATACTCAGATTCGCCGAGCGTTCAAATCCCTGGAAGATAGGCAGGCTCAATGTAAGACCCAGAGTCTGTGATCGTGCTCTCGTATCCGATGTCCCAAAAAACTGCGGATCTCCGGCTTGGGCAGCCGACCAATCGAGATTATAACTTGCCGTCAAACGGGGCAAGAATCGACTCTTTATCGCTTTAATCTGTCGATCCTGTAGTTGTGTTTGTTTTTCCAGTATTCGGATATCTCCACGCTCATCCGTTGCAATATCCATAATATTCGCATCAGTTTTGTACTGGTAGGGCGTCATATTATCAACCTTTTTTAAATTCTGGTTCACGTCTTCTGTGGCCTCTTGGGAAGTCACTTCGAAGGAACTCAAATCACCCCGCACATCAAACGGTAAATCCAGCGGCACTCCGATAACCAGTTTGAGCTGCCGGTAAGCCTGCTTCACGCCATACTGAGCCTGTGTAAGTTGCGGCTCCTGATTGCTAAGCTCGACCTGCACTTGCAATACCGCATATTGATCGACTAATCCTGCCCGTTGACGCGCTTTGTTGTCCTGCAACTCCTTCTGTAGTCGTTCAACAATCACTTGCTGCAACCGTAGCTGCTCCCGGGCTACCAGTACATCATAGTAAGCCAACCGGGTTTGGGTTACGATCTGCTGGGTCGTTGCTCTCAAATCTTCTGCCTGGGCTGCTTTATACAATTTTGAGCTGCTGATGCCTACAAAAGCTTCGCCGCTGAATAAGGTCTGCTCAACGGAAAATCCTCCGCGCCAGTTATTATCCGTACCGAATTGCAACGGTACCAGCTCCCCGGGAGCCGCATTCGGATCAAAAAACTTTGCCGGAACAAAGTTAACGGGTATCTCCAGATTTCGGGTATAGCTCATTGAACCTGAAATATCCGGCAAAACATCACTCCACGCCAAACGGACCTGCTGATCAGCATCTTTCAGGTTCAGCAGCGACCGCTTTATCTGTGTATTATTGGCAAGAGCCACCTGAATAGCTTCGGTCAACTGCAACACATTATTTTTACCCATAGCCTGTGCAACAGAGACGCTGTCTCTTTTTTGGGCACGTACGCTATGCGATGAAAGTGCAATAATAATTGTCAGAAAACCTACTCGTATCAAAGGGCTACAAGTAGCAGCTAAAAATTTTCGCATATACCTATAGAACTATTAGTTACTAATCCATCCGTTGATTAAAATTTCGAGTTGCCTTCTACGGGCTTATTCCTCACTTGTTTCAAGTTTTTGACTATCAGTCATTTTTTTATTTCGCGCTTTCTCGGTAGCAATACCCGTACCAATAAGTCTCAGGAAATTTTCGAATAGCGTATCTTCCGGGACATTCATCTCGTCAAGCATTTTAAAATGGTATCCGTCGTGTTTTGTATGGGTTACAGTAGTAATACCACGCGTGCTCGACCAGATAAGTACCGCAAGCTCCTTTGGATCATAAGAATCGTTAATGGTACCATCCTGCATCCCGATTTGCAAAGCACGTACCATATAGTTCAGAGCCTCACGGCGATTTGCTTCGCAAATTTGGGCATACTTGCTCTTTTCGAGCTCTTCAGCGTCATTTAGCGTTTCATAATACCGGAAAGCCCTGAAATAGTCAGGGTTATTGCTCACAAAATCCAGGTAGGATTCTCCGATCTTTCGGATTAATTCAAGTCCTGCATGCTCTCCTGCAAAGACTTTCGAAAAACGCTCGTTCAACATCTCGGAACCGCGCTCCGTAATGGCCATATACAACTCATTTTTGTTTTTGAAATACAAATAGAGCGTCCCCTTGCTCAATTCCGCTTCTTCTGCAATTTCATCCATGGTAGCCTGGTCCAGCCCCTTGGAAAAAATAACCTTTTCTGCAGCATCGATGATTTGATTTCGACGACGCTCTTTTTCACGTTCTTTTCGTTCTTCTGTTCCCATATCTGCTCTTTAAAATGACTGTTGGTCATTAACTGACTTATGTTATATACGGATCTACGATATACAATATTATTTGTTTCAAAGTTTCCTTCGGAGTGTAAAATAATTGTTAAGAGAAAAGAGAAATTTAATTCCACATTATATGTTACCTTTGCAGTTCAAATCTGATCATGAGGTTTCATTTTTAAATGTTTAAAATATCAAAGAAAACCGGCGTAGAACTTTCACTGCTACTCGTAGTTGTCATATGGGCATTAAATTTTTCGGTAGTCAAAAGTGCACTTACCGAGTTGGATCCCCTCAGCTTTAACGGGCTGCGGTTTATCTTGGCGGCGATCATAGTCTGGAGCGTTTTGCTTTACAGGGGACAAACTTTTTCCATCCCTAAAAAAGACTGGCTGCCGCTCCTGGGAATGGGGCTGTTGGGCAATATTATTTACCAGGGACTTTTCATCGTTGGCATAAGCTATACTTATGCTGCCAATACCGCTGTAATGCTCGGGACGACTCCCATTTGGGTAGCCCTCTTTAGTCACTTCTTTTCGCTGGAAAAGATGAATGCCTTAAAATTTTTGGGAGTCATCTTCGCATTTTGTGGTATTATCTTCATTGTCACAGGAGGTACGGAGTCATTTTCCGTAGGGTCCGATACTTTTCTGGGTGATCTTATCGTCATCGCTGCGGCGGGTGTATGGGGCGGTTATACCATTTTATCCAAGGTGTTTCTAAAACGATATTCTCCCATTCAGTATTCGGCCGTTATGGCAACTATCGGGGCCGTGGTACTTTTTTTGATTGGGCTTCCCAATATTTTACAGTTGCATTGGTCAGAAATTCCGGCAACAGCTTATGGCGGTATCTTTTACAGTGGTTTCCTTTCCATCGGCATTGCCTACCTCCTCTGGAATTATGGAGTCCAAACCGTGGGGGCGGTGCATACTTCCACCTATCAAAACCTGGTGCCCGTTCTTGGAATGATTTTCGGGGTAGTTTTACTTAATGAGCAACTTACTATTCTGCAATATCTTGGATCGGGCCTGGTCATTTCGGGAATTGTACTGGCCCGATGGAAAAGGAAGAGCAAGCAGGTGGTAGCCAAGGCTTAACTTTGGAACCTTTTGAGACTTTTTTCAATCTTGTCTACTGCCAAACGCTAAACTCGTGTACCGCCGCTCAACAAATAAAGAATAGCCATCCGCACGGCCACGCCATTGGTCACCTGGCTTAGAATAATCGAACGATCGCTGTCGGCCACTTCACTATCCATCTCAACCCCGCGATTCACCGGACCAGGATGCATGATCGTAAAGTCAGGATATTTTTCCAGGTGCTCCATAGTAATACCGAAGGTCTGGTGATACTCCCTGATGCTGGGAAAAAGTTCAGTCCCTTCTTCCTGTCGTTCCAGCTGGATTCGCAGCGCCATTGCAACATCGCACCAAGCCAGAGTTTCATCCAAATTATGGGATACGTTAGCGCCCAGTTCATTTACATAGGCCGGCATCATAGTCCGCGGCCCGCAGATAGTAACATCGGCACCCAATTTAAGCAACCCAACAATATTGGAACGCACGACACGGCTGTGTTCAATATCCCCAATAATCGCGATGTTTTTACCGGTCAAATCAGGATAAAGCGTCCGCATTGTAAACATATCGAGCAGGGCCTGCGTCGGGTGCTCGTGCGCGCCGTCCCCAGCATTGATGATCGCGGCATTAACGCAGCGCGTCAGGAAATGCGGCACTCCCGGACTTTCGTGTCGAACTACCACCATATCGATTTTCATAGAGCTTATATTTCGAATGGTATCTTTGAGCGTTTCTCCTTTTTTAACGCTGGATGATCCCGTCGAAAAGTTTACCACATCGGCCCCCATCCGTTTTTGAGCAAGCTCAAAAGATAACCGGGTACGTGTGCTATTTTCATAAAAAAGGTTCACAATCGTCTTATCCCGCAGCGTCGGCACTTTAGGGACGGGGCGATCGAGAATCTCCCTGAAATACTTGGCCTGATCCAACACATAGAGGATATCTTCTTTGGAATAATCTGCCAATCCCAACAGGTGCTTATGGGGAAAATCATAATCGCTGTCCTTAAGTCCTTTTAACTTTTCATCCATTACTCTTCATCCTCCTCGGCATTTTGAACAACATATACGGCATCCTCGTCATCAAGCTCTTTTACTTTCACCCGAACTTCTTCCTGAACGTGGGTCGGCAATTTTGTTCCTACATAGTCGGCACAAATGGGAAGTTCGCGGTGGCCGCGATCCACCATGCAGCAAAATTTAATGCTACGGGGTCGCCCGTAATCCATCAGTGCATCCATCGCGGCCCGAACGGTGCGCCCGGTATAAAGCACATCATCGATCAAAACGATATCACGGTCATACAAATCGAAGGGGATTTCGGTGACTCTTACCTGGGGCATTTTCAGCCGGGTTCGAAAATCATCCCGGTAAAAAGTGACGTCCAGAACCCCAAAATCAGGCTTGTAATCAAGTTCTTGCTCCATGATTTCAATGATGTGCTTCCCCATATATACGCCGCGAGTTTGCATGCCAATCAAGGCTAATTGTCCGGGATTATCGTGTGGCTCTAAAAACTGATGGGCAAATCGCACATAGGTGCGATTCAAATCTTCGGCCGACATTATTTTGACAGTGTTCAAACGAATTTCCTCGTTCGTTTTTTTTAGAAAAAGAATGTAGGTAATGCTGGATAAGAACTCAATTCTGAAACTAATAAAAACTTAGCTCATCTCATCAATAATATTATTGATCGGGTAAAAGGGGTAAAAACGGAACAAAATCACCCATCTTTCTCTAACATCCTTTAGCCCTCCAATAAAAAGATAAATATCATCTAAATGAAAGACTATGTATCCCCATATAAAAAAGAAGCAAATCGCTACAATAACAAAAATTATAATTTTATGCCCCATACTCGGCCTGCTAACTTGTACAGCCTCAATAATGGCCCAGCAATTGCCAGAGAATGACATCTACCGGGATTATCTGCAAACACTTACCATCGATGGAATCCTACCGCAAACAGATAATCCCATTTATCTATCCAATCAAAGATTTGTATCCTTTTCATCTTTAGACAGTTTACATCATCCGTGGGATAAGTTGCCTCCCTCACTGCTGGAACCCTACAAGAAGGATGATTTATGCCTTGCTCCCTATGATTTACAATTTCATACCTATTGGCAATCGCTGGAACCGGGTGGCCAACACGATGGTCCCGTTTGGCAGGGAAGGGGGTTTACCACGGATTTTTCGACGGGTTTCTTTGTTAAATATGGACCTTTATCCGCATCATTTCATCCTCATCTTTTATTTAACCAAAATCGAAGTTTTATATTATCTCCTTATGATCCCCCATCGGGACGCTCGGTATATGCGTATCCGCTGGGTAATATCGATTGGCCGCAGCGATTTGGCCGGCAACCATTTTGGACATTCGACCTCGGTAACACATACCTGCGTGTAGATTATCATGGATGGGCGGCAGGACTTTCCAACAAGCTAATGCGATGGGGACCGGGTCGTCAGAACTCACTACTTATGGATAGTAATGCTCCCGGTTTCAGGCACTTTTTCATTGGCACCTCTGAGCCAAAAGATATTTACCTTGGATATCTTAAAACGAAATTAATCTGGGGCAAACTGCTTGAATCAAATTACTTTGACCAAAATCCAAAAAATAACGAGAGATATATTACCGGTATTACGCTCTCGTTCAATCCCAAACCGCTTCCAAACCTGCAATTGGGAATTAACAGAATCTTTTATGAGACCATCCCCCCGGATGGCATTCCGGCCAGAGATTTACTTCAGCCTTTTGAGGCACTGACAAAGATCCATTTCACAAATAATTCCAACCTTGGAGGCAATGATCAGGCCGATCAGCTCATATCCATCTTCGGTCGCTGGACTTTTCCTAAAAGTGGACTCGAAATTTATGGAGAATGGGCACGAAATGATCACAGCTGGAACTGGAGAGATTTCATAACGGAACCCGAACACAGCCGAGGTTACACCCTGGGACTGCAAAAAACATTTGATCTTAGCGAGAATAGAATCCTGTCCATAAACGCCGAACTTACACAGCTGGAAGCAAGCAAAACCGGGGTCTTTCGCGGCTACCCGACCTTCTATGTTCATCATAAAGCGATCCAGGGCTTTACCAATCAGGGACAAATTTTGGGAGCTTCAATAGGTCCCGGCTCAAGCAGTCAATATCTTGGAGGCACCTTATTCTTTAATCGAGGTTCTATCAAACTATTTGTACAACGTGTTGGGCTAAATAACGATTTTCTTTACGATTCCAACGCCATGCTGGATCTGAATATCCAAAACCCGGATAGAAAGAAATACTGGTTGCATAATATTGAAATGCGGCTGGGCGGCTCTTTTACTTACTTTTGGAAACAATTTGAAACGTCCTTCGGCTTTACTTTCCGCCGGGAGTTAAATGACTATTACATTTATAAGAACGACAAGAGTCATTTGGGGCTTAATATTTCCATTCGTTATCGTCTTTCTCCTCTTCGTTAGCCCACATACGCATGGTTAGCATTTTAAAATAAAAAAGCCCGGCTTAAAGCCGGGCTTTATCTATAGAAGGTACTAACAACTACTGACTTTCGCTCAGTGTTAATGTACCAACATTCGTATTCTTTCCTTTCTCTACCGAAACAGCCGTCAATGTAGTATCGGAATATTGATCATTCGTTGGCTTTACGGTTACGTCATATTGGCCGGGGTCGAGCCCTTGCAATTTAAACGCACCCGTTGTATCGGTTTCTGTAGAGGAAGTATCCTCATTCATTACAGCAAAAATATTAGCTCCGGTTGAATCGGAGGGACTTACCATACCAGAAATTGAGCCTGTTTCAACCTGTTCACCGCTTTGAACAAACGCTTTTAATACGGGACGCAGGATATATTTTCCGCTACGTCCAGCTTCATGTACCGATTTAGCAGCATTAAAATCTATACTGACGTCGATCGTTTCTCCTTCGTTGAGAACGGTATTAAATTTAATCTTGTAACCTGAATGTTGTCCGCTTGGTACTTTAAGATTATGCATCATGCTATCGACCATAACCGTGTTGTCATTCCCAAGAATCAGACGTAATTCCGAATAACGACCGGGATTAAGATCAGCCGAAGAAAGCAAGGTGTCTACCCCATTTGTCAGGTCAAGCAGATTAACCTTCATTGGATTTGCAGGCAGATCTATCCATTTGCCTTCTGTAGTATCGACTGTAGTCGTATCATTACTCGTTGGTGTGTAGTGAATTCGGACTCCCTGAACATCGATATTAACTTCCTGATAATTCGCCGGAGCATCCGTCAGGTGTACATTCATATGTGACTTATTAGTTTTAGGTCCGCTAAAGTTTACGTCACCACAAGAGACTGTTGTAACTACCATCAATCCAAAGATGAATAAACTTTGCAGGACACTGTAAACCGTTTTTCGAGTTTTTGTTGTGCTCATAATAATTGTCCTATTTTTGCAGATGAAATTTTCAGATAAGTTTTTACTCTTATTTCATAATTATTTCGCACTATTCTTATAGCAAACCGTCTAGTTTTGTTCCAACTTTAAAAAATCAGTTTATTAATTCGCATAGTTGGCTCTGAATCGGCATTTTTTTAGTTTGGGGTTCAAATTTTCAATACATCCCAAACTATGAACAAGGCTTTTTTCCTGGATCGTGATGGCACTATAAATGTGGATTATAATTTTGTGCATAAACCCGAGGATTGGACATGGTGCGAAGGGGCGCTGGATGCCCTGCAGTGGATGAAAGACCATGGATATAAAATTATTATTGTTACCAATCAATCCGGTATTTCTCGCGGCCGTTATACCGAAGAGGATGTTGATATACTACATGAATGGGTGGATAATGAGCTCCGAAAACATAATCTGAATATTGACGGGTGGTACTATGCACCGCATCATCCGAAACACGATCCCAACGAACAATACCCACCGGAAGATCGAAAACCGGGTACCGGCATGTTTGAGAAGGCCGCCTTGGAATATGATATTGATTTTAGCCGGTCTTATATGGCAGGTGATAAAATCACGGATTTAAAACCGGCTATTGCGTTGGGAATGACCCCTTTTATGATTCGATCCCGTCATGAACCCGACCAAGACAAAGAATGGATTCGACAGAATAAAATTCCCATCTTTGATAATATTAAAGAAATAGTTGAGACTCTTTAATTCCGGACGGAACGGGGCAACATCAAATAAAAGGTTGATCCTTTACCGGGCTCGGATTCACACCCTATGTCGCCGTTCATCTCGTCCGTAAGTTTTTTGGCAATATATAAGCCCAATCCAGTAGAATTTTCACCATCAGTAGGTTCGGTTGACAACCGGCTAAACTTGTTAAATAATCTCGATCGCTCTTCCCGCCTGATTCCGGGTCCTTCATCTTCCACTTCAATCCGAACATCACCATTCTTTTGCAACAGGTTGAGCGTCACTTTTTTGCCTTTGGGTGAATACTTGATAGCATTGGATATTAAGTTGTCCAACACTCGCTGTATAGCCGTATGATCTCCTGTAACCATTTCCGGATCACGATTAAAATTCGAAACAATTTTTATGTTCTTCTCTTTCGCTCGTTGAGAATTACTTTCGATAGTATCCTCAAGTATCTTTGTGATATTATTGGGCTCTACATCCAGATCGTGTCCGTTGGATTCAATTTTCCGAACATCCAACAACTTGCGAACCATGTCGTTCATATTTTCAGCCGATTGCCGTATCTGTTGCACAAAATCCATCATTTCTTCATGAGTCATCGAATCCGCATCAGATAAGATCAGGGCAGCAAGACCTATTATCCCGGCCAGGGGATTTTTCATATCATGGGTAACCGTCTGCATGATATCATTCTTTTCTTCATTGAGGGCTTCCAGTCGCTCATTAAGATTTTCAAGCTCCTCATTTTTGCTTCGTAACAAATTTTCCTGGTGTCGACGATATCGATATCGATTATACAGTAACACGAGAATAATGATCAGCGCCAGGGCCACAATTACCGCAATGATCAGTAGGAAATGCTCTTTTTCCAGTTGCGCTTTCTGTGTCTCTTGAGCTTTCTGCAACTGTTCCAAACTGTCTACTTTTTCTTTTGTGCGGAGGTGAAAAGTGAGATTTCGTTGCTCCTGCTCGTGCTTCAGCACCTCCAGTGAATCCTGTAATTCCTTCAAACTGTCTCGCAAATCGGCCGCCCGGTTTATATTTCCCAGCCGTATATGAGTGTCCAAAGCCAGCTTCACAGCCTCTACTTTAAGTTCAAGGGCATCAAAACTATTGGCGATTTTCAATGCGCGTTTTGCATAATTCAACGCTCTTTCGGGATGTCCGTTATCGGAATGTATTTCTCCGATTTTAATGTAGTTTTCCGCTTCTTCAAGAGGATGGCCAAGCCTATTTCTGATATTAGCGGCGTGCTGGTGATAGTTTACAGCCATTTTCACATCATCTTTGGCTGCAAACAACTGTCCCATCTCATAATACGACTTGGCCAATCCCAAACTGTCTTTGATGTTATTACGGATATCAAGGGCGCGCCGGTGCAAATCCAGAGTTCGATCTAAATGCCCCAAATCCTCATGCACTTCGGCAAGATGATGGTAAATATCAGCCAGACGCCTGCTATGATCGTATTTCTGAAATAAATCCAATGCTGTTTGATAGGCATCCACTGCCTGCCGGTGCCGGCCGACTTCTTCATAAATCCGGCCCAACTGGTAAGCCGACATCGCTATAAGTGAATCACTTTTGATATTCGTAGCCAAGTCGTGCGACCGATTAGCATATTGCAAAGCCATATCAAATTGATCGTGCCGGCGGTAGATACCGGCCACCCTCTGATACATTACGATTACCTGTTCCGTTCTGTCAAGTTGTCGATAATGGTTTACAGCCATCAAATAATGGGCCACCGCATTGGAGGGATCATTCAGCTTGCGATGTAAATCCCCCAGCTTATGATAACTGCGTGCTATTCTCAGAGTGTCATTATGCTGCTGGTATAGCTGCAGAGAATCCTTGACCTGTTCCAGGGTTATCACATCAGACGGCGTTTTCTTTCGAGACGAGTCTTGCGATATATGCTTGAAAGAAGACAGGGGGCGATGGCCCGAATCAATGATTGATATATCTTTCGCCGGACAAGCAGCAATAATAAAAAGTGAGATGATATAAGGAAACGCTCTTGCAATCCTTTTCAATAGAAAAGTAAAATTTAGTTAACTATATCTTTCAGTGAGACTAACCCCTTTTTAAGCCAATGCGATCTCTTCATCAACATTAGCAGAATAAGTATAAACTCTACGTGACTAAAATAATTCAGATCATCTGCAGTATCAATCCCGCTTTACTCTGGTAACCACGCTGCAAATTATCCCTGAAAAAAGGCTTCTTAAAGCCAAAAAAGTACTTTAGATAATAAATATTAGTGTTTTAAAGACAAAATTTTATTAATGTTTAAAGTGTAATCATGCCAGGAGGAATCATGATACACTTCACCAAATATGCGCTGTCATTTCTTTTTATCACGAACATAGCTTTTGCTCAAACGCCAAAGCACGAGGCCCCTTCATACATCCAACCTTATTGGTCACCCGATGGAGAGCACATTGCCTTTGCCTCCTCGCTGAACGGCAATTTTGACATTTATGTAATCAACCTGAATACGTTTGATATTCAAAATATAAGCCACTATCCGGCTGATGATTACTACCCGGCCTGGTCTCCAAATGGCAAACAGGTAGCCTATTTCTCAGAACGGGAGCGTCAACACCGGTACTTTATGAATTTCGAGGGATATGAGAAGCAACAATTCCCCATAAGTGCCGCCCGTGATGGAGATTTGCCTTCCTGGTCACCGGACAGTCGCAATATCCTATACCATTCGAATGAGGATGGAGATATGGAAATTTATTTACGAGATTATCGTGGCAAGGATATCCGCAAGCTAACCTGGAATGATGCAACCGATGTATACCCGTTCTTTGCGCCGGATGGGCGCCATATTCTGTTCCTTTCCGATCGAGACGGCAACTTTGAAATCTATACGATGGATCCCGACGGCCGGAATCAAACACGACTTACTTATTCGCCGGAATCATATGAAGTGGATCCCGTATGGTCACCGGATGGGAAGAAAATTGCTTTTTCATCCGATCGTAATCAGAATTTTGATATCTATATTATGAATGCCGACGGATCCGGCCAAAAGCAACTTACCACGGATTATAACTTTGACCTGGGACCCAAGTGGTCGCCGGATGGTAAAAAACTCGTTTTTACCTCCAACCGGTTTGGCTCTTTTGATATTTTTACCATCAACACCGATGGTACCGGACTCACCCAACTTACCAGCGCACCCGGTAAAGATTATTATGCCTCATTTTCTCCGGACGGGAAGAGAATCATCTTTTCTTCTGATCGGAGTGGCACCAATGAGATCTATATTATGAATGCGGATGGCCGCCACTTACAGAAGATCAAGATTACACCTTCCTACAATTATTAAAGGATGTCTTGGCTCAATATTTATGGCCTTGATATATTTCCATCTCTGCACTGAATTTCTTGCCATTCATTTGTTATATTAAGCGATCGAATTGGAATGAATATTTTTCTACAAAAGGGCAATTGCCAAGGCATTATCAAGCGAAAACCCTGATCATCGATTTCTAACTATTGTAATTATTAACCCTACAGATTGTCGTTATGAAAATCCATGAGTATCAAGCGAAAGAGATCCTAAAAAAATATAATGTGGCAGTCCCGGCCGGCGTGGCAGCTACCACTGTTGATGAAGCCGTTAATGCTGCCAAAGAAATGAAGCAGAAAGGCACTACGTTATTCGTCGTGAAGGCACAAATCCATGCCGGCGGACGCGGCAAAGGTAAAACCAAAGAAAGCGGCGTAAGCGGTGTCATCCTTTGTAAATCTATAGATGAGGTGCAGGATGCAGCCTCCTCATTGCTTGGTGATACGCTTGTAACCGTTCAAACCGGTAAAGAGGGACAAAAAGTACAGCGTGTTTATGTGACTGACGGCGTGGATATTGAACAGGAATTTTATCTCGGCATCCTGCTGGACCGTGCCAAAAGTAAAAATGTGATCATGGTTTCGACCGAGGGTGGCGTTGAGATCGAAAAAGTTGCCGAAGAATCCCCGGAAAAAATCGTCAAGGAATGGGTTGAGCCGGGCATGAATTTGCAACACAACCAAGCACGTCGCCTTGCTTTCGCCCTGGGACTTGAAGGCGATGCTTTCAAAAAAGCTGTGAAATTCATCATGGCTCTTTACAATTGTTATGTTGAAACCGACGCCAATCTGGTAGAAATTAATCCGTTGGTACTCACGCCGGGTGGCGACGTTATGGCCCTCGACTCTAAGATGACATTCGATGACAACGCCCTCTTCCGTCACAAAGATATTGAAGACCTGCGTGACAAGGCCGAAGAAAATCCCGTTGAGCTGGAAGCTTCCGAGTTTGGTTTAAACTACATAAAGCTGGATGGAAACGTTGGCTGTATGGTCAACGGCGCCGGGCTTGCAATGGCTACCATGGATATCATCAAGCTCTCGGGCGGCGAACCCGCCAACTTCCTGGATGTCGGCGGCAGTGCTAATGTAGATACCGTTAAGAATGGCTTCCGCATTATCTTGGAAGACAAAAACGTAAAAGCTATTCTGATTAACATATTCGGTGGAATTGTCCGCTGCGACCGAGTAGCCAATGGAATTATTGAAGCCGTCAAAGATCCCGAGATAGCTGAAAAAGTTCAGGATGTGCCCATTATCGTTCGCCTGCAAGGTACCAATGCCGAAGAAGCCAAAGAGATCATCGACAACTCTGATCTTAATGTGATTTCTGCCGTACTGCTTAAAGAAGCGGCTGAAGAAGTATCCAAAGTTTTGGCTCCGGCATAATTCTGAGCTATATATTATAAATGAAAAGGCCTGCTAATTTAAGCAGGCCTTTTTTATTGAAGAGCTCTGTAAAAATATCTCCTTGTCATGCTGATCCGCCAGCTGGCGGATGCATGTACTCTTTATTGGTATAATACAAACCAGGATTTTCCAAAAAATGGCATGTCTTTTTTAAAACTATTTTTCCGAAAACGCCCAATTTGCCACATCCCCAAGATCTTTCATATCCGAGGTAACGGGACGCAAGTAATAACTATAGTG
>Ga0102944_1001497_pt1 | contig 15384 bp, 13 predicted proteins | sample SalPonD_shore_MG_FD_78172 | JGI IMG/M metagenome (GOLD analysis project Ga0102944, IMG submission 78172) | Salt pond soil microbial communities from South San Francisco under conditions of wetland restoration - Salt Pond MetaG... | ecosystem: Environmental > Aquatic > Marine > Intertidal zone >...
AGAGATCATATTCAATAACGCTTTGCGTCCAAACAGGAACGTCCAACGCGTAGCGTCGTAAATATGCGAGTGGTAACGATAGTATCGCTCAACGCTATTATTTTGGCTTGTGGTATTTGATTCGGTAATGTCCATCGTGTTCTAATGTACAATTCCAAAGTGAGTCGTCTCATACGTACCCACCCGGTCTTTTTGATGAAGCTTCTTGGTTTTCTCTTGTTGAAACTCTACATGATCAAAAACAAATTCCGGCAGAAAATTGAGAGCTCTGCCTGCAGATCGAAATAAAATTTTACTGCCTGCGGTAGAGTTTTTCAGTATCTCTCTCCACTCCTCGGCCAGTAGTCGTGGTTTTGAATCTGCCAGCCAATCCTGGTGATCCAGCAACACAAAATGGGAATACGTGCCCGGATTTCTTTTCAAAAATTTTAAAAGGGTAGAGGTATGCGTCGTAATTTTATGCACACTCTGACGGAGTGTATCAAAGTGACGTTCGAGCAGGTAATTCGGGCAGCAATCGGGCGTATAGGATCCGGTTACATAAACCCGCCAAAAATAATTATCGTGCAATGGCAACCGTGTAAAAACATGCTTGAGTGAAGATCGCACGAAGTGCAACAGTCCGCCCTTGTAACGATCTTCAATCATTTTTCGCTGAGTGGAGGGCACCCCCAGCATCGTCATTGTAGCCGGTTGCTGAATTAACCATTTTTGGAAGGCATTCCAGAGTTTGGGTTCAATTTCATCAAAAAAATACTCTTGCTCCGAAAGGTTTTCGGCATTTAGCAACCGAAGCATTTGGGGATATAAGCCCTTACGCATAATCCGATTGTGAATCATCAATGCAAACTTGCCCGCTGTTCCCCTGAAGTAAAAGCTGGGCTGACTCGAGTTGGGAGTGAAATAAGAGATGTTTTTATCCCAAAAAGACTGCCCCACAGGAGATAAGTGATGCCTCAAATCCTGGTTATAAATGATATTTGCTCCGGTGCTTTGACCTTCACCAAAGAAATCCCATAAAAGCGGATAACCGGCATGTGCAATAAGGGCAATTTTTAGCTCGAGCAGTGCATTTTGTGCTGGATTGGAATCCACGCAGTGAATTCTTTTAGGATGATCGAGCAGGTAATCGAGCGCATTACATCCTGCACTGGTAAGCATAACAACGTTACTGTCGGAATCCAGATTCAGCAGTTGCCGATCGATACGCGGATCCTCCCAACAGGTATTGTATACCAGGTTATTGGACACCACCGATTCAAAAATCCGGTGCTGCAGATTTTCCACTATGGATGATAACTTGTTCATGTAAGTGTTAACTTAACACATCGAACTGTATTGTGTATGAATACATCTTAAAGATTGTGTTAAGAAACGGAAGAGATACCCATTTTTAGAACTGTCTTTCGCCGTATAATTTGTATCTTTAAGATAATCCGAAATAAAGATTATTGATTATGGCTGAAGATAATAAGAAAACAGAAGAAAAGTCTGAGACGAGTACTGAAGAGCAAAAACGAGCTAAAATCAAGAATTATGAGGAACTGATTGACCGCTTGAAGAGTGAGCGCGAGGAATTACGCAATGAAATGAATAGCGAATATCGTGAAGCACGACGATATGTGCGTTCCCATCCCGAAGAAGGCGTTTTATTTGCTTTTGTAGGAGGCATCGCGCTAGGCTACCTTTTTGGCAAGATTGGCCGCCGTCATTAGGTGATTGTTGTGAGTGAATATGTCATGCTGAACCGTAAGTGCTGGCCTTGTATCAGCATTTCTTTAGCGTTATTTATTTGGCAGATCCTTAAATAAATTTAGGATGGCATAGTTTGTATAAGACTTCGGTTCGATAATTAAAATTTGAAATTAACTAAAAGTATTTACTGTGAGTACGACGACTATAAATTCTGATCATTTGGAAGATTTGTTTGAGCGTGTGGATGCGCTCAGGGGGTATCTTTGACTACGATCAACGAAAAGTAAAAATAATGGAATTGCAGGAGCAGACGCAGGATCCGAATTTTTGGAATGATCCTGACGAAGCCCGTAAGATTATGAAAAGGTTAGACCATGAGAAGAATATGGTCGGCAGTTGGGATGAGCTGGATGATCTTCGAGACAGTATTCAGGTGTACCTGCAATTTCTGGAAGAAGGTGAAGATGTAGAAGGCGAATTGCAGCAGGAAGTAAAAAGTCTGGAGAAAAAACTCGAGACCCTGGAACTCAGAAATATGCTGCGTGGCGAAGATGATCATCGTGATGCAGTTGTGACTTTCAATCCCGGCGCGGGAGGTACCGAAAGCCAGGACTGGGCCGAGATGCTGTATCGTATGTACACACGCTGGGCCGGCAAAAATGACTACGATGTTTCGGTTATAGAATATCAGCAGGGCGATGTGGCTGGGCTCAAAAGTGCGACGATCCAAATCAGCGGCGATTATGCCTACGGATATTTGAAAGCGGAAAGTGGTGTGCATCGACTTGTGCGGATTTCTCCCTTCGACAGCAATTCACGGCGACATACTTCTTTTTGTTCGGTATTTGTATCACCGCTGGTGGATGATACCATCGAAATCGATATCAACGAGAGTGAGGTCGAATTGCAGCGATTTCACTCCAGTGGCGCCGGAGGACAAAATGTGAACAAAGTTGAGACCGGCGTTCGACTGATTTGGGAAGGCAAGCTCTCCGACGGATCCAAAGAACGAGTTGTTGCAGAATGCCAGCAGGAACGCTCGCAGATGCAGAATCGTGAAAAAGCAATGATTCTGCTAAAATCAAAGATCTATGAGCTTGAAAAGCAGATTAAAGAACGGGAAAAGCAAAAGCTGGAGGATTCTAAAAGCAAGATTGAGTGGGGATCACAAATACGTTCCTACGTTTTTCACCCCTACAATATGGTGAAAGACCATCGAACAGATTTTGAAACCTCGAATACCGATGCAGTTATGGATGGTGATATAGACGATTTTATCAATGCCTATCTGCTGTCGATATCGGCTTCCGCAAAAACAGAGTAACAAAATGGTCAAGATAGGCATCACCGGGGGAATTGGGAGCGGGAAGTCGACAATTTGTGATATCTGGTCGGAACTTGGTGCCTTTATTGTCAATGCTGATGATCTTGCCAAGGAGGTGATGGTTTCCGATCCCAATGTAAAAAGGGAACTTATAGAAACCTTCGGTAAGCAAGCATTTAATGAGGACGGTTCTTTAAATCGCCCTTTTTTAGCCAATGAAGCCTTTGAGAAGGGAAGAGTTGGAGAATTAAATGCGATTGTTCATCCCAGGCTCCCGGACGCAGTCTCGCACAAAATGAAAGAGGCGGAAAGAGCAGGTTACCCTGTTTTTGTCTATGAAGCAGCACTTCTGCTGGAAAACCTTAATCCGGGTGATTTGGACTATGTTGTGTTGGTTTTAGCGAACGAGCAACGACGCCTAAAACGGGTCCAGCAGCGCGATGAGAGTACTGTTTCGGATATCGAACAGCGGATGAATAAGCAGAGAGACTTTGAGAAAGCGATTGATCATGTTGACTATGTTATCCGTAACAACGGAACACTAGAAGAATTAAAAAAGAAAGCTGAAGTTATATTCCAGAATTTTTTACCTTTCAGTGGGAATAAATGAAAATAATTTCCACTGAATGAAAAATTTTCAAAGCTAGATTACTTCAGCACAAGGGGGAACGCATGACAGATCGAAAAAACAAATTAATTACGCTGGAAGAGTATATCATCCAGGCACAAAACAGGTTCCCGGGAGCAACCGGAGAGTTGTCTCAATTGCTAAGAGACATTGGCCTGGCAGCGAAAATTATCTCACGGGAGGTTAACAAAGCCGGCATTACGAATATTCTTGGAGAGGACGGATCAACGAATGTGCACGGAGAGTCGGTAAAAAAGCTTGATCTTTTTGCAGATAAACAGCTGATCTCGGCGCTCAATCGTTCTGATATTACCTGCATGGTGATCTCTGAAGAAAATGACGGAATCGTAGAGCTGGATAACGACGGAGGGAAATATATTGTGTACCTGGATCCGTTGGATGGCTCATCCAATATTGATGTGAATGTTTCCGTTGGAAGTATTTTCTCGATTTATATGAGAGAGAATACTGATAGCAAGACGCTATCGAAGGAAGATGCTCTGCAGCCCGGGGTCAAACAGGTGGCAGCGGGTTATGTGCTTTACGGCTCAAGTACCTTGATGGCTTATACTACCGGCTTGGGCGTTTCAGTTTTTACGCTGGATCCCAGCATCGGGGAATTCATTCTTTGTGATGACGACCTGCAAATTCCCGATTTCGGTACCATTTACAGCGTCAATGAGGGCAGTTACCAATCCTGGGATTTGGGACTTAAAAAATATGTTAAATACTGCCAGGTTGAGGAACCCGAGACACAGCGTCCGTACAAAGCGCGGTATATCGGGTCTATGGTTGCGGATGTACACCGCACGCTTATTACGGGAGGGATTTTTATCTATCCGAATAGCAGTCAGTATCCCAGTGGAAAGCTGAGGCTGATGTACGAGTGTAATCCGCTTAGCTTTTTGATTGAGCAGGCCGGAGGCATGGCTATTGACGGAAATGGCCGCATACTGGAAATCAAACCGGAGGCTATTCACCAGCGGACCCCGATTTATATTGGTTCCAGGCAAAATGTGTTAAAGGTGAAGGAATTTCTGGATGAGTATGCCGAAGAAAGAGTTAAAGCGTCGTTGTCATAGCTAAATCTATTCACCTCTGCTTTTCCAATAGTCTAAGCTCAAAAGTTATGAAGCATATTAAGCGTGGATGCTTGATATAAAGAGTGCGCTAAACTTTTCTTGTTTCGAGTGTCATGACTTTTCAGTTATTGAGCAAACTAAATTTAAAATCGTGTCATCCCGAACTTGATTCGGGATCCTGTGCTCAGCCTGCTGAGAGGCGACTTACCCGCCGGCGACTGCTATCTTTATAAGGATTTCTTCCGGCCCGCCGCAACAAAATCCTTTAAAAACTGACTTTCATGCCTTCCTGTATATCATGCGATACGCAATAACCGCCGTTCGTTTCAATTACATACTTCGCCGGTTTTCCGGAAGGAAGATTTTGCTCTGAAAAGGGCTGTGCATTATGATGGATACGAACGATCTCATAATCTGCGTTTACGAAAATGATATCCAGCGGGAGGGGGGTATTAGCCATCCAGAAACTTCGCTGCTGACTGTCATCAAAAATAAACAACATGCCCTTGGATTCGCCCAAATCGCGCACATCCATCAGTCCCTCGCTGCGTTCCGACTCATCGTCGGCTACCGCTGCATCGATGGTTGAAAGGGTATCGCCCTTTACCGATAAGAAAGAAACTTTCCGTACAAATTTAAGCGATTTACTCCGGTCGTTAGAAGCCTCCTTCTTCGAATTCTTCTGGTGATGTGAGCACGCGCTCACCAGCACGGTTATGATTAGAATTAGAGCGAACTTCAAACGTCGTGTCATCTGATGATCCATTAATATTATAAGTAATTGTATATGTTCCGGGACTTAAATAAGTGCCGGATTTGTCTTTTTTGCCTTCCTTGACAAGCAAATTCCAGTTAAACGTATTAAATCCATAGCTGGCGGTGTCCGACAGTGTTTTAACGGTTTTTCCGTCCTTATCTTTTACCGAAATTGAAATCGTTTGGTCTTGCACATTCTTATCTCCAACCCAGTAAAGCCATTTCACATTCGGCTCATAAACTTTGCGATAAGGGGCACTCCGCTGACCCCAGCGGCTTGAATAGCGAACGCCATCTGTTTTAAGTGCCAGCACTGTCTGATTAAGATGATCTGCAACGGCATGCAATGGCTTAACATCCATCACATATACACTGCGTCCGTGCGTGCCAACCACTAAATCATAATCGCGGGGATGCACTACCATATCATAAGCGGGTACATTTGGTATTCCGTTAACCAAAAACCAGTGATCTCCGCCGTTGAAGCTTACATAAGTGCCGTGATCCAGGCCTGCATAAAGCAAATCGGGATCTACCGGATCCTCAACAATAACATTTGCCACACTTTCCGGCAAATTTCCTTTAATCGATTTCCAGGTCTTGCCGTAATTTGTTGTTTTATAAAGATAGGTCTTAAATTCATCATATCGGTAGCCGTTCAGCGAAGCATAAGCCGCGCCCGGATCAAAGTGGGAAGCTTCAACTTTGCTCACCCAGCGCCGTTTCGGCAGATTTTCAGATATTAGATCCCAGGTATGTCCGCCGTCTCTGGTAACCTGGATGTTCCCATCATCGGTACCTGCCCAGATTACACTGAAATCGAGTGGTGACTCGGCAATGGTTGTAACCGTGGAGTAGGGGACGTCACCATTCGGTAGATCTTTCGTCAGATCCGGGCTGATAGTCGTCCAGGTTTTGCCCTGATCCAGCGACCGATGCACATGCTGGGATCCGAAGTACAGGATGTCGGGATTAAAATGACTGATTACGATAGGCGTGTTCCAGTTGAACCGATATTTGTCTTCGCCGATGTTGGCCTTTGGGGTAATGCGCTTGGTAGAATTATCCGATCGATCAATCCGGTAATAATTTCCAAACTGAAATCCGGTGTACACAATATTACTGTTTTGGGGATTTACGACCACATGCATCCCATCGCCGCCCAAAAGGCGTTTCCAATGATTGCCGTCGTTCGGCGAACCCTGGGATGAGCCCATAAAAACGCCATTATCCTGCATGCCGCCGTAAATGTTATAGGGCTTCTCCATATCCACCGCCACATTGTAAAACTGTGCCACCGGCGCTACGTTGTGATGGATGAAGTTTTCTCCGCCATCGTGACTTTCATACAGACCGCCGTCATTTCCCAGCAATAGGTGTTGCGAATCCGACGGGTCGAGCCACATGGCGTGATGATCGACGTGTACATCCTGTTTTTCAGCCATTGCTTTCCAGGTTTTTCCGCCGTCAGTTGATTTTAGCATAGGCAAGCCCATAATATAAACGACATTGGGATCGGTCGGGGATACACGGACCTCACCAAAATAATAGCCGTAAGTAAAGAATACATGCTCCAGCTTGTAGCTGTTAATCTCTTTCCAGGTTTGTCCGCCGTTTGTGGATTTATACAATTGAGCACCTTTGACCGAGGTATTGAACAACGCCTGATTCGCATCTCCAAGATAATCTGACAAGGCTTTAGGTTCGTACTTACCTTTCTGGACATCCTCTTTAACGCTTTGAGCAGAATATTTTTTGGGGAAACCATTGCTACGCAAAAATTCATTGAGCTTCTTATCATTCAGCTTAAGAAAAGCATCCCGGCTCATTTTCAGAAAATCGGCCTGCGAAAGTTCATCCTTTTTATTCTCTTTGCGTTTTTTCGTTTTTTTCTGATTATCGACTAGTGCATACATAATATTGGGATCCTTCGGGCTTATATCGATACCGATACGTCCCACAAATTGACCATCCGGGAATCCTTTCATCGATTTATGCCAGGTTTCGCCACCGTCCGTTGATGCATAAATCGCTGAACCCGGACCTGCTTCCTTAAAATTCCAGGCCTGCCGGAACCGTTGCCAGGTTGTTGCCCAAAGCTTACTGGGGTTTTGAGGATCCATAACCAAATCAATTACACCGGTACTGTCGGGAGGCGTGAGCGTCTTCTTCCATGTTTTTCCACCATCAGTCGTTTTGTAAACGCCTCTTACATCATTCATCGAATAGAGTGGCCCCATGCTGGCTACCCAGGCTATATCGGGATTGGTCGGATGAGTGACGATCCGTCCGATGTGCTGAGATCCGCGAAGTCCCATGAAATTCCATGTTTTTCCGCCGTCTGTGCTCTTGTAGACACCCGCACCGGCATAGCTTGACCGGCTGCTGTTTTTTTCACCGGTACCCACCCACAGGATATCCTTGTTTGCTTTCGAGATTGCAATATCCCCAATTGTAAGCGTGCCCCCGGCATGATCAAAAATAGGCTCCAGGGTGTTACCGCTGTTCGTAGTTTTAAATACGCCTCCGGAAGCAAATCCCACATAAAAGATACGAGGCATGTCGGGTTGCACGGCAATATCCGTAACGCGGCCACTCATCACCACAGGACCAACATTTCGCACAGGGTACTCCTTGAATATGGAATTGTCACGCATCTGGTGACGATGAGCGAAGGCTTCAGACCGTGCTTCAGAAGAAGTTGATGGGATATTAATGTTCTGGGCTTGCAGAGGAGCAATCCATAGGAAAACGCCAAATGTTATTAGGATCAGGCAACGCATAGTGTTTGTATTGAAGTTAGCCGGGATATTTTGAAAGCCTTATAATAGAAAAGCCTTAGCAAAAGTTTTATAAAAAAATATAAAAGGTAAACAACAAATGGCTATCTCAAACGTAATTATATTGTTAGTCTAAAAGTTGTTTTTTAGACGGATTAACAATATCTTAACCACCGTTAAGTGAGCGCCGAAAGGTCCTCACTTTTTTTTGTACCTGATACAAGTAAAGCCGTGCAAAATAAAGTAATAGAAAAGATTTCTGAACTTGCAGAATCGGTCCTTTCAACGACCGATTTTTTTCTTATTGATGTCGAGATTAAAGGCAGCAAGGTGCCCGAAGTCTGGGTGTCTGTTGATGCCGAGGATCGCGGAGTTAATATGGATGAATGTGCCGACATAAGCAATGAACTCAGCTTTCTCATGGATGCGCATGACCTGTTCTCAGGCGGGTATCGTATTAACGTTTCTTCACCGGGATTAAGTCGTCCGCTGGTGGATCGACGACAGTATCCCAAGAACAAGGGGCGAAAGGTGAAATGCAAGTACAAGCATGACGGTGAATACCTGAAAGTGAAAGGAACTTTGCAGGATGTTTTAGAAGACGGTATTGTAATTGAGTTGGATGATGATTCAAAAGTTTCAGTTTTATTTGACGACCTCGTAGAAACTAAAATTATTCCTTCATTTAAATAATTTTAAAGCACATAGGAGCCTGTGATGGCAAACGAAATTTCAAAACAGATTATTCAATCTTTTGCCGAAATAGCAAAAGACAAAGACATTGATAAGGATCTTTTACTATCCATATTGGAAGATGTTTTTCGGACGATGATACGTAAGAAATATGGTTCGGATGATGCCTTTGAAGTGATTTTAAATGCAGATCGAGGTGAAATTCAGATTCTCCATATTCGTGAAGTGGTTCCCGAAGAGGAATTGACGGATGACGTGCATGAAATTACGCTGGAGGATGCCAAAGAATTTGATCCCGATCTTGAGTTGTATGATGAGTTTGCCCAGGAGCTTCAGATTCAGGATTTCGGTCGTCGCGCGGTAATGATGGCTCGTCAGCAGCTAGCACAACGCATTCGTGAGATTGAGAAGGATAATATCTTTGAAGAATATTCGGATCGCGTGGGCGAAATTGTGCTTGGCGATGTTTATCAGATCCGGAACCGTGAAATCTTGGTGAATCATAACGGGGTAGAGTTGATCCTGCCCAAAAGCGAGCAAATTTATAAAGATCGGTATCATAAAGGCGACACCATCCGTGCTGTGGTAAAAGAGGTGAAGCGTTATCATGGAAATCCGTCTGTAATTATTTCCCGGACCTCTCCGTTATTTTTAGAAAGACTTTTTGAAAACGAGATTCCCGAAGTTTTTGACGGAATTATCGACCTTGCACGCATTGCACGCGAGCCCGGAGATCGTTCAAAGGTTGCCGTAATCTCGCACGATGAGCGGGTCGATCCCGTCGGTGCCTGTGTCGGAATGAAGGGTATTCGGATCCATGCTATTGTACGTGAGCTGCAAAATGAGAACATTGATGTCATCAACTACACCGATGATAAGCATGAATTTATCAAACGGGCCCTGCAGCCGGCCAAAGTTTTAAGTGTGGATTTAAGCGAAGACGGCAGTCATGCAAAGGTTCTGGTACCGGCCGATGAAGTATCGAAAGCAATTGGAAAGGGCGGGGTAAATATCCGTTTGGCATCGAAGCTAACTGATTGCGAGATAGATGTTTACCGCGAAGTTGAGGAAGAGGATGATATTGACCTCAAAGAATTCGAAATTGATTTCGGACCGGAGGTGGTCGACATGTTGCATGATATCGGTTGCGATACCGCCCGTGCGGTACTCGAACTGGATGAAGAAGAAATCGTTCGCAGAACCGATGGTAAAATCACCGAAGATGAAGCTGAACGTATCATCGATATCATCGCTTATGAATTTGAAGACGAAGAGGAGTGATTGGACTTAAATTTCCAATCATCCTGTTTTACCTTATACTATTGTAATATATTACGACGTCTGGTTAACAGATAACTTTAGAAAGCACCATTAGAATACAGTTATATGCCCAAGGATAAACCGAAACGATTATTTAAAGTTGCATCCGAGTTCAACGTATCTACTTCATCGATTGTAGATTTGTTATCGGATCAAGGCTTTGATATTGCTAATAAGCCTAATTCCAAAGTTACGCCCGAAATGTACGGGGCGTTGGAAGAGGCGTATGGTGTTGATAAAGAGAAGAGTAAGGAACACGAAAAAGCAAAAGAAGAGTACGAGAACAGGCGTAACCAGATTCGTGCAAGTCGTAATGAAAGTGTTTCTGTTGAGGACTATCTTGAACCGCTGGAAGACGACCTGCCCCTCGAACCCGAAGATGAGGAAGACATCGAAGGGTTGAAGCCTCAGGAGGATGAAGAGCAGGCAGAAGAGGTCGAAGCCGAAGAGCTGGAAACAGAAGAGGATGAAGAACAGGAGGAGGTCGAAGAAGTTGAGGATCAAGAAGCCGAAGAGCCGGAAGTCGAGGAACCCGAAGAGCAAAAAGAGATTGTAGCTGAGGCGGAAGAACCGGACGAAGAGGAGGCTGAAGAAGTTGAAGCCCAAAAGGAAGAAAAAGAGGAAGAGCCTGAAGAACCGGAAAAAGCTGAGGATGAGAAAGAAGTAGAAGCAACGGAAGAGGCCGAGGCTGAAGAAGAGGAGGATGAAACGCCTGAAGAGGTCGAAGCTGAGGCAAAAGATGAAGAAGATGAAGAAGATGAAGAATACGACGAAGAAGAATATGATGAAGAAGAGGAATATGAGGATGAAGAAGAAATCGAAGAAGAAGGAGTCATCCGTGGTCGCGCCGGCCGCCTGAAAGGCACAAAAGTCGTCGGAAAAGTTAAGATTGACGAAAACAAACCTAAACGACGCAAGAAGCGAAAGCGTAAGAAAGATCGTCAGGAAGAGGGGGATAAAACCAAGTCGTCCAAGCGCGAAAAGAAAAAGAATAAAAAGAAGAAAAAGCGCAAACGCCGCGGAAGCCGTATTGACGAGGATGAAGTTGAACAGAAGCTGAAAGAGACGATGCGCAAGATGAAATCGTCCGAGACCGTAGGCAGCAAGCGCCAAAAACGACGTCGTCAACGTAAGGAAGAACGTGAGGAAGAGGAACTGCTTCAGGCTGAAATGGAAGAGCTTGAAGAAGATGTGATTGAGGTCACTGAATTTATCACAGTAAGTGATCTTGCAGATCTTATGGATGTAAAAGCGAACGACGTTATCACAACCTGCATGGATTTGGGGATGATGGTATCAATCAATCAGCGGCTTGATGCCAGCACGATTGAACTCGTAGCCGAAGAGTACGGTTTTGAAGTTGAATTTGTTGATGCCGATGAGGCAATTGAAGAAATTGAACTTGAAGAGGATGATCCCGAAGATCTGCAGCCCCGAGCTCCTATCATCACGGTAATGGGACATGTTGACCACGGTAAAACTTCGTTGCTCGACTATATTCGCAAGTCGAAGGTAGCAGCAGGTGAGGCCGGTGGTATTACCCAGCATGTGGGTGCCTATGAGGTGGAAATGGAAGATGGGCGTCGCATCACCTTCCTTGATACCCCGGGTCACGAGGCCTTTACAGCTATGCGTTCCCGTGGTGCCCAGGCGACTGATATTGTTATTTTGGTAGTTGCTGCTGACGATGCGGTGATGCCTCAAACAATTGAGGCCATTAATCATGCCAAGGCGGCGGGCGTTTCTATTATTGTTGCAATCAACAAGATGGACAAGCCCGGAGCAAATCCTGACAAGATTAAACAACAACTGGCCGAGCATGATGTGATTGTTGAGGAATACGGTGGAAATAACCAGGCTGCGGAAGTATCTGCCAAGACAGGCGAAGGTATTCCTGAGTTACTCGATAAGGTCCTGATTGAATCCGAACTGATGGAACTCAAGGCCAATCCCGATCGCCGTGCCGATGGGGTTGTTCTTGAAGCACGTGTTGATAAAGGAAAAGGTACTGTTGCAAACATATTAGTTCAGAATGGTACGCTGCGGGTCGGCGATTCGTTTGTGGCCGGTGCATGCTTCGGACGCGTGAGAGCCATGGAGAATGAACTTGGAAATCGCGTAGATGAAGCCGGACCGTCTGTACCGGTACAGTTAACAGGATTTGATGATATTCCGCAGGCCGGTGATAAGATTGTAGTCATTGAAGACGAGAAAAAGGCCAAGGAGATTGCTAATCAGCGGCAGCAAATTCGCCGCGAGCAAGAACTTCGTCAATCCAAACATCTTACACTCGATGATCTTTCTCGACGCCTTGCTCTCGGAGAAGTTGAAGATCTGAATATCATTATAAAAGCCGATGTTGACGGTTCCATTGAGGCACTTTCAGGGGCATTGCAGAAACTTAGCAACGAAGAAGTTTCCGTCAATATCATCCACACCGGTGCCGGCGCTATTACCGAATCTGATGTGCTGCTTGCTTCTGCATCCGAAGCTATAATCATTGGTTTTCAGGTTCGTCCTACGGCCAATGCACGACAAGTAGCGGAGCAGGAGGAAATTGATATACGGCTGTTCAGCGTGATTTACGATGCTGTTGATGAAGTGAAGGATGCCATGGAGGGGCTGCTTTCTCCTGAAATCAGTGAGAAATTCAGCGGTAATGCCGAGGTAAGAGAAATTTTTAAAGTTTCAAAGGTAGGAACGATCGCAGGATGTTATGTTACGGAAGGAAAGATTAACAGGAATCATCCGGTCCGTGTGGTTCGTGATGGTGTGGTAATCTATGATGGCGAAATTGATTCACTGAAACGTTATAAAGATGACGTTAAGGAAGTGCAGTCGGGATACGAATGCGGAATCAGTATTGTAAATTACAACGATCTGAAGATCGGTGATGTGATTGAAAATTATGAGGTGGTGGAACAGAAGCGAAAACTCGAAGATGTCAAGAGCAGCAACTCATAAGCTAGCTTTCCAGAATTATACAAAATACAGTTATGAGTATTCGTACAGAACGACTGAGTGCCGTTATTCAGCGGGATCTCGGTAAAATTATTCAAAAAAGTTATCAACAGAGTGGTTCTTTTATTACAATCACTAAGGTTGATGTTACTGATGATCTTTTGATCGCCAAAGTTTATATCAGCGTTTATGCTCCCGGTAAAGATGAGGATGCGATTTTTACACATCTCGAGGATCAAAAAGTAAGCATTCGCAAAGAACTTGCCTCTAAAATCCGCCACCAGGTCCGACGGATACCGGAATTGCATTTTATCAATGATGAGACTGCTGAATACGTCGAAAAGATGGAAAACCTATTTCAGAAGATCCGTAAAGAACGGGAACAGCGTAATAGCGATTCGGAAAAATAGGAGGCGCTTACTGTATGGCGAGAGCTATCCCGCTGGAAGAACTACCCATTTTTTCTGCTACAAATTTTCCCGATCCCTCATTTAATTTTGACGAAGGGGCGGCATTTTTGATAAATAAGCCTAAAGTATGGAGCAGTTTTCGGGTGGTTAAATTGATGCGGAAATGTCTTGACCTTCGTAAAATCGGCCATGCAGGCACACTCGATCCTATGGCTACGGGTTTACTTATTTTATGCTGTGGCAAGGGCACGAAGTCGATATCCCAGTTCCAGGAAGCGACAAAAAAATACTACGGTGAACTTGTTTTTGGATCATCGACGCCCAGCTATGATGCCGAAACCACTCCCGAAAAAAGGGCTCCCTTTAATCATCTAAGCCAGGCAAAAATCCAGCAGGTAATAAATGATCATTTTTCGGGACAGATCATTCAGATTCCTCCTATGTTTTCGGCCCTTAAACATAACGGTACTCCACTTTACAAACTGGCGCGCAAAGGAAAGGTAGTGAAGCGCAAGCCCCGGCAAATTATCATTCACGATATTAAGATTCTGGAATGTAATCTACCCCGTTTGGAGTTATACATACACTGTAGCAAGGGAACCTATATTCGTTCAATTGCCCATGATTTAGCCAAGAAGTTGCATTCAGCGGGACATCTTACCGCTTTAAAGCGCTCAGCGATTGGGGATTTTACCAGTGAGCAAGCACTCTCAGTAGATCAATTAAAAAAGATATTTTTAGAAAATGGCTGATTTGGTATTCTTGGAAAATGTAAAGCGTGATCCTAATTCTGTTGTAACAGTTGGCACGTTTGACGGTGTCCATGCCGGGCACCGGGCTATTATGGATGCAGTTGTCAGGAAAGCCCAAGAGCATGATGCGCGTAGTGTGATCGTCACATTCGATCCCCATCCGAGAGATATTATCAGCCCGGGGGATGCCGGTATAAAATTGCTGACCACTTTGCAGGAACGTGCCGAAATTTTAAATGAGCTCGGTATTGATACGATGGTTGTAATTCCCTTTGACAGGGACTTTTCACTGCTTACTTCAGAAGAATTCATTCGCGATATCATCCATCAAAAAATCGGGGTCAAAGAATTTGTTATAGGTTATGATCATCATTTTGGACGAAATCGTGAAGGGACTATTGAAACGGTAGAACGTCTGGGCAAGGAACTCGGATTTGACTCATATGTTGTATCAAAACGGGAAGTGGGAGATAAAACGGTGAGCAGTACGGCCATTCGTAATGCTATTAGTGAAGATGGGAATGTGGAGCAGGCCGCTGAATTCCTGCAGCGTCCATATCGTTTGAACGGCTTGGTCATCCATGGCGATAAAAGAGGAAAAGAAATTGGATTTCCCACGGCTAATATCAAGCCCGAACAATCAAATAAAATTATTCCCAAAGATGGAGTATACGCCGTAAAGGTTCGTATCAACGGAGATTGGTATAAGGGAATGATGAATATTGGCACGCGTCCTACTTTTGATGGGAAGGTACGCACGTTGGAAGTAAACCTGTTCGATTTCGATCATGATATTTATGGGAAAGAGGTTCAAGTTCGCTTTTTTAACCGAATTCGCGATGAGAAAAAGTTCGACGGTATTGAGGCCTTAATTGATCAATTGAAGCAAGATGAACGACAAGTCAGAGAGTTATTGAAAGGGCATTAAAATATTGCAAACTATAACATAATCGCTTATCTTTCCCAACTATTAAATTTTAGCA
>Ga0102944_1001498_pt1 | contig 15361 bp, 13 predicted proteins | sample SalPonD_shore_MG_FD_78172 | JGI IMG/M metagenome (GOLD analysis project Ga0102944, IMG submission 78172) | Salt pond soil microbial communities from South San Francisco under conditions of wetland restoration - Salt Pond MetaG... | ecosystem: Environmental > Aquatic > Marine > Intertidal zone >...
CTCGACTTATTTCTTCTCGTTCTTCCGAACTCAACCTTTTGTAGCAACAATTCCTCACAGTATTTCCTCCTTTGTCGCATTTTACTTTTTTTATGTGAGTGTTGCATTAGATTATTAAATCCGCCTTGCATATCTCTGAGAATAAATTAATAATATGAACATCGCCATTTTTTTATGAATAGATCAGGATTATTGTTTGAAGAGAAAATGAGCAGCCGATTAATAAAGGGAATCACCTCTTTTGTGGTTATGTTTTCGCTGATATTATTGTTTTCTCTATCTTTAGATAAAAAAGAATCTTTTCAGGAACCTCAATATGGAGGCGTATTCCGAATCAAATTATTTTCTGACCATTTCAAAAGGCAGCTCGATCCCATAAAACAAGATTCTTTTATATTCATCTCAGAACAGTTATATGACGGACTGGTTAGATTGAACAAGAATTTTAATATTGTGCCGGCACTGGCTGAATACTGGGAGATTTCTCCAGATGGAAAAATATATACCTTTCATCTAAGAAAAGGAGTCCGGTTTCATCATGGAAAAGAACTCACAGCCTCAGATGTGAAATATTCTTTAGAAAGAATCCTGGCCAAGGAAAACGGTTCACCCTATTATCAGTATTTTCTGCCCCGTGTGCAGGGAGCCAAGGAGTTCAGGGAGGGGCGTGTGAAACATATATCTGGTTTTGAAATCAAAGATAAGCATACCTTTGAAATCAGTTGGACTAAGCCCTATGTATCAGCTCTTTATTTAATGAGTATGCATTTCTGTAAAGTGCTGCCTAAAGAAATGCACCAAGAGATGGGAGAAAATTTTTTCTTAGATCCGTCGGGAACCGGGCCTTTTATTTTTGAATTCTGGCTGAGGGACACCAGATTAAACACAGTGGGAGTGCGATTAAAACGAAATGAAGGCTATTTTATGGGAAGACCTCATTTGGAAGCCGTTGAGTTTTGTCCCTTGTACAGCTTGGATCATTTTTTAAATGAAGAAATTGATTCTATTCCTCTTCTCTCATCCCGTCTGCTTGACTCAAAGTACCAGGTTTTTGAAGACGGAGCCATCAATATTATCTATTTAGGGATGAGCTGTCACATCTCACCTCTTGACAGCCCTGAGACAAGAAAAGCTTTGAGTCTGGGAATCAATAAAAATGAAATCATCCAGGAATTGAATGATCCACAGTTTTTACATCAACCCACCAACAATTACATTCCGCACCGCTTGCCTGGATTTTTTCCCATTCGGGAAAACAGCATGGACTTGGAAAAAGCCAGTCAGATTTTGAACCAACAAGGTTTTTCCAAGGAAAACAGATTCCCGACCCTTAATTTTTTTATGCCCTTACCCAAATCAGAGGATAAGTACAACCTTTTTAAGTGTATGAGGAGCCAGCTCGAAGCTCTCGGGATAAAAATAAAACTGCGTTATTTTCAATCCGTCCAGGAAATCAGGGATTGTGAAAAGCCTTACATTTTTTATATAGAAAAGAAAATGAATTTCCCAGATCCTGAAGATATCATACGAACCCTCTTTTTCTCTCAAGCTATACATAATCTATTCCAATACAGAAGTCCCGAAGTGGATCAGCTTTTGCAAAAGGCTGAGGTGGAGAGAAGCTGGACAAGACGGATCGAGATTTTTCAGCGTATAGAAGAAATTTTATTGTCAGAAGTTCCGGCTGTTCCTCTTTTTTCCAGGCAGAACAGAATGGCTATGCAGCCGTATGTCAGAGGAGTGGAGGAGCCTGCTCTTGGATTTAATTATTTGGAAGTACGAAAGATTTGGCTTGATAAATAAAGCAAAAGAGTGAAGAAATGTCTTTGCGCGCAAAATTTATAACAGCCATTGCCATACTGCTTTTTATTCTGATGGCGTCTATGCTGTTTCTCATTGAAAGGAGGGAAAAAAGCACTATTTTTGAGGAGCAAATAAACAAGGGAGTGTTGATTGCTCGAAATATAGCTTATTTGAATCTGGAACCATTCATGTTCTGGGATGTTGAGGGAGTGGAGAGAAATATTCAGGAAGAAATTGATCAGAAGCTTTTGTATGTGGCTTTTTTTGATCAGGACAGCCGGCCTTTTGCAGCCAGTGATTTTGCTAAAAAACATGAGCAAATCTGCAAGAAATCTCATCTTGAGGGACCGGTGGATGAAGACAGCCACTATTTCCAGACCAAAGAAATCGATTATGACGAGACGGGAGTAATGATATCAGTTTTAGAAATTGAAGTTCCTATTTTTGCCAGAGGCTCTTCTTACAAATGGGGATCCATAAAAATAGGTCTTTCTTTAGAAGACATGCAGAGAGAGATAAGTCAAACCCGATACATGCTGGTGCTCATTGGGCTGGTGGGGCTTCTGGTAGGAATAGGAGGAGCGTATTTCTTATCCAGACGGATCACTGGTCCTCTCAAAAAATTGGTAGAGGGCACAGTTAGGATATCCCGGGGGGATTTTTCTCAAAACATAAAAGTCAGCTCCAAGGACGAAATCAGAGGACTGGCAGAAAGTTTCAATGAAATGAGCCGACAGCTTCTTCTTGCCAGGAAAAGAATGAAAGCAGCGAACAAGAAATTAATTCAGGCAGAAAAGCTGGCTTCCATTGGCCGGATGTCTGCCTCCATCGCCCATGAGATAAGAAATCCGCTTACCTCTGCGAACCTGAATATACAAAAAGTTCTGCAGAGTGAGCATTTGAAACAACTGGAAAGAGAACATCTGAATCTCTCTCAAGAAGGAATAGGTCACATAGAAAAATTCATAAAGGAACTTTTGAATTTCACCCGAGTTTCAGAACTCAATAAGGACGGTTATTCCATCCAGGAAATCATGGATGAATCCATAAAAATGATATCCAGTTCTCTGGATGAGAAAAACATCAAACTCCACACACACTTCCAGGAAGATCTTCCCTCTCTGTTTGTGGATGGAGATAAGATCCGTCAGGTGATATTAAACCTTTTAAGAAATTCCTGTGAGGCTGTGGAGGAAGGCGGAGAAATAAAAATCTTGGCTTCTCTATCTCAATTAAATGGAAAAAAGGCTGTCCGGATAGAGATCATGGATAACGGGCCCGGGATTCCGGAAAAAGACAAGGAAAATGTGTTTGAGCCTTTTTTCACCACCAAGTCATCTGGGATCGGATTGGGATTGGCCAACGCGAAAAAAATTGTGGAACAGCACCGCGGCATGATAAGGATCAAGGAAACAAAAGAGGAGGGGGCTTGTTTTGAAATCATTCTGCCGGCGGAGGAACAAAAATGAAATCTGTTCTTATTATTGATGATGATAAGTTAATCCGAAAGAGTCTTTCATCTCATTTTAGCAAAAAGAAGTTTCAGGTCTTTTCAGCACAGGACGGAGGGTCAGGAGTGCATGAATTCATTCAAAAGCATCCGGATTTAGTGCTTTTGGATATCCGTCTTCCGGATATTGATGGTCTGGAGGTGCTGAAAAAGATCAAGGAAGAAAATCCCCGGGCCTGCATCATTATTATGACCGCTTATGATGACATGAAAACCACAGTGGAAGCAATCAAATCAGGAGCCTTTGAATATCTGGTTAAACCCTTGGATTATGTTGAGATGGATCTAGTGATTGAAAAGGTTTACAAGGTGAAAAGCTTGGAAGATAGGATGAGCTACCTGGTTGGCGAAAAGCAGAAAGAATACACCATAGATAACATAATCGGAAGCACTCCTAAAATGAGAGAAGTGTATAAACTCATTGGATCTGTGGCCAACACTCGGGCCAATGTCTTGATCCAGGGCGAAAGCGGGACAGGAAAGGAATTAGTGGCTAAAGCCATCCACTACAACAGTCGCTATGGGGATGAACCCTTTATTGTTATCAACTGCTCGGCTCTTTCAGATACTCTTTTAGAAAGTGAGCTGTTCGGTCATGTGCAAGGAGCTTTTACGGATGCTGTTCATGAGACCAAAGGGAAGTTTGAAGTGGCAGGAAAAGGCACTCTTTTCCTGGACGAGATCGGGGACATTTCCTTAAACCTTCAGTCCAAATTGCTGCGGGTGATCGAAAACAGGGATTTTATGAAAGTCGGGGGAGAGAAACTGCTTGAAACAGAAGCTAGGGTTATTGCAGCCACCAATCATAAATTGAATGATTTAGTCAGAGAGGGAAAGTTTAGAGATGACCTTTATTATCGGTTAAAAGTAGTGGAGATCAATCTGCCGCCTTTGAGGGAAAGAAAAGAGGATATTCCGGATTTAGTGGCTTATCTTTTAGAGAAAATAAACCGGGAATTGAGAAAAAATGTAAAAAAAGTCCCTCCTGATGTGATGGATTTTCTCATTGATTTTCCCTGGAAAGGAAATGTCAGAGAACTGGAGAATGCTTTGACAAGAGCTGTGATTTTAGCTAAAGGAGATGTGCTTCTCAAAGAAAATCTGCCTCCAGAAAAGAACGAACAAGAGGTCATTCCTAAAAAGCTGGTTCCTTTGAATGAGGTGGAAAAGAAATATATCCAGTATGTTTTGAAAAAAGTAAAGGGGAATAAAAGCAAAGCCAGCCGGATTTTAAATATCAGCCGGCCCACTCTGGATAAAAAAATAGGGGAATATCAAATAAACAACTGATTGTAAAAATTTTTTACGCCCTGTCAATTTATTTGCTCTATTTTTTTATGATCCTGTTTTCCATTCATTTTTTTACCCTGTAGTTCTTATTCTGAAATCAATTGGCATGAAATATGCTGTCTAACAAATTGTAAAATGAAAAAAGGAAACAAAATGAAAAAGGACACTGAAAAAAGAGTGGTGGTGGTGGATGATGATGAATCAATCCGCAAGACTTTTTTTCTGCTCCTTCATAAAAACTATAAGATCTATCCGGTTAAGGATTCAAAAGAAGCTCTGGACCGGTTTATGGGGACAGACATTGATCTCATTATAGCTGATTTGAGACTGCCTCACTCCTCAGGGCTTAAAATGATAGAGAAATTCAGAAACTCGGGATTTAAAGGAAAAGCTATTTTGATTTCAGCTTTTCCGGACCTGGTGAATCCAGAGGAATTAACCCGGCTGGCTGTGGATTACTTCTTTGTGAAGCCTCTGGAGCTTGCGTCTTTGAGCCGGTCCATTGATTATCTTTTGAACAATTCCAAAGGACTCTATGAATCCACACAAAATTAGGCTAAAAAGGGGGAACAATGAATCAGAAAGAGTCAATATTTCATGAAAGGAAACAGGAGTTTGCCTGCGAGGACCATCAGAACCAAGAAACAAAAATGTTCGAAGATTTGTTTAGGGATTTCCTCAAGAAACAGACAGGAAAGAGAGGGGACCTATCTGAACATGATTTGTTGATTGAATTCATAGAGCACTTTTGTATAAAAAATGGAATTCCTTTTCGAGCTCTTATGGACCAGTTGGAAAGGTCATTTTTAGTGAGAATTTTGTCTGAGATGAACGGCAATCAGAAAGCAACTTCAGAAGTTTTGGGAATCAAGCCCACCACTCTTTATGAAAAGGTCAAGAGACATAACATTAGATTCAGAAAAGACTCCATATAAAAAACAGTGCCGCAATACCCATTCACTGTTTTTTTGTGATAGGATAGCATAGGGAAAACAACACAAAAAGCTTACGGATAAAGGAGAATGTCATGATGAGATGTCAAATTTCTGCATTTGTGTTGATTGTTATAATGATCCTATTCAGCTGCCAAACTCAGAAAGCCGAACAGTATGAATGGGGAAATCTTAGAAATCTGGGCCCCAACATCAACTCTATAGGAAAAGATGAGCATGTCACCTTTACCCAGGACGGCAAAACCATGTATTTTGCCTCCATAAGAGAAGGAGGAATGGGACATTATGATATCTATATGTCAAGAATGGAGAAAGGAGAATGGACTCCAGCACAACTCCTGCCCCCTCCTATCAACACCGAGCGCGATGAGTTCGATGTATTTGTAACACTGGATGGAAAGAGGTTGTTTTTTGCCTCAAATAGAGACAATCAGGATGAATACTGGAACTGTGATATTTACGTGAGTTTTCGTGAGGGAAATAAATGGAGCGATCCGGAAATTTTTAATGAGAAATTTAACACACCTGGAAAACCGGATTGGGGCATAGCCATACCAAGGGATTTCGAAACCATTATTTTTTCTAGCGGAAGAGAACCAGCTAAAGAGAAGATGGTTCAGATATTTCAGTCTTTCCGTAAAAACAGCGGATGGAGTGAACCAAAACCCATGCCTTGGCCTGTGAATACAGGGGAGTGGGAAGCCACACCTTATCTCACACCAGATGGAAAGACCCTGTATTTAAATTCCAACCGGGGAGAGGAAAACAAAAAAGATGTGGATATCTGGAAGTTTGAGCTGGTAGAGGGCAAATGGACCCATCCCCGTTTGATGGACGGGTTTTTTCAGTCTGAAAAACACGATTACGATCCCTGCCTTTCTCCGGACGGCTCAAAATTTTATTTCACCTCCAACAGAGAAGGCGGTCTAGGCGGTTCCGATATTTGGGTGGTTGAGAGAGTCCGGAAATGAAATCACCATATAGGAGAGCTGGCATGAATCTCAGTACTACACCTATGTCCAACTGGGAATCAACACTACTGAAAATAAGCATCTGGCCTTTTCTCATGGCTGCGTTATTGGCTGTCGTTATCACTCTTTTAACGGTCAGCTATCAATCCATCAAAGCCGCTGTTGCCAATCCGGTTGATGCGATAAGGTATGAATAAAATACATTTTGAAGTTTTTTGGACTTTCTGTTATAAAGAAATCGAATTTAGAATGTAAACAAATTTTACATTTGTAAATTTTAGTTAGATGGAAATGGGGAATAATAGAATCAATCCATCTCAACTTCCCTGAACAATAAAATTTCTATGGATTGGCATGAAATCTGCATTCATTCTGGAGAGATGGTGTGTTATCATTTTGGTTTTTGGCTGACTAAGGATGAGAAAACTTATGTTGATATGGGGTTTACTCCTTATCACCCCAAGCACCAGGAAGTAACTAAAACTATCACTTTAAGTGATGCGGGCCGCTACACAATTTGCCTTTACTGCAAAGATTGGGGTGGAATGGAGTCTGCTCATGACCAGCTGATGGATGAAGTCAAAGAAGGATGAATAACAAAGGAGAGAACCAATCCCAAAAAACTCGTACATTTAAATAAACATGGAAAAGAAATCAAAAATGAGAAAGGAAATGATTGACGTCAAAGCAATTGTTGTGATGATCGCTATTGGTGTCCTGTTATTTTTTGAGGGTTCCTGTCATTCTGAATCACATGAGGACATAGTTGAATCAGCTTTCTGGCCCTATAAAGAGCTCCAGCAGAAATTGGAGAAGGAATTTGATCGACTTGATTTTGCCAAGACCAGAGGATTGATTTTAGATGTGAGAGATAACGCTGGCGGCAATTCCAAGGCAGGTGATTTCATCCTCTCCTATCTCATTGATAAGCCGTTTAAAGCCAGGTTATTTAAAGCTAGAAAAAAAGGATTTCTCAAAGTTCTTCCCAATATTTTTGCCAAAACAGGGGTTAGATTATCTTCCCTGGGTAAAGAATGGTTCACCAAAGAAAACAGGATCAAACCTTATTCCAAAAAACATTTCTCAGGACCGGTCACTGTTCTGATAAACAGACATACAGCCAGTGCTGCCGAAGACTTTGCAGCCGCTTTTAAGGAAAACAAAAGAGCACTGCTGGTTGGAGAAACAACAAGCGGCGGCACAGGGAACGGAGTCTGGTCCATTCTTCCAGGCTATGGAAGACTCAGGGTCACTGTGAACCTAGGGGCTTATGTAAACGGAGACCTGTGGCACAGTGTGGGAATAAAACCAGATGTAAAGGTTCAGAAGCAAAGGAGAGATATCATTCATCATCACGATCCGGTGATTGAAAAAAGCATTGAAATCATAAAATATTTACAGGAAACAGAACATCTCGATTTCAACAGTCCAGAATTTACGGATGTTATGTCAGAATTATTGACCCATGACATGAGCCTCGAGACCAAACTAGAAAAATTGTATTATTTTACGCGTGATTCGCTTCCCTTTGCCTCTGACGCCAGCCTATATGCTTCCCAAGTCCTAAAAAAAAAGAAAGCACTGTGCTATACCAAAGCCATGGTGTATGTCTCGTTTTGCAGAAGATTGGGAGTTCCAGCTAAATTAGCTGAAGAGCATTTTATTATGAAGGCGAATAACAGGAAACATATACACGGCATAGCTCAGCTTTTTTACAACGGTAAATGGATTTACGTCGATACTGTCTCCAACAGGGACGCTTTAGGTTTCTGGGCTGTTGATGAATCTGATCCCTTTAAAGCACCTGAATTTTCTTTAGAAAGCAATGTAATAGTCAGTGATGAGTATTACCAAGATTTGTCTTTCAAAGATTATGAGACAAATGATGTTCCGAAGAAGTGGTTGAAACAAATGCAGAAATTTTTAAATACAGGTGAATGGTAAGACGAAAAAAATGAAGAATAAAATTTATGTGATTATTGGACTATTCTTTGCTGCGCCCTTTATCTTCCTAAAGAATATACCCCGGAAAAGCCATGGCCCATCATCTATGCTTTTGATCCCTCAGCCAGGGGAGAAGTGCCGGTGGAACATTTCAGAGAAAGCCGGAAGTACCATAAGATCATAGAGAAAATCAAATAGAATAGATGGAGCCAGACCCTAAGCTTGAAATGGAGTTTGAGTTGGCAGAAAAAGAGGGAGAAATCAAGTTCTGAGAGAGTAGTCAATCATGTGCAAAGAAGTTCTGTTAAATATAGACAGGAGATAAACCATGAAAAGGGACCAAAGTTATCAAATCTTTTGGGAGACCTTCAATGTCCCGAGTAAGCTGAAAGAGATCATACCTAAAATACTTTCTGAAGACGAAGCAAATATCTTGAGTTATCTTTCAGATAAAAAGGTCACTTCTTCAGATATTTTCCTGAGGTTTCCTTATTTGCCGGCAGACATTCTCAAATCCTCTTTTGAAAAGGGATATATAATCAGGCATGAAGAAGGAGATGAGAAATTTTACACCAGCTGCAGCCTCGAAGGAATCATCAAGAGATTCATTATCCACAGTTCGACCTTAAATGAATTAACTCAAAAGGACATGTCAATCATCCAAAAATACATAACCTCGGGAGCGCTTAAGGAGATGAAGGAAAGCAAAAAACCAGTATACCGAGTTCTTCCCATCGATGTCACTATTGAGGATAAAAGGCAGCTGGTTCCCTTTTATCAAGCAAAGTCATATATCCAACAATCATCAAAGGTTGCGGTTGTTAACTGCTTATGCAGGGCCACTTACCGAAACTGTGACAAGCCTTTGAAGGTCTGTCTCTCTCTAAACCAAAAAGCTGAATTTTTCATCGATCGAAAAATCGGAGAAGAAATAGATGTCAAACAAGCACTTGAAGTTTTGGATATTGCGCGACAGCACGATCTGATCCATTCTATTAATAATGTGGAAAATCCAGAGTATCTCTGCAACTGCTGTGAGTGCTGCTGTGTGTATATTCAGGGATTGAAAAAATTCGGAATATTCACTTCTATAGGTAAGTCCGCATTTGCTGCCAAAATCTTAAATGAACTCTGCGATATGTGTGGTTTGTGTATTGAAAAGTGTCCTTTCGGAGCCTTTTCATTGGAGAATGAGACTATGGTTATAGATGAAGAAAAGTGTTTTGGCTGCGGCCTCTGCTCTTATCACTGCCCCCAGTCAGCCATTCAACTGATTATGAAAAAACAGGATGACTTGCTGTGAGAGATGAAGACTGATATCTTTAAGTTTGTATTTGAAACAAAAAAGACTATAAGATATGATTTAGAAACAGAGAAAAGATGATGAAGCAAAAAGGCGGCTTGCCTCATGTTTTGTTTTTAACCCTAATACTAGCCCTCTTATTCTGGATTCCCATTCCTGGATTGAGAGAGTTTGCGGGATTTAAGAAATTTCTTTATTTTATTGTGATTGGGTTTCTTGATGCAGTGGTTTTGTCTTATCTAGTTCTTTATTCCAAATGGAGCGGATGGAAGCTGATCGCATCTGTTTTTGTTCTGTTTTACGGTGTCATGACTTTTATGAGTCAGATTGAGACAGTGGTCTTTCTCAATTATCTTCAGGAAATCGTCACCAGAGGGGAAATTCCCAGATTGTTTATAGAAGGCATTATCATTGCCGGAGTATTTTCGCCCCTAGCGGTTTTTGTCTACGGCAGGAACAAAAAAGAAAGCCTGACAGTCCTAAAAAAAGCATCTCAATCTCCTCTCACATTGGTTTGGAAATTTTTGTTAGTGGGGGTTGTTTATATGTTTGTTTATCTCCTTTTCGGAGCTTTTGTGTTTAAGCCCCTTGCCGGAGAAGCCTTTAACCAATTCTATGGCAGTATACAGCTCCCAGCTTGGATACTTCCTTTTCAGGTCTTAAGGGGAGTCCTGTGGGGATTGATGGCTTTTCTCATCTTAAAAATGATGAGAGAATGGAAAAGGGCAAGATTAATGACAGCTCTTCTTTTCTCAGTCATTATGGGAACCCTTCTCTTAGCCCCCAATCCTTATATGCCTGAAAAAATACGGTTGGCCCATTTTGTGGAAGTATCAGTTTCGAATTTTATTTTTGGCTGGATTGCGGTGACTATCCTGGCAAAAAAAAATCACGGAACCAATCAGAAGTAAAATTCGCATATATTGATAAAGGCAAGGAAAAAGCCCAAGTTTAATCAGGAGAAATTTTTATGATGAAAACAATGACTCATGTGCTGCTTTTTGTAATAACTTTATTATTATTGTTTCTTAGCTGCTGTACAGAGACAAAAGAAAGTGCTGTTGAGCAAGGATATCCTCTGGATATCGATGAGTATGAATTCCTGAGATTTTCCGGGGGACAGGAGATTATCTCTCCTGACAGGGTCGTTCGAGCAGATAACAACTGGCAAATTTTATTATCCTGTTTAGAAGCCAAAACCAGGAAAGAATTAAAAAAAGAAAACATCAAATTTACCGAAAGCCAGCTCATGCTTCTCCAAGCCATGAGATTTATTGATTGTGATGACAAAATTATTAAAACCACTTTGCCCATTCTCGGCGCCAAAGAAAAGCAGAAGCTCATTCCCTATCTCCGCCAATTAGCCCAGGATATAACGCCTCTTCTCAGCGATGATATCCTTAAGCTTAAAGAAATTTTGATCAGCCAGGGATATCCGGAACATGTGTTCAGTATGATCTTTTCCGGGGTTGTGGACGGTGTGGTCTGGTTTCCTTTTCGGGCTCAAGGATTGGTGAGTGAATTTTCTTTATCCCAGGAAAGACCTCTTTTTGATGGGGTGTACTGGGCTTACACGCCCAAAAGAGATTTCAGAGGAGGATCCAATATTGCCATTGGTGAAAAGACACTGGTGGTGCTCAACTGGAGTGACGGCCCGCAGGAAAAGATCCAGAAGATATTTCACTGGGAAAATCTTTATTCCATACAGGAACAGCTGGATCAGCACAGGCGGATCGTTGAACAGGACCTGATAGACCAGCTGCTGCCTTACGGAGTCGTGGATGAAGAGGGCCGCATGACTGTTCCTGTGATTGAAATGAAAAGGGATGACCCTTTATTTCAGATCTGTCAGTCCATGGCTGCAAACATAGTGGGATTCATGAACCAAAATCTGGACCTGGAAGCGCTTCAGACAGAATACAGACTGCCTGACAAAGAAGCAGCCTTTGTGGTGGCCTATCACGAGTGGATGTGGGAGTTTATGGAATACATCACTGAAATCGGTCTCATTGTTAAGCCTCTGGCGTTTGAGCAGCCTGAGCTGGCTGAAAAAAAGGATATCGGTAAATTATTGTTTGTGATCAAGGGGACTATTTCAGACCTGGAACCATGAGGCGGGCTCTCCAATTTTTCATCAACTCCAGTACTTTGTCTACAGGAAGCGCTTCCTGTATTCTGCCGTTTTTGCCCTTCATGGTCTCTGCCTTAAACATTGAATTGAGGATTGCTTCCTCACACGCTTCGGCTGCAGCCAGAAACAGCGGAGACATCATCCGGTTGGAAACCACTTCGTATGTTTCTAGCGGCCTAGACCTGTAGGGAATCCTGACTTCCCGAGCTGTTGAAAAAGCAATGGCATAGTCGCCGCTTCCGTTTGAATAGAACCCTCCAGTGCGAGCAATTCCCAGTAGAGCTCTTTTAGCCAGCCGCTTGAGATTTCTCGCCAGAAGGGGAGCATCTGTAGCCACAACCACCATGCAGGACCCTTCTTCTTCAGGTTCCAAAAACCTTCTGTAGGCATAACGGCCCAGCTCTTTGCCTGCTGGAAAGCCATTTATAGTCAGCACTCCTCCGTGATTGGTCTGAACCAGAACCCCCACGGTGTATCCGCCCAGCTCAGAAGGGAGCTTTCGGGATGAGGTGCCGATGCCTCCCTTAAATCCAAAACAAGTCGTTCCTGTGCCGGCTCCCACGCATCCCTCTTCCACCAGGCCCGAACATGCTTTTTCAAGTGCGCTCAGCACATGGCTCTTTTTCACATGCCTTCCTCTTATATCATTGAGATACCCGTCATTGGTCTCTCCCACCACCGGATTCACAGATCCCACTCTTTCGTTTCCGGGATAAGAGAGCACATAATCAAGAACCGCATCCGCAGCTGTGGGAACACTCAATGTGTTGGTGAGCACAATGGGGGTTTCCAGAGACCCCAGCTCATTAATCTGAGTTGTGCCGGTGAGCTTGCCGAATCCATTAGCCACATACACAGCTCCAGGCACTTTATCCTGAAACACATTGCCTCCGTGAGGCAGAATCACTGTTACGCCTGTTCTTATATCCTCTCCCCGAATCAGAGTGGTGTGCCCCACTCGAACTCCATTAACATCCGTGATGGCATTCCATTCGCCCGGTTTGAATAGGCCCACTTCAATCCCGGCTTCTCTCACTCGGGGTCTCTCGTTTCCCCATAAAAAAGATATAGCCAATAATAAGCAACAAAAAACAGGAACTGATTTTTTCATTTTCTGGCCTCCTTAGGAAGTCATAAAATCCCATGTTATTTTATGGCAAAGAAAAAATCAATATGAGTGTTTTTTTCTTTATTTTATTAAAATGGACTGGATTGTGAGAAATTTAGAGAAGAACTGCGTCCTATGAAATGCCTGAAAAAAGAGAGAAGGAATGGGGTGCTGGCTGTAAGGGGAATATAAGCAAAAGGGGGTAATAAGAGGGGAATCCATGTCCAGCCAGCAAAACATGAATCAAATGCATTATAACATATTCCATAAAGGATTTGTAGAGAGTTTTTAAATTTTTTTATTTTTTTTGTAAAAAGTAGAGAGAACTTGACATCATAAAATGATTCATATTAGATTTTATGTGCCTATGGGATATTTAAGAGGGTTTGTCATATTTCTGTTGTTTTTTGTTTTTTTAAGTTCCCCAACAGCATTCTATCCAAATATTTTTTTCAGCCCGGATAATAAAAATATCATCCGGTACAATTGGCTGGATATTGTTTTTAGACAGGCCAAAAACTATTATAAGAACGGGCGGTATGAGCAGGCACTCAAGGCATTTCAGACAGCTTCGGTCTTTGCTGAGCACGGAAATGAGGAAAGGAGTTATTTGGAATGCAGATTCTATGTGGCGCTTTGTTACTGGAGTCAAAGCAGAACTGAAGATTCTTATCAAGAATTTTCGCGGTTATTAGATAGAATGGCCGTAAATGGCATAACAAATAAGCAGGATGAAATAAAAAAAGTACTGGAAGTTTTGGACCTTTATAAGCTGGGCATAGAACTGGGAGAAAAACGGGAGTTTAAAAATTCTTTAGGTGCATTCCAAAAAGCCCTGAAAACCGCAGAAGAAATTTCAAGAAGAGAACTGAAGCAGAGAATTTTACGTCAGATAAGCATCAATTACTGGGACATGAATGACCTAAATCATTTTTATTATTTTAATGATTTGTCTCTGAGTTTGGCAAAGAAAATGAAACACAGAGAAGAAGTCGGCAAGTGTTTGAATAATATGGGGATATTTCATTGGAAATCTTATGAGCATTCAAAAGCTTTAGTGAGTTACAAGCAGGCCTTGGATATCTTCAGGCATCTGGAAAACAGAGAAGAAGAGTCGAATATTTTGCATAACCTGGGGGTTATATACAAAGATTTCGGGTATTTAGATAAAGCCATGAATCATTTTAAACAGGCCCTGGAGATGGATAAAAAAATTGATGGATATAGGTATTTTCCTATTGATTACATGAATATTGGAACCATTTATAAGCTGAAAGCAGAGAAAGAAAACAACAAACAACTGGCGCAAAAAGCCATAGATTTTTTCAATAAAAGTTATGTTTTAGCTGATAACCAAGGAGAGGAGATCATTAAGATCAAGAATTTAAATAATATCGGGAGCTTTTATTTGGAGATGAATGAATATGCCAAAGCCCTTCCTTATCTTAAGAAAAGCTTTAGAGGAGCTGATGAGATTCGTGATTATGAATCAATGAGCATGATTTTAAATAACATAGGATATGTCTATTTAAAAACTGAAGAATACAAAAATGCAGAGAAATTTTTTGAACAAGCTGTGCAGGTGGCACAGGACAGCAAAGCTTATAACACTTTATGGGAGGCATATTTTGGATTGGGCATTTTAAAAGAAGAGAGAGGAAAGTTTTTGGAAGCAGAGGAATATTATTTAAACTCGATCAGAGCCATCGAGACAGTCAAAAACAGGATAGTTCTGGACCTTCATAATGCTGGTTTTGCTCAGAGTAAAATGAAAGTTTATGAAAAATTAATGGATTTGTTGTTTTTTCTTTATGAAAAGGATCCCAATGGTGAATATGGCGAAAAAATGTTTCAAGTGGCAGAAAGAGCCAAAGCTCGGGTGTTGTTGGAAAATTTAGCGCATTCAGAATTCGACAATAAAGAAAAGATTAGTTTTGACAGCACGGATTTCACGGCTGATATGCTCAAAGAAACCCAAAATTATCTGAAAAACAATAAGGCAGTCATTTTTGAGTATTTTTTAGGAGACAATAGGTCGTATTTGTTCAGAGTTACAAGTAAGGACCTAAAAATCTTTCCTCTTCCCTCAAAAAAGTCAATAGCAACCTCTCTTCAAGGATACCTGAAGCTGCTGAAAAGTCCGCCTAAAGGTGAATTTAAGGGTAGACCTGCATCCAAAAGAATTTACAAGGAACTTCTCTTTCCTCTGAACAGCCTGGAACCTCATGCTTTTAAGAATATCATTATTATTCCCAGCGGCATCCTTTATTATCTTCCCTTTGAAACTTTGATTGATCCCAAACAAAAAAATGATTATTTAATCTCTCGGTATCAGATTTCGTATATGC
>Ga0102944_1001499_pt1 | contig 15352 bp, 12 predicted proteins | sample SalPonD_shore_MG_FD_78172 | JGI IMG/M metagenome (GOLD analysis project Ga0102944, IMG submission 78172) | Salt pond soil microbial communities from South San Francisco under conditions of wetland restoration - Salt Pond MetaG... | ecosystem: Environmental > Aquatic > Marine > Intertidal zone >...
CATTGTGTTTGGCAAGATCATACCCGCGGTCGGTATTTCGCTCATTGTCGGTAACATCTACTACGCATACATGGCCAAACGGCTGGCTGTGAAAGAGCGGCGTGAGAACGTGGCGGCCATGCCGTACGGACCAAGCGTACCGCACATGTTTCTGGTCACCTTTGTGATCATGCTGCCAGTGGTGCTCCGCACCGGTGATCCCGTGATGGCGTGGAGAATCGGCCTGGCATGGGTCTTCATAGAGGGGATCATTGAGCTCTCCGGAGCGTTCTTTGCGCGTATTGTCAGGCGCTTCACGCCGCGCGCGGCAATGCTCGGAACACTTGCCGGTGTCTCCATAGCGTTCATAAGCATGACCCCGGCATTCCACATGGTGGAGGTTCCCTGGATCGGGTTCGTATCGCTTGGCATCATTCTCTTAACCTGGTTTGCGTTTGTTCCCATGCCGTGGAAGGCGCCGGGAGGACTGGTTATCATCATTGTAGGCTCCGCAATTGGGTGGGCTACCGGCTATATGTCACCGATGGAAGTGACAAAGGCCGTGAGCACCTTTGCGCCGCACCTGCCGAGTTTCAACCTGCGCGAACTCCTTCTGGGTATGAAAGACTTTGGGCCCTTGCTTGCCACAGCCATCCCGCTTGGAATCTACAATTTCACAGAAGCAATGAACAACACCGAAAGCGCCGCTGCCGCGGGGGACGAATACAACGTGTCTGAGATATGTCTGGTAGACGGTGCCGGAACTCTGATGGGAGCAATTCTTGGCAGTCCCTTCCCAACCGCCACCTACATAGGCCATCCGGGATGGAAGGCTATGGGCGGGCGTATTGGCTACTCGCTGGGAACCGGTGTGGCTATTGCCGCGGTGTGCCTTCTGGGCGTCCTTCCCCTTGTGCTGGCGGTCATACCGCTTGTTGCCATCCTGCCCATCCTGCTCTACATTGGGCTTGTCATTGGCGCCCAGGCGTTTCAGGCAACCCCCTCGCGTCACGCGCCGGCAATAGTGCTGGCCCTGGTGCCCAACTTTGCCGCCTGGGGAAAGAACCTTGTGGACGGCGCGCTTTCCGCGGCAAACACGTCCGCCTCTCAGGTGGGATATGACGCGCTGAACCAGGCAGGTGTGGTATACCGCGGAATTGAACTTCTCAACGGCGGGGCCATCCTCATCGGCCTGCTCTGGGCCGCAATTGCCGTGTTTTCCATAGACCGGAAGTGGAAGGAAGGGATCATCTACGCGCTCATAGGGGCGGTTCTCTCCTTCTTTGGCATCATCCACAGCTCGCAAATCATGATTGCAGGCGCGTGGCAGGCGGCAATCGGGTATGTGATTATTGCCGCAATCTTTGCGCTCATGATTGTGCTGAAGGTCGGCCCGGCCGAACATCCGGTCTCCATGGAAGAACAGTTTACCGTTGGGGAGTAACGATGGGAAGAAAGATAACGATGACCGCTGATCCGTATGAGTTCACCTGTGATCTGGAAACTACGGCGCTTCTGGTGATAGACATGCAAAACGACTTTGTGAAACCGGGCGGCTTTGGTGAAATGCTTGGAAACGATGTCTCCCAGCTTGCCGGAGCCATAGAGCCAACCCGGCGCGTACTTGAAGCGTTTCGTGGGGCGGGCGCACACGTGATACACACGCGTGAGGGACACCGTCCGGACCTGGCAGACTGCCCGCCGTCCAAGCTGCACCGTGGAAAGTTGGAAATCGGAATAGGTGACCAGGGGCCCATGGGGCGCATCTTAGTGAGGGGTGAGCACGGGCACGATATCATTGATGAGCTCATCCCCGCGCCCGGGGAACCGGTCATAGACAAGCCGGGCAAGGGCGCGTTCTACGCAACAGAGCTGCAGACAATCCTTGAGAACTGGGGCGTCAGTTCACTGGTAGTCACCGGCGTCACCACCGAGGTCTGCGTAAACACCACCGTGCGGGAGGCAAATGACCGGGGCTATGAGTGCGTGGTGCTCGAAGACTGCGTTGCCTCCTATTTCCCGGAGTTTCAGCGCGTGGGAATAGAGATGATAAAGGCGCAAGGCGCGATCTTTGGCTGGGTTTCAACCTCCGCCGCGCTGCTTGACGCTCTCCGGGCCCGTTAGCCTGACGTGCAAAGGAGTGGTACCACAATGGCTGATTTCATCAAACTTGCGGTAAACGGGACGCTCATGCGCGGACTGGAGCTGAATGGCAACCTCACCGGTGCCGGCGGGAAGTTTGTTGCAGAAACTACTACGGCACCGGTCTACCGTCTCTGGTCAATAGGCGATGACCACCCCGCCATGCTGCGTGTCAGAGAGGGCGGCGCGGCCATCACCCTGGAAGTATGGCAACTGCCTCCCGCAGGTTTGATCCAGGTACTGCAGCAGGAGCCGCCGGGGCTCTGCGTTGGCCGCGTGCAGCTTGCGGACGGAGAGGAGATCCTCGGCGTGCTTGGAGAGCCGATTCTCTGCGAGGGGCAGAAGGAGATCACCTCATACGGCGGCTGGCGGGAGTATGTGAACGCGTACCGGGGCGCATAGCCCCGGCCGCCGGGAGGTCACGCCACGCCTGCTTTCTTCCGTGCAAAGAGGTCGTACCATACGGCCAGCAGGAGCACCAGTGCCTTCACCACGTATTGCCAGTTGGTGCCGATGTTCATGATCGACATGTGATTATTAATGGTGCCCATGACGAGTCCGCCCATGATGGCGCCGATGACGGTGCCAATGCCGCCGGTTGTCGATGCTCCGCCAATAAAGCATGCGGCAATCGCTTCCAGTTCAAAGTCCTTCCCCGCATCCGGGAGCGCGCTGTTCATGTAGCCGGCAAACGCCATCCCGGCCAGGCCGCACAGTCCTCCCATGATCATGTGAACAAGGAAGATGACGCGCTCGGAATTGATGCCGGAGAGCTTTGCAGAGCGCCGGTTGCCGCCCACGGCAAAGATGTAGCGGCCAAAGATGGTGCTCCTGGTGATGAAGGTAAATATGACCGCGGTAACTCCCAGGACAGCGACGATGGTGGGAAGGCCGCGGTAGCGGGCAAACTGAAGGGAGAGCAACAGGATTATGGCGGAAATGGCTATCAGCTTTATGAGGAAGTAGCTTTTCGGCAGGGTGGAGAGATCATTCTTCATCTTGTTCCGCCGGTCCGCAATGCCGGCTGAGACGATGTAGAGGATAATGAGAATGCCCACGATTAACGGGAAGAGATGCACCTCTCCCTGCGCGGGCTTGAAGACACTTACTGCCCAGGGCGCTTTGGTCTTTATGATATCGATGGTTCCCGATGCCATCTCCTTGAACACATCGGTTCTTGGCGTGACCGGGGTAACATTGGTGATGATGTAGTTGAATCCCCTGAAAAGGAGCATCCCGGACAGGGTTACGATGAAGGCAGGGATCCCCACGAAGGCAATCCAGTAGCCCTGGTACGCACCCACCACCAGGCCAATGGCAATTGTCAGAGCCGCCGTGGGCACAAGGCCCATCCCCGTCTTGTTGAAAAGAATCACCGCCACCGAACCCATGAAGCCGGTGAGCGATCCAACCGAAAGATCGATGTGCCCAATGACAATGACTAAGAGCATGCCGACGGCCAGAATGAGAATATAGCTGTTCTGGATGAAAATGTAGGTGAAGTTGCGGGGATTCAGGTTTACTCCTCCGGTGAGGAAGGCAAAGCCAATCATAATGAGGCCAAGAATGAGAAACATTGAGAAGTTGCGGAGATTGGATTTTACGATACTCCAGAATCCCTGTACCCCGCCTTTGTTCTGTTCCGCTATCATTTCTCCTCCTGAATCTTGCGCAACGCGATAGTCATTATCTTTTCCTGAGACGCCTCTTCCCGGCTCAATTCTCCCTTGATCCTGCCGTCGTTCATGACGTAAATCCGGTCAGCCATACCGATTGCTTCCGGCATCTCAGAGGAGATCATGATGATGCTTTTTCCGCGGGCGGCGAGATCGTTCAGGATGCTGTAAATTTCATACTTCGCGCCCACGTCGATCCCCCGCGTTGGCTCGTCAACAATGAAGACCTCCGGATCCACCATGAGGACGCGGCCTAACACCACCTTCTGCTGGTTTCCGCCGGAGAGGTTGCGTACCATCTGGTCAATTGAGGGAGTCTTGATGGTCAGCGCCTTGCGGTATTTCTCCGCTTCCAGCACTTCCTGGTCTCCGTTGATAACGCCGGAACGGGAAATCTTGTGCAGGCTTGAGTTGGTGATGTTGGTTTTTACGTCCTGGATGAGAATGAGCCCGAGCTCCTTCCGGTCCTCCGACACATAGCAAATACCGGCATTCATCGCATCACGGGGGGTATGAAAGGTGTGTTCGGCCCCGTGGATGAGAACCGATCCTGAACATTTTGAGCCATAGGATCTGCCAAAGATACTCATCATCAATTCCGTGCGCCCCGCCCCCATAGGGCCGCAGAATGCGAGGATTTCCCCCTTTCGCAGCACAAACGAAGCGTTCTTGACCACCGCGTAGTCCGGATACTCCGGGTGATAGACCGTCCAGTCCCGCACTTCCATGACCACCGTCTCCTCAACCGCGTGTTTCTTCTCCGGAAAGCGGTGGGTGATATCGCGGCCAACCATATCCTGAATCAGCACGGCTTCGGAAACCGTGGTTTCCTGTACATCGTAACTGTTGACCGTCCTGCCGTCGCGCAGGATTGTGATGGTATCTGCAATTTCCAGAATCTCGTTCAGCTTGTGGGAGATCATGATGCAGGTGATTCCCTCTTTCTTCAGATCAAGAATTAGCTGCAGGAGCTCCTCACTTTCCGAGTCATTCAAGGACGATGTGGGTTCGTCCAGAATGAGAAGCTCCACCTTCTTTGAGAGGGCCCGCGCAATTTCTACCAGCTGCTGTTTGCCCACACCCATCTTGCTGACCACCGTGTCCGGGTCTTCGGTCAGTCCCACCTTCTGCAGGTATTGTTTTGAATCCACAATGAGTCTGGACCAGTTAATAACCCCAAGCCGGGGTTTGATGTGGCCAAGAAACATGTTTTCATAGATCGATAGATAGGGGCTGAGTGCCAGTTCCTGGTGAATAATGGCAAGGTTGTCCCGCTCGCTGTCTCTGACACTCCGGTAATGAGTCACTCTGCCGTGAAACAGGACCTGGCCTTCATAACTCCCGTAAGGATGAACGCCACTTATCACGTTCATAAGAGTCGATTTGCCGGCTCCGTTTTCACCGCAGAGACAGTGAATCTCCCCTCTACTCACCCGGAAGGTGACATCATCTAATGCGCGAACTCCCGGAAAGTCCTTTGTGAGATTTCTCACTTCAAGAATGTAGTTCTCATTCACACCCGAAGTCCCCCAACAGGAATAGGAGCAGCGCCGAATGACGCCGCTCCCTGCTTGCTTTTCTACAGGCCAATCGATTTCAGTTGTTCCGGCGTATAGTAGCCGCTGTCAACGATGATCTGCTTTACGTTTTCCTTTGTAACAAGGATCGGATCAAGCAGATACGTGGTTACCTCTTTCTTGTTGGTGTTGAACGTAGTCTTTACAGTTCCGGGAATATTCGGAGTCTGGTTCTTCAGGATAGCGTCCGCGAGTTTGATGGTTGCCGAGGCGAGCAGCCTGGAATCCTTGAAAACGGTCATGTACTGCTTGCCTTCCAGGATGTACTGAACGGTCGCCAGTTCTCCGTCCTGCCCGGTGACTATGGGGAGCTTTGCAATGGTGTCGTATTTCGCGTCATTCATGCACGCCTCAATGCACGCTCTTCCGACCGGATCGTTTGGTGCAAGGATTGCATCTAATACAACATCTTTGGCATCGCCGGTGAGAAGATTTTCCATCCTCTTTTTAGCGTTCTCCGCGCGCCAGCCTTCAGTTGCAATTCTCTGGAAGTTGGACTTGTCTGCCGACGTTCTTGGATACGGGCCGACTATCTTGAGGACTCCCTTGTCGACATAGGGGTTTAACACTTCCATGGCGCCGTCATAGAAGAAATAGGCGTTGTTGTCCGTGGGAGATCCGGCAAAAAGGGTGATGACTTTTGGGTTTGCCGCAGTTGCTTGATCCAGTTTGAGCGCCTGGACAATGGCGGTTGCCTGCAGGAATCCCACCTTTTTCAGGTTGAACGTGGTGTAGTAGTCGTAGTCTGCTGAATCCATCATGAGGCGGTCATAGGAGATAATCTCAATTCCCGCACTCTTGGCATCCGCGAGGACCGTGTTGACGCCGGTATTGATGTTGGCGATGACCAGCAACTTGACGCCCTTTGTGATGTAGTCCTGGATCTGCTTGTTCTGCTTTGTTTGATCGGCATCCGCCAGGGTGTACTGAGCCTTATAGCCAAGCGCCTCCGCGTCTTCCTGAAGCTTCTGTCCGTCCATGACCCAGCGTGCAACGTGAGATTCCGGCATTGCCAGCCCAATGTCCAGTCCACCCTGCTGCGCCCCGCTGGCAAAGACCATCCCACCCGCCAGCATGAGCAAGGCGACTACCAATACAACGGTTTTTTTCATAGCTCTCTCCTTTAGATTCGAGATCTATGTTTATCCTATGACCGGTTGACACACGCCGCTACAGGAATTGTTCGCAAAGATAAGGCGGATTTTGACAACGGAGAGAATCATCGCCATGAGGGTAGCACCATTTTGACATCAATTTTGTCTTTCGAGATTTCTGTATACATCCTCACGCGTATGGAAGCCGTCTTGTATTACCGTCGAATCCATCTGTTCCTTGTAGACCGCAATGGGAGTCTCCACGTAATAGGGTATGGGCGTGCCGCTTTTGTTGTCCATGTAGCGGTCAGGAAGAGGGAGTTCACCTCCGGCCATCCTGACGGCAACTTCCGCGGCACGTCGGGCCAGAAGGGGAAGGGGCTTGTACACCGTCATTAACTGCGTCCCTTCTACCACGTGCTGACAGGAAAGGAGATCTGCATCCTGACCTACCACGGCTACCTCACCGGCAAGCCGCCGTTCGGAGAGAAGCCTGATTGCCGCGTCGGCAATTTGATCGTTCCCGCAGAATATCGCGTCAACGTCCCTGGTCACGGAAAGCACTTCTCCAATCTTCTGCCGTGCCTCATCAAAGCTCCACAGATCAAGCCAGATCTCTTTGACAATGCGGATCTTGCCGGCACGAATGGACGGGTCGAGTGTCTCATGCATTCCCCGGTTGAGCTCGTAGCTGTTGTTGTCGCGAACCGATCCGTTAACCAGCAAATAGTTGCCGGCAGGAACTTCCTTCAGGAGTGCTCCCGCCAGGAGCCTTCCGACCATCCGGTTGTCAAAGGAAACGTAGCCGGTAATCGGGATGCCCATGATCGGCCGGTCGTAGGAGAGAACCGGTATTCCCCGTTCCATAACCTTCTTCAGAACTCCGGCCAGCGCATCCATGTCCTGAGGAATCACCAGCAGCACATCCACATTCTTGTCGAGCAGATATTGAATCTGCGGAATCTGCCCAAGCGCGTTTCCCGGTGACTTGGCCAGTATCACCTCTGCTCCAAGCTCGTTTGCCTCGCTCGTGAATATCTTAATGTCCCGGTTCCACCTTTCAAGCAGGAAGTCGTCAGACGCGGCGGAAAAGCCGATGCGTACCGGTGACGCCCTCTTTTCCGGTGGCGGCTCTCTGGCACACGAAATAAGAAGCACTATGATGAGAACGAGGCACCACCGTTTGCCACTCTTCATCGTTTTCTCCCGTTTGCAACCTCAGAAGGGGACGTGCCTTCATATCGGCGGAAGATTCTGCTGAAATAGTTGGGATCCTGGAAGCCTACCATCCCCGAAATTTCCTTTATGGAGTGGCGGTTCTCTTTGAGAAGCGCACCCGCCCTGTTCAGGCGGTACCTGGTCAGGTATTCAACAAAAGAAGTTCCCAGGTGTTCACTGAACAGCCGGCACAGGTAGCTCGATGTGATCTGACACTCTTCAGCCACCGAAGAAAGCTGGATTGGCTCTGCAAATCTCCGGTGTATGAACGAAAGAGCCTTTGTGAGGTGTCCGGGCAGGAATCGGCTCTTTTGGTGCGATAGTAGCGACTGAAGGCAGTCCAGCTGTTCTGAGGCCCACTCTCTCCACTGGTCAACGCTTGCAAGTCCCATTATCGCCTCGGCCGGACTGACATCAAGATGAAACGCGGTGAGAGCCTCACTATCAAATCCGGCGTAGAGCAGGGTGAAAAGCGCCACCATCCTTCCCTTTGCCACCTCAAAACGGGCCTCCCTGAACACCTTCATCCAGAACTCTTCAAAGAGGGGAAGCCCCTGGCTGAAATCTGAGCTGAGAAAAGCCGTGCGGATGCGTTCTGTCTCCTCTCGTTCCGAGCGGACGCTTTTTTCGCTCGTCGTTGCCTCCTGCAGGGACCGAAGTGCTTCCGAAAAAGCGTCGGCCAGCCTGGAGTAGTGATAGATACCGCTTCTTCCAATTGCGAGGCGAACCGGGCCGAGCTCGCCCTGAATGTTTTGAATGTAGGAGTCAAGCCGTTCGAGGCCGGCATCCTCGGGAAAGAAGAAGATTTCGCGACCGCCGGCGGTGGCGTTAAAGCAGATGAACTTGAACTGCAGCTTTTCCTTCAGTTTCAGGAAGTTCTCCGCGCGTCGTTCCGGGGAGAGTGTCTCTGCCGGTTCGGCAACGCGGATGGTTCCGCGTTCCGTCCGCAGGGAAAAGAGGCGTGAGAAGACTTCCCACTGTTCAAATGTAGGACTGGCCGCAGTAAGGCCGCGCAAAAGCGCGTTCTTGGCCTCCTCTTTGCTCTTTTGAAGAAAGTGAACCTCCTGTAAGTGCAGGCGGCTTCGTTGCAGGGTTTGATCAAGATGAAGCTTCACTCGTTGAAGCTCATCTGTGAGCATCTTTCGCGAAATAGGTTTGACAAGGTAGCTGAAAATACCCAGCGGTATGGCCCGCTGTGCTATGTCAAAACGTTCATACGCGGTGGCGAGAATAAAAACGGTCTCCGGATACTGGAGCCGCAGCTGGGTAATCGCCTCAATTCCGTCAATTCCCGGCATCTGCACGTCCATGAAAACAAGATCCGGTTTAGCGTCGTTAATAAGCCTGATCGCTTCCAACCCGGAACGCGCTTTTCCGCAGAGTTCAAAATCTTCACCTTGCTTTGCAAGTATGAAAGAGAAGCTGTCCAGGACCGGTTCTTCATCGTCAACTATTACAACTCTATACATGGCTCAACCTCTGTGTGAATGCGGATGGCGATTTCAGTTCCCCTGCCTTGCGTTGTCTTGATATCAATCACATCCTTCTGGTCGGGATAGAAGAAGTAGCAGCGCTGGATTACGTTTTCCAGGCCCATTACCTTGGAGCTGAGCTGATAGTCATGGGTATGGGGGGTGAGGAGATCCCGTACCAGTTCCGGCGGCATACCAATCCCATCGTCACTGACAGATATAACCAGTACGGACGCGTCACGCCGGACGCTCACCGTCACGGTACCCATTCTGTCAATGTGGCTAAAGGCGTGGAGTACCGAGTTTTCTACCAGGGGCTGCAGTATCATAGCCGGGCAACTGAAGCCTTGAAGCGCAGTCTCGTCAAAGTCCAAAATAAGGCGCAGCGTCTTTGGGAAACGTATCTGCAGTATTGCGTAGTAGGATTTCAGCCCTTGAATTTCGTGTTCGAGTGGAACAAAGAACTTCTTTTCACGAATATTGTGCCGGAACAGGGCGGCCAGGTTTTCCATGAAATCCGCCGTTTTGTCCGCTTCTTCCACAATTGCAAGCTGAACGCCGGTGTTCAGCGTATTGAACAGGAAGTGCGGGTTCATCTGCGCCTGCATGGTGTAGAGCTCCATCCGTTTCAAAAGCTGCTCCATCCGCAGGTTGCGCAGTCGCTCTGTCATGACCTGCTGCTCCATTTCAGTCTGCTTTTGCAACTCACTGATGTAGTGGTGGATGCTTTCTTTCATCTGATTGAAGGCCAGAGAGACTTGATTGACCTCATTGACCGAAGCTACGTGCACGTCAGGGACATCAAAGTTACCGTTTGAGAGCTGGCTTGCCATGCCGGAAAGCTGCAGCATGGGGCCGGTTATTTTGTTGACCATTTGCATGAGCAGTGAGTAGGCAAAGGCAGTCGCCACAATAATCAAGAGCAGATTCTGGTACTGGATTCTTCGAAAGAGGGTGAGGAAGTTTCGGTATTCTGCCAGTTGCACCCGGAAGCCATGAAGGCTTATCTGGTCTATCTGTGCGGAGATATGGGTAGAGAGCTTTGTCAGTTCATTGTAGCTGTCAATGTACTCTGTCACCTTTCTGCCACGCTTGAGCTCAATAATCTGGTTCACCTGGGCCAGATAGGCGTCTATGAGAAAGTACACTTCCCGCTTTAACAAGTAGGCCGGGTCAGAATTAATAGGCCGGGCGGGAGGGACCTGTTCACGGACGGTTTCAATCAGAAAAAGCAGGCGCGCCAGGGCCGCTGAAGAGCGGTCTGTAAGATAGGTCTCAAGCGGTTGTTGGAGATCAGTTAAGCGTGCCTGCAGTTCCTGGAAATCGTGTTCTTCCTGAAAGCGAAAGAAAGCGATGTTTTGCAGGTCAAGGGAGTAGATCAGAATGAAGCCGAGCGAGAATACCATGATGACCATGCTGATAGAGAGATAGAGAAGGAGGCGCACCTTGAGCGAGTTGCGCTTCACTGGATGCCTCCGGCGCCGGCTGGCGCGCTTTTGTCTGTGATTATGTTAATCCCCGTGTTTACGTAGGCGGAGGTGTTTCCCGTGGTGTTCATCTCCTTCAGTGCCGCTACCGCCCGGTAGCCAATCTCAGTAGGGTTTCGCACAATAGTTCCGAGCACCACGCCCTTGTCAACGTAGTCCTGGATGGTTCTTTCATCACCAAAACCAATGATTTGGACCTGTCCAACCAGGTTGAGATCGATGATCGCCTGTATTGCAACCAGGGTGTCGTTTGAGTCGGTTAGCGCGATGATATCAACTGCCGGAACGCGCTGCAAAAGTTCATGGATCACCCCCTCTGCATCAATTGGATTGAACGTCGTCTGCTCTGTGTAGAGCGTCTTTAACCGTTCCCCCATGATAGATTTAATGCCGATCTCCACCAGACTTGCGTCAGCCCGGAGCGCCGGGTTCTTCTCGCTGTAGATGAGCCCCAGGTTTAGCTTCGGTTTCTCCGTAAGCATCGCTATCTTTGCAATGCTCTTACCCGAGTCATAGCTGCTTGTTCCAATCAGCACCGTGTTGGGGCTGCTTACCATCTCGTCTTCTATCTGGACAATGGGGATCCCCTTCTTCAGTATCTTCTCCAGGTTCGCCACTGTTGCCTGGTTCTTCTGGTAGGAAAAAACCGCCACCCCGTTGGTACCGGAGTAGGACGCCATCTCAAAGCTGAGGTTGTCCGGAGAGAGCGAATGGAAGATAACCGCGCAATCCAGCTCTCTGGCCGCCTGAAGCGCGCCGTCTCTCACGCTCTGGAAGAAAGAGTTATCAGAGGCGGGAAGGAAGAAGCTGTACTGAAAAGATTTCCCGGGTATCGCCGAATTGTCGTCTGAGGGGAGAAAGGGGTCTTCGATCATCAACCGTAGAGAGATGAAAAGCAGGACAAGGAAGATCGCACCCAAGAGCAGAGTCACCAGCCTCAGGAGTCTGTCCATGATAGGAGGAATTGTAAGATCCCAATGGGCGGTTGTAAAGGGAAGTTTGTGCAGGGGGAGACCGGGGGACCCGCTACAGGATGAGATTTGCGGTCACTGTACCCTACTGACGCTCGTAGGCGCCCAGATCCACCTCTGACCCTACGACACGGGGCAGACCCCGGCGGTCCAGGGGCAACGCTTCCACGGAATCACCGTCCCCGTCCAGATCAGCGAAATCAGCGGAGAGAAGCGTCTGGTCGCCCGCGTCAATAGCGGGAGAACCTGGAGAAAGGGCGCCGTTAGGCGTGAGGAGCGGATCGCTTTCGGAAATGGACTCGGTCGTAGGATCTCCGCTTGCACCAACGGTCGTGATCTCGGAAGCGCCACCCTGAATGATCGCAAAGCGAATGGAACTCGTACCGTCCAGGTTGATCGATGTCCCCGAGGAACTGTTATTACCCCAGAAGACAGAGTTCCGGACTGAGCCGTTTGAATCCACATAGAGCGCAGCGGCGTCGCCCGGAGAGTTGTTTCCTTTGAAGGTGGAATTCGTGACGGACACCGTTCCGCCACCGCCTGCCATCATTGCGCCGCCCAGCGGCGAGCCGCTCGTGTCCGTGACGGAATTGGTCGTGAATACGGTGTTATCAAAGGACGCAGACGCTGCAAGTAGGTAGACGGCGCCGCCGGAATTTATCGCATTGTTCCCGGAGAAGTTGACGTTCACCAGTGTTGGCGCCTGGCTCCCATCGAGCAGCATCCCACCGCCCATACCATCGAGGCTTGAGGCATCTGCGTTCCCCGCGGTGATCGTGACGCCGGCGAGGATCGTATCACTTGTCACCGCCGCGGTGCTGCTGTCGTTGCGGATAACGTGAAGGCTGTTGAGGACTATGGATGGATCCTGATCAATATTACCGCTTAGAACCGTGGAGTGTGACGCTGGATCTCGCTCGTTGCGCGACGTCTCTCCGCCGGCAAAACCGCCGTAGATGGAGACGGTGTCACGGAGGACAAAGGAGGCGGTCCTGTCATCGTCCGCCATACCGTCGCCCTCGTCGGGGTAGTACGTGCCGTCGGCCATCCAGATCTCATTTCCAGACGTGGCGACGGCCAGCGCATCTTGCAGGTATCGGAACGCGTTGGACCAGCTCGAACCGTCTTCATTGCCTGTCGCGGAGGCGTCGACAAGGATCACGTTCTCAGGCGGCGTAGCGCCACCGCCCGCTTATGAGCCGTCATGACCAACCTCAGATAGGCTCCGTGCGTTAAACGTCCGGGGAAATCCGATGCAGGGCAAACCGGGTTCCGCCTTTCCGGCCGGCCATCAGCTCTCTTGTTCTTCGCGGGACTGCTGTGCATTGGGAAGAAAGAATGAGAGAACGAGTGCGATAAGGGAGATAAGCATGGCCACCACGAAGGCGATGTTCACGCCGTGAACGCGTGCGGCAGCAGCGGTTACCGCCTTGGCCGGGCTCAGGGCGGCCATGGTCATGACCGTGACCAGTAGTCCGGTACCAATTGAGGCTCCCACCATACGCATGGTGTTATTCATGGCCGTTCCGTGAGGAATAAGGTGGCCCTCCAGTGCGTTGAGGCCGGCCGTGGTCACCGGCATCATCACCATGGAGACGCCGAGCATGCGAACGGCGTAGAAGACGGTGATCCACAGGAGCGCCGAATCTGGCGTGAGCCGGGTGAAAAAGAGAGTCGTCCCGGTCACTATTGAGAGGCCCACTACCGAAAGCACGCGGGCGCCAACCTTGTCGAATATTCTCCCCGCGATGGGTGACATAAGCCCCATGAGCAGTGCGCCCGGCATGATAACCTGTCCTGATTGAAAGGCCGTGAAACCCGCCATGGTCTGCATGTAGATTGGCAGGATGGTCTCTGCGGAAATCATCGCCATAAATGCAAAGACGCCAATGAGTGTTGCTACGGTGAATGTCCGCTCCTGAAAGACGCGGAACTCCAGGATAGGCTCGGACAGGCGCAACTGCCGCACGATGAAAGCGGTCAGGGCGACGGCGCCGACGGAGAGGGAACCGACCACCGCCGGATCTCCCCAGCCGCTGTTGCCCGCGCTGCTGAAGCCGTAGAGAAGGCCGCCAAATCCGACCATCGAAAACATAATCGAGGGAATATCGACCTTCGGAAATGTTTGCTCCGTCACGTTCTTCAGCACCCGGTAGCCCACCGCCATGTCGATGAGGACAATCGGCATCATGAGGAGAAAAATTGTCCGCCAGGAATAGTGCTCCACGATCCACCCGGAGATGGTGGGACCGATGGCCGGGGCAAACGCGATGACCAGCCCAACGGTTCCCATGGCTGTACCGCGGCGGTTCGGCGGAAATACTCTGAAGATCACCGTCATCGTAAGCGGCATGACAATGCCCGCTCCGGCAGCCTGTACCACTCTACCGCCAAGCAGGAAAGGGAAGCTTGGAGCCACGGCGCACAGCACCGTGCCGGCAAAGAATATCCACAGCGCCCCAAAGAAGAGGTGCCGGGTCGTAAACGTTTCGATGAGAAACGCGGTAATAGGAATCATGACGCCGTTTACCAGCATGAACACGGTGGTAAGCCACTGTCCGGAATTCTCCGACAGGCCGAAGACCTGCATCACGCTGGGAATGGCCGTGGCCATTGCCGTTTGATTCAAAATGGCAACGAAGCCCCCGGTGATGAGCGTGCCTATGATAGCCACACATTCTCTGGAGCTCGAACTCTCCGGAGAGCCATCGCCGCAGCCGATTTGTTCCCTGGTCATAACGTCATTTCTATCTTTTGGACTCACACAGCCTTCCTTTGCAACGTAGCGTAGAACACTTCAGTCCTAAAGATACACTTGCTCCGGTACTAACCGTCAAACAGGTTTAAACCCGCGCATCCGAAACCTCGGCGAGTATGCCCAGGAACGAAAATCTTGGAAGTCTCCCTTGCCGGGGGAGGCGTTAGCCTTACCAGCGTGGAGCCTGCTCATAGCAACTTCCTTCAGTTGATATTTCCTGCCATGCGCGGCTGCATGTCTCAACTGAAGAGCTGTGATTTACAGAGAAAGAAAGATGAGCGGCATTTGAGCTGCGTGGCCTGCGAAGGAGGGCGAGTATGGTCTATGTATCGATCTGCGTGCGCACATCCACAGGCACGCCCTCGGTAAGCGTTCGCAGGTTGACGCAGCTGTATTCAGCTGCGCTGATCACGCGTTCCACAAGTCTTTTGTCACTGTTCTTCTCCGGTTTCAGATAGATTTCGCAGCCCATCTTATGAAACCCGACCGGGACAGTTCGATCCACTACCAGCGTACCTCTTGTATCCGCCGTAGCGGAGACCGCAATTTCCAGTTTTTCCAGCTCTACACCGAGGCTGTTTGCAATTATTCTTATGGTCGAGTCCAGGCACGCTGCCAGAGCCGCAGAAAGCAGGTTTCCCGGGTTAGGTAAATCATGGTCACCCCCAATTGCCCGGTGAATTCCAAGCGGGATCCGTATAGCTGTCAGGGGATAATCCGTGTGCGCTTCAGGTGGCATGAAGTCGAGGATTGGTCCGCCTGTAGACTCAGCCAGTTCAACGGTTGTGTGAAACGGATCGTCAACACGGTTTCCGGAAGTTCGGGCCCACTCAGTCACTATGGCTTCTTCCGGCATCGATTTGTACCGCTGCCTTAACGGATCCTGCCTGGCCCCTACGTCGATTGGTTCTCTCACGTTTGTCTCCTCTCGTCTATTCTCTTTCCGCTGTCAGTTCCGTACGGTGTCTTACGTTTGAG
>Ga0102944_1001500_pt1 | contig 15350 bp, 11 predicted proteins | sample SalPonD_shore_MG_FD_78172 | JGI IMG/M metagenome (GOLD analysis project Ga0102944, IMG submission 78172) | Salt pond soil microbial communities from South San Francisco under conditions of wetland restoration - Salt Pond MetaG... | ecosystem: Environmental > Aquatic > Marine > Intertidal zone >...
AAAGGAAGATTTCGAAAAGGAAGAAAGTTCTAAGGATGCCAAGATGATTTATGTGGAAGGAATGAAGCCGGAAAAAGCCGCGCAAGAAGAGGCGGAGGATGATCGCGGCAAACAGAAAAAACAATGGGCAGCCACGTTTACATTCACCCAGAGTGACAAGGCGGGCTGACTTTCGTCAGTTGCGGATAACTGCGAGATATATTCTGTGCAAATAATCGACGCTGTGTTCCTGCGGGAGCGTGAAAGGAAAACGATCCGGAGATAAAATACCGATCCATTTATCAACATCCTTTTCTCTTATGTGAGTAATATCCCGACACAACCCCCATAATGTCTAACAGACTTTCTTACTCCACACTTATAAATGCGATAATACTGATTTATATAAAATCTCAGGAACATCCCAACTGATGATACTTCCGGAGATCGAATTCAGCGAAGGTGGATAAATACCCCTGACACTAATTTCAACTTCAATCTCTCTCCTGCGGTTCGAATGGAGAGTCCTTCCTTTCGGCTTATGACAGCTTCACCCGAGGAGTTTGAATAGCCATTCCAACAAACAAAAACCATCATTTTAATGGTGGTTGATCTTCATCATTTCCTCAGTTCATTTTTGAAATGATGTATTTAAGTGCAGAAATTTTTTGTTCTCCCTCAGTCCGGGTATATATAACATAACCGCATTCTGGAAAGTTTTTGCGGTTGCTCAGAGGTGGAAGAAAAATGTGATATTCGTCACACGCTGATTATATTCTCGCCAATTTCTATTGCAAAAATAGTATTTTCAATCTATTATAAAAATACTGTTTGTTTGCAATATTAAAGAAATTTTAATTCATAATTAAACATTTGCAGTGATTGCAATTCCTGATATAAATCTTTGTAATAATTATAGATATAGCGTTAAACAATAATGGCAGATATTGTGAACATCGCGTCCAGTGCACAGGTACGAGAGGCATGTGAGAAGGCCCATGGAACGGAATGATAGTCTGGGGCTCAGTGAAAATTTGTTCAATGCATGAGCGTTTTGCTTCTATCGGACTCTATACAGTCTGTTCTTGTGAACGGTGAAGGATAGGCACCGGATGACAGAACGGATCCTTCCCCGGGGACAGAAAATGGAGACTCTCCGATTCAGCTGTGCACTGTTGATACTTTGAATTGATCAGGACAAGAACGATGCCGTTGATTCAAGAAAATTTTTATTGAAATTGTTCGACTCGTGATGAGCCTCTCCAGCTGATATTGCTGATGTTTGCTCCGGCGATGTGAAACCCCGGACGGTGACTAATTGTGCTGGCTTTTTCCGGTCCGACAGAAATCTGGTAGAGTCCAGACCAAAGGTGTGTTTCCCCTATGGGCGCCATGAGCGCATCTCTCTTGCTGTACGGCTAGAATAGAGCCCCTCGATTTCCATGAATTTGTTGACATCGGAATCGGCAGATTGCCAAGTACCCGGCGCATGGAAATTATTTACTACACATCCGACAGAACAGGCATAACAAATGTTGGATTTTCATATAATAGTATTCGATCCGGATTCGACTGTAGAGTCGGGAAGGATCATTGATATTATCCGGGAAAACACATCCTGTCAATGTGAGATGTTACATGATTGCAGGCAGAACGTCTCATCGGGAATCGCCTCACCGGATCTCGTTTTTGCGGTATTCCACTGCGTTTCACGCTGGCAGGATCAAACCCATTACGAGATTTTTTTTCAGCGATATCAGGATACCCCGCTCATCGGCGTGATCAATTGCCCGGATTCCTGTGGTCCATGCACGCTGCTCCAAAAATACATCTGGAATTTTATTACCATTCCTTTCAGTGAGGATGATATTCTCCTGGCTATCGAGCAATTTATGTGCTTAAATCCGGAGAATCTGACCACACCGATGAAATCCGGAGTGAAGGAGGAGGTGGGATTCGATCTATTGAAAGGCAATTCCAATCGTTTACTGTATGTGAAGGAAAAATTGAGTCAGGCCGCGCAGTATAACGTTACTGTTTTATTGTGTGGGGAAACCGGAACCGGTAAAGAATTAGGTGCAAAAATAATCCATTTTCTCAGTCCCCGTTCCGGTGAACCGTTTATAGCGGTGAATTGTGGTGCCATTCCGCCGAATTTATTTGAAAACGAGCTTTTCGGTCATCGAAAGGGAGCATATACCAGCGCTTCAATGACCGAACAAGGCTTAGTTCATGCAGCCGACGGAGGCACCTTGTTCCTGGACGAGGTTGAATCATTGGTGGAATCCACCCAGATCAAGTTACTCCGGTTGTTGGAGCAGAGAAAGTATAAACCCCTGGGGCAATCCAGGGAGGAAATAGCTGATGTGCGCTTTATAGCCGCGGCGAAGGAAAATCTCTGGGAGCTGGTGCAGCAAGGACAATTCCGCGAAGATTTGTTTTACCGGCTGAATGTGGTGCGGATTGACCTGCCGCCGTTACGGGCGCGGAGGGAAGATATCCCGGAGTTAGCCAGGTATTTTGTGCAACGCTACAGTGAGCTCTACGATATACCGATCCAGGGTATTAAGCCGGTTGCATTATTTTGTCTCATGCAGAAGGAGTGGCACGGAAATGTCCGCGAGTTGGAGAATGTCATCCAATCAGCCGTAGTGACGAATAGTACCGGGTGGATCGATATCGAAGATCTCAATCTCTCCACGCCCGACGGGAACAGACACTCCTCGGATGGTTCGTCCTTCCAGGATGCAAAACAACGGGTGATTGAGGAGTTCGAACAAAATTATCTGAAGGATATTATGATCACGTGTAAGGGCAATATCAGCCAGGCAGCCAGAGTGGCCAATACAGATCGCAGAGCCTTATATCGATTGTTGAATAAATACCAAATAAAACCTGTAGAATTTCGTGGATAATCCGATCTGACGATCACGAAAAATCATTCGGTTAAAATACTCCGTATATAGCCTTCCTGTTTCCTCAGGTCTGTAATTCACAAGCCCCGTTTTCTTCAATCCTTTTCCAATGAGAGGCACTCTCCGGGACATACCCTTCAGAGCAATTTCGATCTCCGAAGTGTGAAAAATATGACAAGATATGACAAAGTGTGACAATCTTTACCGCTGATGTGATAACTTTGCCTCACCTCTCATCTGCTTTCCAGCAGGGAGTTCACAGGTTTTCGCCGGCATATGGTAGAGCAAATTAACCACACTTTTTCACCACATCATTCACAAAGTATATTGCTATATACTGAATATTAACAGTAACTTGAAGATACTTCTTCGTATTGGTACAGATTTTGTCACATAAATGAAAAAGGATAGTTCTGACGGTTGATCTTGACAGAAATATATGCCACAAAATTATAAATCATCTCTTATCAAAAAATAATCGCTGGGATGATTTAAACGGGATTTTGCTTGCCACTTATGAAGATAAATTAGAGCAAATCACCAGAGAGGTAGTGAAAAATTTAGGTTATCTCATCGCCGGTGGTCTCATTGAAGAACAGAAAAATAGTGACGGGAATCTAAATTATCAGATCGCCGGAAAACCGGAAAAGGTGTTCGACCTGTTAGATAAGTTGGATGATGATTGCTAACCTCTTGCACACTGGAGTATAGGGGATACATACTATCGAAAAGGTTATTCAGAGAGCTTCACTGGTTGGCCGGGCTATTGAAGATCTGACATATCAGTCGCTCGCAATTGCACGTTTTCGTGCTGAACTCGCCGGATGGGTGAAGGAACCACAATATAAACCGGAGGGATTTTTTGTATTCTCTGATCTCAGAGATGGAAACTACACCCTGCATCTATCCGGCGATTGGCTTCAGCCCGAAGATATCGATATCAGCATTCCGTTATCTGAGTTAATCATTGAGTCCGCCGGTGATAATGAACTGATGGTGGCTGTCACCTCCATCAATGGAGACGGGACGATTTCGTTTGAACCTGTTCGTTTGAACCAGCTGATCCGGAGAGGCTCCAGAGTGCTGGCTTCGGGACTAACAACGTCATTGGCAAATTCGCTGGATATCGGACGCATTACCCAGGCCCGGCTGGAGAGTGTTGCCGGGTTGTCAGACGGGGACGTGGTGCGCATTATCCGCGACAAATCCGTGCGCATGAAATTCAATCCCTATTACCGGTTTCCCCGGCCGGTGACTCAATTCGCCGGAAAAGTAACAGAGGAGCATGTTCCGGTGGTCCCGGGAGAGCCGCCGACGCCTATCGAAAATGCCGAAGCACGATTAACCGAAGTCAACGGAACCAGCGTGCAGTTAACGGATGTGCAGGGCGTCAATGTGGCGACAGTGGAAATCGACGGCAGAATAGTGGTGTTGGGAGTCGAGAAAGATATTGCTGCACCTGTGAATCAGAAAGGCGACTATCACATCTACTTCAGTCGGGAGATGTTCTTGTCCGATGGAACAGACAATGACGATCTGGAGGAGGTAACCGTCCAGGTGGTCGCTGACGGGTATAGTACGGAGACCAGCACCGTTTCGGTGCAATCCGGTGAGCGGACAGTCATCAATTTTCAGTTAACCAGGACATAAACCAAGTCAGAGGAAATAAGGAGGATAACATGGCAGAAAAAACGGCCAAATTGAAGAGCCATTGTGAGACCCCCCTGTATGTGAATTTACCCAAAGGGGAATCACTCAAGATTCCTGCCCGGCAAGTCGTGGAGGTCAAGCAGTCGCATCTGGAGAGTCCGGAGTTGGCGTATCATCTGAGTCGCGCGAATGTGACGGTACTGGAGGAGGCTGAGTCCGGCAAAAAATCGTCTTCGGGAACCAAGAAGTCTTCCAAGGAGGAATCCTCGGAAGAGTAACGACCTTGCGGTGAGCTGAGCAGGTAGTCCTCACAACACCAGGTCTAAACGTTAAAGGAGAATTACAATGCCAGAATATTTATCTCCAGGAGTCTATGTTGAAGAAGTATCTTCAGGGATAAAACCCATCGAAGGAGTCGGCACGTCGACGGGGGCGTTTATCGGTATCGCCGAGAAAGGCCCCATCGGAGGAGCCGAATATGATGACGGTCCGGGACGTCCGGTACTGATCACCAATTTTGGAGATTTTACCCGGACGTTTGGAAGTTTCGTCAACGGTGAATACCTGGCCTACGCGGTCCAGCAGTTTTTCACCGAGGGGGGCACCCGGTGTTACGTCACCCGGACGGCCCATTTTACGGACATCACGGATCCGGATACACTGACTGCCACTCCCGCCACCGTAACATTGCAGGATGCGGGGGCAACCGACGTACTGGAAATTACGGCAATTAACGAGGGGCTGTGGGGGAATAACCTGAGTGTGTCCGTCGAAGCGTCCAGTAAGTTTTCGACGATTCTGAACGGGGCCCTCTCCTCAGGGGATACCAGTGCAGTGCTGCAAAGTGCGGCCGGTGTTGAAATTGGCACCATCCTGGGCTTTGCGGATCCAGGCTCCCCGGGCACATTGATTACCACGGCTGTGGTGAACAGGGTTGCCGGCAAACAGGTCTTCTTCGTGAGTGGAGTGGGATCGGCAGTGTCCGACGGCGCTATCGTTTCAGCACAGGATTTTACGATGCTGGTTCGGGATGGGGATGATGTGGTCGAGACCTTCGCCAATCTGACCATGGAAAACACCCATGCCACGGATTTCGTGGAAAATCGGATTAACGAGGGCGGGAGCCGGTCCCGATATATCCGGGTTGAAGATGTCGGAGGCGTCGGCAGCAACGAACCGCCTGATGCTACCACCGGATATGTCTTTCTGAGCGGAGGAGCAAACGGCGACCCGGAAGATGCGAACGATTACATCGGGAATTCAGCGTCGCAAACCGGTTTCTACGCTTTTGATACCGTGGACGATATTAACATTCTGTCTGCTCCCGGGATCACACTCCGATCGGTGATCCTGGCCGGAATGACCTATTGTGAGAACCGGAAGGATGTGTTCTACGTGGGAGAGATCGTTTCTTCCGCGAGAACGGTCACGGAAGTCTTGAACTTTAAAAATGCGACAGGCTCCTATGCCGGGCAGCAGGCCTTCAACTCCAGCTATGGCGCTCTGTACTGGCCCTGGGTCCGGGTGCTGGATCCCTTGACCGGCCGGCCCATATCGATGCCGCCTTCCGGGGCTGTGGTGGGTTCCTACTCGGCGACTGATGTTCGCCGGGGAGTCCATAAGGCACCAGCGGGGATTGAGGATGGATTCCTGAATTCCGTGGTCGGCATTGAAAAGATCGTGACCAAGGGAGAACATGATCTGTTGAATCCCGCAGGGGTAAATGTCATCAGGTCATTTCCCGGTCTGGGGATTGTGCTGTGGGGTGCGCGGACTGTTTCCCAGGATGCGGAATGGAAATACATCAACGTGCGGCGGCTATTCCTGTTCCTGGAAGAGTCCATTGACGAAGGGACCCAGTGGGTGGTCTTCGAGCCCAACGACCCGGTATTATGGGCCAGAATCGTACGGAACGTCAGCGCCTTCCTCCGGATTCAGTGGCTGGAAGGAAAACTGGTCGGGAGCAAGCCGGAAGAAGCGTTCTTTGTGAAGTGTGATGCTGAAACCAATCCGCCGGAGTCAGTGGATTTGGGACGAGTAATCACCGTCATCGGAGTGGCGCCTTCCAAACCTGCCGAATTCGTGATCTTCCGGATCATGCAGCAGCGACCGGGTGAAGGGGCGTAACACGGCCAGGACCGTGCGGTTTGTCCTGAACTAACTGTCAACAAGCCAATAAAAGGAGACTTACAATGCCCAGAAGAGAAGGCGACGTATTCGATCCCTATGCCTCGTATAATTATAAACTGGAGATTGACGGCATTCAGAGCGGCGGTTTTTCCGAGTGCACCGGTCTGCAGGTGGAGAGTACCCCGATCGAATACCGGGAAGGCACGGAAGATATTACAGCCCGGAAACTCCCCGGACTCATCAAATATGGAAACATCACCTTGAAGCGGGGTGTGACCGTCAGCCAGGATCTGATGACCTGGTTGAAGTTCGTGCAGGATGGAGACATCCAACGCCGCAATGTGTCCATTGTACTGCAAAACGAATTGAAGGAGGATAAAGTCCGGTGGAATCTGCGAGAAGCCTGGCCCACAAAATGGACTGGTCCCGATATGAAGGCGACTTCTGATGAAGTGGCCATCGAATCAATCGAGATCGTTCATGAAGGGCTCGAGCGGCAAAACGCCTGAGCCGGGCATAAATAACTGAGGAGACAAACATGCTGCAAACAGAGTTCGAGTTCACTCTCCCCAAGGGGTATGTCGACAAAGATGGGAACCTCCACAAAAAAGGGATCATGCGACTGGCGAATGCCAAAGATGAAATCGCTCCGCTGGAAGATCCCAGGGTCCATCGGAATAAGGCGTACCTCGTGCTGATTCTGCTCTCCAGAGTTATTACAAAACTCGGTGATCTCAAGGATATCACTCCGAATATCATCGAAAATCTGTTCTCGTCTGATCTGGCGTACCTTCAGGATTTTTACCGTCGTATCAACTCCAACGGACATGCCAGGATGACGGTATTGTGTCCCCAGTGCGAGCATGAATTCGAAGTGGACGAGGTTTTGGTGAACGGAGGCCAGGGCCTGGGGGGGTAGTGCGCTACCCTTTGGAGCAAATATCCAGGGAGGTAGCGTTTCTTGCTTACCACTTTCACTGGTCCAGGGATGAAATTCTGCAAATGTCCCACCGGGAACGCCAGCAGTGGGTACGGGAAATCTCGACCATCAACGAAGAGATTAATAACGCGGAATAACAGAAAGCACGACGTACCACATGAACGGACTCAGAACACCAGGGGTATACATTCGGGAAGTTGAAGTTCCGACTCCGGTGGGCGTGCGGATGGATATCACCGGATTCATCGGCCAGGCTGAACGCGGTCCGGTCAACTTCCCCCAACCCCTCACCAGCTGGGGACAGTTTTTGGAGATTTTCGGTTCGTTTTCCGGAACAGGATATCTCCCCTACACCGTGTTCGCCTTCTTCGCGAACGGAGGCCGGGTCTGCCGGATAGTGCGGGTCGCACACGAAGATGCAGCTGCAGCTCAACAGATCCTTAACAACAAAGATAATCAGCAGTCCATCCAGGTGGTTGCCATAAATGCAGGGAACTGGGGCAACGATCTGGAAATTACCGTCGAAAGCACCTCCACGGAAGATATGGTCCTTGCGATGGTGACGCAGGAATTGAAGCAAGGTGATGCCACGGTGACTTTATCGACCGTGGCGGGATTCTACGGCAGTGTGAATCCGGCGGATGCAGACACTATCACTCTGATTCACCCGACCAGACCGTATCTGCAAGAAGTGCTGCGTGTCAAATCCGTTGATTACGATCAAAAAAAGGTCACCTTCCATCAGGCTGTCAGCAGAGATTTCCCCAGGGAGACCAATGTTCTGGGAAAAGGATTCCGGTTTGTCGCTCGTTATCTGAAGGAAGGGAAGCTGATCCGTGGTGAGGTGTACGACAATCTCTCCATGGATGAATCGCACGACCGGAATTTCATGCGAGTCATCAACGGAGATCCGGAGGAGACAGATTATGTGGGGCGGCTGGAGCAGGGGCAGTCCATCCTGGTTCGGGTCGCGGATGTATGGCAGGGCGGGACCACCGCACCTCCCCGGATCGAGGATACTGTTGTCTGGCTGGAAAACGGTTCTGATGGACAGCCGGATACACTGGAAGCAAAGCACTATACCGGCTACGAGAACGGAGACTATTATACCAATCCGCCAACGACCGAACGACCGGGCGTAGATGAACTGGAGGGATTGGCCACCCTGGAAGCCGTTCAGGAGGTTGGTCTGATCGCTATCCCGGATCTGATGATCCCGGATTTCTATCAGATCGCCAGGGATCGATCCATTCCACTGGCAGATGAGGGGATCATATTTACGGATGTGCCCCGGGAAGAAATAACCTACGACCATCTGAAAACCGGGCAAACCGAGATGCTTTTCCACTGTCAGAAGATGGGGGATCGTTTTGCCTTGCTGGACTCACCGCCGGGGGCGGAAGTTGGCACCGGAAAGAACCGGATTGAGGATTGGCCCAATAATTACCAGCTGCTGCCGGGAGCGAAAAATGGAGCGCTGTATTTTCCATGGATGATACAACGGCCGGCGGATTTCGATGAACTGGAGTTCATGCTTCCTCCTTGTGGCCACCTAACAGGCGTGTTCGCCCGGACGGAGCAGGAGCGGGGGGTGGGCAAAGCGCCCGCAAACGAGGAGCTGATTGGTGCCGTTGAACTCGAGTACAATATCAACGATGCCGACCAGGCGTTATTAAATCCCAGAGGAGTGAATTGTCTCCGGGTCTTCCCCGGACGAGGTCTCCGGATCTGGGGCGCCCGGACCCTGAGCCGGGAAGCCACCACTCGATATGTGAATATCCGACGGGTGACCCTTGCGATTATTAAAAACATTCTGATGAATTTGCAATGGACAGTGTTTGAACCGAATGATCGCCAGTTGTGGGATAAAATTACGGCGACATTATCCCGCCAGCTCCGGGAGTTATTCTTCCGCGGACTGCTGGCCGGAGAGACACCGGAGGAGGCGTTTTTCGTGAAATGTGACGAGGAAACCAACCCTCCGGAAGTGATCGATAGTGGCCAGGTAATCACGGAAGTCGGATTCGCCCCGGCCAGGCCCGCAGAGTTTATCCTGGTCACCATCAAACGAACACCGCAATCCTTATCCGTGGTCGAACGATAAGGGGCGCATTAACCGAGACCGAGAAGAAGGTGAGATGATTGATCCGTATACCGCATATAATTATCGGCTGGAAATCGACGGCGTCGAAAGCGGCGGATTTGCCGAGTGTTCGGGATTGCAGATGGAAACGCAGGTGTATGAATATAAAGAAGGCGGGAATAATCGCACTACGCTGAAGTTTCCGGAACATACGAAATACGGTAACATCACGCTGAAGCGAGGGATCACCCTCTCCAATGATTTAATCGACTGGCAGCGGGATATCGTTGACGGCACCTTCAAGGTGAATCCCCGCACAAAAAACCCGAATGTCGCCATTATTTTGCGGGACGAAAAAGGAGAGGATGTCCGCCGATGGAATCTGGTCCGGGCTCTTCCGGTCAAGTGGACCGGTCCGGATCTAAAAGCGAGTGCCGATGAGATTGCCATTGAGAGCCTGGAAATCGCCCACGAGGGTATTGAATTACCATGAGCGCTTCAAGTGTGTTAGGTGATGTGACAAAAACACTGGTTGAACTGCTGAAGGATGAGCAAAATCCGCTCGAGTCGTTTGATATTACGGTCCAGCCGCCGGGGGAGGATATTGAGGCCACCCAGAAGCCGAAAATTAACCTCTATCTCTTCCGTATCGAGGAAAACGACTTTGCTCAGAACCGGGATTACCTCCCGGTGGGAAGCGAAAAATTACATTATCCCCCGCTGGCATTGAATCTTGTGTACGTCGTGACTCCGCATGCCACCGAGCAGGAAGCCGGCCACCGGGTACTTGGAGAAGCAATGCGTATTCTGCATGACCATGCGATTATTGAAAGTCCATACCTCAAAGGTGTGCTGGAGTATTCTCTGGAAACCCTGAAGATAGATTTGTGCAAGTTCAATCTGGAAGATCTCACCAGAATATGGAATGCCTTCAACCAGCCTTACCGGCTCTCGGTATGTTATCTGGTGCGGATTGTGTTCATCGATTCCATGATCGATCGCGATATCACCCGGGTGGAAGAAAAAGAAAATCAACATGTCTGAGCGGGACAACATATTGACTTACACGAACGGATATGATCATCTGAGAGACGAGCTGCGCAGACTGGATTTGCTGCTCAACCTGCAAATTCAGCGAGTCAGAAAGCCTGCGTCGTCCTCAGAATTTGATGCATTTCGCGGATTGGTGATTCCGGACGAAGAAGTAGATGCTATTCTGGACACACTGTCGGGTCCGGTCGAGCAGCCCCCGGCGGACCAGGGGCAATCCGCACGGGAGATGCAGGGAGCCCTGCAAACACTCGAAGCGCAGATTACACACAAAACAGCGGCTGCCCTTGAACAGGGGGTGTATCTTCCACTGCTGGAGTTGGAACGGCGATTCGGTCTTCATCCCTGGGATATTGATCTTCTGGTCTTGTGCCTGGCTCCGGAGCTGGATCTTCGATATGAAAAACTCTATGCCTACCTGCAGGATAATGTGACCAGCAAACGGCCGACGGTAGATCTGGCCCTCCGGCTGCGCTGGGACACACTCCGGGAGCGGCTGCTGGCCCGGGGAGTTTTTTCTCATCACCAACCGGTGTTTAAATATCAGCTGGTTTCTTTCACCACCGATGAACAGGAGTTTCCGGCGTCGTTCCTTTCCAGGGGACTGAAGATCGATGAACACCTGGTGAAATACTTGCTCGGAATCGAGGAACTGGATGAGGAGCTCGCTCCTCATACCGAGTTTATTCGGCCATCACTGTCTCCGGAAAATCTGCCGTTTGACTCTGCCAAGAAAAGCATCCTGAAAAACCTCATCGCAGCCAGCATCCGGAAATTGGCTGATCACGATTCGACCCGGAGACAAGTGTTCAATCTGTACGGACCGGTGGGGGTCGGTAAAAAATCTGTGGCCGAGGCCTTGTGCAATACCGCTGACCTGCACCTGCTCGTAATTGATACGCCGGTATTATTGCTGAATCCCAAATCGGTTGAGCGTGCCGTGCATCGGTTGATCAGGCAGGCAATGCTTTCCCGGGCGGCGCTTTACTTCAACAGCGCTGACGTGCTCTTCGAGAAACCACGGACCCCCGAGCAGGGGAAACACCTGCTGCTGAATGTCACCGAAGACTTCCCCGGGATGATCTTCCTGGGAAATAAGGGGCCGTGGAATACCACATCACCGGAAGAAGCCGAATCGATCATAAATGTCCCCTTCGATGTGCCTTCTCCGCAGATACGGCGCAAGATATGGCAGAACGCGGCGCCCCAGTCTGTCGCACAGAGTGAACTCACGGAGCTGGCAGCCCGGTTCAAACTCACTCCGGGAAAAATTCACCAGGCGGCAGCCACGGCATCCCATCTGGTCCATATGCGCGGTGGAAACCCTGAGGGAGTGACGCTGCGGGATCTCTATCAGGCATGCCGGATCCAATCATCAACCAACCTGGACCAGCTGGCCCAGAAAATCACCCCGCTGTTCACCTGGGAGGATATCATTCTTCCCAGAGATTCCATGGAGCATCTGCGTGAAATTTGTCTGCATGTGAAACATCATCAGCAGGTGTTTTCCAATTGGGCGTTCGAGCGAAAAATCTCTCTGGGAAAAGGGATAAGCGTCCTGTTTGCCGGGCCGCCGGGAACGGGAAAAACGATGGGGGCAGAAGTCATTGCCAATGAGCTGGGATTGGATTTTTACAAAATCGATCTCTCCACGGTCGTGAGCAAATATATCGGGGAGACCGAGAAAAACCTCAGCCGCATATTCCGGGAAGCTGAGGACAGCAACGCGATTCTCTTTTTCGATGAAGCGGACGCTTTGTTCGGAAAGCGTTCCGAGGTGAAAGACTCCCACGACCGGTATGCCAATATCGAAATCAACTATTTATTGCAGCAAATGGAAGAATACGAGGGGATTGTCATTCTGGCCACCAATTTTCAAAAAAATATTGATGAAGCATTTACCCGGCGTTTACGCTTCATTGTCGATTTCCCCTTCCCCAATGAGCAGTATCGTGCTGATATCTGGCGCAATATTTTCCCGGAAGAAACGCCGCGCCATCGGGATATCGATTACACTTTTCTGGCCCGGAAGTTCGAAATCTCCGGGGGACACATTAAGAATATTGCATTGAGTGCCGCATTTCTGGCTGCGGAAAATTCCGGGACGGTCGGGATGGAACATATTATTCGGGCCGCCCGGCGGGAGTTCCAGAAAATGGGGCGCATGGTAGTCAAATCAGATTTTGACGAATATTTCAACTTGTTGAAAAACACGAACGACGGGAATTAAGCCCGTGTTTTCACTAGACAGCGATGAAATCAATATGAATACCACCCGGATCTTTGTGTCGAAACAGATGCCGATTCCCGGAACTCAATACAGGGGAGAATAATGGAAGATAGAGAGAACCAGGCGGCAGATAAAATTACCATCCGAATACCTGAAACGCATCCCCGGGTGAATGGGGACAAGGACGATGCCGGGTCATCCGACGATTTAAACGAGGGGACAGAACGTTTACGGGAGGAAGTGGCCCATGGGCTCCTCTATACTCACAGCCGTGCGAATGCTAATTCGAGCAAAATGCTGGAGGTGGCTTCCTTCTCCTATGCCCTGATTGAATTGCTGAAGGAACGGGGAGTTATCAATATTGAAGAGTTGGATGAAAGAAAGAAACAGGTAAATGAACGGCTGGCAAAGAAGTTTACCGAATCCGGCATGGGAGTCGCTTTAACCAGGGAAGAGCACGACGAGAACGGTGATCAAAAGACCGTCGAGATCGATTGCGAGAACCGCCTTCATTTGTGCCATGCGGCCTGTTGCCGGCTGCGGTTCGCCCTGTCGGCCCGCGATGTGGAAATCGGAAAGGTCAAATGGAATCTGGGGCAGCCGTATATGATCCGGCAGGGGGACGACGGTTACTGCCACCATCTGAACCGGACCACGAAATTTTGCTCCATTTACGAAGATCGACCGTTCGTATGCCGGGCGTATGATTGTCGCAAGGATGAGCGCATCTGGAAAGACTTCGAGAACATGGAAATCAATCCGGATTTGGACGAATTCTTGAAAAGACCGTTTCACCCTGACGGGAACGGCCAGACGTTCCGGACGGAACAGCTGCCCGTAAAGAACCAGAACGAATAACAGGATAGCGTCTTAATGTCGCCGGATAAATACAGAAATATCGGGAATAATCATCAGGCAGACGGGCAGTATTCCATACTGGAACCCCTGCAGCGTGTTTTGGAATCTCGTCTGGTATCCTACAGCCAGCGGCACGTGACTCTGCCTGAGAATTTGAAAAGTATTCCCATATTCATCAGGGCCGGAACCAGTGATCCCCACGTATCCGCACCTCTGGTGAACAAAATAATCGACTTTCTGGAATATCTGGTTGGCGACAGGTTCGCCGTATCCCAACTGGTGGGCTATCAGGGAGAGATGGTGTTTCTCCTGCCGTTCCGGGGTATGCCTTCGTTCGTATTCAACGTCAATGTTGACACCTCGCTCTCATTCGTCGAGAACCTATTCCTCCAATATTTCCGGGTGTGGCAACAGCAGGCTTCAACGCTGAATATGATCACCAGAATTCAGCAAACCGGAACACTAACAGACACTCGGTTGTCAGCCAGTTCCGGTGTACTACGTTCTGTGAAGGTACTACCGCAACCATGGCAGTTGCACTCCGGGATTTCTCCGTCGGATTACCCTTCCCGGAAGGTGCTCGCGCAGAATCTCTCCGCCATTTATGATGCACTGCACCAATTCGAGTACAATCGATTGAATAGGTACATGACCGGCTATCATCTTCATACGGTTCAGGAGAGATCCCGAGAGGGCTATGGTCAGCCGCGCGATGCGGTCTTTGTGATCGCATCTGCGGCGAACCGCTTTGGTCGACCACAGGACGTGGCGGCTCATGAAACAATGGCCAGCGATGAATTGCCGTTCGGAGCACAGCCCTCGTTTGCGGGGTTCGGGCAGTCGGATCTGCGCGGGTCAATAACACTGACTCAGAATTTGGCACAGTTCGCCGAATTCGTCGCAAACCGGAGTTCCACAGGGTTCACCAGCCTGTTGCACGCATCCCAAACCCGGCAATCTTTCCCGCTCAGCTGGACTACGAAGTCTCAGCATCTGATGAATTTCAGGCGGGCACATATTGACCGGATATTTTCTGAGAGCGGGGCGGTTGTACAAGATACCTCGCTGCAGCGATCCGGTCAGGAAGAGCTGCAGTCATTACCCCAGGCCGCCAGGTACGCTCTTCCCATGGCACAGTCCCGGGAGGTCATTCGGGAAGTCAGAGCGAATCTCGATCTTCCACCCTCAGTTCTCTCAAAGATGGGACACCCGGTAGTTGCTTCTCTCTGGCCGAAAATGATCCGTAATCTGCATCACTGGCTGGATATGATGGAGCAAACGCAGGATATCAGTCGCGCTGAGAGAGCCGGCGATGGTATCCGGATGGCCCCGTTCAGTCTTCACAGAGCGCATATCGCCGAATCCCACGAATCTCTGGGAAGCAAAGATGCTGTTTATGAGAGTGTGGTTTCCCGAGGGAATGGTCGCAAACATCCATTGACGCCAACAGATACCGAAGAGGTTTTGCTCCGGAGATTTACATTCCTTCGTGCGGCAGAATCGGTTCGTGAAACG
>Ga0102944_1001503_pt1 | contig 15326 bp, 14 predicted proteins | sample SalPonD_shore_MG_FD_78172 | JGI IMG/M metagenome (GOLD analysis project Ga0102944, IMG submission 78172) | Salt pond soil microbial communities from South San Francisco under conditions of wetland restoration - Salt Pond MetaG... | ecosystem: Environmental > Aquatic > Marine > Intertidal zone >...
GGTCTATTTATTAAAGTGTATCATATCAACAAATCACGATACACCTGTGTAAACCATTCTGAATTCTAACTTCTTCCATTAATCACTGAAAAAATCTGCCAGCTCATCCATTCTCTTATCAGCGTCTTCCTCACCTAATTCTATTAATTTGCGAACATATTCATGCTGAAACAGGACCATACTCAACCAATCGGGACTACTTGTTTCCCGAACCCCTTGGCCCCGCATAAAATACCGGAAAAATTTAGGGAGTTTTTCTTCATATTCTTTAGCCAGAGTACCCAAATCGACACTTGGTCGTAGAATGAATAATTTTATGATACGCTTATCGCCCCATTGCCGACGGGGTATTTTTCGAAGCATGGCATTTGTATGCATTAGGCGGTCGGCATCCTGATCCAGCAAATCCAGGAAAATGGAATTCATTAAAACACCTATGATCTGTGCAGGTGGCGGATAACCTTGAACCATCGGGCGAAACTCTTCCTCAACAGACCGGTTATAGCGGGTCGATATAGCCAGTATCTTTTTAGCTCCCAAATGAATTGCCGGCGATAATGGAGCATATAAACGTATACCACCATCCCCAAACCAGGAATTATTCACATTCACAGCTGGAAAGAATAAAGGTAGAGCGGCGGATGCCATTACATGATCGATGGACAATTCTGTTTTCCAGCTTCGTTGATTTATTCTTTCCCAGGTATCTAAATCACAGCCCTGAGTCCATGTGATTGTCTGTCCTGTCAGATAATTCGTAGATGAAATCGCCACAGCTTTTAAACGTCCTTTATCCAAATTTTCCTGTATACCGGTTATTTCCCCATTTTCATTTTCTAAATGGGTCTCAAGAAAATGACGTAAAGGTTTGGCGTCGACTAATCCCCTTGTTTTAAGACGTTTCGACTGTTTACCGGCGATAAGACTAAGGCTCCACCGAAATAAACTTGTCAATATGCTTGCGCTGTCAGCCCTGAATATCTGATTTGGTGTCAATCCACACCAGGCTTTAGTCAAACCATCCACAGCTTCTTTCAAATCACCTTTATGAGATGCGAGGTATGTGGCATTAATAGCCCCGGCAGAAACACCGGTAATAATAGGAATTTGCAGATCAGGAAAGTTTCTCGAAATATGACGCAACAAGCCAACCTGGTAAGCGGCCCTTGCTCCTCCTCCGCTCATGGTAAGTGCCAGCGAATCATCATCCAGAAGTTGTTTATCGTGAAGAGCCATAAGCGTTTATTCATCATTCTTCAACTTGTAGAAGGCTTTGCAAAACCCGGTATTTTGTTCAAGATCAAAGCTTGAACGACTTCGTAACCGCAGCATATTAGCCATATGTGGATTTCGAAATCGCGAAAATGCAGATATTGGGCAAAAGAACAGTTTTGCATAGCCTTCTTGTATTGAATAACAAGATACTTCTAAGCTATCAAATTAAAAGAACAAAAAAATTTTAAGGATATAAATAGATTTAACCTATACTTCTATTAACCATAACTATATTTTAAGCATAGATGTTTTTATAAAAAGAATACTGGTCGGCTTCGCTTATTTTTGCTAAGCCTTCTTATATTAATCATTAGTTAATTAAAGGTTTCATCTGGTATTTATGCATTATTTGTTTATAAATTAATAACAGGATATAATTGATTTTTATTAATTTTATCATCTAACCATTTGACTTAATTGATTTTATTTTATTTTTAATTACTTTCAGTAAGGGGACATAATAGATCCATTTAATCAATAACACACATTCAGTTATGAAAAAGTTAGTACTATATAGTATCCTGTCCGTTTTTTCTTTGATATTAATACAGGCCTGCGGCCCTAGCCAGAAAGAAAAGCAGGCACAGGAAACGGCCAGACAAAATCAAATTGCTCAAGCTCGTCAGGACAGCATAGCAAAGGCACAGGCCGAAGCTGCTGCTAAAAAACGGGAAGCCGAAATGGAGAATCAAAAGCAGGACACGACAGCTAAAAAGACAGTGGAAAAACCTAAAACCGCACCTAAACCTGCTATACAGTATTCAGCTAAAGGTGATTATACGCTACAAGTTGGTTCCTGGAGATCAAAAAATGTAGCTGATAATCATCTGTCCATATGGAAGAAACGCGGTTATACCCATGCTTATATCGTTAAATTCGGTAATGAAGATTCCGGCGATATTTGGTACAGGGTGCGCCTGGGAGTTGTTCAGACGAAAAAAATGGCAAATCAATTAAAGCAGGAAGTTCAGGATAAATACCAAAGAAATTCCTGGATTTCATATATTGGCAATGAAAAGAGTACCTCTTCTAAATAACTGAGTGAAATAAAAAAAGGCTTCAAAATAATGTATGAAGCCTTTTTTTAACAAGATTCGTAGTAATTCAAATTTCATCGTTAATTGTTATAATTCTTTGTAACTGTTTTTTGCACAACATTCAAGTCCTAAATTCGTATTAACATTGTCATATTATTTATTTAACTTATAGCGATAATCAAAAATAAAATAATATAAACAAATACTTATGGTATCACGGTTTTATTATACGTGATCCAAAAAATCCTATGAAAAACAACTCTGGACAAGATCCGGAAGATTGCTCATCTAAATATCCAACAGAAAATGTTGTGGTCATTAAATATGGCGGCAACGCTATGGTTGACCCTGAAATCAAAGCCTCAGTCGTTCAGGATATTTGTCAACTTAAATCGAAAGGTTTTAAACCGCTTATAGTACATGGGGGTGGACCCGTTATTGAGGAAACGCTGGATACGGCCGGTGTGGAAAGTAAATTTATCGACGGCCAAAGAAAAACCAATACGAAAGCCATGAAATATGTGGAAATGGCTCTTCGTGGTAATGTTAATGGTGAACTTGTACGCCTCCTTAACCACGATGGAATTCTTGCAGTGGGCCTGTCAGGGAAAGACGGAAGCATGGCTCGTGTTGTAAAAAGAGAACATTACGTCGATACAGATAACGGACGTTCTGAAGTTGACCTCGGGTATGTTGGTGATGTCGATAAAGTGGATACTTCCCTTCTTGAACTGCTCATGGATCATGACTATGTCCCTATAATAGCCCCGATAGGTCTCGGTGAAGATGGAAAAGATTATAATGTGAATGCCGATTTGTTTGCGGGGCACATAGCCGGAGCGCTTAAGGCTGCCCATTTTATCGTCTTAACAGATGTTGACGGACTCTTAGCTGACCGCAATAATCCTGATTCGCTCATGGATCATATAAAAATATCAGAATTGGGCCAACACATCGGGAAAAGCATTAAAGGCGGAATGATTCCCAAAGTTGAATCATGTCGCATTGCTGTTCAACAGGGCGTTAATAATGCTCATATCATCAACGGTACCAAGCCACATACACTGTTGGATGTTCTTCTCAAAAACGAGAAGATCGGAACTGTAATTTCAAATTAATATTATTTAACTCATACCCATATCTATGGACACTTCACAAATATTAGATAAGAAATATCATTTCAATCTGTACAAACGCCAACCTTTGACCCTCGTTAAAGGACAAGGTTCACGCGTATGGGACAGTGAAGGTAATGAATATATCGACGCACTTGCCGGCATTGCTGTAAACAGTGTCGGACACTGTCATCCCAAAGTTGTAGAAGCCGTACAGGAGCAGGCCAGCCAACTCATTCATGTTTCAAATTTTTATACAACCGAACCACAAAGCAAACTTTCCCAAAGATTAGTCGAATTATCCGCACTGGACCGTGTCTTCTTCTGTAACAGTGGAACGGAAGCTGTTGAAGGTGCTTTAAAACTCGCCCGCAAATACGGTCATAAGCATGGCAAAGAAGGTAATATTATTTCCATGCAAGGGTGTTTTCATGGGAGAACACTGGGAGCTATTGCAACCGGCAAAACCAAGTATCAAAAGGGTTTCGAACCTATGCCCAACGGGTTTACACAGATACCTTTCAATGATTTCGATGCCCTTAAAAACACCGCTGATGATCAAACACTGGCCATATTAATAGAACCGATTCAAGGGGAAGGTGGTATACGTCCCGCTAATGCTGAATTTTTGAAAGAAGTACGCGCATTTTGTGATGAACAAAACATATTACTCATTTTTGATGAGATTCAATGCGGTGTGGGAAGAACGGGACGTTTTTATGCCTATGAGAATTATGATGTTGTACCCGATATCCTGACAATGGCCAAGGGTCTGGGCGGCGGCGTACCCATTGGAGCCGTTCTCGCCCGTGAAGATGTAGCGGCCTCATTCGAATACGGAAATCACGGTACTACATTCGGGGGTAACCCGTTGGCTTGCAGGGCGGCGTTAGCCACTATAGATGCCATTTTTGAATTTGATATGTTGAAATCGGCTCGTGAAAACGGCAAATGGCTGCTGGACAAACTGCAGGAAGCGGCAAAAAAGGAAAACGCCATTAATGAAGTCCGCGGCATCGGTTTGATGATCGGTGTGGAAATGACCTACGAATGCCCGGACATCGTTGATTATATGCGTGAGAATGGAATCCTTTCGAATTGCGCCTCCGGTAATGTAATCCGGTTAGTACCGCCGTTGAATATTCCGCGCGAGGATCTGGAAAAAGTATTTGATGTATTAATTAAAGCTATCGAAGAAACTAAAGTAAATCATTAACATGGATACTTATAACGTAGGAATCGTTGGAGGTACCGGATTCACCGGCTCCGAATTGATCCGCCTACTCTTGCACCATCCTAATGTCAATCTAAAATATATCACATCAGAATCACAGGCCGGTAAACCTGTGGAAGAGGTTTTTCCTCAGTTACAAGGTGAACTCGACTTGACTTTTATATCAATGGGCGAGTTAGAACCTGGCTCCATAGACGTTTTATTCCTTGCTCTGCCCCATGGCGTTTCCATGGAGTATATCCGGGATTCTCAGGCCTATAAACAATGCATCGTAATCGACCTTTCCGGCGATTTCAGGTTGGCATCGGCAGAAACATATAACCAGTGGTATCCGAAAAAACATGTGATACCCGAACTGGTAGATCAAACTGTTTATGGTATGCCCGAATTATTCAGGGATCAAATCAAGGGACAAAACCTGATTGCCAATCCCGGATGCTACCCGACATCATCCATATTGCCGCTGGCACCTCTTTTAAAAGAAAAAGTCATCGATCCGTCTGCGGTAACAATTGATGCCAAGTCGGGCGTAACCGGAGCCGGAGCCAAACCAAAACCAAAAACCCATTTCCCATCGGCAAATGAGAACTTTTCGGCTTATAGTTTAAAAAATCATCGGCACACTCCTGAAATCCAGGATAGTTTGCAGAGATATACCGGAACGGATGTTCGTGTTCTATTCACCCCGCACCTTCTACCGGTAAACAGGGGCATTTTGAGTACGATCTATTCTAAGCCTGTAAAAAAAGTTTCTTCCGATATGCTGGAAGAATTGTATCAGAAGTATTATCAAAATGAAACGTTTATACGGCTTCGAAAAAATCCACCAGAGCTTAGAGATGTTCGCGGAACCAATTTCTGTGACATACATGTTACTTACGATAATCGAACGGATACTATAATAACGGTTTCTTGTATTGATAATCTTGTCAAAGGTGCTGCCGGTCAGGCCATACAAAATATGAATCTCCGGCTGTCGATACCAGAAGATACCGGGTTGAAACACATCCCTTTATCCCCGTGATACATGATATTTACTAAACGTAAGTGAATTTATGTTATCAGATGAATAATTCAAACGTCGATATCCTGAAATTTTTAAAAAAATTAAACTACTTATAAATTTGATATGAATTATAACGTCACAGATGTTAAAGGCTTCAAGTTTTGGGGCGCTCACACAGGTATTAAATCAAAACGCCGTGACCTGGCCATCATCTATTCAGAAAAACCGGCTAATGCAGCTGCGGTATTCACTAAAAACCTGGTTGTTGCCGAACCTGTCAAATTAAGTCGTAAGTATATCAAAAATGGAAAGGCTCAGGCCATTGTTGTTTCTTCCGGGAATGCCAACGCCTGCACCGGTGAACAGGGGCGCCAGGCAGCTTTGGCTATGGCCGAGGCTACAGCCGAAGGTCTTGGAATCGCCACCGATGAGGTATTAGTTGCATCAACGGGGGTTATCGGACGAAAATTTCCAACGGATATCGTTGTTGAAGGCATCCACCATAATATTCCCAAGCTTACCCGGCGTCATATTGCCGGTTCGCTGGTTGCTAATGCAATTCTTACGACTGACACTTTCCCCAAAGAAAATTTTGTACAATTTAAGATAGGCGGAAAGGACGTTCATATGGGAGGAATAGCAAAAGGATCAGGTATGATTCACCCTAATATGGGAACCATGCTTTCCTTTATTGTCAGCGATGTGTCTATAACATCTTCCTTGTTACAAAAAGCGCTGCAAGAAGTCGTTAACCGCACCTTTAATATGATTACTGTGGATGGTGATACTTCAACGAACGATATGGTCGCTATCTTATGTAACGGCGAAGCAGAAAATCCGGAAATTACCACCGAGGGAAAAGATTATGAGATTTTTAAGGAAAATCTCGAAAAATTATGTGCTCCACTGGCAAAATCTATTGTATCTGACGGTGAAGGATCTACGAAACTGGTTGAATACCGGGTCGTTAATGCAAAATCGGAAGAAGAAGCACGGCAAATTATTAAAACTATCTCAACTTCGGCATTGGTAAAAACGGCTATCTTTGGACGTGATCCTAATTGGGGCAGGATATTGGCCGCTGCAGGTCGGGCCGGAGTTAAATTCGATCCCGACAAGATCGATTTATCCATAGGTACAAAAAAGAATATTTACCTCGTAAAAAACGGACAACCTACTGAAGAAAGTCTGACTCGTGTTAAGAAAATGATGAAAGCCACGCAGATTCATATTACACTCGACCTTCATGACGGCAACGCTGAAGCTGTCGGCTGGGGTTCGGATTTTTCATATGAATATGTCAGAATTAATGCTGAATACACTACATAGTAATTAGTTTATTCCCTTGCCGGTAAATAGCGCTATAAATGCTATTCATCCGGCTTCCGGCTAAAATGTTGATTGGGATATATTCTCACAAAATGGTCAGTAAACAACCGCTATCTACCATTATCCTGACAATGGCTGTACTCATCAAAAAACCTAACGGGTTTTGCTGATAATCCGTGGATGTGCATCTTCCTTACAACTTGTTTCTTATAAAGAAAACATGTTAAATATATAATTATCCTTAAATACATCGTTTATAATTTATATTGTTAAAAAGGCGATTGATTCTAACGGTGTTTTCTACTTTCATCTATTACGTTCTTATTAAATGAATGATCAAAGCGAATTACAAGTAACATTGCCTGATTTACCTGATGATCTGAACGAACTCGATGATCTGATCAGGATGGGGGAATCCAAACACAATGATCTAAAGCCTGATAATGAGGCGCGTATCATGTGGTATGGGGATAGAATGGAAGTTACTGATTATGCCCTTGTTTACATACATGGATTCACAGCAAGCCAGGCAGAAGGCTATCCAACCCATGTAGAATTTGGGAAACGTTATGGTTGCAATGTCTATCTTGCACGCTTGTACGGACACGGACTGGACGATGATGCCCTGTCTGAACTGACCCCAAAAAAGTTAATAAATTCGGCCGCATATGCCTTGGCAATAGGCAAAAAAATCGGGAAGAAAGTGATTTTGATGGGTACGTCAACGGGTGCCTCCCTTTCTCTGTATCTCACTTCCATATTCACAGACATTAAAGGGCTTATCATCTACTCACCGCTCATTGAGTTCTATGACAAACGGGTATCGCTATTAGGGAACCCGGCTGTAAACTTTATGATGACCAAAATTCTGAATCTGAAATATGTTTATGCTCATGTAAACACATCTGATGAGGAAAAACAATACTGGTATAATCATTATCGGATTGAAGGGATCAAGGCTTTAAAACAGTTCGTGCTCAGTGCAATGACTCCGGAGACATTCAAAAAAATTACACAGCCCGTATTCATGGGATATTATTATAAGGATAAGCAAAAACACGATCACAAAGTTTCGGTACCGGCCATGCTGAAGATGTTTAGTCAGCTTGGCACGCCAAACCGCATGAAGAGGAAAATAAATTTTCAAAAATCCGGTGCGCACGTCATCGCATCTTCTATCACTTCAAAAGATTATTATTCTGTGATGGAAGAAACTTTTAATTTTACTGAAGATATTTTACGCATGAACCCGGTACTCAATGCTTTAGATCAGGTTTAAAGTGTAAAAATTACGTCTTTTGTTAACTTTTACTATATAAGGTTGATTTAAAACTTGAGATTAATTTAATAAATCCCCATATTATATAGCGCTCAAGTAGCGTCTCTCTTGATGAATAGTTTAAGGCGTTGCACCTGATACGTGCAACGCCTTTTTTATTTCCTTTTTAAAAAAAATCCCCCTTTTATTGAATCTATTTGCAACGCCTCCCGTACAATTTTCATAAATACTATGTGGTGACATGCTATATCTTAGATTTTTCGTCAAATTAAATCGCTTAATCACCTACGGATGAGTATCTTAACAATTGGGTTTTGAAAATTTATTTTATGAAATTACGTTCTATTTGTTCAGATTACTATAACTGTATGATTATAAACAGCTGTTACATAACTGATGTTTTAACTTTTTAAATAGCATGAGCACTTTTAGCATCCATCATAGAAATATTGAATCTTTCGATATCTTAGACATTCAAGGTGAACTCGATGCCCATACGGCACCTCAGCTTGAAGATGTTCTTCAAAATCTTATAAATGAAAATAAATTCAGGATCATCGTTAACTGCCAGAGCCTGGATTATATAGCAAGCGCCGGATTGGGTGTATTTATGGCTTATATCGAAGACGTGAGGGACCGTGGCGGCGATATCAAGCTGACGAATATGAAATCCAAGGTATATAACGTTTTTGATTTACTGGGTTTTCCAACATTGTATGATATCCTTGAAGATGAGAAAGAAGCTATAAATAATTTTTCTAATCAGTCGTAACAGAGAATACATCTTGTCATTAAACAGGGAACATATATTATCGGTTTCAGCCTCAACGAAACATCTCTCTAAAGTGAGAGATTTTGTTGGGAATTATGCCAGAAATTTCGGTTTCAGGGATGATGAAATCGAAGATATTCGTCTGGCTGTGGATGAAGCATTCACAAATGTTGTGAAACATGCCTATCAAAACGATTCCTCAAAAAAAGTTAAGATAAAACTTGGCGCTAACGGTAATGAATTCTGGATCTCTATCACTGATTTCGGCAAATCTTATGATCCATCCACCTATAGAGAGCCTGATCTTCAGGAAAGCATCAAAGAAAAGAAACGCGGAGGCGTTGGCGTTTATCTAATCAAGAAATTAATGGATAAAGTTGAATATCGTACGTCGGGGCCCTCGAATGAAATTTTGATGAAAAAAAAAACGCTATCATAAGTCTATGAACAGGGACCAAATCGATCTCGATGATCGCCAAAATCGATTTGAGCTAAAAACGCTACTGGAAACAAGTCGGCTTTTAATTGAATCTCACGATGTTGAATTTGTTTTAAGTAACCTGTTGCTCATCATTATGGGTAAATTATTGATTACCCGTGGTGCTATACTCCTGCACCTCCCCGATCAAGATTCTTATAAAGTTGCCCGGTCAAAAGGTCGCGTTGATCTTAAAGAAGACGATATATTAGAAATACCCGATTGCGATTGCGTACACGGTGAAACATTTTTGGAATACAGTGGAAATCCCGAAGAATTCCCCGATAGTCTTGCCAAATTTGGTTATAGAATCATACTCAATTTGCGAACTTCCGAGCAACATATCGGTCTTTTATGCCTTGGTTCAAAAGCTAACGGTAAGAAGTTTACCCTCCGTGAAAAAAACTTTGTTGAGAGCCTCTCAATAATGGCTTCGGTTGCTATTAATAATTCAGAGCTTTTTTCTGAATTAAAGCAGACCAATCGCCAACTCGATCGAAAAGTGCAGGAATTACATACCCTTTTTGATATTAGCAAGGAATTCAATATTACAACCGACCGCAATCAGATTCTGCGAACATTTAAATTTGCCCTTATGGGACAAATGTTCATTCGCAGTTTTTTCTTTATTATGGATCGTAATAATAAGCATTCCATAATTGCAAGAAACGGGCTTAAATCAGAACCGGGTCACAAGGTTGTTTCGGATATCTTTAACCTGCCAGTCGATGTTATTGAGGTTGATGATGAATTAGCAAAGCAACATCCGTTCCTGAAAGAAAATAATATTGAACTGCTAATACCTTTGCATGTCCAGAATCAGAAAATCGCTGTAATAGGTGTAGGGCAGCGAGCCAATAAAGAACCTTATACTGAATCAGATTTTAACTTCCTGATATCACTGGGTAACCTGTCTGTAGTCTCTATCCAAAAAACGTATTTACTCGAAGAACGGATAGAAAAAGAACGTCTTGAGAAAGAATTAGGCATTGCCCGAACCATACAACAGGGCCTTTTCCCTTCCAGCATTCCAGGTATTGAAGGTATTAAAATTGCTGCACAAAACATCCCATCCCAACAGGTAGGTGGTGATTATTATGATGTTATCCCCGTAAATGACCAGTTATATTACCTGGCCATTGGTGATGTAACCGGTAAAGGAATTCCGGCATCCTTAATCATGGCCAATATCCAGGCTGTCTTACAGACTCTCGCTCCACTCGATCTTTCAATAGAGGAAAAAACGGCACGTATTAATGATATAATCTATCGAAATACACCGGCTGACAAATTTGTAACTTTTTTCTGGGCCAAAATTGATCCGAAGAAGAATCTTTTTTCATATGTCAACGCCGGCCATAATCCCCCCCTCCTTTTTAAATCCAATCAAATAAAGCCGATTCATTTGGATAAGGGTGGGTTGATACTGGGTGCTATGCCTACGTTATCAGCTTATTTGAAGGAAGATATCTCTCTTGAAAAAGATGACCTCATTGTTTTTTATACGGATGGTGTAACAGAAGCCCGCAATACTAAAGATGAAGAATTGGAAGAAGACGGCTTAATTGAATGCATCAACAGACACCGGTCGCTTTCCGCAGACGAACTTATTACGGCAGTCATAGACGATGTCAAATCCTTTTCGGATAATCAGCTTGGAGATGACTTAACGATGCTTGTATTAAAAGTATCATAATTAAAAACATCGCTGCCAACTCAAATATCATGGGTAATTAATCGTTTTACCCATACCCAAAACAGCCGGGTTTATTCTCTTTTGTTTTTGATTGGCCAACGCGAGAATAGTCTGATACATCCTATACCGGTTCATAATACCTTTTACATATTGTACCGTCTCTATACCTCTGCAGAAACCATATCTTGCATCTTTATAGTATTTCCTTTTCATGAGCATGAGCAATGCCTTAGCTGTGTTCTTCCAGCTATTCGGATTTTTATTATGATCCATAACAAGACGCCTGGCGTCGGCTATATGTCCGGGACCGGCATTATATGTTGCAAGGGCAAAGTCCCATTGATTGGTAGAATCCATATAGGCGTAATGATGAAGCTGATCTTTAAGGATTCGTATCCCTTCACGGACATTTAGCTTCTTATTTTCAAGCTGTTTGTCCGAATATTCTGAGAAACGAGGGGAAACCTGCATTAATCCGATAGCACCGGTCCAGCTCTTTGCAGACGGATCAAACTTAGACTCCTGTGCGGCTATAGCAACGATCATCCTCCAATCGACATCCATAGAATCGGCTATGGGTTTGATCAATTTATCATAGGGTGATAGTATACCCGAGTATTTTGTCGTGGAAGGGTCGTTAAAAGCATATAACTTATTAACGTTCTTGAAATAACGTTGCCGGAGTATATTCAGAAAAGCTGAACGTTTGGGTGGTTGATTTTTCCCCTCTAATTTAAAATGCTTTGATAGATAATCATTCATGGCTTTTTTTAACTCAGGCGAATCCTTACGAATAGCCCAGGCAACCGTATCACTTTTCTCTATTGTCGGACCTTCTTCCAGGCCATCCATATAGGTATTGGCAGCTTCAAAAAGATTATCATCAGCTACCGTTGCCTGAATATTTCCCTGTTCAACACCGAGCATCAGGGCCTCAGTGTCCCAACCGGATGAAACCGGCTTAATCTTGTAATTATAGCCATTCTTTTTCTTTAAACGCTCGAGTGTCTGGTGATACGAACTATTACGCCGTACATTTATGGTGATATCACCCAATTGTTCCAGGTTATTAGGTACCGGCCGATCGGTATCGGGAAGCACCACAACTTCATTTACCAGGTTATAGGGATCTGTAAAATCAACATATCTCTTACGGGCATTGGTTATCACATAATTTGCAGCAATAACATCACCCTTTCCACTATTTAGCAAATCAATGGGATTCTGACCGTCCTGTACAATTACTACCTCAACATTCAGGTGATTTTCCTTGGCAAATTCGTGGAAGAATTCATATTCGAATCCTCGTTCCACACCTTTATGAAGGAAGTAAGAACTGGAATTATACCGTGTAATCAGACGTATCACACCGCTCTTCCTGATAGCATCCAGATCACGATGAATTGGTTTTGTAACAGTAACTTTAATAGGTTCCTGTATCTGTGGAAATTGACTTTTCTTTTGGTTGGTACAACGTGATAAGGATGTTGATATCACCAAAATGCCAATAACAAGGTTTCCCTTGTATTTGTTATTTAATAGTAGTTTCATAGGCAAGCTTATTATTGACGCACGTACCCCTCTGTCGTCAAATTTACACCAACAATCGATTTGATGGTGATAGATACCCTATAAGCTTTACTAACATTAATTGATGTTTTGATTATAAAATAGTAATACCCTAAAAATTCATTTTCCCATATATGTGTATTTGCCAGAATAACACATTAGTACTATCTTTTCTCTTTGTATAATGTAATGATAATTACTGTTAATTCATTCCCTGATTTTAAAATCATTCTATGACATAACGTCATTTTTATAAACATTATCGCATTATATACGAAATAGAGATTAATATATTATGTTTGATTTTTGATTTTACCACATGAGCTCTTTGGATAAAATTAAAAAAATTTAATCCTATGAGCATAATACCATTCAAACGAATTCCTATAAAACGTTTTTATTTTGTACGTAAAAGTATTATTAAAGATATATCAATGGCGATTTAATACCCAATCTCACTCAATGATCATTGACATATCCATATAATGGTACATCTCTTCACTTCGTATCTGAATAATGCTATATCTGAAATATATGCTTGAAACCCAAATTTATTATATACTAAACTCTGTTATTCGATAACTGCAACCACAAGTTGTTTTGATATCCTATACTTTCACTTTCCAGGTTAATGAAATTCCGATAATAACTATTACCATGGCTCCAAGTGAAAAAAAAGTGGGGACCTCATCAAACATAAAATAGGCTAAAATGGAAGCGAGTAAAGGCTCGGAAAGTACAAGAGTTGATAACAGAGTGGGTGAAACGTATTTAACAGCATAATTCAGGGATCCATGACCCAGTATCTGGGGACCAAGGGCTAACCCAAGGGCGACGATAATTCCAATCAGTGTAATTTTGAACCCGATACCAAATAATACTACAACTGCCACACAGGCAACCGCTGCGAAACTGTAAACACGGAATACATAATCCAGCCAGGTAGAATGCTTTCTCAGGTTTTGTCCGAGTAAAATATAAACTACAAATATAACAGCGGCGCCAACTGCAAAAATATCTCCCAAAACAGGATGAGGAAATGCGCTCATCATTTTATCATCGGCAACACCCAGTAAAGCCGACCCCATAAATGTCAGAAAGACTCCCACCCATGTTACACCGCGAAACTTGCGGCTAAACAGTGTACTCTCTACAACGATGAGAATAATGGGATGTATTGTGACTAAAACGGAAGACGAAGCAACCGATGTATATTTAAGAGAGGCGATCCATAAGATAAAATGAAAACCCAGACATACACCGGCCAGCGCCCCCAGCCATTTTTGTTTCCTGGTATACGATTGCTCCTCACTCTTCTTACGTCTGTATAACACCCAAAAGGGAAGCAGCAGGATAGCCGCAAAAAAAGTCCGGTAAGCAGCCAGGGTAACAGGTGATACACCGGGTGCCAGCCGAACCAGTATAGGAGCAAAACCAAAGGCAATCAGCCCGAGGAATAAGCTTATAAAAATTTTTGTTTTGGGAGTTGCTTCACTCACCTGTCATAAATTCTGTAATCATAAATAATTGATGCCTGCAATCGTACTTTTATAAGTGAAATTGAATTTGGCCTACCGCGATTTATCAACGAATGCGATCCATCGATTTAACCAGATTTTCATCTTTTTTGATATAATGAACGGCCAAATATTGCAATACTAAAGCCAGGATTATCAATAAGAGTGAAAGACCCTCATCCCATAAATAATTACCAATTCCCCCGAGTGTGAACATAATACCCGCAGCGAATCCGATAGCAATTATTTGAAAAATCATCGCTCTGGTCACCCATAATACCTGTTTTTTTCTGTCTTTGAACAAAAAAATACTGTATAGGGAAATTACGGATGCTATCAATAAACCAGCCAGCAGTCCTGAGCTTATCCAGGCAGTGGGATCAGCAAATGCATGAGCCTGCAAAGGAGTAAATATAAAACCGATATTTAATGCCACTGCAAGTATCAGTAGTAATGTTTGAATTCTTTGAATCACGGCTTAAACCTCTAAATCCTGATTATACGTTAATAACTTCTTATGCGATTATTCGGATAAAATATAAAAAGAACCGCGTTTACTTCACAAAATAACATATAATGGCGGATGCCGGATAAAAAAATAATAACAATCCGTGATTAACTGCAATCAACACTCCAAATGCCGTCATTCCGGGCTCCGACCCGGAATCTCGTAGATAGGGTATTAACGCACTGCCTGTTGGCACGTTAACCCACACCTACCCCCTCCATTGTAGGGGACTATTCTTAACGAGGTGGAGCCTCGTTAACTCCTTCCCTGGGGAAGGCGTAGGATGGGGTTCGTGATCATAGGTTAATATATTATTTAGGGGGATAATCACCTATAAGGCAAAACGACGGTAGGGGATCGCACGATGTTTATCGGAATATTCTCCTGCTTTTGTTCATGCCGATATTAAACCCCTACTGGGTTTGCAGTTAATTCCGATTTCGCCTCCGGGTTGCACCCGAAGCTATTCAAATTTATATCTCGTCACAGAGTTCTGACCTGTGGTTTATAA
>Ga0102944_1001504_pt1 | contig 15323 bp, 22 predicted proteins | sample SalPonD_shore_MG_FD_78172 | JGI IMG/M metagenome (GOLD analysis project Ga0102944, IMG submission 78172) | Salt pond soil microbial communities from South San Francisco under conditions of wetland restoration - Salt Pond MetaG... | ecosystem: Environmental > Aquatic > Marine > Intertidal zone >...
GGATTCTCAAGAGAAACGAGAAGGCGGCACGAGACGGAAGTTGACATATGACTTGAAACGGGAGTAGGATTCGCTTGCGTGTAGTGTGTTCATGTCATTCATTACGCGCCATGTCCTTCCCAATTTGGCCCTCTCCCCGAGGGCCTTTTTTTGACTTGTCTCCTGACATCATGTATACATATAGGTGCCCCCATAAAAGAGGTTCGCGACAATGCACTGTTTCTATCAAATCAAGCTGTCTGGCGAGAAGCGGCTTTCCCCTGTGCGCTACCGTGTGGCGAATACGGTCGAAGAAGCACTCGACACATTCAAACACGAAGCCAAGCACATCAATCGTACGCTCGGCTTTTTCAAGCCGGAATTGCAGCCCGAGATTCTGATCTGGAAGGGCCGCCCCCAAACGATTCATCCGTGTAAGGATCGACTACCGGACCGAATCTATGCCGTTGGTCCACGCGGAGGAATTCAGCAACACGACGAAAGCTATAAGTGATGTGTACCCGGGGGGGCCTGATCTTCTAATCAGACACATCACTGTTCTTCAAAGGGAGCCTTCGGGCTCCCTTTTTTTGTATGATATCCGACCGCCATGCTATACTCCGCCAATGTGGTATTACATCAAATGGGCAGTATTAGGGGTCCTTGTGGCGCAGTTCCTCATGATCCAGATGTTGTTTACTCAACTTGACACGAGAGATTGGTCGCATTTACATGTATTCATCATTACTCCGGCAGTCGATCAATCCCCGAGAATGATTCGAAATGGGATTGACATTTAGATTGAAAGGGTTCATCATCTCGCTCAGAAGCTAACCGGAGGGTATCAACATGCTTCATATCGAGATTGCGCAGGGCAAGTCCTCGTACAAGCCGTACGGAGACTATGAGACGGCGGCGTCGGCACATGAGGAATGGTCTTCGCTGAAGCTCTCCGAGGGCGCGCGTGCGCGTCTTCTCGATGACGAGCAGGGCGTCATCGACCGCATCAAGTACGAGGAACAGCAGGCCGCCCTCGCGGCGCCAGACGCATACGAGGACGAGGCGCCGTACGGCGAGGTCGTCGGCCGTGATATCCCGCTGTACGATATCCCGACCGATCCCAACTACGCGCTTATCAACCACCAGACGGGCGTCGTGCCGCTGGCCGGCAAGAGTCGTGCCGAGGCATGGGAGACCGCCATCGACGCGGTGAACTACCCGGTGCATATCGTTGCCGGCTTTTACAAGATCGACGGCGAGTACGTGCGGGCCGAGGGCACGACTATTATCGGCCGTCCGACCGGCTTCAATTTCGTGGTCGTGGACAAGCTGCGTTCGGGTACCTACAACCCCATCGCCACGGTAACGGACCGTTACGGCTCGATGCCGGCGCCAAGCGTCTACGCTGACCTCCAGCAGTGCCTCGACAAGACGACGACCGGATACCGGCCGCGTGAGGTCTACGTGCGCGGAGATGGTGGCGCGCAGGAACTCGTCATCGAGTGTCAGTCGAAGGCTCTGGTCGATGAGGACGACTTGCGTCTCCTGTTGGTGTTGACCACGTCCAGTGATGGCACGACCACGCATCACATGACCCTGTCCGTCTGGCAGAAGAAGCGCAAGTTCCGTATGCCGGTGCCGGCCATCACACAAAAGCTGGAAGCGCGCCATACGCAGACGCTGATGGAGCGTACCATCGACTTCGCCCCGAGTGTGCAGGCGATGATTACGGCATGGAACGATGACATCGTTCCGCTGTTGCACTTCTTCGCCGACTGCACGCTGGATGAGCGAATCGCGCTGGAAGAATTGGACCGGGTAGCAAAGGAGGTCGGCTTTGGCACGAATCATCGCTCGGCGCTCGTCCAGAGTTACAAGGAAGGCGAGATCAAGACCTCCGAGAAGAACTCGCTGTATCAGGTGTACACGGCCTTGAGCCAGTACACGGAGGAGGCGGCCACGTCGCGCGAATCGGCTGATCGCTGGCGGGACAAGATCAGCAAATCCATGGATCGGGACCTGTCCCGGTACCGCAGCAAGCGACAGAAGACAGCCGCTTGATCGGGATAGATCGTTCGGGTACTATCCAAGGGATCGACGAACTCCGTCGATCCCTTTTTTGTTTGAATGGGGGTGGGTATGGGGAATGTCATTCGGTTTCCGCGCAAGATGGCGCGCGCCCGGTACGGCATGTTCACTGACATGGGCGATGGAGTGATCCATCAGGTGGTCCGGTTTGTCCGGCTCAACTATTCCCCGGACAGACGATGGGGTGAGGCCGCGAAGAGATTGAAAATCCTTCGAGATCATCACGGAATGTTGTTCAAAGAGGCCATGAGCGCCACGGTTCGTACGTCCGTATACAAGGCCATCTATGATGGCGTGCGCGAAGGTGACCGCGAAGCGTTCATGGATCATTGAGATCATATCGAGGACAACAAAACGATGCCCGCAAAGAAGAAGACCAGCCAAAAGAAAGGAACAGGCCCGTCCGATCTCCCGTTTCTGATCACGGCCAGTGAGACGGAACACGTCGCCGAGTTCCGGGACCTGAAGGATGCTCGGGGATTTGCCAAGCGCAAATGTATGAGCGACCCATACGTTATGTTTGACGTGTGGGACAAGCGCCACGGCGATGGCACACGCATCGAGCCGCGTTACATGTATGATCCGGAACGCAGAAAAGTAGAAGAATGCTCGATACTCTGAGCGTCCTGTGTCAGATCGCGATCCCACTCATGACCGGGCTGAGTGTATTCATGTTGGCTCGCACTGACCGATGGTGTCGTTGGGGATACGTGGTAGGTCTGGCGGCACAACCGTTCTGGTACTACGCGACCATTACGGCCGGGCAATGGGGCATGTTGCTTTTGACTGTTTGGTTGACCTACAGTTGGGGACGGGGTGTTTGGAATCGATTCCATACTGGATAAGAGAGATATGACAGATAAAACAAAAACCAAGGTAACACTGCAACACGCCATGACCAAGGATTGCACACCGAAGGATTTGCGAGAGTGGCTGAAGATCGTCTATACTGATCGTGAAGCACAGCAGCAAAGCTACGATCAATTGAAAGCCTACACACAAGAACTGGAACGCAAGGTGATTCAATTGAAAGCACAGGCATGTTCCTGTGGTGGTTCCTGCGGATGCAAGGGAGAGTAGCAATGGCCTCTACCGAATACCACAAGATCAACACCGTCTACAAGAGAGACCCCGATACACATTACAAGACCCTGATGGAAGGCTACTACAGCCGCCCCGAGTTTGAATTGCTGCGGAACGTCGATTGGCTGTTCACCGAGAAAGTGGATGGCACCAACATACGAGTGGAGTATCACGGTAGTGCAAGCGCACTGACGATTCGCGGCCGCACGTCCAAGTCAACCATTCCGGTCCCGCTCGAAACCGCGATCTGGCATGTCTTCGATGACCAGTGCGGGAGCGTGCTCTCCCGGCTGTTCGAGGATAAGTCGGTGGTGTTCTACGGCGAAGGTTACGGCGCGGGCATTCAAAGGAACGGACATTACTATCGAGCGACGCCGTCATTCGTGCTGTTCGATGTGCTCGTTGATGGGGTCTTTCTGAACCGTTCGATGGTCGAGGACGTCGCCGAGAAGTTGCATCTGTCCATCGTGCCGATCATTGGCCAAGGCACCTTGATTGAAATGGTGGCACTCGCCCAAAACGGCATTTGGTCGAGTTGGGGGGACTTCGAGGCCGAAGGTATCGTGGCTCGCCCCAAGATCGAACTGCGAACAAGAGACAACAAGCGGATCATCTGCAAGATCAAGACCAAGGATTTCAGCCAAAGCGCTCAGGAGGATCAGGCGCTCAAAACGAAGGGGAGCGACCACGAGAATGCGACGTTCATCGAATGATGTGGATCGAGTGCGGGAGTTTGCCGGACCGCAACTTCGAAAGAGGGGGATTTCGTGGGGGATCATCAACGCTGCATGTGAAGCGGCCGTGGAAGAACGTCCCGACGAGTCCGTATACGAACAAGTACGGACAGCCATAGAGATAGGCGCGTCGTTTCGGAGCAAATCCAATGCGGCATTTCAACGTCTTTTCGGGGATGCGATCATTGAAGAGGGCGATGAAACTGAGCTTAACGTCGAGAGTGCTCGTTGTTGCCCGGTCTGTGGCGGAGAGAAGGACCGGGATCGAATTACCTGTTCGATCCAATGTTCAGCGAAGCATCGTACTCGCCTTAATTGGGACGAGATTGATCTGAACGATCTGCTGAATGTGCAGCAGATGACCCTCGCAGACATTGGCCGCAAGTTGGGTGTGACTCCCAAGAGCGTACATCGTCATCTCATCACACAGGGCGTGAGAGAAGGAAAGGCAACCAATGGGTAATCTGCTGCCAGTGCTGAAGGACTTGGAAGACCGGATCGAGTCACTGCGTCTGGTTGAAACCCCGGATGGCACGGTTATGTACGATGCGGATACCATCACTGCCGCCGCAACACTCGTACGCAAATACATGAAATACACGACAGATACGGAGCCTCTGAACGACACCGTTGAGCGGCATCAACGGGAACTTCCGAACATCGAGGAGTCCGATATCCCCTACATTGTTGGGGGTACGGCCAATCGTTATGTGGATGATGATGATGATTAGGAAGACCGTCGAAGTGCGCCAATATGTGGAAGTGGTCGTTGACGAGACGAAGCTGGATGATGAGTTCCAGAAAGAGTTTCGTGAGGACTTCTATCCGTTTCAGGGAATCGATGACCACATCCGGCATATCGCGCAGTTAAAGGCGCGCAACCTGATCGTGGCCGACCGGTTCATCGAGGGTTACGGAATCCTTGACGACATGGGGATTTCGGCCAAAATCATAGCGCAGGATGACGACATCCTCGACTGATTGTGGTTTCAAACTAAATAGGAGTTGCATCCTTTTGTGCAGCAGGTTAGAATAGGTCATGATGTTGAAATCATGGTGCCCTGTTCGTTTCTGTGACTTTCAGGATGCCGTTCTTTAACAACTTGGGTTTCATTGCGAGAGGTCCCTCTAGGCGGGGGAACCGGACTGTTAATCCGGATGCGCGGGGTTCGAATCCCTGTCTCGCAGCCAAATTCAGTTTTGATCGTGATCTGGTTCGATGCACTCGTCACTAAGAGCGGTGGGATACCATCTGTCGGATGGGGTGAGGGAGCCAAGCCGTCACCGGGATCACGATCATTTTGGGGCCGTAGCTCAGCCGGGAGAGCAACTGTTTTGCATACAGTAGGTCGTCGGTTCGATTCCGACCGGTTCCACCAAATTCCGGCATCGGTTCATCCTGACCGGTGCCGTCAAGAGTTCAGGGGGGCGATACGGCTTCGACGTTGAGTATGAAGTCAAGTCGCGTGCCGGGGTTCCAATCTGCCCGTAACACGATTGGACGCAACCAAACGCAAACGACAGCGTTTACGATCAGGCCCTAGCGGCCTAATCCGACTGCCAGTACTGCCGTGTATCGCGGTTTGGCAGTCGTCACCTAGATACACTAGGATGGAATTGTTGACATCGTTGCATTTCATTCGAAACCTGAAAACGACGTCCGTTACAAGTGAGGTTGGTCACTGGCCATGCTGTAGCGGTACAAATGAGTGACTACGCACGTAGATGGCTTGATGATGAATGCTTTGCGGACGCGGGTTCGATTCCCGCCGCCTCCACCATTTCGTTTGAATGACGACGAGTGATAACAGCGGCGTAGTCGTCTAATTGGATTAGGACACCGGACCTTCACTCCGGGCAATACGGGTTCGAATCCCGTCTGCGCTACCACTACCAACAGAGAGAAGAATACTGCTATGACCATACGTGTGTACATGCATCCGAGTCAAGTTCCGGGGTACCTGTTGGATGAGTGTCGTAAGGAAAACCTTGGTGCTGGGGGTAATCTGCGTCAGCTATTGAGCGACTGGATCGACAACGACGGGTATTGTGGTGAACACAGTATCCCCGCATTCCTGTACATGAATCTCTGTGTCGGACACATGGCCGCATGGTGCATTGCTTATGATCATACTCATACCCACGTGACGGTATCAATATGGTCGGTGCCGGGGTTCCGCAGGTTGGGATACGCCACGGAGATTGTTCGAAAGGTCGAGCGTCATAATCATGACCGCCGCATAAACAACTTCAAGGCGACCCTGACTGCTCGTGGATTTTGGAATTCTGCGGGGTGGTGATTCGGGGGTCGTCTAGTGGTAGGACTGTAGACTTTGAATCTACAAACGGGGGTTCGAATCCCTCCCCCCGATCCAATTACAGTGAAATGGGACTGACAACGAATGAGTGAAACCGAGGACGACACCAAGACCTATATCGTGACATTGTGCTTTCCGATCTTCTCCATGGCGAATCCGGGGGAGTCATATGTCACACAGGAAGTCGAGGCCGAATCAGAGCAAGAAGCACTCAAGGCGGTCATGCATGGGGCTGAGATGAATATGCTCCCGGTGAATGACCCGCATGTTCCTGAAGGAACCAATGTGCTATACTACACTCGTAACGTGATTCGAGTGGTGATCACGGAGAAACCCGATACATAGGCATCGTGCCTAGGGGTCCGTAGCTCAGTTGGGAGAGCGTCGCCCTTACAAGGCGAATGTCGGGAGTTCGAACCTCTCCGGACCTACCAAGGTGTAAGCTTCGTCGCTTCCCTCCCGGTGGCGAAGCGGAAGCGGGCCGGTCTATTCGTCTGCCAGAGGATAGACCGGCTTTCTTTTGCAGGTTCCGTAGTTCAGCGGCAAGAATGCCGGGTTGTCTCCCCGGAGACAGGGGTTCGATTCCCCTCGGAACCGCCATGTCCTTTTTGGTTGAGCCCGCGTACAATTGTGGTCGCTGCTCCTAAATATGGACAGGAGGAAGATCATGACGCTGTCCGAACTTTTGATTGAAAGCTCGTTGGGTCGGGTGTTTCAGCATGTCCATCGACATGAAAACGATCCATCGTTCTCGTGGTCGGTGATATCGTCATGGCGTAGCAATCTTTCGAATGAAGAAAACAATCGAAGGTTTCGTCAGTTCAAGCGTGACGTTCGGGCGCATGGGTTCGGCTATTTTGAATTGGAGGGTCACGGTCAAGAAGAAGACGGTGGCGTGTCCATTGAGCCAAGCCTGTTCATTCTCAACATTCGACTGAAGGCCGCGCTCAAGCTGGCCAAGAAATATGACCAGTATGCCGTCATCTACTCTGGACCGGAAACCGAACCTGCCGACGACGATGGCGGTGCGCGCAGGGTGATGCTCGTGCAGACCGATGGCAAAGAATACGATCAAGGCGAGTTCCATCCCAACAGAATGGGGAAGTACTACTCCAAATTGTTGGGGCGTTCCGGACGCGTTTTCACGTTCGAGGGCATCCGTGTCCGTCCACAGAACAACATGGAGCGCCTTATTGTTCACCATCGCCAACTGGAAGAAGCCGCAAACATGAGACGAGAAGGGGGATGGATCAGCCCGCAGGGCGATATCCTGATCAGTACGCAGACACACTCGCACGATATCACGGCGCATCCAGAGAAGTTCGGATTCACGCGTGAATACGTACAGGGTTTGTATGACCGTCATGGTGAGCGCTTCGGTCAGGAAGGCGAGGCACGCGAGACTTTGATCGTGGATGCGGTCAAGCGCGGCTGGATTCGATTCCGTCGCTACGACCGTGCCGATTATTGGTCGATCACGGCGAACCGTCTGGATCGTAGGACCCGTAACAACATCACAGACTTCTTTCGCCAGATCACAGGTCCCGGTGTCAACAACCAGACAGAGACGAACCTGTACATGGATGTTCGTATCACCGAACTGGCGACCGGGAACGTGAACAAGAGCAACACGGTCGAAGACGTCGTGAAGTTCGCACTCATGGAGAACAAGGAAGATTTCGAGTCCGTTCTGGTTTTGAAGGAATGGAAGGACTATCATCCCCGTTGAGATGGAACTCTTGACGGCGGGGTCACTTACTTCGGGGTGTAGCTCAGTTTGGTCAGAGTAACGGCTTTGGAAGCCGGAAGCCGCAGGTTCGAATCCTGCCGCCCCGACCATCATTCCTTGTGAGGACGTCATCTTGAGTCGCGAAGACGAAGATCATGCGGATCAGTCAAGATTCGATTTCGTTCTAGAACGTGACGGGGGTAGAGGCTTGTTGGAGTTCGCATGCAGCTTGCGCGCTCGATATCGGCGAGCCGCGCTGGACCGAAAGCGCCCGCGTGTCTTTCGATTGAAGTACCTGTATGGTTACCTTGCCGCGCGCAGGTGTTTGCGCGACCGAGGAACCAGCACACCGAGTTAAGTAAACTACGCCGGGGTGGCGTAATGGCAGCCGCGCTAGGTTTAGGTTCTAGTGTCCGAAAGGACGTGTGGGTTCGAATCCCTCCCCCGGTACCAAATGAATGGCCCGAGTGATTGGAATGGTAGACATGAGGGGTTCAAAACCCCTTGTCCGAAGGGGCGTGCAGGTTCGAGTCCTGCCTCGGGCACCAAATTGCGTATTGCCCAAGTGACGAAACGGCAGCCGTGGGAGGTTTAAGTTCTCCTGTCCGAAAGGACGTGCAGGTTCGAGTCCTGCCTTGGGTACCAGTCTCTTCAATGTGAAGCTCCGCACGGAGGTATGACAAGGTGGGCGACGGGATTGTTGGTTACAGTTACAGTGCAGTTGCATACCGGGACGAGGCAATAGTCGGCTCGGTGGCCGAAGCGGTTGTGAACGCGGTCGATCAGTGGGATCGGGCACCACATCCAGATGATACGATTGAGGTGACGACGTATCGGTTGCGAGAGTTACCGCCACGAGATCATCTTGCAGATGTCGCCATCGAATGCGTCTTTGAGTATCTGCATGGCGAGTACCGTATCTCCGACGACACATCATCCCCGGAACTGACGATGGCCGAGGAGGATGTCCGGGACGAGGCACTGGCACTGGCCGACGCCGTAAGACGCGAATACCCGGTATATGTCTGCGAACCTGTCAGTACCGAGACCGTACTGGTTCGTGACTACGTGCCGAAAGAGTGGCTGGACGAAGAAACGAGATAGAGCGGAGCAGGAAGAGCCGAACCGAATACCGGCGTAATGGTGAGGTTAGTTCAATGGTCAGAACTGTCGGTTGTGATCCGACCAACATGGGTTCAATTCCCATACCTCACCCCATTTCAGGCAAGAAAGGACAGTAATAAATGACAGTAAAGGTTCTTGGAGATGTCGACGAATTCATTCAAGAAGTGCTTATTCTGGAGCGTCCGCAAAGTCTGGTGGTAGTAGACTTCTATGCGACATGGTGCGAGCCCTGTAAGCAGTTCGCCATGACATTCGAGGTTGTGGCGAACCGTTTGTGCGAGTGTCGTGATGTGAAGTTCGTCAAGATGGATGTGGAACTCTTCTATGGCGGGATTATTCGTGATATGGGGATTCGCAGTGTCCCTACAACAGCCCTGTACATCGATGGCAAGTTAGTGGACACGCTTTCTGGTTCCGTATCGGAAAGCGCCCTAGAAGAGTTTGTTACGGCGCATTTGGATTGAAACAGAAGGCCAGACATCACATCTTCAGTAACTACAAGAGTTTGGGTAGGGTGGCCGAGAGGTAAGGCAGCGGTTTGCTAAACCGTCAAGGATGCTAATACCATCCTTCGCAGGTTCGATCCCTGCCCCTACCGCCATCATTTGAATCACAGCAGCGTAGCTCAGTAGGCCAGAGCACACGACCGATAATCGTGATGTCGTTGGTTCGAATCCAACCGCTGCTACCAGAATCTGACGGGGTGGCTGAGAGGTGAGGCGGCGGATTGCAAATCCGTCCTATGTCGGTTCGAGTCCGACTCCCGTCTCCAACTCGAAGGACGCAATGGTGACGAACAATTGGGAGGCGCCGCTGAATGGCCGGCAACCGGACTTGAAATCCGGGGTAACGGTGAAGAGCCGTTAGGGGTTCGATTCCTCCGCCTTCCGCCACTTCACATTTCGATGAAGTAGGAGGGTGCCACAGGATCAGTAAGCACCAGTTGCGGCCCCTTGGAAGTCAGGCGCACCATGATGTTTGCGGTCTTGACATCAACATGAGAAGAATTGAACAGGCCATCGAGCGCACGCAATGCTTGCTTGAAGTCATTGTTGGTGGCACTCTTTTCCATCTCGCGTCTTAATGCTCGACTGGAAAACAGACGATCAAGGGCGAAGTCGAGAGATAGTCCTGCGCCGTCGCTATGATCTCGAATGCCGATTTGAGACATCAGATATGGTGTTACCTCCTTTAGGCGTGAATGCGTAAGAGGCACGAGTTTTTCCATCTGTACGATGAAGACAAACACGCTTTCCGAGTTATAGGATGTGGTGGGGATTTGCTGCTCAACGATCTTGGCACTGTAGATGCGGGGGAAGAACAGGTTGTGTTGGTTGTGGTGCGCGATATTGATGAATTTGATGTAAGGATCGGAAGCGTTGTTGGTTTCCATGACCTTGATCACGGTACCGGGACTCTTTCCCTTGTATACATTGGCGAACGCGCCGTGGCCAATGAGTTCCAAGCTACTCGTGATACTTGACCGGACAGAGTTCGTCTGTTTGCTTGGTCGTATGTTACCCGTGTCAACGATTTCATTCAGATTCATGGAGGTATTTAGCATGAAAACGCGAATCCATGTAAACCAACAGCGCATCGCCCGGAACAAGAAGGATGGTGGCAGCCGGGCGGTTGTTACTTGCAAATCCTACAAGGATAACCGGTATGGAAGTGAGGTTCAGATCATGGGTCCGTCGAAGGTGATCTATCGCCCGGAGCATCCATTGCCGTGCGGTGCAGTCCTATGGATCGAAACCGAGTCCGAGGTCGTGATCCTGCGCTGACATTCAATCGAAATCGCACTATTGACAGTTTTCGTCTGGACTGCGACAATCGTTACATGAAGAGGAGAGTGTCAAATGACGGGACATGATCTCATTGCGCGCGGCTTCGAGCCGGGTCCATGGTTCAAGGACGCACTTATGGTGGCCAACCACATGGAGGCGGGCGGCGCTCCACTGAGCGCCATCATCGAGGCGGTCAAGAAGATGCAGCCCGTCGAGCCGCCAGTGATACCGACGCAACGTGCGCTATCTGTGCAGACACACTTCAACATCAGTCCGCAGAATGAGGATGAGTTCCAGAACGTGGAACAGGTCAGGCACACAATGCATGAACTGCTCAGGACGCCGACCATTCGTGCGGCGAGTGTCATGCCGGATGCGTGTCCTGCCGGTCCGCTCGGGACGATTCCAGTCGGTGGCGTCGTCAAGGCAGAGAATGCGGTGCATCCGGGGATGCATAGCGCCGACATTTGCTGTTCTGTGGCCATGACTATTCTGGACCGGTCGGTTTCTTTGAAGCGAGTTCTGGACGCGGCCATGAATGATGGAACCCACTTCGGCGGCGGACGCAGGAGCTTCAATCCGGTGAAGCCGGGTGCCCGGTTGCTCCATCGTTTTTCCGACAACCAGTTTTTACAGGGACTAGAAGATATCGCCAAGATGGATATGGCCACACAGGGTGATGGTAACCACTTTTTCTATGTGGGCACTCTGTTGTCCACAGGAGAGGCGGTGATTGTGACCCATCATGGTTCGCGCCGGCCGGGAGCCTTGCTTTACAAGCTCGGAATGAACGCTGCCGAGAAGTTTCGCCGCAAAATCTCTCCAGACACGTTAAAGGGGAATGCGTGGATTCCGATGGATACACAGGAAGGTGCGGACTATTGGGAGGCGCTTCAGATCATCCGTCAGTGGACCAAGCAGAACCACTTTGGTATTCACGACACCGTGATGAAGGAACTTGGTGTCGAAGCGAGTGATCGCTTCTGGAACGAGCACAACTTCGTGTTCGAACGTGATGGGTTCTATTATCACGGCAAGGGCGCAACGCCAGCATGGCAGGGATTCGCTGATGATCCGGATGTTCATCCTGAAGTTCTGATCCCGTTGAACATGGCCGAGCCGATCCTGATCGTGCGTGGTAATGACGCCGCTCATGGGTTGGGGTTTGCCCCGCATGGTGCCGGTCGGAACTATTCCCGCGCCGAGCACAATCGCCGTACTAACGACCGAACCGAGGATGTCGTGGAACGCGAGACGCGGGGACTGGATGTTCGGTTCTGGACCGGGGTGCCGGATACGTCGGAGCTACCGTCGGCGTACAAATCGGCAGAGAGTGTACGCAACCAGATTGAGCAATACGAATTGGCTACGCCGGTCGACATGGTAATGCCATATGGCACGATCATGGCGGGCAGGCGACGGTAGTTGCTCGTGTAGGGGTTCGATAGTGGGGTGGCTGAGCGGATAAGGCGCGGCATTGGAAATGCCGTGAGCCATGAGCACCATGGCTCCGAGGGTTCGAATCCCTCTCCCACTGCCAGATTGGAAGCACCGTACGTCGTTGGCAGGGTGGGGGCTTCGGCCCCCCTCTGTTTAGCAGCACTTGTTCTCTTTAGGCATGTGGACGGATAGCTCAGCAGGTAGAGCACGTGATTGAAGATCATGGTGTCGTAGGTTCAATTCCTACTCCGTCCGCCATTACAATATCAACAGCGGAAAGAAGAAGACCATGAGATGGATCATATTGCTGGCGTTCATGCTGGCTTCTCCGATTGCACTTGCACAGAACAGCCTCATCCTTCACACCTTCTCGTATCACGCGCAACGAGACACGAGGCACAACGAACAGAACTTTGGTCTGTCATTGAAGCTGGATGATTGCGGCATCGTTCATCATTGCATCTTTGGCACCTACGACAACAGCCAATGGAATCAGTCTTTCTATGCCGCCAAACTTTGGCGTCTAACCAAACGTTCCAACGACTTTCGTATCGAGGCCGGCTTTGGTCCAGTCTCGGGTTACAAACAGGTCAAGGTGCTTGCCTTTCTGAATTTTGATTTCGTTGGCCCCTTCAGTCCGATGTTGACCTATGCGCCGACACAGGACGGCGGGGTTGTTTTGCTTTCGTTTCGCTGTGCCCTGAATGCTCCAGATAGATAAATACCGGTATCGAGGAGTGTTCAGATGAAGATAAATGAAGTTCGATCAAAAGAACAAGAGGTTGCCCTCTGTGAGGCATCGGTAAAGAACTCGTTCCTGATTACGTGGATTTTGGGTACGGGACTTGGCGGTGCGTTTGCACTTGCGCTTGTTCTCAGTGGCTTCGCGGGAGTTGGAATGGGATTGACAGCTCTCATCGGCTGGAGCATTCAGGGCGCATGGGTCGGGTTTCTGTTGTCATTGTTTGCGCGCGGTGAGCGGCGCGACATCTACAAGAAGATGCAGCGCAGAACCAATAAGCTACTGGATTACATCGAGGAGCAAGAAAGGGTCTTCTTCTTTGAAACGGACAAAGAAACGGCGGACGCGATCAAGGAAGAGGCCAAAGACCACGTCATGGAAGAACTCAAAGCCATTGATGATCTACAAACACGACTGGAACGTTCTTTGCGTTCCGGCACAGGTGATGCAGGCATCTTCCGTAAGTCGTTCAGACGCTATCTGAACAAACAGCTTGAGCGTGGTGTCAGTCTCAAGCGTACACTGAAGCAGATCAATGACAGGGGCCAAGAGATGGAACTGAATCTGAAAAAGGCCATTCCGAACTTCAGTGACATCGAGGACGCCGGAGAGAACTTTGCCAAGAAGCACTTGCGAGGCTCGCGGGAGTATCGAGAATACGTGGACAGCATCGATAACGAGTAATGCGGGTATAGTTCCAATGGTAGAACGGAAGCCTTCCAAGCTTCGCGTTGTCGGTTCGAATCCGACTACCCGCTCCAATTCGTATGTGGTGTCTCACCTTTGGAGATATAGTGGAAAAGCCTGAGAAGAGCATCCTGTATGTCAAGAACAACAACAGGTTCTTGGCGTTGGCTCTGGACGAGATCATTCAACTGGTCGATGAGTCCCCCGAAATGTTGCTTGATCCTAGTCTCAAGATTCAGGAGGTTCTGGTGAAACGGATGCGCGTCCTTCAGAAACATCACAAGAACATGGAAGATCATGTGATGGCGCGAGCAATCAATAACGTGATCAACTACATTCTCTGGTCCACATCGGCGGTAATCACATCCAAGGCTTTGAATGACATTCAAAGACAGGTGAGTGATTACGACGTCAAGACGTCAAGCGCGGCCGACCTGCAATACCAAAGACTCCAGCAGTACATCCAGAAGATCAAGCGCGACAAGCAAGGCGATTCCTGATCCCCGCAGTAACGCAATCTCCTGTTAAAGTAAAAAGGTCCGATGGTGTAACGGTAGCATGGGGGATTCCAAATCCCCTGATCGCGGTTCAAATCCGTGTCGGGCCGCCATTGTAATTCTCGGTTTGTTGTGTTAAGTTGATATCGGCAAATGGGAGAGATGTCATGAACGATCACAATGAGATCGCGTTCCAAGAACGACAGACCCGAAGCAAAAGCCGTGCCATGATCTTCGCCATCACCAGCATGGTGTGTCTGATAATGGCGGCGCTCTTTGCCCCCGTGGTGCATGCCGCCGGGGAGAACTCCGAGTGGAAGGAAGGACTCACCCCGTGCGCGCAACTCGCCGCGCTGAGTAATGCGACCGTCAACATGCGCGCGCAGTTGTACCGAGAGGACTACTACTCCAGTCATTGGAATGACATTCGGGCACAGTTCGCGATAGCTTTCGTGCGATTGCATGTCGATCTGCCGGATAACGTGGTGCAGTACATGTTGGGCGACTGGCTCGATACCATGTGGCTGCGGGCCTCTCCGCAATTCTTGCATAATGATACCCGGCTCAAGGACTTCGCGGCAGCAATTGCTGCCGATTGCAAGGCCAACAACGGCAACAAGGATGCGGACGGCATGATTGAAGCCCTGTATACACATCTTGCCGATGTCGCGGGCTGATAGGTCATGAACGAGGACAGCGCGCACAATTTGAGCGACAGGAAACTCGCGCATGTTCGCGCTCGCCACGAGCGATGCGAACGCACGTTCCGGGCACGACCAGACCACCCGCTTTTCGGAATGCAGGATTTTTGTCTGTGTCATTCGGATCGCGGTTATCTACTAGCGCACCTTGCGCGACTCGAAGCCGAAATCGCACAGTCGGAAACGGAGCGGGCCGAGGCGGACGAGGCGCTGGATGCTTGGGATCGTGTGCTGTTTGACTGTAAAGAGGGCCAGTATCCGCTGCGCGCTGATATTGATCGTGTCCGCCACGCCCTCGCATCCCGCCAGCGTGTGACAGATTTGTACCATGAGTTGTTGTATGAGGTCTGCAACAAGGTTCCGGATGAGTCTCGACATGAAACTGTAAGGCGGATAATCCGCCAGTGGACGCA
>Ga0102944_1001505_pt1 | contig 15319 bp, 12 predicted proteins | sample SalPonD_shore_MG_FD_78172 | JGI IMG/M metagenome (GOLD analysis project Ga0102944, IMG submission 78172) | Salt pond soil microbial communities from South San Francisco under conditions of wetland restoration - Salt Pond MetaG... | ecosystem: Environmental > Aquatic > Marine > Intertidal zone >...
CGTCAGCGGCACCGGCCCGGTGTTTCACAGCCCGGTCCGGAACGAAGCGGACGTCCGGCGCCTGAAAAAGAGCGTGTTGCCGGACCTGGAGTACGTCGGGGAGGCCATCCGGGCCACCGTGCGTCAGCTGGCAGGCCGGGTGCCGGTGATCGGCTTTACCGGAGCGCCCTGGACCCTGGCCACGTACATGGTGGAAGGTCGATCTTCCAGGCACTTCAAGGTCATCAAACAGCTGCTCTACTCCCAGCCGGCACTCCTGGAATCTCTGCTGGATCGCATCGTAACCGAAGCCATCGACTACCTCGGCATGCAAATCGAGGCCGGGGCGCACATCGTTCAAATTTTCGACTCCTGGGGTGGTATTCTGGCGCCGGAAGCCTTTCATCAATTCGCCCTGAAACCCTTGACCCTGCTGGTGGAATCGGTCCGCACCGCTCACCCGGATATCCCGGTGATCGTCTTCAGCAAGGGCGCCCGGACCCATCTCACCGACCTGGCCGGCACCGGGGCGGACGTGCTCAGCCTGGACTGGATGATCGATCCGGGCCAGGCGCGTATGACCCTCAAGAGTCGGACCGCGCTCCAGGGCAACCTGGATCCCGCCGTGCTGCTCACGGATCCTCCGGCGATTGAACGGGAAACCGAACACATGCTGGCGGTGTTCGGGGAGGGCCCGGGGCACATCGCGAATCTGGGCCATGGGATCACTCCCGATGTGCCGGTGGAAAACGCCCGGGCCTTTGTCCGGGCCGTGAAAGAGCTCAGCCCCAGGTATCATACTGAAAACCAAGACACCAAACGAACCGGTTCGTTCCGGGAATCATTGGAATAAATCAGCGGAAGAAAAGGAAGCGTCTCATGGCGGTCAATCAAGATGTAATTGTCGATATAGATCTCCTGAAAAAATATGATAAACCGGGGCCCAGGTACACCAGCTACCCCACCGCGCCCCAGTTCCACACCGGGTTCGGCGCCAGTGAAATGGAAGAAGAACTGGAGGTCTCTAATGCGCAGGAGCATGCGCCGGATCTGTCTCTCTACTTTCACATCCCGTTCTGCGACTCCCTGTGTCTGTACTGTGGATGCAACGTGATCATTACCAAAACCCCCTCCAAAATCGAGCAATACCTGGGATATCTGAAGCGCGAAATCGATCTCGTGGCGCGCTACCTTCCGGATTCCCGCCGCCGGCTGGTCCGGCAGTTTCAGTGGGGCGGCGGAACGCCGACCTACCTTACCGCCGACCAAATCCGGGATATCATGGGCTATATCCGGGACCGGTTCGACTTCAGCGAAGACATCGAAGCCGGCGTCGAAATCGATCCCAGGGAATTAACCACCGACCGGCTGGTGGCGCTGAAAGAGACTGGCTTTAACCGCGCCAGCATGGGGGTGCAGGATTTCGATCCCAAGGTCCAGGAGACCGTCAATCGAATCCAGCCGGAAGCGATGACCCGGCGCCATTTCGAGAGCCTCCGGGAACTGGGCTTCCAGAGCCTGAACCTGGACCTGATGTACGGGCTCCCCTTCCAGACCGCCGATAGTTTCGAGTATACCCTGGAGCGTGTGATCGACATGGATCCCGACCGGATCGCCCTGTTCAATTACGCGCACGTCCCTTGGATGAAGCCGCATCAGCAGTATTTCAAGCAGGAGTGGCTCCCCTCTCCGGAGATGAAACTAGCCATTCTCAAGCGCTCCATCGACCGGTTCACCGAGGCCGGGTACGTTTTCATCGGCATGGATCATTTTGCCAAGCCGGACGACGAATTAACCCTGGCCCAGCAGGAGCGGAAACTCTATCGCAATTTCCAGGGGTATTCCACCCGGGCCGGCCTGGACCTTTACGCCATGGGGATCACCAGCATCAGCCAGACCCGGGACGTCTATGCCCAAAACGTCAAAACGCTGCCCGAATACTATGCCCGGCTGGAACAGGACCAGCTGCCCACCTTCAAGGGCTACCGGCTCAATGAAGACGACCAGATCCGCCGCTGGACCATCACCCGGCTCATGTGCGATTTCGAGTTGCATCCCGACGAAATCGGCGCCCGGTACGACATCGATTTCCATGACTATTTCCGGCGGGAATTGGAGCGACTGGCCGGTTTCGAATCGGACGGGCTTCTGACTTTCCGGGAGGACGGCATTCGGGTGACATCGCTGGGACGGCTGTTGATCCGGAATATCGCGATGACGTTCGATCCGTATCTGAAACAACCCAAAACCGAAAAGACACCCACTTATTCCCGGACGGTGTGATCATTCCGCCGGAGCCGGAATTCCGGAGACAACACCAGACCAGGAAATAACCATTTTCACCACAGGACTCAAAGACAGATAAATACCGATGAATACTTCCTCCAGAGAAACCGTGGGCGTCGTGCTCTTTCAACTCGGTGGTCCTGACACCTACGAAGCCGTCGAACCCTTCCTGTATAATCTCTTTACGGATCCCTACATCATCGATATCCCGGCCGGGGCGCTCCTTCGCAAACCGCTGGCCCGCTTCATTTCGAAGCGGCGGAGCCAGGAAGTGGTGGAATATTACCGGCAAATGGGACAGCCCTCGCCCATCAGGGATATCACCAACCGGCAGGCCGCCGCACTGCGGGATGCGCTGCGGGAACTGGATCCGGATCGAACCTACCACGCCTTTGTGGCGATGCGCTACTGGCATCCGCTGACCAATGAAGCCATCGAACAGATCAAACGGGTCGAACTGGATCGGCTGATATTGCTCCCGCTTTATCCACATTATTCAAAAACCACTACCGGCAGCAGCTTTTATGAGTGGGACCGGCAGGCCAAGCACACTGCCGTGGCCGATCTGCCCACCGACGTGATATCGTCGTACCACGATGATCCATTGTATATTAAATCCGTCGCAGACCGCATAACCAGTAGCCTTGCGGACTGTTGCGGATCGACGGATCCTCTTCACATTCTATTTTCTGCCCATGGGGTTCCTCAGAAAGTCATTAAAAGCGGCGACCCCTACCAACAACACATCGAACACACCGTGGATCTGGTCATGGACCGGTTATCCACAGGTTATCCACACCACCTGAGCTACCAGAGTAAGGTCGGTCCGCAGAAATGGCTAGCGCCTTCCACCGTCGACACCTTAGCGCGCCTTGGTGCGGAGGGAGTCCGCCATCTCCTGGTGGTTCCCATCGCCTTCGTAAGCGATCACTCGGAAACCTTGTACGAATTGAATATCCAGGACAGAAGAATCGCCGAGCAGGCCGGGATCTCGTCCTATCATGTCATGCCGGCACTGAATGATGCACCTGAATTTATTGACGCACTGGCACATCTCGTATTAAAGGAGGTTCGTAAATGAACACTTCCGTGGATACCGTGGTCATCGGCGCCGGGATCTCCGGGCTGGCCGCCGCTTACTGGTTACAACAGAAGGGTCACACCGTCCGTCTCCTGGAAAAGGAGCCCCGGGTCGGCGGGTCCATTCAAACCACCCGGGAAGACGGATTTATCATCGATCACGGGCCCAACAGCGGATTGGAAACCAACCCGGTGATCGGGAATCTGGTTGATGCACTGGGGCTCCGGGATGATCTGCTCTATGCCAGCGAGGAGGCGAACAACCGCTATATTGTCCGCGACGGCCGGTTGCACCCGCTCCCCATGTCACCTCCCAAATTTCTAAAAACCGAGCTCTTCAGCACCCGGGCGAAGTTTCGGGTCCTGAAAGAGCTCTTTGTCGGCGCCCCCGAAGATGGATCCCAGGAAACGGTTGCGGAATTCGTCACCCGCCGGCTGGGCCCCGAATTCCTGCGCTACGCCATCAATCCCTTCGTTGCGGGCGTGTTCGCCGGCGATCCCGGAGAGCTTTCCGTACGGGCGGCTTTCCCAAAGCTGGTCGCCCTGGAGGATAACTACGGCGGGATATTCAAAGGCGTCATCAAGGGGCGCAGAGAACGTAAAAAACGCGCCTCGGAAGGCGAGGAGTCCAAGCAGTCGGCCCGGATGTTTTCGTTCGGAAACGGATTGGGCTCCCTGACGGAAGCATTGGAACAACAGCTGGCAGATCATATCGTCACGGAAGCACTGAATATCTCGGTGACTCCTGACGCGGATGCCTGGCAGGTGTCCTATCGCCGGGGAGAAGCACACACCTTCAAAGCCGCTACGGTTTTGTTCGCAACACCCGCGTATGCCACCTCTGATCTGATCCGGGATCTGGACAACGAAACGGCCGCCGCCTTAAACGCCATTCCGTATGCCAAGGCGGTCATGGTGTTCACCGGCTACAATCAACAAGACGTTCTCAGAGCACTGGATGGCTTCGGCTACCTCATTCCGGAAGCAGAACAGTTGAATACCCTGGGGACCATCTGGTCCAGCTCGATTTTTCCGAACCGGGCGCCGGAGGGGTCGGTGGCCTTCACCACCTTCATGGGCGGCCGACGTCAACCTGGAAAACTCGACCTGGAAGAATCGGCGCTTCTAGAGGAGATGCAGGAAGACTTTCGCCAGCTGATGGGGATTACCGCGGAACCGGAAACCGTGTTCATCCGGAAGTGGCCTAAAGCCATTCCCCAGTACACCCTGGGGCACCTGGAGCGGGAAAACCGTATGGACACCTTCGAGCGGACGCACCCCGGCCTCTTTATCACCGGCAACCACCGTGGCGGCATCAGCGTCGCGGACTGTATCAAACATTCCGAACCCCGGGCCGAACGTGTTGCTCAATACTTACACTCGGTGCACGCTGCTGCGGCAGCATTATAAACGATTGCGTTCTTTAAAAGCGAAGTAATTAGTAAAATAAGAATACTGATTGATCAAGAGGACACACCATGACATTTCCGACGAATCGAATGCGCCGGTTGCGCCGTACCGAAACCATCCGCCGGATGGTTCGGGAGACCCGGCTCTCCGTTGACAATCTCATCTATCCCATCTTTATTCGTCCGGGCGAAGGCGTTCGCCGGGAAATCCCCAGTATGCCTGGCCAGTTTCAATTGTCCATCGACGAAGCGATAACGGTGTGCCGGGAGACATACGATGTAGGTATCCCGGCCGTTATTCTCTTCGGCATCCCGGAGAAAAAAGATCCCCGCGGATCCGAAGCCTATTCTTCCAAAGGGATCATTCAGCGCGCCATCCAGGCCATCAAGAAAGCCGTCCCGGACTTGTTTGTCATCACCGATGTCTGTCTGTGCGAATACACGGATCACGGGCATTGCGGTGTACTGATCGATCAGGACGTCGCCAACGATCCGACACTGGAGTTGCTGGGACGGGAAGCGTTGACGCATGCCCAGGCCGGCGCAGACATGGTGGCGCCTTCGGATATGATGGACGGCCGGGTGGGCTATATCCGGGATGTCCTGGACAATCATAATTTCGCACAGATCCCCATCATGGCTTATTCCGCGAAGTATGCTTCCAATTATTACGGTCCCTTTCGCGATGCGGCCGAGTCTCCGCCTCAATTCGGGGACCGTAAATCCTACCAGATGGACTACCCGAATTCGGATGAGGCACTGCGGGAAACGGAGTTAGACCTGCAGGAGGGAGCCGATATCGTGATGGTAAAACCCGCCCTGCCGTATCTCGACATTCTCCACCGGGTGAAGGAAACCTTCCGGGTTCCCACCGCCGCCTATAATGTGAGTGGCGAATACGCCATGATCAAAGCCGCCGGTGCGAACGGATGGCTCGATGAACAAGCCGTCATGATGGAGACGCTCACCTCCATTAAGCGGGCGGGGGCCGACCTGATCCTCACCTATTTCGCCCCGGATGCAGCTAAAATCCTCCAATCCTGAGCCGGCAAACCGGCTCCAATGAAAATTATTAGACACATAGGTGCAAAGATATCAGTAACTTACACCTTTTAAAAATTTCGAGTCAATTATTAAGTCGCCCAGAATACTAGATAATTTAACAGTTTGCGTTGTCTTCCCTAAATTACCAATTAAATATCATTAATTTGCAAATTATTACATATTTATCATCCGCCATATTTATGCAGGTTCAAGTAATGGGTTCGATACGACCCGCATTTCGACTTTCTTGTCGATCCCCCCGGAAATGCTACTGTTCTCCCCGTATTTGCCGGTATTCTTACCCGGCACACCGGCACTCATTTATTTTGCGGCCGGGAATCGCTAAATTCACAATCAGAGATGAAAATGCGTATCTGAGCTAATGAACCTTCTCGCCAAAAAGGAAGTCTGACCATGTCTCGAAATGCAGAAATTTTTCAGGAAGCGCAACGGCTCATTCCCGGGGGCGTTAATTCACCGGTCCGGGCCTTCCGCGGTGTGCCCATCGATCCCCCGATCATCAAACGCGGCAGGGGCGCCTCGATTTGGGACGAGGACGGGAACGAATACATTGACTACGTCGGCTCCTGGGGGCCCCTGATCCTGGGGCATGCCCCGACCGAAGTGATCGAATATGTCAAGATCTTACTGGCAGACGGGACGAGTTTTGGCGCCCCCACCGAAATGGAGAACAACATCGCCGCGGAAATTATTAAGCTGGTCCCCTCCATCGAACTGGTCCGGATGGTCAATTCCGGCACCGAGGCCACCATGAGCGCCGTGCGGCTGGCCCGGGGATTCACCGGGCGGAATAAAATCATCAAGTTCGAAGGCTGCTATCACGGACATGGCGATAGCTTCCTTATTAAAGCCGGTTCCGGCGCCCTGACCCTGGGACAACCGGACTCCCCGGGGGTTCCGGCGGGACTGGCCAGCGAAACCCTGGTCGCGCAGTATAACGATTTAACCTCAGTCCAGGCCCTGATGAATGAGTACGGTGACGACATTGCCGCCGTTATCGTAGAGCCCGTCGCCGGGAATATGGGCACCGTGCCCCCGGCGGAAGGCTTCCTGAAAGGGTTGCGTTCACTCTGTGATAACAATGACAGTGTCTTAATTTTCGATGAGGTGATGACCGGGTTTCGGGTCGCGCCCGGCGGAGCGCAGGAACTCTATGGGATTACACCCGATCTCACCACTTTGGGGAAAATTATCGGAGGCGGCTTTCCCGTGGGCGCTTACGGAGGAAAAAACGAAATTATGGAGCAGATCTCACCACTCGGACCGGTCTATCAGGCGGGCACCCTCTCCGGTAATCCCATTGCTATGGCCGCCGGCTATAAAACACTCCAGATCCTTCAACAACCCAACACTTACCAACAGCTCGAAGAAACGACTGCTACACTGGTAGCAGGAATGGAGGATAATCTGAAATCCGCCGGTGTACCAGCACAAATCAACCGGGTAGGCTCCATGTTCTGCCAGTATTTCAGTGAAAACCCGGTCACAAACTTTCAGCAGGCCAGTCAGGCCAACCGGGACCAGTTCAACTCGTACTTCGTTCAAATGATCCGGGAAGGTATCTATCTGGCACCCTCGCCATTCGAAGCCGGCTTCGTTTCCCTGTCGCACCGTGCAGCCGATATCGAGAAAACCCTGGACGCCCACCGGAAAGCGCTCGAGCATCTGTAGATATCGGAGTTTGCCACGGGCCGCGCCGGTTGTACTCACGTGGTTCGGGATATCCGGTCTTCATCTGCACGTTTTACTGCGGCCTCTTCCTTATTAATAATAGGAAGTAGGAAGGGCCGTCTCGGTCCGGTTAATGTGGCCGTGATCGATTTCCGCACCCGGCGCCCCAAGGCTGCCCGGCAGCCTGACCTGCATTCATCCTTTGTTTTAGATCGATGTTGCCCGGACGGTATCAGAAGATATCCCCCGCCTGATCCCGTAATTTTTTATTCCAGGTGACCGTTCGGTACGCCTCGGGCACACTCTGTAGTTTCATTTTTGGGATTCCTCACGTATTTTATGCCAATCAGGTGTAAATGGTACACAATGAATCTTCGCTTCGTTATCAATTGGTATTCGTTATTTAATCGTCAAGAGGAGTGGGTCTCATGGTAAAAAAAGCATGGATTGCGCTATTCTTTGTCCTGTTGGTCGCCCCGTTGCACGCCCAAAAACAGGCTTTTTCATTGCCGGATCTCTACCGGGTAAAATATGTGAGTTCCCCTCGGATTTCTCCGGATGGATCGACCATTGCTTTCACGGTAACGGAATACGATTTTCAGAAAAGCGAAAGCCAGAGCCATCTCTGGGTCATGGCTTCGGATGGCTCCAATTCGCGCCAGATGTCCACCGGCGATCTTTCCGTTAGCCGCCCCCGATGGAATCCCGATGGAAAATCACTCATGTTCGTTGCCACAGATTCCGTCACCGATGCATCCCAGGCCTTTCAACTGGATATTGCCGGCGGCGACATCCATCAGCTGACGGATTTTTCCATGGGAATCAGCGCACCGGACTGGTCCGAAGACGGCAGTCACCTGGTGTTTACCTCACGGGTCTTCCCTGAAGCCGGGGCCAATTCGGAGATGAATGAGCAAATCCAGGATGATATGGATGACGGTCCGGTGCAGGCCCACCTGGCCGACAGTCTGTTTTACCGTCACTGGGATTTTTGGAAAGACGGAAAACGTCGCCATACGTTTGCTCTGAATCTGGGCACGGAGCAACTCACCGATCTGACACCGGGAAACTGGGAATCCCCCCGGTTTGATCTTGGGGGGAGCGACGGGTACGACATCTCACCCGACGGTTCCGAGGTCGTCTATGTGTCCAATCACGATAAAAACCCACAATCTTCGACCAACGGTGATCTCTGGATTGTTCCCGTCTCCGGCGGGGAATCGGTGAATATCACCGCGGACAATCCGGCATTCGACGGAAATCCAAAGTATTCACCCAACGGCCGGTATATCGCCTATTTGACCCAAAATGCTCCGGGCTACGAATCGGACCTTTTCAATCTCGCAGTGTATGACAGGAAATCACAGAAACGTCGCATTCTGACAGGGGATTTCAATAACTGGGTTTCGGATTTCGAGTGGAGTCCTGATTCCAAAGAACTCTACTTTACCGCACCGTATCAGGGGCATTATCCCATTTATCGGGTCACTCTTCAGTCCGATCAGGTGACTACTTTGGTGCCGGATGTTTATACGCGAGGATTTCAGCCCGGTCCGGACGGCAAAACATTATACTTCGCCAGCACCGCTTTGGACCAACCGACCGAAATCTTTTCCGTTCGATCCAACGGAAAGCGAATGTCACAATTAACCGATATAAATCAGGCTCTGCTCAATGCAGTGGATTTCCGGCCGGTGGAGACGACCTGGGTCACCAGCACCGACGGTTCCAAAATCCAGGTATTTGTCGTCAAACCGCACAACTTCGATCCCACGAAAAAGTATCCCTTGATTTTCAACGTGCACGGCGGCCCCCAGGGGATGTTCGGCGACAGTTTCCGGGGGGATTACCAGATGTATCCCGGCTCGGGCTATGTAGTGGCCTTCAGTAATCCCCATGGCTCAACCGGATATGGTCAGCCGTTTACTGCGGAGATCTCCGGGGACTGGGGCGGCCAGGTGTTCCGGGACCTGATGGCAGTCACCGACTACCTGCAGTCTCTGCCCTATGTCGATTCCAACCGGATGGGAGCCATGGGCTGGTCGTACGGGGGTTACATGATGGACTGGTTCGAAGGGCACACGACCCGGTTCAAGGCCCTCGCCTCCATGATGGGGGTGTACGACCTGGATTCCATGTTCGGCGCAACAGAGGAGCTGTGGTTCCCGGAATGGGATCTGCAGGGCAAACCCTGGACTTCGGATCTGTACCAAAAATGGTCCCCGTCCAGTTATGTTGAGCACTTTCAAACGCCCTGCCTGGTGATTACCGGAGAAAAGGATTTCCGCGTGCCGTACACGCAGAGTCTCCAGTTTTTCACCGCACTGCAAGTCCGGGGGGTACCGTCCCGCCTGATCGTATTCGAAAACGATGGGCACTGGCCCAGTTTTTTAAAATCCATGCCGCTCTATTATAATGCGCACCTGGAATGGTTTCATAAATATCTGGGTGGAAAGCCGGCCCCCTTCTCCACCCGCGACATGTGGCGAAACCAAATCCTTAACTGGGGGAACGACAAGTAATTTTTTTTAGAGAAGGGAAGGAACTAGCCTGTCATGCTGCATTATTTTGAAAACCTATGCCCCGGAAAAATCCTTACTGTACTGGGTTTTTTATTACTCATCCCCATTGCAGCAGGGGCTTTTGAAGAGCCGAAAACCCTGCTGCTTTGGGAGGATGGCGCTCCGGGTGCCCGGGGAGAAGGATCTGCTGATCAACCCAGTATTACAGTCTATTTCCCACCTGAATCCACTCGCACAGGCACTGCAGTAGTTGTTTTCCCGGGTGGGGGATACGGACATCTGGCCATGAGCCACGAAGGGGACCAGGTCGGCCGGTGGCTGATATCACATGGCATCACCGGAATCGTCACTCAATACCGGATCAGTCCGTATCACTATCCGGCCCCGTTTCTGGACGCCCAGCGAGCCATCAGGACGGTCCGCCATTTCAGTGCGCAATGGGGTATCGATCCGAACCGGGTCGGGGTGATGGGTTTTTCGGCGGGAGGTCACCTGGCCAGTACGGTGGCCACCCATTTTGACACCGGAGATAGTTCCGCCGTCGATTCCGTGGAATGGGAAAGCAGCCGCCCGGATTTTGCCGTCCTCGTCTATCCGGTGATCTCTTTCACCACCGGCTACACTCATCAGGGCTCCCTCCATAATTTGTTGGGGGCGTCTCCCGATTCCGAATTAGTTCGATCCCTCTCTAATGAATTGCAGGTCACTTCCAATACCCCGCCCACCTTTCTGGTGGCGACGGATGAGGACACCGTAGTTCCGGCTGAGAATAGCGTCCTGTTTTTCCTTGCGCTGCGCAAGGCCCATGTCCCTGTAGAAATGCATATCTTCGAACCGGGACAACACGGGTTCGGGCTGGCCCCCTTCCGGCCCATTCTCTCCGTTTGGCCCCAACTTTTTCTGAACTGGTTACAGGGAAGCGGGTTGCTCTCTCCTGCCGGACCGCAATAGAAATTTGAATTTACCGCCGTAAATTAAAATACTGATTACAGTGACATGAAGCCACAATTTGCCGGTTTGTCCCGGTAAAATCGTGCTCTATTAGAAATAATATGCGAAATTTGAAATAATACCCGCCGGATTATCGCTGTTCGCTTGCCGGCGAATCTCACCTGTCCTCGTAATGTCTCAGTACAAAAATTCGCGGATGTCATACCGGGCTATACGGGGACCACGTCCGTGTCCCTGATAGATCAATTTCTCCCGAATGGCCTCTTCCTGATTCCGGATGTCCCGATATAACAGGGGGGTGATTTTTTGGATCCGGGCTACTTCCTCATACGTTGTATTTTCCTGGGGAATGAAATCAGAAAGGTAGATGAAATCATTTTCATCCAGGTGCATCTGATTTAATGCCTCGGTGGTATCGCTGATATGCTGATCGCTGTACTCACGACCGCCTGCTCCCATTAAAACAATCACCCCGACATCCATTCCCCCGGATTTGACCTTATTCACCGCTTCTACCAACTCCTGCTTGCTTCCAGGCTTCTTGAGAAACTCCAATAACGGCTGGCTTCCGCTTTCCATGCCGATATACGCTCTGGTCACACCCAGCTCCGCCATTTCCCTGAATGCCGCGGCTGATTTGTATTCTCCGGTGAACAGGTCAATAAATGAGAAAATCCCCTTATAAAAATGATCCTTGTTTTGTTTCTGCTTTCCCGCCCGCGATGAGGGGTGAATCCCGAATTCCGCATTAATCAGCCGGAGCATCTCCAGCAACCGTTGTTGCGGCATGATCAGCGCATTGGCATCCGCTAAAAACAACGATTGCCGTAAGTGCAGTCCGCGCCCGAAAAAAGATTTTACCTGTGTGATGTGTTTCTGCAACTCTGCCACGGATTTAATACGAAAATGTCGATCCCGATAGAAATTACAGAAGGTGCATTTATTATAGGAACAGCCCTCGGTCACTTGCAGCACCAAGGAGTAATACTGGTCCGGCGGCAGGATGGTCACCGGTTTATAGATATCCGAAAACCGGGCCGCGCTGGCTTCGAGTGCGGACCAGTCATACTTGAGGCACCGCTGGAACAGCTCCCAGGTCAGCGCTTCGTCTTCCGGGGTTTCAATACGATACCGGTCGGGATGCTCTGCAATATCGGCCAGTTCCGCCGTCATCTCTTGGAAAAAATTTCGTCGTTCTTCCGTCGTTAATTTCCGGCGTTGGCGCCTTCGCTGACCGTCGATGGTCTCCGACCATTTCCGAAGCAGGCTGTTATCGAATCCCCGTTTGTAGTTGACCCCGGCCTGGTAGGCGCCGATGAGCCGCCCCTCCAGGTCGAACGAATAAATCGTCAGCCAGTTAATGGAGACTGAAAAGGATCCGGACTTCGGCTTGAGGAGGACGTACGGGTGGTTGACTGTGGATGGTTCCTTCATCGCGTATCAAATGTAGTCAGCCAATCGGAAGTTCCCAATACAGAAGATGATAGTCGACTCGGAGAAATAACACCGCGACCGAAACATGTTCGGAACACCGGGTTTCACCTCACGCACCACGATTAGCCGGCAGCCACCGGAGGTGCGCAGTACGGACGATGTACTATTGACACGGCAACACACGGATGCGCAAGGGTGTGGAATCTCTCAGCCGTCGGGACTCTGGCCGGTAATGCATGGCCAGGGAAAGGAACTAATCGTGTAATGGTTTTTGCAGTAGAAATCGGATGAAAACGGTGCCGTATTCTTTCCGCGATCTCCGGGTATTGCGCCTCGGAAGATCTTGTGGTACGGCATCCCGGAATACGGGTCCGCTATCCATCAAGGTTTGATTTGTACGGATAGTTAAAGGAACCCGGTCGGATTTTCTTCACATTCACCGCCTTTTTCCCCTTATCGGTCTCCTCGACCTCAAAGGTGACCTCATCCTCCTCCAATAAATCCTCTTCGGTTTCAGACCAGTGCACAAAAAAGTCTTCTCCCTTGTACACAATGAAACCGTACCCTTTCTGCGCATTGAACCATTTTACTTTACCTTGAGCAACCATTCCCTCCTCGACCTCACTTGTCTTTCACACACAGTCCTTTCACTGTGAACGTGTCACGGAACGTGTGTCTGGTTGTATATATTTTGGTTAACTATTTTGTGTATTACTGCTGTAGTCGCGATCCTCGGCTTTACGAACTTCCTGTACAAAGACGCTGAACTTGAGTGTTTTACCGGCCAGCGGATGGTTAAAGTCGATGGTGACATTTTTATCACCCACATCTTTTACCAAAACGACCCGTTCTCCTTGATCCGGAATCTGTGCGACAAATTCCATCCCGGGTTTTATCTCTTCCTCTTCCGGAAATCGGTCCCGGGGAATCTGGGTGACGGCATTGGTATCGTATGTCCCGTAGGCTTGCTCAGGATGCAGGGTAATGGTCTTCTCTTCTCCTGTCGACAATCCTTCCAGTTCTGTTTCCAATGCTTTTAAAATTTTTCCTTCGCCGAAAACAAATTCCAACGGTCCCCGGTCATCAGAAGAATCGACCTGCTCTCCCTCGGAGGTTTGTACATTGTAGTCAAGTTTCACAAAAGTTTCGGGTCCTATCTTCACACGCTCTCCCATACAGATTTTTTTAGATAATTCACCTTATACTTACTCCCTCGAACCATCATCCCGTCCCAGGAAAATCAGAATTTCACCACCCGTTTTCCCATAGTGACAAAATTACTCACCTACCAAGATTGTCTTTTAAATAACGAATGATGTGAGATCAATCAATATCGAAATAAATTCACTCTTTGAACTTTTTTGCTTCCCGAAATTACTTATTAAAAAAATTTGTGTCAAGGATAAATTTATCCTTACGTCCACCCACGATATGTTTAGAAATGTAACAATTTAATAATATATATTGTATAATTAAATAACATCCTTAACAAATCCTCTTCCGGTTCCCTTCCCGGGCCACTGAAGTTTGCAGGCAATACCCCGCTGTCCCGGAGGAGGGGTTTCTCCGCCACCGGAGAAAAGATGCGTGGATGTGTCTCAGGTTTTGGGATGTTTACGAGTTTTACCCCGGAGGGGGACCGGGGTAAACGGAATCCAGGGCAATAAATGGACCCCGAGAGCCTGTTGAATAAGTTTCCCCGCCCACTTCTGATAGGCTTCATTTTTATCGATGGGCGTCATATGCACCGTGAACCGTTCGGTAAGCGCATAGCGCTGAATACAGGAAACCATCCAGTGAAAATCCTGTTCGTTCTTTATCCTGAACAGGATTTCACCATCCTCGCTCAGATATTCCAGGTTGCCCCAAAAATTCTTTGCTTCCTTTCCGCTGCTGGGCGAAGCGGGAACCAGGACGATGTTGGCTCTGGGATCCACCATGGAAATATCCGTCTGATTATTCACATGGATCACCACCTGGTTTTCAATCTGCTCCAGAAGCCGGGCAATCAACGGAAAGATTTTCTCCTGGGAAAGCACATCACCAATCCGGAGTAACCGGCCCTCCGCATCGAAATCCGCCGCATGCAGCTGCACGATTTTTAATTGATGCAGGGGCTCCCGGATATAGCTGATTAATTGTTCAAAATCCCACTGTACCACACGGACTGCGTTATCCGACAGGTCCGTTTGATCTGCGAGGGCAATCTGCACCGAAGGCCGCCCTGCGAATGCACACCCCCACGTCAGACCATACCAGAGTCCCTTGAGCTGATATACCACGGTCGCCTATTCCAATTCACCAAGATTCGTTTCCGATTCTGCCAACAATTCAACAATAGAAATAAATCGATCCCGAAGCAAGCGTTCTGTGCTCAGAAGGGCAGATCGTCCTCTTCTTCTTCTGGTTCCGTCTGCATATCGTACTGTTCTTCCGGCGGTTCGCTGACTTCGCCCCGGCCGCCCAGTAAGGTGAGATTTTCCGCGACCACTTCGGTGGTGTACCGCTTCACACCGTTTTTATCCTCCCAGCTCCGGGTCTGCAGCTTCCCCTCGATATACAGGAGTGTTCCTTTATTCACATATTGTTCACAGATTTCGGCCAGTTTCCGCCACACCACCACGCGGTGCCAGTCGGTGCGCTCCTGCCGCTTGCCATCGCCGTCCGTCCACGCTTCGTTCGTCGCCAGACTAAAATTCGCGACCGCCGCACCCGAATTTGTATATCGCACGTCCGGCTTTGCGCCGACATGCCCCACCAGTATCACGCGGTTTGCGCTGCCTCTTGAATACGCCATGCCTCATTCTCCTCTGACTTTCAGTTATGTAAAAATTCACGTCTCGTACCTATCGTACCTAAACCGAGGAATTGTAATCCTACCGGATATGCACTTAAATTTATCCTATCGATCCCCATATACAA
>Ga0102944_1001506_pt1 | contig 15296 bp, 10 predicted proteins | sample SalPonD_shore_MG_FD_78172 | JGI IMG/M metagenome (GOLD analysis project Ga0102944, IMG submission 78172) | Salt pond soil microbial communities from South San Francisco under conditions of wetland restoration - Salt Pond MetaG... | ecosystem: Environmental > Aquatic > Marine > Intertidal zone >...
ATGGCGTCAACGAGTTATAGAATGAGAGCATTGGTAGGGAGAGAGAGGGCAATTACGGAACAAGAAAACGTATACGGAGAAAAAATACCTAAAGAAGAATTTGATGAACTTTTCGATAATGCAATCTATGATGAATATATACGTCATCGGATCCTTATTTCATTACAACAAGATCCAAAATCGGTAAAAGATTTAGCCATTGAATTTAATGTAGAGCCAAGTGAGATTTTAGATCATATTTTAGTGCTCAAGCAACGAGGGCAAGTAGCCATGGATAAAATTGTAGGCATCACACCAATATATCTAAATGTTATGGAGGGATAAAAAAATGGAAAAAGTTGGCGCAGTTATGGTTGTAGGAGCGGGAATTGGTGGTTGTCAAGCAGCCTTAGATTTAGCCGATTCTGGATTTAAGGTATATCTTATTGAAAAAACAACGAGTATTGGAGGTGCGATGGCACAATTAGATAAGACATTTCCCACTAATGATTGTGCAATATGTATAGTTTCTCCAAAATTGGTTGAAGCTGGAAGACATCCAAATATAGAAATTAAAATAAATTCTGAAATTGAGAATATTTCAGGAGAATGTGGTAATTTTGAAATCGAAGTAAATGAGAAATCTTTATATATTGATAAAGAGAAATGCACTGGATGTGGAGTGTGCGGTCAAGAATGTCCTACAGAAGCAGTAGATGTATTTAATGAGGGACTCTCTCTGAATAAAGCGGCTTCAGTAAAGTATCCTCAGGCAGTGCCTTTGGTGTATGCGATTGATAAAGATATTTGTATTGGATGTGGTATATGTAGAGGTGTGTGTAAAGCAAAAGCTATTGATTATGATTTAAATGATAAAACATCAAAAATAAATGTTGGCGCAATCATTTTAGCACCTGGATTTGAGGAATTTGATCCTTCTTCTATTATAAATTTAGGATTTGGCAAATACAAAAATGTAGTTTCTAGTATTCAATTTGAACGTATTTTGAGTGCCAGTGGTCCCTATTCTGGGCATGTTTTAAGGCCTTCTGATGGAGATGTCCCTAAAAAAGTCGCATTTCTCCAATGCATAGGCTCTCGAGATAATAAATTTGGAAAGGAATATTGTTCTTCAGTTTGTTGTATGTATACGGCAAAAGAGGCTGTTATTGCAAAAGAACATATGGAAAATTTAGACCCCACTATCTTTACAATGGATGTCAGAGCATACGGAAAAGATTTTGATAAATATATTGATCGAGCAAAAAATGAATATGGAGTGCGATATATTAGGAGTAGAGTATCCTCAATTGAAGAAATTCCGAATACAAGAGATTTACTAATAAGATATGAAGACGAAAAAGGAGAAATCAAAGAAGAAATTTTTAATATGGTAGTGTTGGCAGTAGGATTAAATCCTCCAGAGGATGCTAATAGAATAGCCCAAAAATTTAATATTGAATTAAATGAATATGGATTTCTAAAAACAGATCCAATAACTCCAGTTAATACATCCAGACGAGGTATATTTGTTTGTGGGGCGGGCTCCTCTCCTAAAGATATCCCTGAAACGGTGATCGAAGCGAGTGCTGCAGCTGGACAAGTTAATACAATCCTCTCTTCTACTAGGAATTCGCTTGTGACTACTAAGGAATATCCAAAAGAAAAGGATATAATAAATGAACCTCCACGAATAGGGGTTTTTATTTGTCATTGTGGGATTAATATAGGAGGGGTTGTAGATGTTCCCGCAGTGGTAGAATATGCCAGCAACTTACCAGATGTGGTATTAACAGATAAAAATCTATATACATGTTCTGCCGATACGCAATCATTAATAAAAGAAAAGATAGAAGAAAATAACATAAATCGAGTAGTGGTTGCTTCTTGCACGCCACGAACTCATGAAACATTATTTCAAGAAACAATTAGAGAGGCAGGATTAAATAGATATTTATTCCAAATGACAAATATACGAGATCAATGCTCATGGGTGCATATGAAAGTACCAAAAAAAGCCACCGAAAAAGCAAAAGATCTGGTAAAAATGGCAGTCGCCAAGGTTAGAAATATAAATCCAATATCAGAATTACCTTTAGATATAACACAGAGAGCCCTTATCATAGGAGGGGGAGTTAGTGGTATGACCGCAGCAATTAATTTTGCTCAACAAGGTTTTGAAACTTACTTAATTGAAAAAGAAAATGCTTTAGGAGGATTTGCTCGAAATATAAATAAAACTCTTGAAGGCATTCAAACAGATAAACTTCTTAACAGATTAATTCAAAATATTAAAGAAAATGATAAAATTCACGTTTATTTAAACTCATCCATAAAAGAAATAGAGGGATATGTTGGTAATTTTAAAACAACTATCAAAACTAAAGAAAAAACAGAAGAAATAGAACATGGTGTGATTATTGTAGCAACTGGAGCGGAACAATATAGTCCAGAAGAATTTTTATATAATGAAGATTCCCGCGTTATCACTCAAGTAGAATTAGAAGATATGCTATTATCAACATCGGAAATAAAAAAGAAAAAATGTATTGCGATGATTCAATGTGTAGGATCCCGAAATGAAGAGCATCCATACTGTTCTAGAGTATGTTGCTCCGATGCAATTAAAAATGCTATAGAAATTAAAAAAATCAATCCAGAAATAGAAGTTATCATTTTTTACAGAGATATAAGAACTTATGGATTCAAGGAAAAATATTATAGAATAGCCCGAGAAAAAGGAGTAATCTTTATCAGATATGATGAAGAAAAACCTCCAGAAGTACTGAAAAATGATGATTTCTTGAAGATTAATCTTGAATCACCAAAATTAGGGAAAATAACAGTAAATTCTGATTTATTGGTGTTAAGTACCGGAATAATAGGACCAGCAGAGAATAATCAATCTTTGGCTAAAATGCTAAAAGTACCTTTAAATGAAGATAATTTCTTCTTAGAAGCACACGTTAAACTGCGTCCTGTAGATTTCGCCACCGAAGGGATATTTTTATGTGGAACTGCTCATGGTCCTTCTACGATTAGTGAAAGTATTGCACAAGCTAATTCTGCAGTTTCTAGAGCAACAACTATTTTATCGAAAGAAAAGTTACTTGTAGGAGGTATTGTATCGAATGTTGATAAAGATCTCTGCACTGGATGCAAAATATGTGTGAGAATATGTCCTTACAACGCTATAGTTAAAGATGAAGAGGGATATGCTTATGTTCAAGAGGCTCTATGTAAAGGGTGTGGTCTTTGTAGCGCTTCATGTCCAGAAAGAGCTATTGAAATTAAACATTTCACAAATCAGCAGATATTATCAGAAATATACGCCTTAGGAGGGAGAGAAATAGTATGAGTTATGAGCCGAAAATCTTAGGTTTCCTATGTAATTGGTGCTCCTATGCAGGAGCAGACTTGGCTGGGGTAAGTAGAATCCAATATCCTCCTAATCTTAGAGTTATAAGAGTAATGTGTAGTGGGAGGGTTGATCCAGAATTTATATTTCAAGGTTTTCTAAGTGGTATTGATGGAATTATCATTATGGGATGCCATCCGGGAGATTGCCATTATTTGGAAGGTAATTATGAAGCAGAAAAAAAATTTGAGATGATAAAGAAATTTTTAACCTTTATTGGGTTTGAAAATAGAATTAGGTTAGAATGGGTATCAGCATCGGAGGGAAATCGATTTGCAGAAATCGTAACCGATTTTACAAATCATATTAAAGAATTAGGACCCTCCCCACTTCAAAATGTAAAAAATAATGATGAATTAATCGATAAGCTAAAAGCCTTAGAGATGGCGTCAACGAGTTATAGAATGAGAGCATTGGTAGGGAGAGAGAGGGCAATTACGGAACAAGAAAACGTATACGGAGAAAAAATTCCTAAGGAAGAATTTGATGAGCTTTTCGATAATGCAATCTATGATGAATATATACGTCATCGTGTTCTAATTTCATTACAACAAGATCCAAAATCGGTAAAAGATTTAGCCATTGAATTTAATGTAAAGCCAAGCGAAATTTTAGATCACATTTTAGTACTCAAGCAACGAGGGCAAGTAGCAATGGATAAAATTGTAGGCATCACACCAATATATCTAAATGTTATGGAGGGATAAAAAAATGGAAAAAGTTGGTGCAGTTATGGTTGTAGGGGCGGGAATCGGGGGTTCACAAGCTGCCTTAGATCTGGCAGATTCTGGATTAAAAGTCTATTTAATAGAATCCACTACTAGTATTGGGGGAGTAATGGCTCAACTAGATAAGACATTCCCCACCAATGACTGTGCAATGTGTATCGTCTCGCCCAAACTAGTCGAAACAGGGCGCCATCAGAATATTGACCTGAATATCAATTGCAAAATTGAAGATGTCTCAGGAGAAGCAGGAAACTTTACTGTAAAAGTTTTGAAAAAAACTCTACATATTAATCAAGAATCATGTACAGGTTGCGGAGTATGTGGTCAAAAGTGTCCCGTAGAAGCTATTGATGTTTTTAATGAAGGATTAGCGATCTGTAAAGCTACGTCTGTTAAATACCCTCAAGCAGTCCCTTTAGTGTATGCTATAAATAAAGATTATTGCATTGGATGTGGGGTATGTGAGGGTGTGTGTAAAGCAAATGCAGTAGAATATGATTTAGAAGATGAGTTGGTTGAATTAAACGTAGGGTCAATTATTTTAGCTCCTGGATTTGATGAATATGTACCGCCAAAAGGGAATATGTATGGATATGGGGAATATAAAAATGTCGTTACAAGTATAGAATTTGAACGAATACTAAGTGCCAGCGGTCCTTATAGTGGAAAAATATTACGTACATCTGATGGTGATGTTCCGGAAAAAATAGCCTTCCTTCAATGCGTAGGTTCCCGAGATTTTAAAGATGGAAAGCCTTATTGCTCTTCTGTCTGTTGTATGTACAGTGCAAAAGAAGCTGTTATTGCAAAAGAACATATGCATCAAGTAAATCCAACTATATTTACAATGGATATTAGAGCATATGGAAAAGATTTTGATAAATATATTGAACGAGCAAAAGATGAATATGGCGTTCGATATATTAGAAGTCGAATAGCATCTATTACAGAAATAAAGGAAACAAATGATTTAAAAATCCAATATGAAACAGAAGATAATGAAATAATCGAAGAAGTATTCAATATGGTTGTATTGGCGGTTGGACTTTATCCGCCAGATAATGCGAGATATTTAGCTGAGAAATTTGGGATTGAGCTCAACAACTTCGATTTTGCTGAAACAGAGGTTTTTAATCCCGTTCAAACATCTAAGCCTGGAATATTTGCATGTGGAGCATTTACTTCACCTAAGGATATCCCAGATACTGTCACCCAAGCAAGTGCTGCCGCGGGTTGTGTAGGCTCACTATTGTATGATAAGAGAGGTACCCTAATTACGGAAAAATCCTTACCACCAGAAATATTTGTTGATGGACAACCCCCAAGAATTGGCGTATTCATTTGCCATTGTGGGATAAATATTGGGGGAACAGTAGACGTACCAGAAGTTACAAAATACGCTAGAACTCTTCCAAATGTAGTGTTAGCTGATCGAAATCTATATACATGTTCCGCAGATACTCAAACAATAATTAAAGAAAAAATTGAAGAATATAATCTAAATCGAGTTATAGTTGCCTCATGCACGCCACGAACACATGAACCTTTATTTCAATCGACGATTAGAGAAGCGGGATTAAATAAATATCTATTTCAGATGGCTAATATTCGGGATCAAGATTCATGGGTTCATATGGATGAACCAGAAGCTGCTACAGAGAAAGCTAAAGACCTTGTACGAATGGCAGTAAATAAAGCTCGCAAGATTGAGCCTATTAAAACGATAAAATTAGAGGTAACTCCTAAAGCACTCGTGATAGGAGGAGGTCTTAGTGGAATGACAGCGGCATTAAACTTAGCCAGTCAAGAATTTGAAACTTATCTAGTGGAGAAAGAAGATGAATTAGGGGGGCATGCTACACACATATATAAAACATTAGAGGGAAGAGATGTTCAAGAATATTTATCTAAACTGAGGGAGAAAATATATTCAAATAATTATATACATGTCTACACCAACTCTGAAATTATTGAGATAGATGGGTATATCGGTAATTTTAAAACTATTATAGGGCAAGGAGAAGAAAAAATTAAAAGAGAGATTGAACATGGTATTATTATAACAGCAACAGGAGCCAGAGAGTATGAACCTAAAAATTATCTTTATGGACAAAATGAGAAAGTAATCAAACAATCAACTTTAGAAAAACTTCTTAATTCAACTGATGAGATTAAAAACAAGAATAAAATCGTGATGATTCAATGTGTTGGATCCCGAAATGAAGAACATCCTTATTGTTCCAAAATGTGTTGTGCTCAAGCTATAAAGAATGCTCTTTTAATAAAGGAAAAGAATCCTGATGCAGAAGTAGTGATTTTATTCAGAGATATAAGAACTTATGGTTTTAAAGAACTTTTTTATAGAAAGGCTCGTGAAGCGGGAGTAATTTTTCTAAGATATGACGAGGATAATCCGCCAAAAGTAATGGAAGAGGATTCTATATTAAATGTTAAAGTCACTACACCTAATCAAGATATAATTGATATTAAATCAGATTTATTAATTTTAAGCGCGGGGATCGTCGCCCCAGAGAAATCAAACGAAGAATTAGCAAAAATGTTAAAAGTTCCCTTAAATGATGATAATTTCTTTCTTGAAGCACATGTTAAATTGCGACCAGTTGATTTTGCAACCGACGGAGTTTTTGTTGCAGGTTTAGCTCATTGTCCAAAACCAATAGAAGATTCTATTTCGCAAGCAAATGCCGCAGTTTCAAGAGCATGTACGATTTTATCTAAAGAAGAAATCGAAGCGGCAGGAAGAGTTGGAGTTGTAGATCCTTCACGATGTACGGGATGTGGAATGTGTGTTGAGAATTGCGCATATAATGCTATAGAACTTATAGAAGATCGGAGATTTGGAACCATAGCTTCAATTAATGAAGCATTATGTAAGGGATGTGGAGCTTGCTCCGGAAATTGTAGGTGTTCGGCGATAGATATCTTGGGATTCACAGCAGAGCAAGTATATTCAATGATAACAGGGAGGTTATAAAAAATGACTCAAACAGTTAAAGAGTCCAAGCATGAGCAAGAATGGCAACCTAAAATTATTGCCTTCCTTTGCAATTGGTGCTCCTATGCAGGGGCGGATTTAGCAGGAGTGAGTAGATTGCAATATCCTCCAACCATTAGAATCGTACGAGTACCTTGCTCGGGAAGAATTAATCCCTTTTTTATAATTAAAAGTTTAATTGATGGATGGGACGCAGTTGTAGTGAGCGGATGTCATCCAGGAGATTGCCATTATATCAGTGGAAATCTTGTTGCTCGGAGACGTTTTGCGATTTTAAAAGAATTAATTACTTTCTTTGGAATTCATCCGGACCGTGTTCATTTTATGTGGGTTTCAGCTGCAGAAGGAGAAAGGTTTGCTACTTTAATAAAAAAAGTTTCTAAATTAGTGAAAAAGCTCGGTCCTAATAAAAAATTTAAAAACAGTGGTGAATAGATTGTCAACCATTCAAGAACAAAATACAAAAATAGAACAATTAATCCGAGATAAGGCTCTCAAATTGCTTAAGGAAGATGAAGTAGATGCAATTATTGGATATTCTTCAGGGACCATTCCTTTCAAGACGTGTCCGATTATCATAAGAAGCGAAGAGGATGTAGATAAGCTCATATGGAATAATTTCTGCGCTATGAATCTAGCTAAATACTTAGTACCTCTAATTCCAACCCTTAAAGATGAAGAAGGAAAAAATCTAAGAGTAGGAATTATTGCTAAAGGTTGTGTCGGAAGGGCCTTAATTCACCTTGCAGCAGAAAAACAACTTGATCTAAAAAAGATTAAGATGATAGGTATTCCTTGTAATGGTATAATTAATAGAAGTCAATTATTAAGAGAGCTTCAGCAAGAAGAAATACTTGAAGCTTCAATCTCAGATGATGAAATAATCTTAAAAGGAAGAAATTTTCAGAAGAAATTTCCTATAAAGGAATATTTAAATGAATTATGCAAAAAATGTGAGGTAAAATCTCCACCAAAAATTCCAGATTTAGTAGAAGCATGTGTGGGAGAATGTCAAGAGATTTCTGCGATAGAACAAGATTTTGAAGATGTTTCCGAATTCGAATCAAAAACTTCAGAAGAAAGGTGGGAATATATTAAAGAATTGTTAAGTCCATGTATAAGATGTTATGCATGTAGAGAAGCATGTCCGATGTGTTATTGCAGTTTATGTTTTGTCGATCAAAAACTGCCAAGATGGTTTGGAAAGACTACAGAATTATCAGAAACTATCGTTTTTCATTTAGTCCGCGCGATGCATTTAGCAGGACGCTGTGTCGCTTGTGGAGCTTGTTCTTCTGTATGTCCAATGGGAATTGATTTGCATTTAATAACCCGCAAGTTGGAACAAATCGTAAAAGAGCGGTTTGATTTCACAAGCGGATTAGATCCACAAATCGCACCGCCAATGCATCAATTTAAAATGGAAGATAAACAAGAATTTATATTAGAAGAAGAATAAGGGTGTAAAAAAATTGAAGAAAAAAATATTATTAAAGGAACAAATTAAAAAATTTTATGAAAAATTAAGAGAAAATTATAATTTTTATGGTCCTATTGAAGAAAATGGTAATATTGTTTTTAGTAAAATTTTGGATCCAGAAGATATTATATTAAATTATTACAATTCAAAAATACCCCCTAAGAGTGTTATTCTTCCACAAAAAGAAATCCTATTTGAATATGAAAAAAAGGGTGATGAGATTGAAATTGAAGAACCTGAAAATATCGAAGAAAAAAATATAATTTTTGGGATTAGACCGTGTGATGCTCATAGTTTTTACTTATTAAAGAATTTTTTTGAATATGGAGAATATGAAGATACGCTATTTACACGAAAAAGAAAAAATACTACTCTAATAGGAATCGGGTGTAATACTCCTAGGCAAACCTGCTTTTGTACCTCGTTAGGAGGGCATCCTTTTAAAAAAGAAGATATGGACATTTTTTTGGTTGATTTAGGAGAAAAATATTTGGTAAAGTCCATCAGTAAAAAGGGAGAAGAAATTCTAAATCAAATCTCCTGGCTTTCGGATGCTACAAAATCAGATATACAAAAGGCAGAAAAATTAAGTAAAACGGCTGAGGAACTAATCTCTACCGAAATTGATATTGAAAAAGCTATAAGTATTTTAAAAAATAATTTTAACCATCCTATATGGAAAGAAATCAGTGAAAATTGCATAGGATGTGGTTCTTGTGCGTTTTTATGCCCAACATGTCATTGTTTTGATGTTATCGATGAAGAAGATCATTATAATAATCGTGGAAAAAGAATAAGAATTTGGGATACATGTCAATTTACACTTTATACACTCGAAACAAGCGGACATAATCCTCGCCCATCTAAGATAGAGCGATGTAGAAATCGGATTCTCCATAAATTCAGCTATTATCCTTCTAATTATGATCTAATCGGTTGTGTGGGGTGCGGACGCTGTATAAATTGGTGTCCAGCTAATAATGATTTAAGAATCATTTTGAAAAAAATAAATAAAATTGATAAAAAGGAGGAGTCCATTGTTGCATAAAGAAAACCCATATATACCAAAAATAACGACAATTAAATCTATTATATCTGAAAATGATGTGAATGATATAAAGACATTTGAATTAGTTTTCGATAAGTCTGAAGATTATAAAAATTTTAAATATATTCCTGGACAATTTTCGGAATTAAGTATTTTTGGCAAGGGAGAATGTCCCATTGGTATAGCTTCTTCTCCAACGGAAAAAGATTCAATTAAATTTACTATAAAAAAAATGGGAACGGTAACGACAGCATTTCATAATATGGAAGTAGGAGAGAAAATAGGTATTCGAGGGCCTCTTGGAAATGGTTGGCCAATTGAACAAATGAAAGGAAAGAATATCATTATCATAGGAGGAGGTTTCGCGTTTTCAACCTTACGATCCCTTACAGAATTTATTCTTGATGAAAAACACAGGGATGATTATGAGGATTTACTGGTAATTTATGGAAACCGGAACCCTGGAGAAGTTTTATATAAAAATGATATAAAATGCTGGCAAAAAAGAGACGATATTGAAGTGATCTTAACTATAGATAATGAGGCTGAGGGATGGGATTATAAAGTTGGTTATGTAGCACCTGTCGTAAAAGAAGTAGGTCCATCACCCGAAAATGCTTTAGTAGCCGTATGCGGCCCCCCTATTATGATAAAAACCACTATTGATGTGCTTGAAGAATTAAATTTTAAGGGGGTACAGATATTAAATTCGTTGGAAATGCGAATGAAATGTGGTATAGGTAAATGTGGTCGCTGTAACGTTGGAGACAAGTATGTATGTATTGATGGACCGGTCTTTTCTTTAGCAGAATTAAGAAAATTGCCAGATGAATATTAATTAAGAGCGTGTAAAAAATTAATGAATGAAACAGATAAAAAAATAGATAAAGATGTAATACCTAAGTCTTTTGAGGATTTAAAAAAAGAAGTACACGATAGAGGAATATGTGGACAATGTGGGGGTTGCGTTAGTTTTTGTTCCGCTGCTGATTTAAAAGCGATAGAAATGTCCGAATCTGGGGTACCTAAGTATGTTAATGAAGATAATTGCTTACATTGCGGAATTTGCTATTTAGTATGTCCGCAAACTTGGGTTTTAAATGAAGAGCTAAATGAAAAATATAATTATAAGACTTCTATTGGTAATTGGCAAAAAATTACCTCAAGTTTAGCCACTTCCAAAAAAATTAAGCAACGAGGAACAGATGGAGGAGTAGTCACTTCTATTTTATTATATCTATTAGAACATGATCTTATTAATGGGGCCCTTGTTTGTAAAAGGGAAAGTCCATTTAATCGAGTGCCTTTCTTTGCAAAGACAAAAGAAGAATTAATAGAAGCAGCAGGCTCGCACTATGATCTCTCTAAACAAGTAGTTGGTTTGGAACACTATGAGACCTTTATTCCCATAATAACTGAACTAAAACAAGTTGTGGCGTCAGATATGATGGATATCGCCATAGTTGGAACCCCCTGTCAAGTACATTCTATACGAAAAATGCAGGAATTAAGTATTCTGCCAGCCCACATAGTTAAATATGCTCTGGGATTATTCTGCAATTTAAATTTCTCCTTCGATGATGATGCACGTAAGAAGATGGAAGAAAAGTTTGAATTTTCCTTTAATAATGTTAAAAAAATGAATATAAAAGAAGATTTAATCTTACATTTAAAAAACCATGAGAAGAAACATATTGAATTTCAAGATTTATATGAATTTGCTAGACCCGCCTGTCTTGCTTGTAGAGATTTTTCAAATGTGTATGCTGATATTTCATTTGGAGGATTAGGATCTCAACACGACCTCACCACGTCAATAATCCGAACGGAAATTGGAAAAGAGATATATAATAACACGTTGAGTGAAAATTATATCTCTGAACCATCAGAGTTAAATACCTCAATAAAAAAGTCTGAGATGCTAGCGAAAGTTATTAGTTTTGGCAAGAGAAAATATGACCGATATAAAAAGACAATGGAAAGATTGAAAAAAGAAAAAAAGAAAAAATAAAACTAGAATTCTATTCTTTGAGATATAAATCTAGGTTTGGCCTTCCACGACGATGCACAGCCATTCCGTATACATCAAGAGAACCCTCTAGCACCATTTCACTTATCGTTGGATGGCTATGTATTACATCGGCGAGATCTTTAGCTGTTAAGCCGTGCTTCATAGCTACTGATATCTCTGAAATGACCTCAGGAGCTTCAGCGCCTATACAAGAAGCACCAATTATATCTCCTCTATCTTTATCAACTAGAATCATTATAAATCCTTCATCTTCACCCATACATTTAGCTTTTCCTAAAGCTTCATAAGGAAATCTGCCCATTGCAACGTTAATTCCTTTTGCCTTTGCATCTCTTCTTCGCATTCCTACTGAACCTATATTTGGGTTCGTGAAGATTGTAGCTGGTACTACGGAATAATCGGTTACCTCAGGTTCTACAGGAAAGTCTCCAAGACCATAAAGTGCATTGGCAACTGCGATCTCTCCTTCATAGCTTGCCACATGTGCTAACATAATTCCCCCTGTTACATCGCCAATCGCATATATACCGCTGCAATCTGTTTCTAAAGTATCTGGATCGACTTTTATCGCACCTCGTTCAGTTTCTATACCCGTTACTTCAAGTCCTAAATCGCCTGATTCTTTTGCTCGACCAATAGAAACTAAACATATATCAGCCTCAAAATAGGACTTTTCTGCTCCTTCCACTTCTTCTCGTGGAACATCTGCAGAACAAGTGGTAGCTTTTACGCCATTTCCCGTATTTTCTACTGAAAGAACATTCTGAGATACATGTAATTCAATATCTAACTCTTCAAGCTTCTTTTGAAGCTCTCTAATAACCATTGGTTCTTCGGTGGCGATTGGATTTGGCAAATATTCTAACATAGTGACCTTGCTACCAAAAGTGCGAAAAATATTAGCAAATTCACATCCAATAACTCCGGCGCCAATAATTAATAAAGAATTGGGAACCTCTTTAAAATCGGGATGTAAAATATCATCGCTTGTAAGAATTCTCTCATGATCAATATTAAATGCGGGGATCAATGCAGGTGATGAGCCAGTCGCTATAATTACTCGCTTAGCAGTTATTGTGGCAGCATCTTGTCCCTCAATAGATAATTGGAACCCATCTTGAGCATTACCTCCTGTTATCTTTCCGTTTCCGATATACACATCATTTTTCCAAATTTTTTCTAACTGTTCGATTCCCTTTACATATTCATCCACTATACCATTCTTTCGTTCAACTGCCTTTGCAAAATCTAATTTTACATCGCATAAAACACCAAAATCTTCTCCTTGTTGTCGGATTTTTTGAATCAATTCAGAAGAGGCATACAATGATTTGGTTGGGATACATCCCCAATTAAGACAAGTACCACCCAATTTGTATTTTTCTATGAGGGCAACATTTGCTCCAAATTGAGCAGCTCTAATTGCAGCATGATAACCTCCTGGTCCAGCACCAATAATAACTAAATCATATATTTCATCGCTCATTTTTTATCAATCTTGAATATTTTGTTATTATTTATAAATAATTTATATATGGATGAAAATTATGCAATAAATATTAATTTTGATTTATTTATGAAAATCATAATGATGATCTTCAAGAATTTAACCGAGATTTTATCAGATAATCTAACGGAACCGCAGAAAAAACTTAGAAAAATTGCATTAAATTGTATTGAAAAAGCCGTGATTAGTGTTAAACCGGAAAAATTAATTAAAAATTCCGTTCAAATTAAGAACAACAAATTATTCATTCAGAACCAAGTATTTAATTTAGAGGAGTATGAAAAATTCTACGTGATTGGCGGTGGGAAAGCGACAGCAGAAATGGGTTTTACGATTGAACATCTACTTCAAGAACAAAATTATAATATCCTCGATAGCGCTATTAATATTCCAGAAGGATTAGAAATATCAAAAGAGAAAAATGAGAGCAGCATCCATTTAAATTTTGCCTCCCATCCCATTCCTAATGAAAAAGGAGTGTATGGAGTTAAAAAAATGCTTAAAATTGGTAAGGAGGCAACTAAAAATGATTTAATCATTTGTTTAATCTCTGGAGGTGGCTCAGCTTTATTACCTTATCCCAAAGAAAACATTTCACTTGAAGATTTACAAACAGTTAATTCATTACTTTTAGAGTCTGGAGCGTCTATAAAAGAGATAAATGCTGTGAGGAAGCATATTTCAGAAATTAAGGGAGGACATTTAGCACTTAAAATTTTCAATTCAAGTAAGGCAACGTTAATTACTTTAATTATATCAGATGTAATTGGGGATCCGCTTGATTCAATAGCTTCTGGACCGACCGTCCCAGATACGAGCACTTATAAAGAGGCAGTTGAAATATTAAAAAAGTATGATCTTTGGGAAAATATTCCATACTCAGTAATAAGTACTTTAAACCAAGGATTAAGTAATGAGGATTTAGAAACTCCAAGGAGAGATCATCCATGTTTCACAAAAGTGCATAATTTTTTAATCGGTAGTATTAAAAACGCTGTGAATGAAGTTGAAAATTTCTTACAAAAGGAAAATTTTCATACTGAATATTTTTCTGAAAATATTTCTGGAGAAGCTAAAGAATTTGGAAAAGAATTGTTTTATATCATCAAAAAGCATAGACAAGCTACAGAAAATAAAAACGGAAAACAAAAATCTCTTATTGGTTCTGGAGAATTAACAGTTACCATACGAGGAGATGGAATAGGAGGACGGAACCAGGAGATGCTACTTAGCTTTTTGAATTATATTACTGACAAATCTATTGATTTTACATTTTTAATTATTAGTGCAAATTTAGATGGAATAGAAGGAAACAGTAAGGCAATGGGAGCTTTAATTGATAATGCTGTGTTAAATCAAGTTTATAATTCCGACTTAAATCTCGCAGAATATCTGAGAAATAATAATTCTAATAGCTTTTTTAAAAGATTAGGCACGGAGTTAATTACTGGTCCTACGGGATGCAATGTAAATGATATAGTTATAATATTACTTGAAAATTAAAGAGATAGAAAAGGCAAATTAGTTCCTTTTTACTTTTCAAGCTTCTTTTTTATAATATCTTCTAAATCTTGAGCATTTTCTATTGCTCGACCATATGCATCATTGTTGAAATAAACAAATACCGTTAAATCTTCCTCTAACCAATTGACTATCTTTTTGCCCCATTCCTCAAGATGCTCTTTGGTATATTTGCCATAATAATTACCATGGGGTCCATGAAATCTTATATAAAGAAAGTCTGCGGTAATGATCTGAGGGAAATCTTCCCCTGAAATATCATGGAAACATAATACAATATTGTTATTCTTAAATAAATCATATATTTTATCAACATACCAACTTGAATTCCTTAATTCAAAAGCATAGATAAATTCATCGGGAAGAATTTCAACAAAATTTTTTATCCTTTCAAAATTCAAATTCCACTGAGGAGGAAGCTGAAATAAGATAGGTCCCAATTTTTTATCCATATTACAAATAATATTAATGAAATTATTGACGGGCTCTTTTCCATCTTTTAGATTTTTCATATGAGTTATGTATCTATTAGCCTTGAGAGCAAATATAAAATCTTTGGGTGTTTGA
>Ga0102944_1001508_pt1 | contig 15287 bp, 15 predicted proteins | sample SalPonD_shore_MG_FD_78172 | JGI IMG/M metagenome (GOLD analysis project Ga0102944, IMG submission 78172) | Salt pond soil microbial communities from South San Francisco under conditions of wetland restoration - Salt Pond MetaG... | ecosystem: Environmental > Aquatic > Marine > Intertidal zone >...
ACGCCATTGATCACCTCGAGCACGGTGCCAATCTTCTCGGCGTCGGCAGTGAGACGGCCGATCCCCTCGCCGGTGGCCTCGAGCTGCCGGGAAAGCTCCTCGATGTTGGCCACGGTTCGCTGCATCTGGCTGGCCATCTCCGCCGCCCCGGTGTCGGCTGCCGACGACGTCTCGGACACCTCGCCGGTGTTGCGGGCGACCTCCTGAATGGTGGCCGTCATCTCGTTGGTCGCCGTGCTGACCTGGTCGGTCGCGCGATGCTGGGCGTCAACGTTGGCCTGGGCCTCGTTACTCGTCGCGGACAGCTCCTCCGCCGCGGAGGACACCTGGCCGGTGGTGTCTACCGCGCGGCCGACGATACTGTTGAGCATCGCGAGGAACGCGTCGATGTGGTCCGAGAGCTGCCCGATCTCGTCGCGCGCGGGGTTGTCCAGACGGAGTGTCAGATCGCCGTCGCCACTGTTCAGTGCCTCGACCCGATCCGACATCCGGCGCAGCGGGTTGAGCACGATATGGGGCACCTTGAAGATCACGAATGCCGCGACCAGCAGCCCGAGAACGAGTGCTACCAACAGCTCGCGCCGGCCGCTGACCACGTCGGCGGCAACCTTCTCGCGTAGATCCGCGGACTGCGCGTCGACGAACTCGGTCATCTTGTTCAGATGTGCGCGCGCGGTGTCGAAGGCGTTCTTGCCTTCGCCGAGGATAATGGCCAGCGCCTTGTCGCGCTGCCCGTCCCGCGCGAGGTCGTTGGCGCGCGCGCCGATGGACTCCCACTTCGCCAGGTCGCTCTGGAAGTTCTGCGCGATCCTCGTGGCCTCCGGCTCGTCGAGGGCGTCGGCCGCCTTCTTTACCCGCGTGCGCGCCTGCTGCAGGTTCTCGTCGTAGGTATCGAACTGTGCCTGGCGTTCGGCCGGGTCCGCGAGCGCCGCCTGCATCTGCGCGATGAGCGACTGGTGCAGATCGCGGTCGGCCTCCAGCACGGTCGAGCCGCCGGGCATGTACTGCCTGGCATACACCTGGGCGTTGCCGCTCATGCCTGACAGCAGCGATAGGGAGATCAGGGCCACCACCACGAGGATGCCCGTCAGAATGCCCACCGGTATCGTCAGCTTCCACTTGAAAGACAGGTCCCGCCACCATGTCGCCATCGTTCTATTACCACCCCGGTTCGATCGTTGAGTCGTTTACGGTTTACTGTGTGCTCACACTGGATAGCGACCGCAATCCGCTGGGCTTGAGACTCCTCTCGTCACACGGGCGGCGCAGACAATCCATCAGGCGGGATGGGTGTTGCCCCGCCACAGCCCGGAGACAGTCGTGATGACGCCACTGGATCTCTTTTCGCTGCAGGGCCGCACCGCACTGGTGACCGGGTCGAGCAGGAGCATCGGCTATGCGCTGGCACGAGCACTGGGGCTTGCAGGGGCCCGGGTCGTGCTCAACGGGCGCGACCGCGCCGCGCTCGAATCCGCCGCGCAGGCGCTGGCGACAGAGGGCGTCGACGCCACGTTCGAGGCCTTCGACGTCACGGATTCGACTGCCGTCGAGATGGGAGTCGAGGCAGTGGAGGCGCGCGTCGGCCCCATCGACATCCTGGTGAACAACGCGGGCATGCAGGACCGCGCCCCTCTGGAATCCTTCACGGATGAGCAGTGGGAGCGGATCACCGCCACCAATCTGGACAGCGTGTTCTACGTCAGCCGGGCGGTGGCCCGCCGTATGATTCCCCGCGGCGAGGGCCGGATCGTCAATATCTGCTCGGTGCAGTGTGAGCTCTCGCGGCCGGGCATCGCGCCCTATGCGGCGACCAAGGCCGGTGTGCGCATGCTGACCAAGGGCATGTGCGGGGACTGGGCACCCAAGGGACTGCGGGTCAACGCGATCGCGCCGGGCTATTTCGCCACCGACCTGACCAGCGCCCTGGTGGAGAACCGCGAGTTCAGCGACTGGCTGGAAAGGCGCACCCCGGCGGGGCGCTGGGGGCAGCTCGAGGACCTGGCTGGCACCGTCGTATTCCTGACCTCCGACGCCGCGGAGTTCGTCAACGGGCAGACCATATTCGTCGACGGCGGCATTACCTGCGTCCTCTGAGCGGCCGCGGATGCAGCCGGCCCATAATCCCTCCAAGGCGGCGGCCCACCACCTGACCAGGTCCCTGGCCGCCGAGTGGGCCCCGCATCACGTGCGGGTCAACGCCATCGCGCCCGCTCCCTTCTGACACTGTCCACCAGCCGCGTGAGGTGGCGATAGTGGCTGCCCGCCCAGTAGAGGTGGCCGCAGTTGTCGCACTGCCGGAAGCGGTCGTAGTACAGCCGTGTCTTCGGGGCGAGGCGATGGGCGATGTTCGCTTTCTCCACGTCCCGCAGCAGGCCATTGCAGCGTGCGCAGCGGCGGAAGGGCGCGATGAGGTCGTGGAGGTCGAGGCGGGCGCAGATCTCGCGTAGCTGCTCGCGCGGTGTGTCCGAGCGCACGAAACAGGCATGGGTGATGATCCGGCGCTTGAGCAGACCCTGGTCCCGGGTCAGCAGGATGCGATCCTCGTTCGCGGATATCCTGGCCAGCGTGGCGTCCTCGTAGTCGTTGCGGTAGAGCGTGTCGAAGCCGAGCAGGCGCAGGTAGCGCGCCAGCGTCCCCAGGTGGGTGTCCAGCACGAATCGCGGGGTGCGCATGGGCCGGGGCCGCAGGCGCAGCAGCGGTGTGACGTCGAGCGTCTCGAACAGCGGGTAGACGCTGACCCGGTCGCCGTGGCAGAGGATGTAGCCGAAACCGACGGATTCACCGTTGACCAGGATGAGCTCGACCTCCGTGTGCGGGACGCCCAGGGCCTCGATCACGTCCTTGATGGATGCACGCCGGTCGAACTCGTAGCGGAAGTCGACCTTTCGCCGCTCCGCGGGCAGAAAGTCGTTGAGCTCTTCGTAGAACCGGAACTGGGCGCTGGCCATGCCGAAGGTATGAGGGCTGCCGCGAACGCGGACAATCCCGTTGCCGCGGCGTCAGCGGTCATTAGCCGCCGCGGTCGCCCAGCTCCACGGCCTCGACGCGGCCGTTGACGAGCCGCACGATACGGTGAAAGTGGGCGCTGCCGAAGTCGTATACCCACTCCTCCAGCCGGTCGACACCGAGTACGGAACGGTTAGCAATGGCAGCGCCGGGTGCCAGCCGATAATGGCTTTCGCGATGATCCGGCGGCCCGCAGCGGTGCAACAGCTCGTACTTCGACATTCCGCGCCGGAGATCCTGCGGCGAGCAGCCGCCGCCGCTTTTCGGCGTGAAGCCATATCCCGCCGTCTCCTCACGGATCAGGTGGCCGTTGCGAAAGGTGAGGATGCGCACCAGGCGCTGGGGGCCGCGGTTGTAGTACCACTCCTCGGTTTCTCCGAGCACGCCGAACCCGGGCACGATGATCCCCACCTGGCGATCGATGTAGTCCGGCTCGCCGCAGAGCCGGGCCACCTGATAGCTGAGGTCGTCGTGCTGGATGAGGCGGCTGCCGCAGCGCATTGCCGCCGCGTCGCCGCATGTGAGCAGCGCCGCCAGCGTGAATAGAAGTCCGGCCAGTCTGCCTCGCATGACGTCCACGCCTCACCCTCCACCAGTCTCCTGAACGAAGCGCGTCGTGCTTGTGCGCAAGGAATGCGGCCCACTTCCGCTTCAGGACACCGGGTCGATTGTCCTCACGGTTGGACACTGGGCGCAGCGGTTGAGTGCCACCGCTTGCCCTACCATACGGGCTGGCCGGGGCCGGGTCTTACTCCGAGTCGTCCGGGGAGGCGGACGACGCCTCGCTGGCACCTGGGTCTCCCGCAGACTCGTTCATGCGTTCGCTGTCCTTCTTCTTCTCCTGATTTCGCCGCACCTTGTGCTCCGCGACCGCTTCGAAGTGCTCCCTGTCGCCTTCCCAGCCCTTGCGTCGCCGGTCGAGGGCGCGTAGCGCCGAGGCCTCGCCGTAGAGCAGGAGCGTGTCCCCCGGCTGGATCACCGTATCCCCGGCGGGTGTTCCGAGAAAGCCGTCGGTCTCGCGTTCGATGGCCAGCACCATGACCCCCTCGTTGCGCGGGCGCGCGTCCATCAGGCGCATACCGGCGATCCAGTCGTCACGGCGCACCATCATCTCCACCAGGCGGTACTCGCCGGCCAGGTGCAGCAGGCTCACGTAGTCGCGGGTGTCCAGATCGCTCATGCGGCGCAGCGCCGCGTCGATGATCCGGGAGAGCTGACGGTCGACCCACCGGCTGTAGGCGAACCACGCCAGGGCGAGGAGCCCGACGGCGAGCATGAGCACGCGCTCGACGATGGTGGAGGTCGCCTGATTGCCGACGAAGGTCAGGATGAGCGATGTCATGACCGTCACCAGGCCGGCGTTGCCGAGCAGCATCAGCATCATGATGATGCGTCGGCGGACCGGATGGTTGATTACCTGCTCCGCCTCCTGGGTGGTGAAACCGGTGCCGCTCAGGGCCGAGCGCGCCTGGAACCGGGCGGCCTCGGTGGACAGCCCGGTGTGCACCAGCGCGACCGTGGCGATACGGGTGACCACGATGGACAGCAGGATGGCGAGAAAAAGGGAGATCAGCGCAAACATGGCGGTGCCCGAGACGGTGGAGACGGCGACGCCGGGGCAGGGCTCGTCAGCGGGACGGCCGCGTTCCGGTGCGCCTGATCAGCAGCCTACAGGGCTCCATTGCGGGAGCTGTTGATCGGGGTCAAGCGGGATACGGCGCCAGTATGCACGCCGTCTCCGGCCGCCGCAGGCCGCGTCGCGCGTGAGAGTGTCGATGATGTCGACAGTGTAGGTATTGGCGCCGGCTGGGGAACAGCCGGCCGCCGAGCCGTGACGGCTCGGCGGCGGGAAGGAATGGTCCTACTTCAGTACGACGGGTCGGAAGGTGAAGACGTTCGGGTCGCTCGGGTCGACGATCATGTCGATCCAGCTGTTGTCCGACTCGCCGAACACCTCGACTCGCGTGAAGTTGGGCGTGAGGCGCCCGTCCGGGTCGTACATGGCCTTGTCGACCTTGAAGTAGTGGGAGTCGCCGTGGACGAGGAGCACCTGCCCGTCGAAGCTCTGCGTCTCCTTGACGAGGGTGTGGAAAAAGTCCGAGAAGCCGTTGCTCTCGTCGAGCTGGGGCAGGAAGTCCTCGGCGTAGCCACCGTCGCTGAGCTCGAAGGGGAAGTATATGTCCGCCTGGATGACGATGGCGATGCCGGCATAGTCATTGTCACGCGCTTCGGTGAACGCGTCCTTCAGCCACTCGACATCCGCCCGGTTGCGGGCCTCGTACTCGGCGGTGGCGGCGTTGCAGTCCGCCTGCGTGCGGTTGGATTTGTGAAAACACTCGTCGTCGTTCGCCACCAGGTTGTTGTTGCTACCCGGCACGTGCACGGCGACGAACTCCACGTTGTTGTGCACGAAGCGGCTGTTCTCGCTGTAGACGCCGCCGAGCGGGCCCTGACGGGTCACCTTCAGCGGATGACGACCCTGGCTCTCGTTACGGCTGAAGAACACCTGTCGCAGGTACGACAGGCGCTCCAGTGGATCGTAGCTGCCGTTGCTGGTGCGGTGGCAGTCGGTCCACTCGTTGTCGCCCAGTGAGTAGAGGGTGGGGGCTCTCAGGGCGTTGAACCGGTCCAGCACATCCTGACCGATGGCGCTGTCGGTGCACTGGCTGTGACCGTTCTTGGTGTCGCCCGCGTACAGCGTGAATGCAAGGTGATGGTGGTTCATGGAGTCGATGGTCTGTCGGGCCATGCGCGCCTTCTCGGCCGGATCGTCGGCGTAGAACTGATCGCCCCAGAGGCCGACCTCGAATGGCCGAAGGTCATGGCCGGCCCGTTCGTGCCGGGGCTGGTCCCGGTGCCGGTCGTCATGACGGTAGTCGCGGGCGAGAACGGTCGTCGTGGCAAGCGCCGCGGCGACCGTGCAGGCGAGCAGAGCGAGGTTCTTGAACATTCTTCGTGCTCCCAGTGTTGTTGAATGCGCCGAGGAGGTAGGGCGCGACGTGGACCGTCGGCACCTTATCGGGCGTGGGTGACAGGGCAATGACGGGATCGTGAACGCTGGGTTCCGCCCGGTCGGCTCGTTGTTAACCGAGGCGCAAGAGCTTTATACTTTTGCGCTCTCGCATCCTCGATCCGGCGTGGCCACGATGGCGCGCCCGCGCTCCCGGGCCTCGGGTGGCGCAATCCACGGAATGCAAATCCATGGCGACGACCCGCCGGAGACGGTGGGCGGGCACCTCTGCGGTCGGCGGGAGCCGGATGGAACAATCACTGACAGCAACGCGGGGCTGGACGGCGAGCCGAGTCATTGCGTTCGGCTTTTTGGCCACCTTCATGTCGAGCTTCGGCCAGACCTTCTTTCTCGGTCTGTTCAACCCGTATTTCCAGCAGGCCGTCGGGATCGGCGGTGCGCGTCTGGGGCTGCTCTATGGTGCCGCGACGCTGGTGAGCGGCATGCTGCTGTTCTGGCTCGGTGGCGCGCTCGACCGGATCTCGCTGCCGCGCGCGACGAGCATTACGATCGCGCTGTTCGTCACGGGCTGCCTGCTGGCGGGCACGACCACGACCCAGATCCAGCTGCTGGCTGCATTCTTCCTGCTGCGCCTGGGTGGACAGGGGCTGCTGACGCACCTTGCCATCGTGGCGGCCGCCCGCGCCGGTGGCGAGCGGAAGGGTTCCACCATCGCCTGGGCCTCGATGGGGGTGATCCTCGGAGAGGCCGTATTGCCCGCCGCGGTGGTGGCGGCGTTCGCGCTACTGCAGTGGCGCTGGATGTGGGGCGGCACGGCGGCGTTGCTGGCTGTCGTGGTGCTGCCGGCGCTGCTGCTGCTGGGGCGTGAGCTGCCCTGGCGCGCCGTCTCACAGGAGCCGGAGGCGGCGTCGGCGGCGGGCTCCATCGAGCAGCGCCGGGTGCTGCTGCGCAGGCCTGCGTACTGGGCCGCCTCGTCACTGCTGCTCGCGCCGCCGTTCATGGCCACCGCCTTCCTGTTCGAGCAGGCGACCTTCGCCCGGCAGATGCACTGGGAGCCGGGACTGATCGGTGCCGCGTTCGCCGTGTTCGCGCTCTGCCGCGGCCTCGGCACCTGGGGCTATGGCCGCGCCGCCGACCGCTTCGGGGTCGTTTCGATGTTGCGAATGCACCTGCTGCCGATGGCGCTGGCGTTCGCGTCGCTGTCCGTCCCCCTCGGGCAGGCGTCGATCTGGGTCGCGTTCGCCGGCGTTGGTTTCACCAACGGTGCCAACTCGGTTCTCGGTGGCGCGGTGTGGGTCGAGCTATTTGGTGTCGCCTCCGTCGGCCTGGTCCGGGGTGTGTTCACTGCGTGCATGGTAGTGGCGAGCGCGATGGCCCCGGCCGTCGTGGCGAGCCTGCTCTCGATGGACGTGAGCGCGGTCGACATCGGCCTCGCGTTTGCCGCGTACTCGGCCATCACGCCGCTGCTGGTGGGACCGGTGCTGCACGGCCGTCGCCGCGACCGATAGCGGCCTGCCCACTCCGTCGATGCTGCCGCCGGCGGTGCGGCGGCCTATCCTGATAGGTCAGAGTCGTTGCGTTGGCCCGGGACGGGAGCTGGCGATGGTGCAGGATGCTGACGAACTGGACGCGCTCGACCGCGGTTTTCGCGAAAGCTATCTCGACTACGCGACGCTGACGGGCCAGCTCACGGCCTGGGCAGAGGCCTTTCCGGCGCTGGTGCGCCTGGACAGTCTGGCGCGGACCCCCGACGGGCGGGAGCTGTGGCTGCTGACCGTGGGGGCGGAGCCGGAGCGCACCCGCCCGGCGGTCTGGGTTGACGGCAATATGCATGCCTCCGAGCTTGCCGGCTCCAGCGTCGCCCTGGCGATCGCGGAGGATGCGATTCGCTGGCACCGCTGCGACGCGGCTGCGCCCCTTTTCTACGTCCTGCCGCGTATCTCGCCCGACGGGGCGGAGACGGTGCTGCGGGAAGGTCGCTACGTGCGCTCCGTGCCTCGGGACGAGCGCACGAACCGGCTGCGTCCGCGTTGGCGGCCCCGCGATGTGGACGGGGACGGGCTCGCGCTGGCTATGCGAGTTGAGGACGCGGGCGGTGAATACGTGGAGTCGCCTCGTGTCCGCGGCCTCATGGTCGAGCGGTCGATCACGGATGTCGGGCCGTTCTACAAGGTCTACCCCGAGGGCGACATCGAGAACTACGACGGTCATACCGTGCCGCCGCCGGGGTTCCTCGACGACAATGCGCCGGACCTGAACCGTAACTTTCCCTACTCTTGGGTGCCGGAGCCGGATCAGCCCGGAGCCGGCCCGTTTCCCGGCAGCGAGCCCGAGTCGCGCGCGATCCTGGAGTTCGCTACGGCGCACCCGAACATCTACGCGTGGCTCAACCTGCACACCTTCGGCGGCGTATTCATCCGGCCGCGGCAGGACGTGGCCGACACTGGCATGGACCGCGCCGACCTCGCTGTCTATCGGCAGCTCGAGGCCTGGGCCCAGTCGCTGACCGGCTATCCCCTGGTCAGCGGATTCGAGGAGTTCACCTACGAGCCGGGCAAGCCGCTGCACGGCGATCTCTGCGATTTCGCCTACCATCAGCGGGGCTGTGTCGCGGTCGTGTGCGAGCTCTGGGACCTGTTCCGCGAGCTGGGCATCGAGCGCCGCGTGCCGTTCGTGGATCATTACACGCATACCACGATAGAGGAGCTGGAGGGGCTCGGGCGGTGGGACGGGGAGTGCAACGGCGGGCGGGTGATACGGCCCTGGCAGCGAGTGGAACATCCGCAGCTTGGGCCCGTCGAGGTGGGAGGGTGGGACCCGCGCGTCGGCGTGTCCAATCCGCCCTACGAGAGGCTACCCGGCCTGTGCGCCAGCGTGAGCACCTTCTGGCAGCGGGTGGCGGCTATGCTGCCAAGGCTCGAAATCGAGACCGTTCGCGTCGAGCGCGTGGGCGAGGACGTCCACCGGATCGAGGTGCGCGTGATAAACCGCGGTTATCTGCCGACCCACGGCCTGGCGTCTGCCCGGGGACGGGACTGGAACGAGCCCGTGCACGCCGAGATCGACAGCCGGGGCTGCACCGTCACGGACCCCGCCCAGGCCCATAGTGTCATCGGCCATCTTGATGGCTGGGGGCGGGGGCTGTACGGCGGCGGTGGATCGCTGTTCTTCCGCTACAGCGGCGGCAATGGCCATCGCTCGCGCATCGTCGCGAGTGTTCGCGGCGCCGGCGTGGTGACGATCAGGGTGGGCAGCCCCCGGGTCGGCTGGGTGCAGCGCGCCGTGGAGGTACCGGGGGATATGTCCTCCGGCGACCCACACTGACACGGACACCGTAGCCGTACGCCGGGGGTGGGCTATTCCGCTCAACGCAGCTGGCTGTCCTTGCTCCCGCGGCGGTTGTAGGCGGAGAACGACCGCTGCTCCGCGTCGTGCTCGCCCTGGCAGGTGACGCACAGGCGCACGCCCCTGAGTGCCTCGCGCCGCGCCCGTGGAATCTCCTCGCCGCACTCCTCACAGTGCGTGAGGCCCTCTCCCGACGGCAGCCGGCTGCGGACGCGTTCGAGGGCGTCCGCTACCGTGCTGTCGATCTGCTCCTGAACGGCGCCGTCGCCGGCCCATCCGTTTGCCATACTGACCTCCAGGCAGCCCCATATTGCTGCCGACATTCGCAGGCGGTGAAACCGGCCTGTCACCTCGATGCTGTACTGCTGACGAATTGTATCGCCATCGGCGAAATACAGTGTAGAGAACGAGAGGGCGGGGAGCGTATCGCTTGGCGAATCGGCATCCCGGGGAACTGCCCGAGCTGACGTTACTGAAGGCATTGATCGAGCGCGATGTCGACGGGCTCACCGCGCGCGTCCTTGGCACGGTAAGTGCCGATGGCCGCGCGTTTCCGGTCCACGAGATCGCTCTCGGCACTGACGATCCGACGGCGCCGTGCGTGCTCTATGTCGGGGGCGTTCACGGGGTCGAGCGGATCGGCTCACAGGTCGTGCTCGCGTTCCTGGGGCATCTCATCGAGCGCCTGTCCTGGGATCGGGGCCTTCGGGCCGAACTGGATCGAGTCAGACTCGTCTTCGTACCCTTGGTCAACCCCGCGGGCATGTGGCGTCGCAGCCGCTGCAACGCCGAGGGTGTCGACCTGATGCGCAACGCACCCGTCATCGCGGACGGGCGGGTGCCGTGGCCGGCCGGTGGCCAGCGCCTGAGCGCGCATCTGCCCTGGTATCGGGGCAGGGCGGAGGATCCGATGGCCGCCGAGGCGCGAATGCTCTGTGACCTGGTGCGCTCGGAGCTGTCAGGACGCGCGTTCGCGCTCAGCCTGGACTGTCATTCCGGCTTCGGCATGCGCGACCGGCTCTGGTTCCCCTATGCGTACAGCGTGCGGCCCTTCGAGGAAGCCGGAGCGGTGCACGCCCTCAGCCGACTGTTCGAGGCGGCCTATCCGAATCACGTGCACTACCTGTTCGAGCCGCAGTCACGGCAATACACCACCCACGGGGACCTCTGGGACTATCTCTATCTCGGTCTGCGCGAAAGTACCGGTGGCTATCTGCCGCTCACGCTGGAGATGGGGTCGTGGGTCTGGGTGAAGAAGAACCCGCTGCAGATTCGCCGCCTGAGCGGTCTGTTCAATCCCGTGCGTCGGCACCGGCTGCAGCGCACGCTGCGCCGGCATCTGGTCATGATGGAGTTTCTGATGCGCGCCGCCGCCGACTACGACCGGTGGTATCCTCGGCCCGAGGTGGCAGGCGAGCTGCAGCGGGCTGCCTTCGACCGCTGGTACCGGGCGACCTGTGATGCGTGAGACCTGGGTCCTGTTGCGCGGGCTCGCCCGAGGGCACCGGCACTGGGCAGGATTCGACCGGCGACTGCGCAAGGCCCGCCAGGCTGACGTTCACTGTCCGGACCTGCCGGGCAACGGCGATCGCTGGCGCGAGCGGTCGCCGATGCGGGTCGCCGCCCTCACCGATGCTGTGCGGGCCAATCTCGCTCGCAACGGTGTCACCCCGCCGATGAGCGTGCTCGGGGTCTCCCTCGGGGGCATGGTTGCGCTGGACTGGGTGCGACGTTTCCCGGGCGAGCTGCGAGGCGTCGTGCTGGTAGGCGCCAGCTCGGGAGGTGTATGCCGGCCGTGGCACAGGCTGCAGCCGCCCGCTCTGCTCGGGCTGCTGCTGGGGGGCCTGCTAGCGCGGGATGTGTGTGCCCGCGAAGCCCTGGTCCTGCGCTGGACGAGCCGCCGACATCCCGCTGATGCCGAGCTGCGGACGCGCTGGGCCGCCATTGCCAGGGAAAACCCGGTATCCCCGGTCAATGTCCTGCGGCAGCTGGCCGCTGCGACCCGGTTCGACGGCCGGGGCCCCATCCCCGCCGTGCCGGGTCTGGTGATCGGCGGCGCCGCCGACCGCCTGGTCTCCCCCGGCTGCAGCGCCGCGCTCGCGGCTTCGCTTGGCTGGCCATGCGCAATGTGTAGCGGCGCCGGCCACGACGTGACGCTCGACGCCCCCGACTGGGTCCTGCCCCGCCTCCGGGAGATGGCCGGGTCCGGTCCCTGAGAGTGACGCCCTGGGTCGAGCGGCGCAGACTCCTAGCCGATGTCGCACCGATCATCGTCCGGCAATGCGTCCGACCGGATATAGTAATCTGTGCTCGTCGGTCAGGCGCCACGCCGCCGAAGCGTGAGGTTGTCTGCCATGAAGTGGTTCAGACGTCTGGGCGCCCATCTGCCGTCCATCGCTATCGGCAAGGACTTTCTCGGACACGCGATCGCTGCCCCGGTTCCCAGCGGCAGCGGCTATCAGGTATCGCCGTACGGACTGCTGGGTGTCGCGGTCGGGGTCCGGGAAGGCCTCGAGATCAATGTGCTGGGTCTGGTGATCGGTCTGCAGCCGATCGGGCTGGCCATCGACCTGCCCGGCGTGGGCAGGATCGGGTTCGGATCGCCGTGGCCGGCGGGGAACGCGGACCGTGTTCGAACGGCCGGTTGATTCGGCTCTCCATTCCGGTAATGCTCCCCGGCCTGGGGTTGGTGTTCCGGGCACTCGAGTCGTTGATGAGGGACTGTATGGTGGACGCGGAGAGGCTGAGGGCGCTGCAGGCGCCACTGAAGCAGCGTTACCGGGAAGACCCTGAGACCGCGGTGGTGACGCTCAGGGCCGCCTCCCGGCTCGGAGAGGGTGTCAGCTGCAGCGTCGACACCGGCCGCGCCCTGGTCGAGGCCGGCCTGCACCCGGCAACGGGCGGCACGGGGGAGTTGGCCTGTTCCGGTGACATGCTACTGCAGGCGCTCGCTGCATGCGCCGGAGTGACCCTGAGCGCGGTGGCCACGGCGCTTGGTATCGAGCTGCGCGATGCGACGGTATCGGCGGAGGGGGACGTCGACTTTCGAGGCACCCTCGGTGTGGAGAGGTCGGCTCCGGTCGGGTTCCGCGCGATCCGGCTCGGCTTCGAGCTGGACACGGATTCGGATAAGGAGACAGTCGACACGCTTGTGCGCCTGACAGAACGTTACTGTGTCGTCCTCCAGACGCTGCGCAACGGGCCGGACATCTCGGTCGGCGTCCGCCGTGATTGACTGGTGGTGTTCGTCGGCTGGTTTCACAGGGCAGGACAGAGAGGTGCTGTCTCGCCATGAATCAATTGCGGTACGAAAGAATTGAACAAGAAGAAGCTCTACTTCGTGGTGGCGCTCGCCGTGTTGCTCGTGTGCGGATTCGTCGCCACCAGCCTGATCAGCTATTTCGTCGCCCATGACTCGCTGTCGCGGCGCATCAGCGAAGAGACCCTTCCGCTGACCAGCGACAACGTCTACTCGGAGATACAGCGGGATCTGCTGCGTTCCGTGCTGATCTCCTCGCTGATGGCCCACGATACGTTCGTGCGCGACTGGACCCTGGCCGGCGAGGAGAAGCCCGCGAAGATCATCCGCTACCTCGGGGAGATCCAGAAGAAATACGATACGATCACGGCGTTCTTCGTCTCCGACCGCACGCACCGCTACTACCATCCGACGGGCGTCCTGAAGACCGTCCACCGCAATGATCCCGGCGACGCCTGGTATTTCCGCGTGCGCGGCATGCATGCGCCCTACGAGATCAATGTGGACACGGATACGGCCGACCGCGCGCGGCTGGATATCTTCGTCAACTACCGGGTGACCGACTACTCCGGAAACTACCTCGGCGCCATCGGCGTGGGACTGTCCGTCGATGCCGTGCGCCAAATGGTGGAGTCCTACCAGAAGCGCTACGGACGTCAGATCTACTTCGTCGACCGCGAGGGGCAGGTAACGCTGCACGGCAGCGGCTTCAGCGGACCGAAAGACATTCACGAGCGTGCCGGACTGGCACAGTATGCGACCCGTGTGCTGGCCAGCCCCAGCTCGTCGTTCTCGTATACCGGAGCCGACGGTGACACCGTGTACGTCAACGCTCGACTCGTGCCACAGTTCGACTGGTACCTCATGGTCGCGCAGCGCGAGTGGCCCGACGAAGCGCGAATCCTCCGTACGCTCATCATCAACATACTGATATCGCTTGCCATCACCGCGCTCGTCCTCGTGCTCGCGCATTTCCTCATACGCAGCTACCAGCGGCGACTCGAGGAGATGGCGACCACCGACAAGCTCACCGGAGCGGCCAACCGACAGGTCTTCGACATGCTCTTCGAGCAGACGGTGAAGGGCGCACGGCGGCGCCGCGAGCCGGTATCGGTGGTCAGCCTGGATATCGACCACTTCAAGGCCGTCAACGATGGCTTCGGTCACGCTGGTGGTGACGAGGTCATTCAGGCGCTGGCAAAAACCCTGCGAAGCGGTATGCGAGAGTCCGACACGCTCTGTCGTTGGGGTGGTGAGGAGTTTCTCGTCCTCATGCCGAACTGCACCGCGGAGGATGCAGGCGTCCGTGCCGAGGAGATACGTCGCCGGGTTCGAAGTCAGTCCGTGCGGTTCGGTCGCGAGCAGATCGACATCACGGTGAGTCTTGGTGTCGCGCAGTACCGCGAAGGCGAGTCCCTGTCCGAGCTCGTCGGCCGGGCCGATGCCGCGCTATACCGATCCAAGCGCGCCGGTCGTGACCGGGTGACGCGAGGGCCGGACGACTACGGCGCCGGCTACGGCGAGGCGGCGCGTGATGACGGCCGGTAGTCTCGCCTCTGATTGGTAGACTAAGGGAGTCCGGAGCAATGAGCGAAAAACGCCGATTCGAAGGCAGGACCGCGTTGGTAACGGGCGGCGGGGGCGACATCGGGCTCGCCACCGCCCTGCGTCTGGCCGGGGAGGGCGCTTCCATCGCGCTGCTCGACCTCGACCCGGAGAAGGTCGACCGGGCCAGGGCCGAGGTGGCGAAGACCGGTGCCGCGGTAGAGCGCTACCTGTGCGACGTTACCGATTTCGAGGCGGTTCGGGGAACGGTCGCCCGCATCGTTGGTGATTTCGGCTCACTCGAGCTCGCCTTCAACAACGCGGGCTATCAGGGGGCGTTCAAGCCCCTTCACGAGTATCCGGCTGACGACTTCGCCAAGGTCATCGAGATCAATCTGGTGGGCGCATTCCACGTGCTGAAGGCCGTTGCCGAGCACATGGTGGAGCGGCGCTACGGCAGGATCGTGAACACCGCCAGCATGGCGGGCGTGGGCGGTCCACCCAACATGGTGGCCTACGGTGCCTCCAAGTTCGGTGTCGTCGGCCTCACCCAGACGGCGTCCAAGGACCTGGCGCCCTATGACATCCGGGTCAACGCCATCAGCCCGGCGTTCATGGGGCCGGGGTATATGTGGGACCGCCAGGTCCAGCTCCAGGCCGAGGCCGGCAGCCAGTACTTCTCGTCGGATCCGGAGGAAGTGGCCAGGCAGATGATCGGCAGCGTGCCGATGCGCCGGTACGGCGATATCTCGGAGATCCCGGGTGTGGTCGCCTTTCTGCTGAGCGACGATTCCAGCTACATGACCGGCGTCAACCTCCCGATCTCCGGCGGGATTCTCTAGCAGCCTGTCTGACTTAGGGGGATCGAAGCGAGGGAGTGGGAGAGCGAGGCCGGATTTTCGATCGTTTGAGGCGAATAGCCGTAGCTATTTAACGAGAAGGATCGGAAATGTGGGCGGCTCTCCCGCTTCCGCAGCCGATTCATCCTAAGTCAGACAGGTTGCTAGGGAACCCCCCCGGCTTTGCCGGGGGGAGCCGTCCCTGTCCGTCCGATTCGGGACACGAGGCTCAGGCCAGCCGTTTCTCCGTAGTGGGGTCGAAGTAGACGGCCTTCTGGAGGTTGAAGGCGAGGTCCATGTCGTGTCCCGGGGTGCCGACCGA
>Ga0102944_1001509_pt1 | contig 15278 bp, 14 predicted proteins | sample SalPonD_shore_MG_FD_78172 | JGI IMG/M metagenome (GOLD analysis project Ga0102944, IMG submission 78172) | Salt pond soil microbial communities from South San Francisco under conditions of wetland restoration - Salt Pond MetaG... | ecosystem: Environmental > Aquatic > Marine > Intertidal zone >...
AAGGATATGGCTCCGCATGTACGAAACGCCGCTTGCCCGGCACGGACCATATCTGCCGCGCTACCTCCTGGGTTGAGCCGCCCGGTGGTCTGTACCAAAATGCACAAGGTTCGGGCCACTACCACAGGTTGCCTCAGTCCAGGGTAGCGCAGTATGTTTTGCCAGAACAATCCCGGTCCGAACGAGGCACTGACAATGGAACAAATCGCTATAGTAACGGGCGCGAATACCGGCATTGGAAAAGCAACAGCCCGAGGACTGTCGGCGCGGGATTATCACGTTGTTATGGCGTGCCGGAGTGTCCAACGGGGAGAAACGGCACGGAGGGAAATTGTGGAGGCCACCGGGAAAGAGAACCTTACGGTGCTTCCGCTGAATCTCGCAAGTTTTGGTTCAATTCGCCGCTTTGCAGCGATGTTTGGGGAAAGGTGGAGCAGACTGGACGTTCTGGTGAACAATGCGGGGTTGAGCGTACACGAGCGGCAGGTGACAGAGGATGGATTGGAGCTCGTTACCGGGGTCAATCATTTCGGCCACTTTCTGCTCACAAATCTGCTGCTGGCCCCCCTGAAGTTCTCAGCTCCGGCGCGTGTCGTGACCGTCGCATCAAGCAGGCACAAGGCAGGTTCCCTGTCTATGGAGGATCCTCAGTTGGAGCACGGATGGGACAAGTCGCAGGCGTATGCTAATTCAAAGCTCATGAACGTACTTTTCACCTATGAACTCGCAAGACGTGCGGAAGCAAGCGGCGTGACTGCCAATTGTTTCAATCCCGGGCTGGTTCGCTCAGACTTCTTCCGTGCGTACAACCGGATACCACTGGCCCTGCGCTTTTTTCTGCGGGTGCTGGGTAAGGAACCCGCTACCGCCGCTCGGACAGCACTCCACCTCGCATGTTCTCCGGAATTGGACGGGGTAACGGAAAAATATTACGACGGGGACAAACCGGCCGATTCGTCACCGGATAGCTATAACAAAGAACTGGCCCGTGCACTCTGGGAGTACAGCGAGCGAGTCACCGGAGTTCTCGATTAGGCGCAGAAACAAACCTGGAGGAGACGTGAATAACGCACCCAACGATAGCAGTAATGCCCGCCAGCACGAATGGCGGATTCATGAACGTTACGAGTGGCTTCACATTATTAATGATCTTCTGATCAGCCTCTATTTCCTGGTGGGAAGCATCTTTTTCTTTTACGCCAGACTGCAGGAGGCAGGAATCTGGCTATTTGTCCTCGGAAGCGCACAAATGGCCGTCGGCCCGCTGATCCGCACGCTAAACAAGCTTCACGTGCGGACCATTCGGAAGGAAGTCATTCACTGGTAGCGGTGACGGAGAGTCACGCCCTCAATACGGCACCATGTTATAGTTCAGGTGATACATGATCCAGAGAGAGCCGCCTGCCACAATCAGCAGGATGATCAGGGCGTACAAGAGTGCTACCACGTTCCATCGTTGTTCGGATGATGTGCTCAGATGAAGGAAAAACACAAGCTGCACAAAGATTTGGATCGCGGCAAGGACGACTATGGTAATTACGATGGTACCCCGCGGTAGCGACGAGCGCATTACCAGCAGAAACGGCACGATAGTCAGGAGAATCGAAAGTCCGTATCCTATGGCGTAGGATGTACGGGTGCCGTGCCCGGCACCGGCAATATGATTTGCGCTGATTTGATGATCGCTCATTACATTACTCCAAGCAAATAGACGACTGTGAAGACACAAATCCAGACGATATCCAGAAAGTGCCAGAAGAGACTTAAATTCATCATCCGCGTTGTGGTTCCAATGGTTACACCTTTGCGTACCAGCTGAACCATCATAACGGCTATCCAAAGCAGACCAAAGGTAACGTGCAAGCCGTGTGTCCCAACCAGCCCAAAGAAGCCGGAAAGAAACGCACTCCGCCGCGGACCAAACCCTTCGGCTATCATGCTGCCGAACTCGCTGAGTTCCATACCGACAAAGGCTGCGCCAAGTACAAACGTTGCCGCGAGCCAGAGGAGAACTTCCTGACGTCTGCCGCGGTTTACGGCCACTACCCCGAGTCCGAAGGTGAAGCTGCTTGTGAGAAGAAAAATCGTTTCCAGCAGGACCGAAGGAAGGTCAAATAGCTCCTTCCCGGTTGGTCCTCCCGCAAAGCTGGTGTTCAGCACCGCATAGGTGGCAAATATACTTGCAAACAGGATGGTGTCGGTCATGATGTAGACCCAGAATCCGAACACTCGGTTTGATGCGATGTGCCGTTCGTGGGTGTCAAAGGTGGCGCTGTGCCCGCTCGATGCCTGGTCTGCCATTTTTACGCCTCACTCGTCTGTAACTGACGTTGCGCCGCCAGTTCGTTCTCAATTCGCTCAACTTCTTCGGCCGGAATGGTATACTCCGTATCTTCTTCAAAGCTTCGCGCAATTACGGTAACCACCAGTCCCAGGAATCCGAGCGCAGCCATCCACCAGATATGCCACACCATCGCAAAACCCAGAATCAATGCGGCCACACCGAGGATGACTCCGGCCCCGGTATTGCGCGGCATATGTATGTCTTCGTATTTGGCAGGTCTCTGATGCGCACTGCCGTCTTGTTTCATGGCCCAGTAGGCATCTCGTTCGTGCACCTCCGGAATAACGGCGAAATTGTAAAAGGGCGGGGGCGATGCGAGCGACCACTCAAGGGTCCGCCCATCCCACGGATCTCCGGTCAGATCGCGGTTCTTCTCCCTGTCACGAATACTGACCACCAGTTGGGCAACCTGATGAAGGATTCCAATGAGAATTACAACGGCTCCAACGGCTGCAACAATCAGGTAGGGCTGCCACGCCGGATTGTTATAGTGATTCAGCCGTCGCGTCATGCCCATGAAGCCCAGGACATAGAGCGGCATGAATGCAAGATAGAAACCAACCAGCCAGAACCAGAACGCACGCTTCCCGAGCTTCTCGTTCAGCTTGAATCCAAACGCTTTGGGGAACCAGTAGTTCACGCCGGCAAAAACCCCAAACACCGCGCCGCCAATAATGGTGTTATGAAAGTGAGCGATAAGAAAGAGACTGTTATGCAGCACAAAGTCCGCTCCCGGTACGGCAAGAAGTACTCCTGACATGCCGCCAATGGTGAAGGTAATAATGAATCCGAGCGTCCAAAGTACGGGCGTTGTGAACCTCAGCCGGCCCCGGTATATCGTGAACACCCAGTTGAAGATCTTCACTCCCGTGGGGACAGCGATGATCATCGTTGTAATTCCAAAAAACGCATTTACGTTTGCGCCGGATCCCATGGTGAAGAAGTGATGCAGCCAGACTATGAAAGAGAGTACGGTGATAGCGACCGTGGCGTAAATCATGGAGGTATAGCCGAACAGCTTCTTTCCGGTGAATGTTGCAATTACTTCAGAAAACACTCCAAACGCCGGCAGCACCAGGATGTAAACCTCCGGGTGTCCCCAGGCCCAGAAGAGATTGACATACATCATCGCATTCCCGCCAAGGGCATTGGTGAAAAAGTGCATGCCCAAATATCGATCCAGCGCAAGAAGGGCCAGAGCCACCGTCAGAATAGGGAATGCGCCGATTATGAGAATGTTGGTGCACAGAGCCGTCCACGTGAATACCGGCATCTTCATGAGCGTCATACCCGGAGCCCGCATTTTAATGATAGTGGCGACAAAGTTAATTCCGGTCAGTAGTGTACCGGCACCAGATATTTGTAACGCCCAGATATAGTAATCCACTCCCACGCCGGGACTGTACTGCAACTCGGACAATGGCGGATACGCGGTCCAGCCGGTCCTGGCAAACTCGCCAAAAACCAGAGAAAGATTAACCAGAACCATGCCGGCAACAAAGAGCCAGAAACTTACTGAGTTAAGGAACGGGAAGGCCACATCACGCGCTCCGATTTGCTGCGGCACGACTATATTAATAAGGCCGATAATGAACGGCATCGCCATGAAAAGAATCATGATCACACCGTGCGCGCTGAATACCTGATCGTAATGGTCCGGCGGCAGATACCCCTGCGCTGCTCCCTCTGCAATAGCCTGTTGCGAACGCATCATCATTGCATCCACAAAACCACGGAACAACATCACGAACGCCACCACCAGATACATGACGCCGATCTTCTTATGATCCACCGTGGTCAACCACTCCGACCAGAGCCATTTCCACTTCCGTTTGACGGTGAGATAGCCGATGATGCCGGCAGTCACCAGCACCATGAATAGCACCGCACCCATTTGAATGGGGATGTCAAGCGGCAACGATTGTAGCGTCAGCTTTCCAAACATAGTCACTCCTGCTTACCGGATCCCGCGTGCATATATTTTCGAACGATGGAGTCAAACATGTGAGACTCCACGGATGAATAATAGGTAACCGGGTTGTCTCTACTCGGTTTGGCCAGCTCTGCATAGCTGCTTTGATTCAACTCCTGGGAGGCACTCTTTGCGTTGCGGACCCAGCTCTCAAAGTTATCCCGAGTCATTGCCAGTGCCTTGAAATCCATGTCCGAGAAACCTGCACCGCTATAGTTTGCAGACATGCCGTCGTACGTGCCGGGTTCATCGGCAATGATATGAAGTTTCGTCTCCATACCGGTCATTGAATAGATTTGACTACCGAGCTGGGGAATGAAGAATGAGTTCATCACCGTGTCTGAGGTGATCTGGAAATTCACCGGACCACCGGCGGGAAACGCGACTTCGTTTACAGACGCCATCCCCTGTTCCGGATAGATAAAGAGCCATTTCCAATCCATCGAAACCGCCTGAATAGTGATCGGTTTTCCCTGGACCTCCAGCGGTCTGTACGGATCAAGTTTATGAGTGGTGATCCAGGTCACTGTTGCCAGTACCGCAATAATCATGACCGGTATTAGCCACATCACCGTCTCAATCTTAGCCGAGTCGCCCCAGTTGGGCGAATACTTTGCCTTCCTGTTTGACGCCCGATATTTGAACGCAAAAACAAGCGTCAGAATGAACACTGGAATAACTACAATCAGCATCAGGAAGGTGGCTGTCAAAATAAGTGACTTCTCATCCTGGCCAACCTGCCCCTTGGGATTGAGAAGAACGAGATTGCTACAACTGCTCAGAAGTAGTACCGCCAGCGGCGGTAACAGCTTAAAAACCGAGAAACCTTTGCTTCTTGTCATTGTTTGCCCTCGTTGATCTGCGTCACGTCCTTAAATGAATACATTTTTGCTCTGCATGTCAAGATACCTATGTAAATCACTTAAGATTTACCTCCGTCTGAGCGGACACTGGCCGCCGGGTGAAAAGATTCTTTATGTTATAGGCATGGCACACGCCCCACGCAGGTACGGTTCCATAAAGGTTCGCGCAGAGCGATCCTCGGTCATGAGTCGGGCACTTTTCAAGTTTCATGACCTGATCACGGTGAGAGAAACGGAAGGCTGGCCCATGCTTCTCGCGGCGGTAGCAGCGCTGCTTTGGGCCAACTCGCCGTGGAGCGATTCATATCACGCCGCCATCGAAACGGCAATGTCGCTTGACCTGCATGTTGTCGCCTTTGAAGACCATCTGCAGGGCTGGATAGACGATGCGTTTCTACCGCTCTTCTTTTTCCTCATCGGTTTGGAAATAAAGCACGAAGTGGTCCGGGGCGAACTGTCAGGATTGAAGCGCGCGGCCATGCCGGTAATTATCGGATTCACCGGCGTAATGTTACCAATCGCTATTTACGTTCTTTTCAACACCGGCACTCCCTATGCGCGTGGCTGGGGAGTTCCGGTTGCAACCGATGTTGCCTTCTCACTCGCTGTTCTCAGTCTTCTTGGTAATCGCGTCCCACCGGAACTGAAAATACTTCTCGTTGCGTTTGCCGCCGTTGACGACATCGTCGGAGTCCTTATCATCGCGTTTTTCTATTCCGAACACATTGTGATCATGGCACTCGTCGTGGCGCTTGCAATCCTTATCATAATGTGGGTTCTTGCCAACGCGCAGGTGGCAAATCCCGTCCTTTACGCCTTTCTCGGTCTGGCGCTGTGGGGTGCAATGTTCAAGTCCGGCGTCCACACCACAATTGCCGGCGTCATGGCCGGTCTCGTCGTACCGGCAAAACCCGTACTAAGTCGCGCAGAGTTCCGCCCGGCCGCGGAGCGGCTGGTGGACCAGTTCCAGGAAGTACGTAAGCGCCTTGGCCGGATTGTTTCCAAACGCGATAAGTCACCGGAAGATGTAGAGCTGGAAGAGGAACTAAAGAACGAGCAGGACGGTATCCTGGGGGAAGTCGAGGAGCTTGCACGAAGCACTGAGTCTCCCGTGGAACGCCTCATTCGGGGTCTCAATCCGTGGCTCAGTTATGTCGTACTTCCCCTCTTCGCGCTGGTAAATGCGGGGATTACTTTTGGAAATTTTCATCCGTCGCAGGTATTCACCTCAACGGCCGCGCTCGGCGTCTTCTGGGGTCTCCTGCTGGGAAAGCCGCTCGGGATTGTCGGCGGGACATGGTTTGCAATGCGGCTCGGTATTGCACGGCTGCCTGGTGAAGTCAGATTTACCCATGTGATTGGCATGGGACTCGTGGCCGGAATGGGATTCACTGTGTCCCTCTTCATTTCTTCCCTTGCGTTCACCACCGAACCGGTTCATGATCTTTCCCGGCTGGCCGTGCTGGCGGCATCACTTGTCTCCGGTATTGCAGGATGGTGCTTCTTGAGCCTCGTTTCAAACAAGGAAGCCGCCGAGTCATCCCCACGCAAGGAATAGCCGCTTTCATAGTTCCTTTCTCTCACCGAATAGACTACACTCGGGCCAATGGCAGCGCGCATCACCGACGCTCTCAAGAACTTCTCAGAACACTTCCGGTCAGCGTGGCTGCTTCTCTCCGACACCACTATCTATCTCTCCCGAACGCCGGAGTTTTACCGGTATGAAAAGTTGCTGCGTGACTGGCGCTCCCGCTTGCAGGAAAACCGCAACAATATCGAGGTGGCACGGGAGGTTCGCGCGGAAATAGTTGCGCTCCGGAAGGGTTTGCGCGCTCAGGGGTGGGACGTCAGCCTTGGATCGATGGACGTGCAAACCGTGGGGTTTCGAAGCGATGACTCGGTACGATACGGTTTTGGTCGTCTGGTTTTATACGTAAGCGATGAGAGAATCTATTACGTAACAGGTCAGGAAAACCACGTAGAGCTTGATTCCTATCTCAGCTCCCGGTTACGCGCCGGAGGCCTCACATCCAGCATCAGGCAACGCCACTTCCTCTGGTACCGCTGGTTGAATCGCGTCATCGAGCTTGCCGGCGCGGATACCGAGAGCAAGGATGCCTACGAGCGACTGGTGGAATACGTGGAGACGAACAAGCTTTTCGTACTGAATCAGCTCAAGAAACTTCCCTGATTTTCACGCATACGCAAAATGCACAATCTTCGGGCCATCCGGGGAAGTTGACGCGAGAAGCACGCCGGGTTAGGCTTGAGACAGTTTCATCCTACAACAACAGAACAAGGAGTTCGTAAATGAACACCAAACGCAATGCGCGTGCCCTGCTCCTGGGCCTCGCGCTCATGACCGCAGGCGGGGTACACCTCTTTGCCGAAAACGTCCGTGTTGTTACGCCCTACCTCGGCGTGCTGTCGAAAAGTCACGAGGACTCACAGGCCGGTCTGAACCTGGAGGATACGGCCTTGATGAAAGGGCTCTACCTTCAGTGGGTGAACCCCGACCGGTTTCAGGCAAACGTGTTTGGCTACCAGGTGTCTGACGTAATCTACAGCACCATCTGGGGTGCTCACGCCATTGTGGATTACTACTTCGATGTGACTGAACGCTCAAAAAACGTGGTCGGCGTTGGTTCTGAAATTGTTGCCATGGACATGGACGCTAAAGACAATATTGGTCCGTACACGTCTTTCAAGCTCACCAACAATGTAACGGTACTCTACGCCCGGCTCGGACGTTACTTCTACTTTGGTCCCGCCAGCGCATCGTTTTCTCTCATGCCGTGGACGGGAACGGAACTTGATATGACACGCGGTGAAGTGAGCATGACCCCGGGACCGCCTGGGGCAATGGACTTCAGCACCAACACCGTGCTGGCCATTACAGGGATCAATGCAAAGGCGCGTCTTTACCACATGGTGGAAATCGACGCCAAGTACAGTGCCGCCTATGACGCGGACGCTTACTACAATCGCGCCACGGTAATGACCAATGTCTACCTCACCCGCCACTGGGCGCTTTCCTATCGATTTCATTACGGGGAGACCTCAGACGGGACTGCTTCGTATCACCTTGGCGGCGTGGCATACGCGTTCTAGCGTCACGCTGTCTATGCGCCCCCTGCACCGCGCCACCGGGCCGGTGCGGGAATGAGCGCCAACGCAGCTTTATTGCCGTTTTATACCAGTCCCTGGTCAAGCATTGCCTGGGCCACTTTCACAAAGCCGGCAATGTTTGCCCCGGCTACAAAGTTCTCCTTCTCTGCGTACCTCTGTGCCGCTTCTGATGTCGCGACGTAGATCTTGTGCATGATCTCACGCAGGCGTGAATCAACCTCTTCAAACGTCCACTGAATGCGCATGGCGTTCTGGCTCATTTCAAGTCCACTGGTAGCAACCCCACCGGCATTTGCCGCCTTTCCGGGACCAATAAGCACACCGGCAGCAAGCAGAATATCTACTGCGTCCGGGGTGGTAGGCATATTGGCTCCCTCACTCACCACAGTCACGCCGTTTTTCACAAGCGCCTTCGCCTCATCGGTGTCAATTTCATTCTGCGTGGCGCTCGGAAATGCGGCATCACACGGAACAGACCACGGCATAGCCCCTTCGCTGTAGGCAACGCCAAACTCATCGGCGTACTCTTTTATCCTGCCGCGCCTGACGTTCTTGAGTTCCATGACCCATTGTAGTTTCTCTTCCGTAATGCCTTCCGGATCGTGAATAAATCCGTTTGAGTCAGACAGCGTGACGGGCCTGGCACCAAGCTCAATGAGTTTGCGTACCGTGTATTGCGCAACATTACCTGATCCGGAGACCGCGCACACTTTACCTTCCAGGCTTTGACCGCGTCCGGAAAGCATTTCCTGGGCAAAATAGACTGACCCGTATCCGGTTGCTTCCGGGCGTACCAGTGAGCCGCCCCAATTGATAGCCTTTCCCGTCAGCACCCCGGAAAACTCGTTGCCGATCCTTTTGTACTGTCCAAACAGGTAACCAATTTCGCGCGCGCCCACACCTATATCACCCGCCGGCACGTCACACGACGAACCGATGTGACGATACAGCTCGGTCATGAATGACTGGCAGAATCTCATGACTTCGTTGTCGGACTTGCCCTTGGGATCAAAATCACTCCCGCCTTTTCCTCCGCCCATGGGAAGGGTGGTCAGAGAGTTTTTGAAAATTTGTTCAAAGGCGAGAAATTTCAGAATCCCGAGGTAGACCGTTGGATGGAAGCGAAGCCCTCCCTTGAACGGGCCGAGGGCGCTGTTGAATTGAATCCGATACCCCCGGTTCACGTGGTACTCACCGCGGTCATCAACCCAGGGTACCCGAAAGATCACGATGCGCTCGGGTTCCACAACCCGTTCAAGAATCTTCGCTTCGCGATACTCCGGATGCTGGTCAAGAACAGGATTCAGCGACTCCAGCACCTCCTCCACGGCCTGCAGGAACTCCGGTTCTCCGCGGTTCCTGCGCTTTGCATCTTCTATGACCCGCTCGCTGTACGTCATGGCCCTCTCCTTCTTATGTGTTGTGCCTTATTCCAACATATACACCCGGACTTTCCGGTTCGCAAGGTTTATTCCGATTGGATTACTCTTTACCGCAATTATTGGGAGAGGTTTTCGGGAAATGGGGCGTTCACAGGACGTAGGGGATGTGGTGATTGAAACTCTTTATGGTTACAAATGTTTCTGCATTCTGGACGTCCGCCATCACCTTGCTGAACTCCTGTTCATAGAACTCAAGGAGTCCAAACTCATCGTTGAGCATTGCCTCAAAGATGACATCATACTTGCCGGTTACCAGGTGCACCTTCACAACACCGCGGAGATCCAGAAATTCTTCCGCCTTGGACATGAGCCGCGTGGTGGCCAGCTTCACTCCCACAATGATCGTCCGGTGTCCCGGAATGTGATCGGGATCCACGGTACCCGCGATGTCAAGCACACCCTCTTTTACCATCCGGTTCACGCGCGCCCTCACGGTATTCTCCGTAATGCCGAGATCGGCGGCAATGGAGCTGTAGGGCTTCCTCCCGTCACGAAGGTGACGAATAATGGCAAGATTCACATCGTCCAGTTTCATTTATTCTTCTCTTTTTGGGCGGACTTTCATCTAAATCGTACATCACGGCGTGCGTGTTTGCAATGATCTTAGCCGCGCGAGGCCGCTCCCGCTGCAGAAATACCCAATCTTCGGGCCACTACACACAGGTTGAGAAGAGGTAGGGCTTTCGCTACACTGAAAGCGTGTAACCAAGGAGTTTCCCGTTGTTTTCAGGAGAAACCGCATCCGCTCCCTCCTTTAGAGGATTTCACAGCCTCATGGGCTTTCGCGTTCGCGAGATCCTGCTTGTAGCAAGTCCCTACGATGCGTTTGTACTCGAAGAAGACCGCGGCCTTTCAGAAACAATTCTTAGTCAGTACATAGACCTGAACCTCCGTTTTGTCCCAAGAATCACGCGCGTCTCTTCGCCTAAAGAGGCGTTTGACGCGCTGCACCAGCGCACCTTTGATCTCATTCTCACGATGTCGCGGTTGGCAGGAACGAGTCCGTTAGAGTTTGGCACCGCGGTTAAGCATCTGCATCCGGACAAGCCGGTTATTCTTCTCAGTGTGGAAGCGCTCTCATCGGAGACGCTTTATCGCCTCAGACTCTCCGGAACCATAAACAAGATTTTCTACTGGCTTGGAGACAGCAAAATTCTTCTGGCGATAATCAAATACGTTGAAGACCTTGGCAACGTGAAATCAGATGCCGGCTCCGGGGTGCAGGTAATCCTGATTGTGGAGGACAACCCGCAGTTCTACTCAATGTTTCTACCTCTTGTCTACACGGAGATCATGATTCAAACACAGCGGCTCATTTCAGAAAGCGTGAATGACTATCAGCGCCTTCTACGCATGCAGGCGCGGCCAAAGATTATGCTGGCAGAATCCTATGAACAGGCGGCGGAGGTGGTACAAACCTATCCCCATAATTTGCTTGGCCTCGTCTCTGACGTGAGCTTTCCCAGGAAGGACCAAACTGATCCGCAGGCAGGCTTTGCCCTGCTTGAACACGCCAAAAAGAAGGTGCCTGATTTGCCGGTGCTTCTTCTGTCCCAGGAGGCACGCCCGGAGGAGAGCGGACAGGAACACCAGACGGAGTTTCTGCATAAGAACTCTCCTAATCTGCTCTCAGAACTTCGTGCCTTCATCCTGCGGGACCTTGGATTTGGCGATTTTGTGTTCCGGATGCCGGACACCGGAGCGGAGATTTGCAGGGCAAATACCTTGCAGGAGTTTGAACGCACGCTACAGGATGTTCCCCTTGCGAGTCTGCAGTATCATGCTCGCAGGAATGATATTTCAAAGTGGTTGCGCGCCCGCACGGAGTTTGAGGCGGCAGAACGGATCCGACCCATTAAGGTGACAGATTTTGGTGGGGTGGAGGCGATGAAGGAACATTTAACCACCACGGTCCGGCAAATTATCCACGCAAACCAGGCTGGTGCAATCACGGATTTCCGATCCTACAGTGACGGGTTTCGCAATGCCTTTATACGGATTGGGACCGGTTCATTGGGCGGAAAGGCACGGGGCATTGCGTTCATGAACGCGTTGCTTGCCAGAACGGGGCACATTGCGGGAGCCGAACAGCTGGAGATCCGCACTCCCCAGACGTTTGTGCTGTGCACGGACGTTTTTGAACGGTTTCTCGAGTCAAACAGCCTGCACCGCTTTGCCATAGAAACCGGAGATGACACACGTATTGCAGACCGCTTCCGTGATGCCCCGCTTCCAGACTCGGTCACGCAAAATCTGAGGAAGATTCTTGGGGAATTCCGCCATCCTCTTGCCGTCCGTTCTTCCAGCGTGCTTGAGGATTCTCAGAATCTTCCCTTTGCCGGTTTGTATGCCACCTACATGCTTCCCAACAGTCATCCTGATCTGGAGGTCCGGCTTGCCCAGATAACGGACGCCATCAAACTGGTCTACGCCTCCACCTTCTTTCAGGCATCCAAAGAGTATATGAAGAACACCCCCTACCGCATTGAAGATGAACGCATGGCGGTCATTGTCCAGGAAGTGGCGGGCTCTGCACATGGCGATATCTTTTATCCGGCGATAGCGGGACTTGCGCAATCACACAACTTCTATCCTACTCCGCCTCTACGTGCGTCGGACGGCGTGGCCTATCTTGCGCTGGGATTGGGAAAAGGTATTGTGGAGGGAGAGAACAGCTACCGCTTTTCGCCGCGTGAACCTAAAAGAAGCCCCCCCTACTCCACCACCGGAGAAATGCTCGATGCCTCCCAGCGCGCGTTCTACTGCCTGGATCTTTCCCATCCGGACGTGAGAATGACCACGGACCAGTCGTGCAGCCTCCGGCGTGAAGATCTCTCCCGGGCGGAGGCCGACGGGACGCTGTTCTATGCGGCCAGTACCGTTGCGGCAGGAGACGACCGGCTGAGAGACACGCTTTCTATAGACGGCATTCGCGTGGTGACGTTTGCCAATATTCTCAAGCATCGTCTCATTCCGCTGGCAGAGATCATCGCCCGATTGCTTGATACGGGAAAAGAGAGTTTTGGCTGCGATGTTGAAATTGAGTTTGCCGTGGATTTTCACTCAGATGGTGATGGCTCGGTTCCGCTGTTTTCGTTTCTGCAAATAAGACCGCTGGTGGTGGGAAGGGAAGGCGCGGAGGTGAGTGTGCCACCTGCCGGGAAACCCGGTACCGTGTGTTATTCGAACCACGCCATGGGTAACGGGGTGTACGGGAACATCTTTGATTTGATCTATGTTGATCCAGAGCAATTCAAACCAGAACACAGCCGGGAAATTGCTGAAGAAATTGGCGCGTGTAACGCGGTACTCAGACAGGAAGGACGGAACGCTGTTTTGATAGGGGTTGGACGATGGGGCAGCTCGGACACGTGGCTGGGAATACCGGTAACGTGGCAGCAAATCTCGGCGGCCCGGGTCATGGTAGAAACGGAGCTCCCAAATTTTCACATAGATCCGTCCGGCGGAAGTCACTTTTTCCACAATTTGATATCACTGCGTCTTGGATATCTCCACGTTGCACAAAAAGAAGACTTCATCAACTGGGAGTGGCTTTCCGCCCAGCCGCCACGTGACGCCTACCGGTGGATCAGGCATATCCAAACGGAATCCCCTTTTACGGTACTCATAGACGGGCACTCCTCGCGCGGCGCTGTGCTCGGACCGGAGGGCAAGACGTTGCCGCCGCAGGCCGGATACGATATATTTGCCCGTACATCAGATAGGAGTAACACAAATGGAGTGGAAAGCCAGTCACATTCTGGTTGATAATCAGGATCTCGCTCGCCGAATCAGACAGGAGCTTCGACAGGGAGCTCGTTTTGAGGCACTTGCCAGAAAGTATTCTACCTGTCCAAGCAAATCCGCGGGAGGAGATCTGGGATGGTTCGGACCGGGGAAAATGGTGCCCGCATTTGAGAACGCGGTGAAACGCGCCGGCGTAGGGTCCGTTTCTGATCCGGTGCATACGCAGTTTGGATATCACATCATCAAAGTCACAGCCAAGAGATAAGAGCCTGTTGAGCCCCGTCTCGCGGCTCTCCGCTCGCAGGACGTATTGTGCTCAGACTCGGAGAGCGCTATATTGACTCCACGGAGGAAGATCTTGGGGTACTACGATAGCGAACAGCACGTCAATGAATACATCAGTATCGCGGAGGGCTACGACGGGCGAGAACTGATTGGCAGATTGCATGAGTTCCTGGAACCTGCCTCCACAGTCCTCGAGCTCGGGATGGGTCCCGGCAAGGACCTCGAGATTCTGGCAGAGAAGTACAGGGTGACCGGATCGGACGTCTCAGAGGTGTTTCTGAAGCTCTACCGTGAAAGCAATCCCAATGCCGTTGTTCTGAAACTGGACGCCGTCACGATTGACGTTGACACGACCTTCGACTGCATATACTCGAACAAAGTTCTGTACCACCTCTCGGCGGACGATCTGCACAGATCCCTCGAACGGCAACAGGCGGTCCTGAATGACGAGGGGATAATCGTCCATTCGTTCTGGAGAGGCAGCGGGACAGAGCGCCAGAGCGACCTTCTCTTCGTATATTACACCGAGGATGACCTCCAGAGGATGATTGAGACGACATATGAAACGCTGGTCCTTGAAACCTATTCGGAGATGGAGGAAAACGATTCGCTCCTGCTGATAGCGCGACGAAAGTAGGTGCCAAGAGCCGATACGCCTGCAAACCTGACCGGCAGGAACCCTTGTCCGGTCCGCAGATGTATAACAAGCTCACATCATCAAGGTGACGGGGAAAAATAGCAAAAGAGAGAAAGGAGTCATTCATCGATTCAAGTAATAACGATCTTCGAGTCTGGCCTGGCCGTCCCCACCCGCTCGGCGCCACGTGGGATGGGTCAGGAACCAACTTTGCCATTTTTTCCGCCCACGCAGACAAAGTGGAGCTATGCCTCTTTGACGAATCAGGTAGGCGGGAAACCGGCCGCATTGCACTACCGGAAAAGACCCACGAAATCTGGCACGCATATCTTCCGGACGTACGGGCAGAACAGCTCTACGGGTACCGCGTATACGGCCCGTATGAACCGGAAGCCGGACATCGCTTTAACCCCAACAAGCTGCTTCTGGATCCTTACGCCAAAGCGGTAGAGGGACAGATTGTATGGAACGATGCGCTCTTTGGTTACGTGGTTGGAGATGAGAACGAGGATGCCAGTTTTGACACCCGTGACAGCGCGTCCTACATGCCGAAGTGCCGTGTAATAGACCCGGCATTCACCTGGGGGGAAACGCCTCCGCCGCGCACACCGTTTGATCAAACATCAATCTATGAGATGCATGTTCGCGGCTTCACCATGATGCACCCGGAGGTTCCGTCAGAAGTGCGCGGCACCTTTGAAGGTCTTGCTCACCCGAGCGTGGTGGAATATCTTGCCTCGCTTGGCGTAACGGCGGTGGAGCTTTTACCGGTCCACTCCTTTGTCCATGACCGCCACCTGGTGGAACGCGGCCTGCGCAACTACTGGGGTTACAACACTATTAGCTTTTTTGCCCCGCA
>Ga0102944_1001511_pt1 | contig 15257 bp, 14 predicted proteins | sample SalPonD_shore_MG_FD_78172 | JGI IMG/M metagenome (GOLD analysis project Ga0102944, IMG submission 78172) | Salt pond soil microbial communities from South San Francisco under conditions of wetland restoration - Salt Pond MetaG... | ecosystem: Environmental > Aquatic > Marine > Intertidal zone >...
CAATCTCAATGTCATGGGTATTACTTTGGGATTGCTCGTTTCACTCGCAACAACATTTGAGTTATGAAAAAGGTCATTGGATTGCTTCATCACTTCGTTCTTCTCAATGACGCAGCAAGGTTGGCTCGTGAACAAACTAGGTTTCACCTGGTTTATTAAGAAATCGTCTATAAATCAGTTATGAGGTGAAGGGCAAGGGATGAGGAATCCCCTGCCCTTCCCCTTATCTGTCAAATAAACTCTACCACAATTTTAGAAATGCTTCCTTTGTTAAGCAGGATTTGACAAAAATAAACATAAGTAATAGATTTGGCTTTCAAGGTTAAAAGGTTGTTAAAATGAAAGAGGATAAAAAGCATATATTTAGAGAAATAAGATTTCACCCCGCTCAGTTTTTAGCCATAAGTTTTATAATTACCATATTTGTTGGAACCATTTTATTGTCTATGCCCTTCAGCACCACATCCGGGCACATTTCATTTACGGATGCTTTGTTCACCTCCACATCAGCGGTCTGTGTAACGGGACTTATTGTGCAGGATACCGGAACTTATTTTTCCCCTGTGGGTCAGGTTATCATCATGTTGCTTTTTCAAATCGGGGGTTTGGGTATCATGACCTTTTCTACCCTAGTTCTTCTGGTTGCCGGAAAGAGTATTGCCATAAAAGACAGCATCTCTTTAAAAGAAGATTTTCTTCAGGCCAATTCCATAAGAGTTCGATCTTTGATTAAAAATGTTTTTCTATACACCCTGTGCCTGGAGTCATTGGGGACATTATTTTTTTATTTAAACTTCAATCATAAGTTCTCTACCGGGAAAGCATTGTTTCATTCTGTTTTTCACTCCATTTCTGCATTTTGTAATGCGGGGTTTTGTCTTTATAAAGACAGCTTTGAGTCATTTAAAGGAGATATCTGGATCAACATGAACCTCATTGCCCTGATTATATTAGGAGGGCTTGGTTTTGTGGTGCTGAGAGAGACTGTCAGTTTTTTTCCCAATACCCTAAAAAAACGAAAGATCAGGTTTTCTTTACATACAAGATTGGTTGTTAAGGTAACCTTGTTTCTTATAATCTTTTCTTCTGTCTTGTTTTTTATCTTGGAGTATCATCATTCCTTGAAAAATTTTTCACTTAAGGAAAAGATAATCTCATCTGTTTTCCAGGTGGTGACTCCGCGAACAGCGGGGTTCAACACCATGGATTTGAATACCCTGGGCTTTGGAATGGTGTTTTTTTTGATTGTTCTGATGTTCATCGGAGCTTCCCCAGGTTCAACCGGAGGAGGCGTTAAGACCACCACAGTAGGTGCGGTGGTTGCTTTTTTGAAATCAAGGATATTAGCCAGAGAATCCGTTAGTCTATCTAACAGGGCCATTCCGTATAAATTGATCACCAAAGCATTCACGGTCATCACCCTGGGAATTAGCGTGATTTGTGTTTCAATATTTTTTCTTCTTATAAGTCAGCCTGAAGTGACTATGAAAGAAGTGTTTTTTGAAGCCTTTTCTGCGTTTGGGACTGTAGGTCTTTCTCTTGGGCTCACACCCCGTTTGAATGATATAGGAAAGATCATCATTATTATGACCATGTATATCGGAAGAATCGGTCCTTTGACGTTTCTTTATGCCTTCAGCCGCGAAAAAGCTAAAGGAAGATATGACTATGTTGAAGAATCCATCATGATAGGATAAAATTTGTAATCAGGAGTTCAAACAATGAAATTTGGAGTTATCGGATTGGGAAGTTTTGGTTTTCATATAACAAAAACTTTGTTTGATATGGGGGAAGAAGTCTTAGCCATTGATCATGATAAAGAAAGAGTGGATAAGGCGAAGCATCTTGCTTCACATGCGGTTCACATGGAGGCAGCTGACAAAGAAAATCTTAAAGCAGTTGGAATCAAAGAGATGGATGTGGTGATCGTGAGTTTAGGACCTAATATGGAGGGTTCCATACTTACCGTGCATTATCTTTCTGAAATGCATATCAAACGGATTATTGCCAAGGCTCTTTCCGAAGATCACGCTAAGATTCTGGAAGCTGTTGGAGCCACAGATGTGATTTATCCTGAAAGAGATATGGCTGTTAAGACAGCCATGAAATTGAGCAATCCCAATGTGCTGGAGTTTTTGCCATTGTCCACTGATATTGAGATTAGAGAAATCGCTCCTCCTGAGGAGTTTATAGGAAAAAGTTTAAAAGATTTGGATTTGATCAATAAATATGAAATTCAAGTGATCGCGGTCAAAGGGCTGGTTCCGGAAGAAACAACTGTAATACCTAAAGCTGACTTTGTGATTAAAGACAGCGATGCTCTGGTGGTGATAGGCCCCAAAAAGCAGCTCAAAAAGATAAGCTCAAAGTAACCTGACCTATTCATAAAAAAATGGCTATGCTTTCATTTGAGGCGAGCCGATCTGAAATTCAGATATGGCTCGTGAATAGTTCAGGTGAGGAGAGCTTCACATATGTTTAGGGCTACCTGTTTGGCAAAAGCGCCGCTCTCTCTGGTAGGTCCCACACAAGAAGGGCATCCTTCTTTGCAGGGGCAGGCTTGAATGGTTTTCATACAGTATTCAAGAAGCCTTGACTCAAGTTCAAATAGAGAAGGACTCAGTCCAATGCCTCCGGGAAAATTATCATAAATAAATATATTCGGCTCAAAATCCTCTTGAGAAAAATCAACGGACTTGGCTTCTTCGGAGATTTTAAGTCTGATGTCTCGTGAAGGGACTGATTTGCCGGTGTAATTATCCCCTACTGAGACTCCGATGTCGTGCAAATCGCACATCATAAAGATAGGTGCAACATGATGGAGACAGTAAGATAAGCCAAACAGACCGTTTATCTTTTGTTCTGTTGAAAAAGGAAGAGATTTAAAAATAGAAGCGGGTATGGTGATCCAGTAAGCTGTGGTGTGCATCTCATTCTGAGGGAGGCTTAAGTCCCCGGCACCTACATTTTCTCTAGTGTGAAATTTGATTTTTTTAAAACCCACCACCTGTGTGGCTACATGAACTTCTCCATGGGAAGTGCGGTATTTTCCTAACTTTTTTTGATCGAATTCATCCAGAATTTTAATTTTTGTGTAATCTATGGCATCGGTATAATAATCAACGTCCGTTTTTTTCACGTAGGCTTTTCTTTGTTCAAAGTCAAGTTTTTCCACATAATACTGCACTCCTTCACACATATAGATGGCTTTGGGATGAAGCGTCGTCAGTGCTGCTGAAAAGTCGACTTCAGCCACTACATCTGCTTTTTTGGTGGTGTCCACCACTACAAAATTATCTGAACTTATACTTCTGAGGCTAACACCATCTGCAGGATAAGCCTCTGAGGTCCAGAACCATTTGCCTTTGGAGTGCATGACTAAATTTTCTTGTTCAAGAAAATTGAGGATGGCTTCTATTTCACTTTTTCCGAATTTTTCTCCGTCTTTAAAAGGAAGTTCAAATGTGGCGCATTCGATATGATTCACCAGGATGGACAGATTATCTGGATTTATCAAGGCTTTTTCCGGGTTTTTTGAGAAGAAGTAGTCTGGATTGTTGATGATGAACTGATCTAAAGGGGAGCTGGACGCCACCAGAACAGCTGCAGAAGTGCCGGATTTTCGGCCGGCTCTACCGGACCGCTGCCATGTGCTTGAAATAGTGCCTGGATAACCCGCCAGAACAGCCACATCCAAGCTGCCTATATCAATGCCCAGCTCCAAGGCATTGGTTGAGACCACTCCAAGGATTTTTCCTTCCCTAAGCTTTTTTTCGATTTCTCTTCTCTTTATGGGGAGATACCCTCCACGATACCCGCGTATCAATCCTTTATTCTGAATTTGGTCTTCAAAGTCGCTTTTAAGATAAGTGAGGAGGACTTCTGTAATCAATCGACTCTGCGCAAACACAATAGTCTGGAGTTTTTGCTGAAGGAATATAGACGCCACAAACCTTGCTTCATTCACATAGGAGCGTCTTATGCCCAAGAATTTGTTGACTACGGGAGGATTGTAAAATATGAAGTACTTATCACCGCTGGGAGCTCCGTTTTCATCAATAAGAGAGACCGGTTCCTCTATGGTTTTCTGGGCCATTTCTAGAGGATTGGCAATAGTTGCTGTGCACAGAATAAATTGGGGTGAAGATCCATAGAAATGGGCGATTCTTTTAAGTCTTCTTAATATGTTTGCCAGATGGCTTCCAAAAATCCCTCTGTAATTATGGAGTTCATCTATCACAATATATTTTAGATTTTTAAACAACTTGATCCATTTTGTGTGGTGAGGAAGAATTCCGGTGTGAAGCATGTCTGGATTGGTTATGATGATGTGGCCTCTGGCTCTTATGGCTTTTCGGGCATCCTGAGGAGTGTCTCCGTCATAGGTGAATATTCGGATCTCCTCAGGTAAAAGCTCAATGGTTTCATCCAGTTCTGCTCTCTGGTCCTGGGAGAGTGCTTTAGTGGGGAAAATATATATGGATCTTGAGGAAGGATTTTTGATGATGGAGTCCAAGACGGGAAGATTATAACAGAGGGTTTTTCCTGATGCCGTGGGTGTGACAATGACAATGTTTTTCTTTTTTTGGGAAAGCTCCCAGGCATGATACTGGTGGGTGTAAAGCCTGGAGAATCCTTTTTGCTTGAGTGCCTTGACTAGAGAAGGATGAACATCTGAAGGATATTCTTTATAACGGCCTTGTTTAGGAGGGAGATGCTTTATTATTTTAATGGAATGATTGCGGCTTCCTTCTATCTTTAACCGGTCTAGAGATTTTAAAATATTCTTTTCCATGCCTACTCATCATATTATTTTTCAATCAATTTGGTCAATATTAAAAACGGCATCGTAAGCCTTTCCAAAACCGTGATAGAGTTTATTTGACATATAAGGGGAAGGGCAAGGGATTCGTCACCCGCTCGATTCACCAGCGATGAATCTCTCTCCCGGTTCGGGCTTCGCTCTCCTCTAAAGAGGAACCATGCCCGCTCCGCCCTCACAGGGGATTCCTCATCCCTTGCCCTCTCCCCTTAATAAACATTATACTTCACGTGTATCACGGTTTTGGAAATGCTTACGTTTTCTCTTCAGTTCTTGCTTTTTTAGGGAAAAAATGTTACATTTTCATTTAATTTTTCTGATTTAATTATATTCTAAAATGCTTTCAATCGACCTTAGTTTAATCATTGTTTTTATCATTATATGGATTCTCTTGGCTGTTCTCACTAAAGTTTATTTTAATCCAATTCGTGATGTGATGAATAAAAGAAAATCTAAGATATCCGGTGATACCAAAGCCAGTGAAAAGGCAGAAGAAAAATACGAAAAAGCTATAAGAAAAATAGAACAGGATATCAGTGCAGCCAAAAATTCTTCTTTGGAGATCAAAGATAAATTTGAAAAGGAAGCCTTAAAGCAAAAAGATAAGATGCTGTCAGATATTTCTTCAGAATGTAACGCTCAAGTAAAAGAGGCCCGAAAAGCACTGAACGAACAAGTCAATCAATTGAAAAAAAAGATCAAAAGAGAGAGCGGGGAGCTGGCAAAAAAAATTGAAAAGAAATTTTTAGAGTGATGGTCAATAAAAAGATTTTTTGGATTCTTTTACTCACCTTCCCTTTATTCTTATACATGGCTCCTGAAAATTCAGCCCACTCATCAAACTCCATGGATTTTTTAGGGAAAGTGGTTAATTTTACAGTCCTTTTCGGTGGGCTTTTTCTAATCCTCAGAAAGCCTATAAAAAATTACCTTGATCAAAGAATCAAAAAAGAGGATCTTTCTATAAAGGAAGCCATGGAGACTAGGAGTGAATCAGAAGAGAAATTAAAAAGCGTTCTAAGCCGTTTGGATAAGCTTTCGGAAAAGGTAACAAGCATCAAAGATGAAGCCAAACAGGATGGAAAAAAGAAAAAAGAAAAAATAGTCAAGAGCGCACGGCAGGAAGCAGATCGCCTGAAAGATTTGAGCAAGAAGGAGATCGAATCTATTTTCGCCTCGGTTATGAAAGAGCTCAGAGCCTATGCAGCCGAAGTTACCATTGAAGAAGCCGCAAAAAGAATAAAGCAGAGAATGACTCCTAAACTTCAGTCTGCTATTATTGATAAATCCATTGAAAGGCTTGATAAGTTAAATGAAAACTCAGATTCTAGTTAAAAGATATGCTAACGGACTTGTGGATTCCATTCAGGATGACAAGGAATTCAGCCGAATTTTTAAACAAATAGAGTCTTTTCGCAAAATGGTGATTTCCCGCCAAGATCTGAGTGATGTGCTGCTCAAACCCTTTATTCCTAAATCAAAAGCAAAAAAGGTTGCTGAAGAATTATTGAAAAAAGTCAAAACAGACCAAAAAGTCATCCGATTTCTTTTACTTTTAATAGAGAATGAAAGAATCGAAATGCTGGATGATATCTTAAAAATTTTACCAAAAGCCTGGAATGAAAAAAAAGGAATACTCACATTAGAAGTCTCAACAGCTGTTCCCTTAAAAAAGGATCAAAAGAATAGACTGCAAAAAAAGTTAGAGAAGATTGAAAAGAAGCCTGTATGGCTAAAATATAAAATAGACAAAGAGATCATAGGAGGGCTTTCTATAAGGAAAGAGAACACTTTCTTTGATGTTTCCATGAGAGGGGACCTTATGAAGCTCAGTGAGAAAATTAAACAAGGATAGTAAAATGGAAATAAAAGCAGATGAAATAAGTAAAATTATTCAGCAACAGATCGAAGGATATGAGACAGATATAAATATTAGAGAAGTTGGTGCAGTGACCTCTGTTGGGGATGGTATTGCCAGAGTGTATGGGTTAGATCATGTGATGGCTAATGAGTTAGTGGAATTTCCGAATGAAGTGTTGGGTCTGGCTTTAAACTTGGAAGAGGATAACGTAGGAGTGGTGCTTTTAGGAGAAAGCCATCTCATAAAAGAAGGTGATATAGTCAAGCGGACTCATGGGATTATGCAGGTTCCTTCGGGTCCAGCTATGGTAGGAAGAGTCGTGGATCCCCTTGGAAGACCTCTGGATGAAAAAGGACCCGTAAAGTCTGAAAATTATATGAACATCGAGCGGTTAGCTCCAGGAGTTATTGAACGAATGCCTGTAAAAGAACCTCTGCAGACAGGCCTGATATCTATTGACAGCATGATTCCTATTGGGAGAGGACAGCGAGAGCTGATCATTGGGGATCGGCAGACCGGAAAGACAGCCATCGCTGTTGATACCATCATCAATCAAAAAGGAAAAGATCTTATTTGTATATATGTAGGCATTGGCCAAAAGAATTCCACTATTGCTTATATTGTCAAGGCTTTGGAAGATCACGGCGCCATGGACTATTCCATTGTGGTTTCTTCTTCTGCCAGTGATCCTTCCCCACTTCAGTATCTGGCTCCTTACAGTGGTTGTGCTATTGGAGAATATTTCAGGGATAAAGGAAAGCATGCTCTGGTGGTTTACGATGACCTTTCAAAACATGCTGCGTCCTATAGAGAGATTTCCCTTCTTTTACGCCGCCCTCCCGGGAGAGAGGCCTTCCCCGGGGATGTCTTTTATTTACATTCCAGGCTTCTTGAGAGAGCAGCCAAATATTCTGAGGAAAAGGGCGGAGGTTCTCTAACCGCACTTCCCATCATAGAAACTCAAGCTGGAGATGTTTCAGGATATATTCCCACCAATGTGATTTCTATTACCGATGGTCAAATTTACCTTGAGCCTGAGCTATTTAATGCTGGGGTTCGTCCTGCCATTAATATCGGAATATCTGTATCACGAGTGGGAGGAAATGCCCAAATAAAAGCCATGAAACAGGTGGCTGGAAAACTCCGGCTAGACCTGGCTCAGTACCGGGAACTCGTCACTTTTGCTCAATTTGGGACTGAGCTGGATAAGACCAGTCAAGCACAGCTTGAACGAGGGAAAAGGCTCACTGAGATTTTAAAGCAGGAACAATACAGTCCTCTTCCTGTAGAGCTGCAAATATTAATTATCTACGCTGGAAATAGAGGATTTCTGGATGAGTTCGAAGTGGAGGATATCAAAGAATACAAAAAGGAGCTCTTTGAATATGCCCAAAAAGAAAAAGCAGATCTATTGAAGAAGATAGCCCAGAAAAAAGAATTAACTCAGGAAACTGATGATGCCTTAAATTCTTTATTGACTGATTTTAATAAAGAGTTCAAAAAAGAGAGAGAAGCGAAAAAAAAGACAGAGGAAGAAGAAGGAAAACAAGCTGGGGAAAAAGAGAAAGAGAAAGAGTCTGAAAAAGAAGCCCCTTCAAAGAAGAAGAAGAAAAAGAAAAAAGCAGCAAAGACCAAGAAAAAAAAGACAGCCAAAGAAAAGTCATCAAAAAAGAAGAAAAAGAAAGCCAAAGAAGATAAAAAATGACTGAGTTAATCGAATTAAGAAGAAGAGTTAAGAGCGTCAAAAACACTCAGCAGATAACCAGAGCTATGAAAACAGTGGCTTCAGCAAAATTCAAAAGAGCTCAGAGGGATGTTCTGGAAGGAAGGCCTTATTGGCATAATTATCCCAAATTTATTTCAGATATAACCTCTCAAATCAAACGGTCATTGCACCCCATGCTGGAGAAAAGAAAAGAAAAGCGAGTTATTGTGTTGATTCTAACATCGGATAAGGGATTGGCAGGAGCTTTGAATTCTAATCTGCTGGAAATGGGTGTCCATTTTTTGGAGGAGAAGGCTGAAAAAAGTCAGGTAAAGCTGATTTTATTGGGAAAAAAAGCGGTTGTTTTTTTTAATAAAAAAGATTTTGAGATTATAAAAAGTTATTCAGGCAATGTGCAAAAATTCGCAGACAAAGAACTCCAAGAAATAACAGATCATGTAGTCCGCAGTTATATATTTGCCAGAAGCGATTCTGTTTATGTGGTGTATAACGAATTTAAATCCATATTAAGACCTAAACCCACCATCGCAAAAATTTTACCTATAGAATTAAAAGAGGATCAGAACAAGCGTACAGAAAGCTCATATGATTGGGAACCAGGAGGAAAAGCACTGGTTAAAACACTGCTTCCATTTTATATAAAAAATCAGATTCAACATTTTTATTTTGAGTCCATTGCATCTGAACATGCGGCAAGAATGATGGCTATGGAGAATGCCACCAAAAATGCTCAGGATTTAATAAAAGACCTGACTCTGAGAATGAATAAAATCAGGCAGGCGTCTATTACAAAGGAACTTTTGGAAATTATATCCGCCGTTGATGCCCAAAAAAAATAAACGGGAGATAGAACATGGCAAAAGCAGCAAAAAAGTCAAAAGCCAAGCCCAAGGGGAAAAAAAAGAAAAAAGAACGCAAAAAAAAGGTTGAAAGAAAGCAGAATATAGGAAGAGTGGTGCAGGTTCTTGGCCCGGTGGTAGAAGTGGAATTTAAGGATACCGAATTACCTGAGATTTATAACGCTATCCGAGTGACCAGTGAAGGTTTTAAAACAGAGAACCCTATCAATATCATACTCGAAGTTGAACAACATATGGGTGAAGATAAGGTAAGGTGTGTTTCTATGCATCCTACAGAAGGGGTGGCGAGAGGGATGAAAGCAATTGACCTGGAAACACCTATTCAGGTTCCGGTGGGAAAAGAGACCTTGGGCCGAATCATGAACGTGATCGGGGAACCAGTGGATAACAAAGGTCCCATAAAGACTAAAAAGAAATATCCCATTCACCGTAAGCCTCCGCCCCTGGATCAGCAGAGCACTCAATTGGAGATGTTTGAGACCGGGATAAAGGTTATCGATCTCATTCAGCCCTTTTTAAAAGGAGGGAAAATTGGTCTATTTGGAGGAGCTGGAGTTGGGAAAACAGTGATCATTATGGAGCTGATACACAATGTCGCCCAGAAACACGGGGGATATTCTGTTTTTGCTGGAGTGGGAGAGAGGACCCGCGAAGGAAATGACCTCTGGCTTGAAATGAATGAATCAGGAGTTATAGAAAAAACAGCTCTTGTTTTCGGACAGATGACAGAACCCCCTGGAGCCAGACTTCGGGTTGGGCTTACGGCCCTTTCTGTGGCTGAATATTTCCGTGATGAGATGAATCAGGATATTCTCCTGTTCATAGATAATATATTTAGATTTGTTCAGGCTGGCTCTGAAGTTTCTGCTCTTATGGGGCGGATGCCTTCAGCAGTGGGTTATCAGCCCAACCTATCTTCGGAACTCGGAGAACTGGAAGAGAGAATCACATCCACAAAAAAAGGATCCATCACTTCAGTCCAGGCCATATATGTTCCTGCTGATGATTTTACGGATCCGGCACCAGCCACTACTTTTTCTCATCTGGATGCCACCACTAATCTTTCCCGCGCTCTCACTGAAAAAGGCATTTACCCGGCTGTGGACGCTCTTTCATCTTATTCCAGGATATTAGATCCTCGGGTCATCGGAGATGAGCACTATCAGGTTGCGCGAGATGTCAAGGAAATACTGCAGAGATATAAAGATCTTCAGGATATTATCACTATTCTCGGAATCGAAGAACTTTCTGAAGAAGATAAATTGACCGTAAGCAGAGCCCGGAAGATCGAAAGGTTCTTGTCCCAGCCTTTTCATGTGGCTGAAGAATTCACGGGCAGAGAAGGAAAATACGTTTCTGTGGAAGAGACGGTCAAAGGATTTAAGGAGATCATTGAGGGAAAACATGATGATAAACCAGAACAGGCTTTTTATATGGCCGGAGGCATAGAGGATGTGATAGAAAGGGCTGAGGAGCTGAGTTCAGATGAGTGATGAAATACCTTCTTCCCTAAAGCTTAAAGTCATTTCGTCGAATCGACTTTTGTTTGAGGGAACCGTGGAGGAAGTGACTTTTCCTGGCCTTGAAGGATATTTAGGGATACTTCCGGGTCACAGACCATTGTTCACGGCTTTAGGGGAAGGGGAGTTGACTTTTCAAAAGTCAGGAAGAGACAGAAATTTTACAGTCAAGGAAGGATATGCTGAGATAACACAGGATTCAGTTCTTGTTTTTATAAATCCTAAAAAAGATAAAAATGAACATTCGAACAAACAAACAGGATGAGACGTTAGATACTTTTTATCATGGAAAGATTTGTATTCTTCAAAGCACCCATGGCTATCGATTCTCCATAGAAGCGCCTCTTCTTGCTGATTTTATTGAGACTAATCCTCAAGATGAAGGGCTTGAATTAGGCACAGCCAATGGAATTGTTTCTTTACTGTTAAGTATCAAGCCTTTTAAAAGAATAACCGCTTTGGAGATTCAAAAGTCGTTGGCTGGATTGGCCTTTAAAAACATAAAATTGAATCACTTACACAAACGGATTCAGGTCATTCAGCAGGATTTAAGGGAATTTAATCCAGGGAAAAAATATGATGTGGTTTTTTCGAATCCTCCTTATTTTGAAGGAAACACCGGCAGATTGAGTCAATCCGAGGAAATTGCTATTGCCAAACACGAAGTCAAATGCACTATTTTTGATGTGATGAGAAAAACATCTGAGCTGTTGAAACTAAAGGGAAGAGCCTATTTTATTTTTTCCTTCAAACGAAGAGACGATTTCATCAAAGCCTTAAACAAAAATGACCTTCAAATAAAAAAAGAAAGATATGTGGTACCTTATAAAGGACAAGAGCCAAACCTATTTCTGTCTGAATGTGGTTTTAACTCGGGCCGAGTAAGACAGCTCCGACCTTTGATTCTCTATAATAGAGATGGTCATTATTCTAAAGAGGCCAAGCAGATATTTGCAGGGAGGACTCATGAAGCGACTCTTAAATAAATTTAAAGAATTGTACAAGTACAGAGTCCTTATCCGAACCCTTGTGGTTCGGGAGCTCAAAGCCCGTTACAGAGGAACTGTATTGGGTTTTGTGTGGTCTTTTATTAATCCTCTGCTGCTGCTTACTGTCTACACCATGGTGTTTGGTTTTATTTTAAGGCCCAGGGATCCCAGCTTCAATGATTCTCCGTGGGTTTATGCTCTTTTTCTGTTCTGTGGAATTCTTCCGTGGCAGGTTTGGTTTGCGGCTTCCTCGCAAGAGTCAGCCAATATTTTGATAGCCCAGGGAAATCTTATTAAGAAGATGCTGTTTCCCACTGAGATTCTTCCTATTGTCTCAGTAACAAGCAACTTTGTTCATTTTCTGTTTGGCCTTCCCATTCTTCTCGCTTTCGTGCCTTTAATGGGGAAACCCTATACCCCTTATCTCTTGTTTTTGCCGATTGTTATCTTGGTCCAATATATATTCACTTTAGGATTCTGTTTTTTGATCTCGTCTCTAACAGTTCATTTTCGCGACATTAAAGACATCTTGACCAATCTTTTGACTTTCTGGTTTTTCTCCACTCCCATTATTTATCCCATGACTTTTCCGGCTGTCCAGCAACATTCTGTGCTCAAGACTTTTCTTAACTTGAATCCAATGACTCATATTATGTGGGGGTATCAGAATTGTATTTTTTACGGAGAGATGATACGTTGGAAGCGATTGGGAGTGACTTTTTTATTGTCTTTGATTTTGTTTTTTGTGGGATATTATATCTTTGATAGGTTGAGAGATTCTTTTCCGGAGGAGGTCTGATTGCCGGCTATAGAAGTTGAAAATGTTTCCAGAATATACCGAAAATATTTAGAACAACACCGATTCAAAACATTTAAAAGCGCTATCTTAAAAGGGGATCTGTTCAAATCCCTGAAATCCGATGAAAAAGTGGTGGCTCTGAATAACATAAATTTTAAAGTCGCAAAAGGAACTACCTTTGGAGTGATAGGAGAAAACGGTTCAGGGAAAAGCACTCTGTTAAAAGTAGTCGCGGGCATATCCAAGCCCACTACAGGAAGCGTAAGCGTTCATGGAAAAGTATCTGCTCTTATAGAACTGGGAGCCGGATTTCACCCTGAGATCACAGGTCGTGAGAATATATACATCAATGGAGTTATGCTTGGCCTAAGTAAGGAAGAAATAGACAAGAAATTTGATGATATTGTTAAGTTTGCGGAATTGGAGGATTTCATAGATGCACCGGTCAAGACTTACTCTTCAGGGATGTATATGCGCCTTGGTTTTTCGATTGCCATTAATGTCAATCCAGATGTTCTTCTGGTAGATGAGGTCTTGTCAGTTGGAGACGCTTCATTTGTACCTAGGTGTTTGGAGCGCATTGAAGAGTTCCGCCGAAGAAAGAAGACCATTCTATTTGTGAGTCACGACCTCACCACAGTTGAAAAAATTTGTGATCGGGTAGCCTGGTTAAAAAATGGAGAAATGAAAGCTCTTGGATACCCCAAAAGAGTCATAGACCAGTATATTCAAGATGTGAAATCCAAAAAAGAGACTGATTTTGAACAAAAACAGAAAGAGGAAGATGTCCTGGGAGATTTAGAGCCGGAGAGAAGAGAAAACAGATGGGGAAACCGGGAAATAGAAATAAAAAAAGTACGGTTAATGGATCTTCAGGGAAAAGAGAAACATGTGTATTCTCCTTCTGACGGCATGGTCATTGAAATGGATTTTTATGCCGAAAATCATAAAAAAGATTTTGTTTTTGGGGTAGGCATTTTTAATTCTCAAGGTGTCTGTTGTTATGCCACCAACACTGTGCTTGAAGGCTATAAAAGCAGGTCTGTGATAGGGAGGGGAAAAGTCACTTGTCAAATAAAGACTCTTAACCTCACCAATGGGACTTATTACTTGGATGTGGCTGCCCATAGACAGGATGGACTTCCTTATGATTATCACCGCAATCTGTATTCTTTTATGATTTCTTCTGATTATATGGACAGTGGGGTTTATAGGCCTCAGCATAGTTGGAACTTTTCACCCGATGTAAAGATGACCAAGAAGTCATAGTCTGGAATCTAAACCTGGATTATTCATAGCCATTTTTTTATGAATAGTTCATGTTAAATATATTTGTGGACAGCATGAATAAGAAATTAAAAACAGTCCAAGAATTGGTTAAAATCCGGAAAGAACTCCAAAATTCTGGGAAAAAAGTGGTCATGACCAATGGTTGCTTTGATATTTTGCATGGAGGCCATATTCATTTATTCCGTGAATCCAAGAAACATGGGGATGTTCTTATTGTTGCTTTAAATGATGATCGATCAGTCAAAAGATTAAAGGGTCTGATGAGGCCTATTTTTAAACTCAATGAAAGAACAGAGATTTTGGAGGCGGTGAAATATATTGATTATCTTGTTCCTTTTAAAGAAGAGACTCCAAAAAGGTTGATTTCTCTGATCCTTCCTGATGTTTTGGTGAAAGGGAGTGATTGGGGCAAAGAAGAAATTGTGGGAAGAAAAGAAGTGGAGTCAGCAGGGGGAAAAGTAGTGGTGGTTCCCTACCTATCTGGCTGTTCCACCACTGAGATCATCCGCAAAGTACTCCAACTAACCTGACCTATTCATAAAAAAAATGGCGATGTTTTTATTTTTCCTTAACTCTACTCTGGTGGAATTCTTTGAGGCTGTCATAGAACCAGGACCAGATCTTTTTATGGAGCGAAAAGCTGGGAGGTGAATTCTTCAGAGTTTCCAGGGGAATGAATTCTTTTTCATCTTTGGGTGAAAACAGGAAAGAAGCCTCTGGGTCCCATAAGAGAGGGAATTCAGGATGGAATTGAATTCCAAGTACATTTTTATATTTTTTGTGCTGTATGGCTTCAATAATTTGTTCATCCAAAGTAGTGGCACAAACTTTCATTCCTTTCCCCAGATCATCCACCGCCTGATGATGAGAGCTGCAAATAAGAGGGGTGTCTTGGGCGCTAAAGCCAAATCTTTCCACAAAAATTCCTTCAGGGGAAAGTTTAATGGGATGAAGATTGTAGCGGAAAAGATTTTTTTCAGGATACAATCTTGAGTAAGGATTGTTATGCCAGTTCTTTTTGGATAAAGAAATGATATCTTCTAAGAAATTTTTTCCATATTTTTCAGACCATATGTCTTGAATCATGGTGCCGCCGGTACCAACATTCAGGGTTTGTTCTCCCAGGCATATCCCGAGAACGGGGAAATCAGGTTGGGACTCTAGCAGAGGGATCAAATCATTGTTTTGATGACCTCCTAAGAGATGGAACACAAAAGACAATTCCAGGAAATGTCGGACCGGAGTTCGTATAGAAGTGAGAAGGTCTGTCTTTTCTCCATATATATAAGGCGGTATATCCGCTCCTCCAAAGAATATGATTCCATCTGATTTGGAGATGATTTTTTTGAATTCAGATGTCAAATCATTTTCTTGAAATAGATTTTCTTTA
>Ga0102944_1001513_pt1 | contig 15248 bp, 3 predicted proteins | sample SalPonD_shore_MG_FD_78172 | JGI IMG/M metagenome (GOLD analysis project Ga0102944, IMG submission 78172) | Salt pond soil microbial communities from South San Francisco under conditions of wetland restoration - Salt Pond MetaG... | ecosystem: Environmental > Aquatic > Marine > Intertidal zone >...
ATTATCGGCTCCGCATCGGGCGGCATTCTGGCCGGCGCCCTGCACCGCAAAGCCCATGAGCAGATCAAGGAGGAGGGCGGCGGCAACCAGGGCAATGGCGCCGTGGATGCCGCGACCCTGTTCGGCGAGCATGGTCAGCCGGGCACACAGCCCAACGCGGAGGATCTGCAGACCGTCGCCGGGGCCAGCCCTGGCGGCATTGGCGGGCCGGCCACAGAGCGGGGCCAGACCGTCAAGCAGGCCCCGGAGACCACGCCGGAACCCGGCACGATGCCGGGGGCATCGGCGCCGGGCGTGCAGGCGCCCGCTGGCGACGTGGCCAACCGCGTCCAGGCCCCGGACTGGACCCTGGGCGATCAAGAGGTACAGCCCGACCAGGGGCCGAAGTACGACAACGGTATCGACTTCGTTTCTCCGCGGGACGAGCTCGCCGGCCCGCCTACTCCCTCCGCCCAGCAGAAGCAGGTGGCCCAAAAGCTGACGGCTGCTGGGAAGATGCGCACCGAGACGCCGCCCGAGCAGACCCGGCGCCTGATCGCCCAGCGCGCCAAGCTGCCCAAGGGCTGGAAGGACATGCGCCTGGCGCGCCCGGAGTTCCGTGACGCACTCGAGCGCATGGGCAACGATCTCACCCCCGGCGGTGATATCACCTACACGCATGATGAGCACGGCAAGATCAACGGCCGCACGCCGAGCATCAATCCTGACTGGTACAAGAACATGGACCAGGAGGCGAAGTTGCCGGTCAAGGAGGCCAAGCGCGCTATCGACAAGGCCCTCGCCGGCAAGGAGTTGGGCGTCAAGGAAGGGCGGTTCATTCACGCCCTGATCGACCAGCACAGCGGCGAGCGCACCGCGCACGGGGTGGACTACGCCAAGCAGCAGCTGGCCAAGGCCCGCGAGCTACGCAAGGCGCTGGGGGTGTCCAAGTTCACCCCCGACCCGTGGGGCCTGGACGAGAGCGAATACGATCCCGAGCTCAACGCCCGCGGCCGACTCATGACCGATCTGGCCGAGAAGGCCCGCAGCCTGGGCGAGAAGCAGGCCGATGCGGCCGAGCGCCTACTGGAGCGCCAGATCTCCGATGAGCAGGTGATCCGAGGGCTCCACAAGATCATCAAGGAGGGCAGCGCCCATGAGCAAACCCAGCAAGAGCAAAAGCCCGCCGAAGGAGCGCAGTCAGCGGGAGATCGCGCTGGCGCAGTTTCGCAAGAACCGGGAGGAGGGCCGAACGCCGAAGTCGGCGCCGAGAAAGGGCCAGTAGAGAAGCCGCCAGCGCCGCACCCTCACCCCGAGGTGGAAAAGGCCTCACGCGAGGCAGCGACGCACCCGGAGAACAAGACGCCCGAGCCGACCGAGGCGCAGAAGGAGGCAGGCAATTACCCCAAGGGCCACGTCTCCATTCAGGGGCTGGACATCAGCATCGAGAACCCGGCCGGCACCAAACGCCGCCCGGAGTGGCCGACGCTGAAACACGCCTACGGCTATATCCGGGGCACCGAGGGCAAGGATGGCGATCATGTTGACGTGTTCATTGGGCCGCACCCGGACAACGAGCGCGTCTATGTGGTGAACCAGCATACCCCGGACGGCAAGCGGTTCGATGAGCACAAGGTCATGCTGGGCTTTGATTCGGAGCAGGCGGCCCGCAAGGCGTATCTGGACAACTATACCCCCGGCTGGAAGGGGCTGAGCTCCATCGTTCCGATGAAGATGGCCGACTTCAAGGCCTGGCTCAAGCATGGGGATACCAAGTCGCGCCTGGTCAATACCCCTGACGAGTTCCGCGCCATTCGCCAGCGCGCGCGCGAGGCGCAAACATCAGATAGCCAGAAGAACCAGGCCCAAGAGGTATCGCCGGCCGATCTTGAGAAATGGGCCATCGAACAGATCAAAGACAAGGTCAAGGCGCTGGGTAACGATGCACTGGCTGTGCGCGAGGTCGAGAGCACCGATTTTGCTATCGACGAGATTTGGAAAGATAGCCCTTATGTGAAGGACCGGCACCAGAATCCTCAGCAGTACAAGGCCTACGTCGAGGCCCGCAAGAAGGTTGACTACAAGAAGATCCGTAAAGCCATTATCGGCACTGAGGAAATGGTGCCCTACGGCAACGACGGCCGGCGCGAGAAGGTGCAGCAGGCCATGGCCGAAGGGGGGGCATCCAAGGTCGCGCAAGAGATCGAGCAAGCCAAGGCCTCAGAATCGGCCAAAAAACAGGAAACGGCCGATGCGCGCGCCTACCTGGATGGGCTGGGGGTTAAGGTCAAGGACACGACCACCAAGAACGGCAACCGGGTATGGGAGGTCTCCGGCGACACGCGCCCCCACAAGGAGACCATCAAGAAGCTGGGCGGGCGCTGGTACGGCCCCAAACGGGTGTGGAGCTTCTACAAGGGCGACCCGTCGGCGCGCCTGGCCGAGGCCCTGGGCATGGAGAAGCCGGCTCAGACGGCCCCGGAGACGCCCACAGAGCCCGCCAGTGAGGCGCCCGCCAAGGCCGCCCCCAAGGCCGAGAGCGTACCACAGGAGCCCGTCAGCCTGCCCAAGGGCCACAAGGAGGTGGGGGTCAACCATCGCGGCGAGAAGCTGTATGAGGACCAGAACGGGGTCCGGTACCGGCGCGAGGGCGGGATAGCCGCACATGAGCCCGTGCCCATCATTCCGGGCCAGAAGGCCATGCAGCCTGACGTGGCCAACCGGCCGCAGGAGTTCAGGACGGTAGCCGAGGACCGGGCGAACAACCCCTCGCCGCGAGCCATGATAGGCCCGAATCAGCGCAAGCGGTTGAGGCAGGTCATGGACTCGCTCATTCCGCAGACGGACCGGCCGGACGCGCAGAAGGCCGTGGGTCACCTGGAGGACGCCCTGAGCAAGGACGGCCGCCTGGCCGATCTGGACGCCGCCGAGACTACATTGTACCGCCAGTACCCGCCCCTGGCAGAGGTGGTGGGCGCCGTCTCGGATGAGCTGCAGAACGCCATGAAGCCCAGGTACGGCACGCCGGAATGGGAACGGCAGAAAGCTGAGCAGACCAAAGAGGGGAGCGCTGAGGCGCTGTCTCGACCGGCGGACTATGGCAGCAAGAACAAACTGGTCAAACAGGACGCCTACGAGCAGGCGCGCGAGCGACTCAAGAAGAAGTTGGGTCAACTGAACAGCGGCATCGACCCCGAGATGCTGCAGGACGGCATGACGCTGGCCGCTTATCATATCGAGGCCGGGGCCCGCGCCTTCCACGACTACGCCAAGGCCATGATCGCCGACCTGGGCGAGGCCGCCCGCCCGTACCTGCGCGCCTGGTACGAAGGGGCCCGTCACTACCCCGGCATGGACACAGAGGGCATGACGCCGCCCGAGGAGATCGATTCCGCCCAGGCCGCCGAGCCGGCGGCGCCCGCGGATCAGAAACAGGAAACAGCGCAGAGCGCCGGCCCGGCGGAAGCCGAGCCTGGCGCGAACGATATCCCGGACCAGCCCACGGCCCGCTGGTTCCGCCAGCGCGTGGGCGACACGCTGATGGCGGACAAGGACCTCGCTCAGGCCGCCAAGGTCAACGGTTTTGACAACTGGCGCATCCTCTACAACGAGAAGGCCGACATCGCCCTGACCGACGCGCTGACGGAGGCCGTCGACGCCGACAAGACCGTCGGCGGCGGGATCTACGATCTGGCCCATCGGACCTTGATGAACGAGGCGGCAGCCCGTGATATCTACCAGGCCCTGCGTCAAGGGTCTAAACTTAAATGGGCGAGCAGCCGTTTGCCCGCTACGGAGCCAACCAATGAGCCTGGAGCTACTGAACGAGTACGGACGGCGAATACTGCAGGGCCTGGAGGAGGGGAATCCGGCGCTGGTGGCAGAGTTGCGCCAGAAGAAGGAGCTCGACCGGGTGCTGCTGAGCGCCCAGGCCGAAATGGAGGAGGCGGTGAGCAACGGGGAAGCGCGGTTGAGAAAGCGGTACCCGGCACCCGCGAGCGACGACCCGATGAAGCGGGCACAGTACGAGGGCTGGGTCCAGAGAACGGCGGAGACCCTGGCGTTCGAGGAGCTGTTCTCAGCCCTGACGCCCAAGGAGGAGCAGGGCGAGGGGCTGGACGAGTCAAGGGCCGAAACTGGCACATAGAATCCGATGAGCAGATGGGCGTGGGCTCGCCCCGCGTCAAGCTGCGCCACAACCTCGAGGCCGTGCGCCTGCTCAAGCAGTTGAAGGCCGAGGCCCGGCCCGCCACGGCCGAGGAGCAGGCGGTTCTCGCCAAGTACGCCGGCTGGGGAGGCATCCCCCAGGCCTTCAATACCTGGAACACCCCGGATTGGGCCAAGGCGGCGGCCGATGAGTTGGAAACCCTGCTCACCGATCAGGAGTACGAGGCGGCGCGAGCCTCGACGCGCAACGCCCACTTCACCTCCAAGCCCGTGATCGATGCCATGTGGACCGGCCTGCGCCGGCTGGGCTTCGATGGGGGCCGCGTCCTGGAGCCGGCCATGGGGACCGGCAACTTCATGGGCCTGGTGCCGCGGGCCGTCCAGGGCCGGACCAAGTTCACCGGCATCGAGCTCGACCCCCTGACCGGCGAGATCGCCGGCCAGTTGTACCCTGGCCACGACGTGCGCGTGAGCGGCTTTGAGAAGGCCGGCCTGCCCGACGGATTCTATGACGCGGCGATCTCCAACGTGCCGTTCGGTGACTACCGCGTCCACGACCCCAAGTACAATAAATACAAGTTCTTCATTCACGACTACTTTTTCGCCAAATCCCTGGATAAGGTACGTCCCGGTGGCGTGGTGGCGTTCGTCACTTCGGACGGCACCATGGACAAGATCGACCCCAAGGTCCGCCGTTACCTGGCCGAGCGCGCGGATCTGCTGGGCGCGGTGCGCCTGCCCAATGACGCCTTCAAGAAGATCGCCAACACCGAGGTCACGACCGATGTGATTTTCCTGCGCAAGCGCGCCCCAGGCGAGAAGCCCGCCGGCGAGGCTTGGGAGAACACGGTCACGACCGAGGGCAAGGACGGCGCCCAGGTGCGGATCAACGAGTATTTCGCCAACCACCCTGAGCAGATGCTGGGCCAGATGTCCCTGGAAGGGACCATGTACGGGAGCAACGACCAGGCCCTGGTCTCCGACGGGCGAGACCTGGAGAAGGCGCTGGGTGAGGCCATGGACCGCCTGCCAGAGAATGTTATGAGCCGCCCGCAGAGCGATTCTGAGGGCTCCCAGCAGCGGGCGGTCGATGACCTGGTGCCGGCCCCGGACGTGGTGAAGGAGGGCGCCTTTGCCCTGCACGATGGCAAGGTGATGCGCCGCGAGAACGGCAATCTGGTCAAGGCCACGGACACTCCGCGGATTCGCGGCATGATCAAGGTCCGCGACTCGGTGCGCCAGGTACTGCGCACGCAGCTGACCGGTGCCAGCGAGCAGGAGGTGGTGGCGGCTCGCCAGGCCCTGAACAAGGCCTATGATGCCTTCGTCAAGAAGCACGGCTATCTGAACGATCGGGCCAACCGCCTGGCTTTCCGGCCGGACCCGGATGCGCCCCTGCTGCGCTCCCTGGAGAAGTACGACCCCGACACCAAGAAGGCCGAAAAATCGGCCATCTTCGAGCGGCGCACCATCAACACCCACCAGAGCGTCCAGAAGGTCGACAGCCCCAAGGATGCCCTGGTGGTCAGCCTCAACGAGCGCGGCCGCGTGGACCTGGCGCACATGGCCGATATCTCCGGCCAACCCGAGGGGCAGCTGCGCCAGGACCTGGCTGGCCTCATTTACGAGAACCCGGAGACCGGCGAGATCGAGACCGAGGACGCCTACCTGTCCGGGGACGTGCGCGCCAAACTGGCCACGGCCGAGGCGGCCGCCAAGATCGACGGCAAGTATGCCGAGAACGTCAACGCCCTGCGCGAGGTGCAGCCGCCGGACCTGCAGGCCCATGAGGTGGTCCCTAAGCTGGGCGCCCCGTGGGTGCCCGTGGCCGACGTGAGCGCCTTTGCCAACGAGCTTATGGGCGGACGCGGCGACAGCGTGAAGGTCCAGTTCAATCCGGTTGACGCACAGTGGTTCGTCACGGGCGCCAAGTGGGGGCTCAATCAAACCGCCCTGACCAGCACCTGGGGAACCCGGCGGGCCGATGCGATCACCTTGCTAGAGTCCGCCCTGAATCAGCGCGAGCCCACCGTCTACGACACGATCCGCGCAGAGGGCGGAGAGCGCCGGGTGGTCAACCCGACCGAGACGGCCGCCGCCCGCGAGAAGATCCAGCAAATCAAGTCCCGGTTCGCCGAGTGGCTGTGGGAGGACGACGCGCGCCGCAAGCGCCTACTGCGCAAGTACAACGACGAGTACAACAACCTGCGGGCCCGCCAGTTCGACGGCTCGCACCTGACGCTGCCGGGGAGCAGCGGTACCATCGAGCTGCGTCCCCACCAGAAGAACGCCGTCTGGCGTATCGTCCAGTCGGGCAACACCTTGCTCGACCATGTTGTCGGCGCCGGCAAGACGTACACGATGGTCGCCGCCGGTATGGAGGGCAAGCGCCTGGGGGTGTTCAAAAAGCCCATGTACGTGGTGCCCAACCACATGCTGGGCCAGTTCAGTGCCGAGCTCCTGGAGCTCTACCCCACGGCCAATATCCTGGTGGCCTCCAAGGACGATCTGGCCGGCGACAAGCGCCGCCTGCTGATGAGCCGCATCGCCACGGGCGATTGGGACGCCGTGATCATCACCCATGCCAGCTTTGGCAAGCTGCCTGTCTCTGCGGATTTCGAGGCCCGATTCATCAAAAAGCAGATCGATGAGTACGAGTACACCCTGCTCGCGGCCAAGGAGGAGTCTGGCAAGGGTACGCGCCTGGTCAAGGACATGGAGAAGCGCAAGCAGCGCCTGGAGACGCGCCTGGAAGAGCTGTCCTCGCGCGAGGCCAAGGATGATGTGGTCGATTTCGAGGAGCTGGGCATCGACCAGCTGTTCGTGGACGAGGCGCACCTGTTCAAAAACCTGTCCACCCCGACCAAGTTGCAGATCAACATGGCCGAGTCCAAGCGGGCCTGGGATCTGTACCTCAAGACCAACTACCTGAACGAGCTCCACGGCGGCGACCGGGGCGTGGTGTTCGCCTCCGGCACCCCGATCAGCAACTCCATTGCCGAGATGCACGTCATGCAGCGCTACCTGCAGCCGAGCGTGCTGGCCAACCACGGTCTCAATCACTTCGATGCCTGGGCGGCCACCTTCGGGGATAGCGTGACCTCCCTGGAGCTCTCCCCGGACGGCAACGGCTTCCGCATGAAAACGCGGTTCGCCAAGTTCTCCAACGTGCCCGAGCTCATCGCCATGTACCGCCAGATGGCGGACGTGCAGACCCAGGAAAGCCTCAATCTGCCGATCCCGGAGATCCAGGGCGGCGGCCCGGAAGTGATCACGGCCGACCCCAGCCCAGCCCTCAAGGCCTACGTCAAAACCTTGGGCGAGCGCGCGGATCGAGTGCGCAACCGCGGCGTCGACCCGAGCGAGGACAACATGCTCAAGATCTCCACCGACGGGCGCAAGGCGGCGCTGGACCTGCGCCTGGTGGACCCAGCGGCTGGTGACTACGCCGGCTCCAAGACCAATCTCATGGTCGATAACGCCGTGAAGATCTGGAAAGAGACGAAGGCGCGCAAGTCGGCGCAGATGATATTCCTGGATTTTTCCAGTCCGTCCAATAAACACTTCAACGTCTACGACGATATCAAGGCCAAGCTGGTGGCCAAGGGCGTGCCGGCGGCCGAGATCGCCTATATCCATGAGGCCACCACCGACGCGAAAAAGGCGGACCTGTTTCGCAAGGTGCGCCAGGGCAAGGTCCGGTTCCTGCTGGGCTCGACCTCGAAGATGGGCGCCGGGACCAATGCGCAGACCAAGCTCATCGCCAAGCACGACCTGGACGCCCCGTGGCGCCCGGCCGATATCGAGCAGCGCGACGGGCGCATCCTGCGCCAGGGCAACGAGAACGACCAGGTGGGGATCTACCGCTATGTGACCGCCGGCTCGTTCGACGGCTATATGTGGCAAACCCTGGAGACCAAAGCCAAGTTCCTGGCCCAGCTGAAACAGGGCGACGTTGGGCGCACCATGGAGGACGTGGACGGCGCGGCCCTGTCCTACGCCGAGATCAAGGCGCTCGCCTCGGGCAACCCGAAGGTCATGGAAAAGGCCAAGGTCGACGCCGAGGTGGCCCGCCTGGAGGCCTTGGAGCGCGCCCACCGCAGCCAGCTGTACGCCCTGCGCGATGAGCTCAACGGCATCCCGGCCAGCCGCGAGCGAATGACCAAGCACCGCCAGCGCCTCAGCGAGGACGCGGCCACGGTAGCCGACAAGACGCCGGCGAAGTTCGCGGTCAGCCTCGACGGCAAGACGTACACCGAGCGCAAGGAGGCCGGGGCGCGCCTGATCGATATCGTCCGCCAGGCCAACGACAAGGTGGGCAAGAAGGCCAAGGTGATCGGCCAGTACGCCGGCCTGGACCTGCGCATCGACCCGCCGCAGAGCGCCATCGTGCCCGCCAGGCTCATGCTGGTGGGCAGCAGCACCCATGAGGTCAGCCTGAGCGCCGATCCGGTCGGACAAATGACGCGCCTGGAGAACACCGCCAAGGACATCGCCAGCCTGCGTGACCAGCTGGACGAGCGCCTGGCCAACCAGGACCAGCGCGAGACCGAGTTGAAGGATCTGGTGAACAAGCCGTTCGACAAGGCCGAGGAGCTTGCCAAACAGCACGCGCGCCAGGCGCAGCTGGCCACCGAGCTCGACCTGGACCAGCAGAAAAATGGCGAGCCGGGCCAGGCCCCGCAGGACGATGGCGGTGACTGGCAGATCCAGGAGCCCAACGATGGCTACGACTACGGGGTGCGCGCCGACGCCAGCCCCGAGACCCGGCGCCTGGGCAACGAGGCCACCCACGACCTGGAGGCCATGAGCAAGCCCGGCCGGCCGGTCCTGCGTGCCCTGGGGATCGCCAAGGAGTTGCGCGAGACCGGGAGCACGTCGCTGGTAGGCCAGCGGGTGACCGGCCCGGACGATCTGGCCTCCCTGGCGCAGGTGTACCGTGACCCTCGCCTGGAGACCATGCGCTACTTCTTCGTCAAGGACGGCAAGGTGGTGGGCCAGACCGGGGTGAGCTCGCGGATGCCGTCCAGTACGGCGGCCTTCCCGGCGGGCCTGACCCGCACCGAGCAGACCGAATGGCTCAAGGAGCAGATGCAGGCCGCCGGGGCGGACGGCTACTACATGCTGCACAACCACCCCAGCGGCAATTCCTCACCTTCGCGAGCCGATATCAGGACGACCGAGAACCTGGCCGAGGCCGTGCCCGGCTTCCTCGGTCATGTGGTCATCGACTCGAACGAGTATTCGATCATCGACTACCAGAATTCCACGGGGCGCGGGGCGACACACCGCACGGTCGAAAAGGACTTTGGGACCGATAAGCTGCACCAACCTGGCGTCGAGCACGTCATGTTGGGCGCCACCGTGAGAGGGCCCGAGCACGTTGCCGTGATCGGCAAGGCGGCGCAGGCTCCGGATGGTTGGGTGACCCTGATCGCCGGTACCCGCGACAAGAGCGGCAATGGCGTGGTGCGCGCCATCGCTGACCTGCCGGCGCACCTGCTGGACAAGAGCGACCGCCTACGCGCCACCCTGCGCTCGTTTGCCCGCCAGACCGGCGCCCAGCGGGTGTTCCTGGCCGGCAAAGGGGTCCATACCAGCGCTGCCAAGGACGCCTATTTCGCAGGCCTGCTTGATGATGCCGTATCGACGGACGACGGGACCAGCCTGCACCAGGTCAACGTCGAGCACGACCCGGCCACGACCCTGGGCTGGAGCCCCGCCGGCCAGCTGGTGGTGGACGAGGACGGCGACCACCTGTACTCGGTGCCGGACCATGAAATCAGTCGCAAGACCATGGCGCTCATGGACAAGGTAGGCAAGGGTCAGCCCCTGGACCGCGCCTATCGCGCCCTGTTCATGCCATTCATGGGCGGGATCAACGAAAAGGGCGAGGGACGGCTGGGGGCCGCGGTCTCCCATGCGACGCACTGGATGATCCATGACGCCAATTTCAAAAAGACCGGCCCATTCTCCAACTGGCTGCACGATGTCGTCTACAAGGCGCGCTCGAGTTGGCTGGACCGCTACAACACGCCCAAGGACTTCGTGGACGAGGAGTTCCGCCACGAGGCCGACAAGCGCGGTCGAGAAATGGCGGCGGCCGAGTTGGCGCAGAAAGTGGCCAGCAGCGTCAAGGACAGCGCGGAAGCGCGCATCCTCCACAAGATGATCGTGGGCGAGGAGATCGGTCCCGACGAGCTCCGCGGCCTGTCCAATGAGGTGCGCGAGGCCATCGAGCAGTCGGCCGATGAGGCCGTGCTGTACGGCATGATCAGCCCCGAGAGCCGCGAGCGGTGGCGCGGCAAGTACCTGCACCGGGCCTACAAGGACAAGGAGGCCGAAATGGGCTCCCTGGCCAAGTTCGGGGCCAGCCTGGGGCGGCGGTATCGGCGCCGGTTGCAGGGTAACTGGATGAAGGGCCGCGGCATCAAGATCGGAGACATCGGCACCGAGCGCCTACTGCGCAATACCCCCCTGGATTGGTGGGGCCGCAAGCTTGAGAGCGGCAAAGCCGATAACGAGCTCCTGGGGACCAAGTGGCGCGTGTTCGACCGCCTGGCGCCGATTGGCGAGGGGACCGCGACGGCGCCCGGTATCGAGGAGGGCGGACCCAAGCGGCGGCGCATCCTCGACCGGGTGTTCCTGCCCGCCGACCAGGAGGTCCCGGCCAAGTACCAGGCCTGGGAGGACAGGGGCGAGTGGGAATTGCGCTGGAACGAGAAGGGAAAGCATATCCTGTGGCGCGACTTCACGCCGGCAGAGCGCGAGCAGATGGGCGAGATTCTGGATGCCCGCTACACGGTGACCAAGACGTTCATGGAAATGGCTCACGACCTGTCCACGGCCAAGTTCTTCCACGACATCGCCACCAACCAAGAGTGGGCGCGCCCGGACGAGCCCCCGGAGGGGTCTGTCTCACCCTCCAAGCTGGGCCTGTACAGCGAGGCCGAGTGGGTCGAGGTGCCCAACACCGCCATCCCCAACACGGGCGGCAAGAAGAAGTGGGGCGCCCTGGCGGGTATGTATGTGCGTGCCGAGATATTCCGCGATCTGTCCGAGCTCCAACGGATGCAGCAGCCGGGGTTCTGGAAGGCCTTTATGACGCAGTGGAAGCTGAACAAGACAGCCCGCAATCCGGTCGTCCACATGAACAATATCCTGTCCAACTTCACGTTCATGGACCTGGCCGACGTGCGCCTGCAGGACTTGGTGCGCGGCATCGTAGCCTACTCCGAGAGGACTGATGATTTCCGTGAGGCCGAACGGTACGGAACCTTCGGCTCGAACCTGATCTCCGCGGAGATCCGTCGCGATGTCCTCAAGCCGCTGCTCGATGAGATCCGCCAGGAAACCATGGACCAGTCCGGGTACCTGGAGGGCATGACGGCCGGGACCAAGCTGCGCGTGCTGGGCAAGCTGGCGGATCGGTTATGGGGACATTGGAAGAAGTTTGACAACGCCATGATCCATGCCTACCAGATGGAGGACGAGGTATTCCGCATGGCGATGTACATGCGCCGTCGCCATCTTGGAGATTCCCCGGAGCTCGCGGCCCGCCAGGCGCGCGACCAGTTCATCAACTACGATATCCGCGCCCCGGCGGTCAACCGCCTGCGCCAGACGGTCCTGCCTTTCTTTGCCTATACCTACCGTAGCGTGCCGCTGATCGCTCACGCTGTGGCGACGCGCCCCTGGAAGATCGCCAAGTACGCCACGGTCGGATACCTGGCGCAGTGGATGGCTTACTCCCTGTCCGGCGACGACGACCAGGACCGCGAGCGCCGCGCCATGCGCGACGAGGTGAAGGGGTACACCTGGATCGGCGTGCCTCGGATGCTGCGCGTACCCGGTTACGACACCCACGGCAATCCCCTGTTCCTGGACGTGCGCCGCTTTATCCCGGCCGGCGATATTTTCGACACCAACCAGGGCCAGCTACCGATCCCGGCGCCATTCCAGGCGGGCGGGCCACTTATGCTGGGGGCTGAGTTGTTTTTGAATCGTTCTGCCTTTACCGGGGATGATATCTACGATCTCAAGGGAAAGACCACAACGGAGAACCTGAGCTCCGTCGCGGGCTGGGCCTACAGGTCATGGATGCCGTCTGCGCCCTACATTCCCGGGTCATGGTATTACGACAAGATCAAACGCGCGGCACGCGGGGGCACGGACTATTTCGGGCAACGCTACAGCGTGCCGCTGGCGGCGCTGTCGTCTGTGGGCATTAAACTGCGCGGGCTTGATGTGCGTGGAGGTTTGTATTGGCACGCGCACGACATCAACGCGCTGCAGGACCAATACAATTTCCAGTATATCCGCAACGAGCGTCAGTACCGGCGCCACCTGATATCAGGTGACGAGTACCTGCGCAATCGTGAGATCATCAAAAAGAAGATGAAGCGCCTACATGAGTACGCAAAAAAGACGCTGCAGGGAGACGATCAGTAGGGACCACAGGGTCATGCCGGCAGCCAGGGCTGCGGTCATGGCCAGAAAGGATTGGAGTTTTTCGGTGGTCCTTGGCAAGTGCCGCCGTACCGGGCCAGCCGGTCCCAGGCGGCAGAGCAGAAACAGACCGAGGGCGGCCGATGGCACCAGGCTGGCGATCATCAGGGCATTGTTGACGAGGGGCGCCACAGCAGGGGAACACAGCATACCGACAATGGTAGAACGAGGCCCCAGAAAAAAACAGGCGCCCGATGGGGCGCCTGTCTAGTATCGGCATTTTATCTGCTCAATCAGAAAGCGTAGCGTAATCCGACCATGCCGATGGTGCGATGCAGGACCACGGAGTCGGAGCGGTGGTCCAGGATCGGGATATTGCCGTTGTAGCCAATGACCTTGGCGCGAGCGTACTCATGCGGGGCCCGCTGGTAGATCACGCGGGCGAAGAAGATGCCGTAGCTGGCGCCGACAAAGGCAAACGGGGCGTGAGCCCGGTCCTGCTGCGAGTCGTAGCCATTGACGGCTGGCAAGGTATAGTAGTCCTCGGCCTGGCCGATACCGACCTTGAGCCCGAGTTTGCCGGTGGTACCGAAATACACGTCGGCCCCGGCGTTGCCGTTATACCCCAGCACTTCGACCCCCAGGCCATTGTCGAACTGGACGCCGATACCGGCCCCGGCGGTGTCATTGTTGGCAGTGCCGCCCAGGTTGCACCCGGTCTGACAGGACGTGTTCCCGGCGACCCCGAAGCCCATGACATACGGCGTGGCCGCGTGGACGGGGGCGATCAGCATCGACAGCGCCAGGATGGAAAGGGCCAGAAGCCCGATTCGATGGTTGCTTTTCATGGTGATTCTCCTTCTCTCGGTTGTGCCACCATAGGCGGCGTTATGGCCGGGTTTACCCCGGGTTGTGACCCTTGCGGCGGCGGGCATCGGCCCGCTCGCGCCGCTTCTTACCCTTCGTTCTCTTGCTCGGCATGGCGCGCCTCCTCGACCGGCTCCCCGTTGACGGCCCGCACGGCGCCGTCCTCGATGTAGATCCCGACCTTACCGGACTCGTCCACGGACTCGATCCACACCTGGTAGTCGTGGTCGTTCGCCAGGGACTCGATCATGGCCAGGCTATCGGAGTCGAGCAGGGATCCGTCGGTGATGCGCAGCACCCGCAAGTCCGGGTTGATAGCCATGGCCATGGCGACCGAGACGCGCAGCTGCTCGGCCCCGGAAGCCTGCGACAAGGGCAAGCCATTGTACAGAACCTCGCCATCCCCGAAGGCCAGTCCGGGGACCGGCATATCAGCCGATTCGATGGCCTGGGCGATCAGCGAGTCGATGTCCTGCACGGTCTTGGTGAGATCGGCGGACGACTCTGACAGATCATTCACGCGCGCCGCTCTCTCGTCGCGGTTCGCCCTGTCCTGGCGCGCCTTGCGAACGACCTCGTTATGATCGTCGGCGGAGTTCAGACGGGCCCAAATCGCATCAGTGTCCACATACTGCGCGGGTTTTTCGCTTTCGAGATCGGATCGATTGGCTTTAAGCTGTTCGATGCGTAACTGTAGTCTCTTGATCTCCATTTCGGCCGAGGCGATAGAGTTGTCGATCTCAGTGAGCTTCTGATTCGACTCATTAAGCAGTCGGTTGGTCTCCTCGGCGGCCCGCAATTCCTCGCGTATCGACGCGACATCGACTTCCTCCAGGGGGGCCGACTCGTCCACGCTAATAGCGTCGAGCTCGACCTGCGCGCGCTCCAGATCCCGGTTGACATCGCGACGCGCGTCGTAGGCGCACTTGCGCCGTTCTTGGAGCTCGGAGACATCGACGCCCGTCACCGCGCGCAGGGTCTCCAGCTGCTTGCGCGGCTCCATGCGCATGAAACCCAACGGGTCGAAGGACAGGCGCCCGATCAGGTGATCGAGCATTGACTGTGGAGAGGGGTATCTGGCCCCGTCCTTGTTCTCCACGATCAGGGACGTACCCTTGGCCGTGAAGCTACGGCGCACAATGATATCGCCCAGGTCCAGGCGGATGGTGCCCTTCTCGGCGCCCTGGTGGACCGGCTGCTCGGGGGCGGCAGACTTTCCGCCCAGCGCCATCCAGATGCAATCCAGGATGGAGGTCTTGCCCTGGCCGTTGCGCCCTGTGATCTGGACGACGGAGCCGTTAGGCTCAATTTCGACGGCCGTGAGGCGTTTGATGTTCTCTGCTTGCAGTTTCACTATCTTCATGGCGTTGCCCTTTCTCAGCGTGTGATTGGCCACCTAAAATGGGATATCGTCGTCAAACTCATTGTAGCCGCCGCCGGACGGCGCGCCGCTACGGCTGTCAGTCGCCCCGCCTTGCTGGCCTTGGCCCTGCTGCGGCCGGCCGCCGCCACCTGTACCGCCGCCCTTGCTGTCCAGCATCTGCATGTCGTTGCCGATAATCTCGGTGGTCCAGCGGTCGATCCCATTGTTGTCCTGCCACTTGCGGGTTTGCAGTCGGCCATCGACATACACCTTCGAGCCCTTGCGCAGGTATTCGCCCACCACCTCCGCGAGACGATTGAAGAACACAACGCGGTGCCACTCGGTGTTCTCGCGGGCCTCGCCCGTGTTCTTGTCCTTCCACTGCTCCGAGGTGGCGACGCTGATGTTGGTCACGGCCCCGCCG
>Ga0102944_1001514_pt1 | contig 15243 bp, 13 predicted proteins | sample SalPonD_shore_MG_FD_78172 | JGI IMG/M metagenome (GOLD analysis project Ga0102944, IMG submission 78172) | Salt pond soil microbial communities from South San Francisco under conditions of wetland restoration - Salt Pond MetaG... | ecosystem: Environmental > Aquatic > Marine > Intertidal zone >...
GCCGAGGTAGACGAGCACCAGCGCGATGAGGATCTGGACCGCCACCGAGGCGATGTCGAGCCCGGAGTGCTGGGCCATCCAGGCGTTGTTCAGGAGCTTCTGGACCAAGTTCTGGTACAGCGCCAGGTAGAGCAGCGCGCAGATGGTGATGACGGCCATGAGGGCCATCGGCACCCCGGTGCTGATGAGCTGCTTGTCGGGCTTCCAGTTGGCGAGCCAGACGGTCGCGGTCAGCAGCGCGAGGGCTGCCAGCAGCTGGTTCGCCCCGCCGAACAGCGGCCAGAGGTCGCCCCAGGTCCCGCTCACGACGAGGACGTAGGCGAGGACGATCTGGATGCCAGCGTTGGCGTACCGGTTCGCCGAGACCTCCTTCATGGTCGTCTGCTCCGTGCCGCCGATCTCCTCGAACAGGTACCGGCCGAGGCGGACCGCGGTGTCGGTGCTGGTGAGCAGGAAGCTCACGAGCACGAGCGCCATGAACGGGGCGCCGAAGGACTGCGGGATGCCGAAGCTCGTCAGGATGATACCGCCGCCCGTGGCGAAGTTGGGCAGCGCGCGGCCGATGCCGCCGCCCGCGGTGACGCCCGCGACGGCGACCGTCGAGAGGGCGACCGTCGCCAGGAGGCCCTCGCCGAGCATCCCGCCGTAGCCGATGAGCCGGGCGTCAGCCTCCGAGTTGAGCTGCTTCGCCGTGGTTCCGGACGAGACCAGCGAGTGGAAGCCGGAGATGGTCCCGCAGGCGATGGTCACGAACAGGAGCGGGAACAGCGGCAGGCTCGCCGTGCCCATGAAGCCGTAGTAGGCGCTGATGTTGATGGTCAGCGGCTGGGACGAGGTGCCGAGGAGCGTGCCGACGATGATGGCCAGCAGCGCGCCGCCGACGCCCGCGTAGAGCAGGAACGACGACAGGTAGTCACGCGGCTGGAGCAGCATCCAGACCGGCAGGACGCTCGCGACGAAGGCGTAGATGAGGACGACTGGCACCCACGCCGAGATGTTCGCGCTGCCGAGGATCATCGGGAGGAACGAGCTACCGTTGGACCCGACGAGGGTGATGGGGTACTGGATGCCGGCCCACACGCCGGCGAACATCAGGACGACGAAGCCCACCGTCCCGGGGACGAAGGGCAGGTCGAACTGGTAGAGGTACGCCCCGAACAGCAGCGCCAGGGCGATGTAGATGAGGCTCGCCGTCGCCGCGCTCGGGTAGGCGTCGAAGACGATGGCCACGACGAGCGCGAACACCGCCACGACGAGGATGATGGTGAGGAACGCGAACCAGAGCAGCATGTCCTTGCCGCGCTGGCCCACGTACTGGCCGATGATGTAGCCGATGGACTTGCCCTCGTGTCGGAGGCTGCCCGACAGCGAGACGAAGTCGTGGACCGAGCCCATGAGGGGGTTCCCGATGGCGATCCAGAGCAGGGCCGGGACCCACCCCCAGACGACGCCGGCGGTGATGGGGCCGACGATGGGTGCGCCGCCGGCGATGCTGGCGTAGTGGTGCCCCAACAGCACGGGCTTCTTGGCTGGTACGTACTCCTGTCCGTCCTCGTACTTGTGTGCCGGCGTCTCGGTCGCCTCGTCCAGCTCCACGAACTGGGCGAGGTAGCGCGAGTAGCCGAGGTATCCGGCACTGAAGAGGACGAGGACCGTGACGACGAGCCAGATTACTGCGGTCATGGTATCATACCTCGGACCAAGTGCAGAACCAACTATATTAAAAGTGAGCCTTCGCTCTTTATAAAGACCTAAATTTTTCGCGGGCGAGGGTCTCGATACCGGGGGGTTTCGACGGGCTGCCTATCGGCCGGTAAGACGCACCTACTGACAGACGGTTGGCGCTTAATTCAGTGGGCCGCTTCCGCGACCACCGCGATGTCGAGCTCGTCCCCGACCTCCGTCAGGAGGTCGCCCTTCACCTCGGTAACCCGCGTCTCGATGACGCCGACCACCGGCTCGTCGAAGGTCTCCTCGATGTGCTGGATGCGGTCGCGCTCCGTCGACACCCGGTCGCGGAGGTATCGGGCGCCGGTCCCCTGCTCGTCGGCGTCCGGCTCGGGGGTCACCTTGTTGATGACGAGCCCGGAGACGCGGAGGCCGGAGTCGGCCAGCTGGCCGACGGCCCGCTCGGTCTCGCGGATGGAGAGTTCGTCGGGGTTCAGCACCAGGTAGAACTCGGCCTGGTTCCGCAGGACGTCGGCGGCGTACTGGAACTTCTCGTGGCGGTCCCGCAGGTGGGCGATGATGGGGTCGCTCTCCGCCTGGACGCGGGCCGATTCGCCCCCGATGGCGGCCCGTTCGAACAGGTCGATGCTCGTCGCCCGCTTGTCGATGAGTCGGTCGATCCAGCCCGAGAGGAAGTCCGGCAGCGAGAGCAGCCGGAGCGTGCCCCCCGTCGGCGAGGTATCGAAGACGACGCGGTCGAACGCGTCGGACTCGCGCATCACCGCGATGAAGCGGTCGAAGAGGGCCGCCTCGTAGGCCCCCGGCGTCTGGTGGGCGAGCTCGATCTGGCGGTCGAGCTCGTTGACGATGGCCGCGCTCACCTGGTCGCCCATCCGGTCGCGTATCTCCTGGAGGTGGGCCTCCACCTCCTCGTCCGGGTCGATCTCCATCGCCCAGAGGCACTCGTGGCCCTCGACGCGGGTCGGCTCGTCGTCGAACTGCTGGTCGAACACGTCCGAGGTGCTGTGCGCCGGGTCGGTCGAGACCACCAGCGTCTCGAGCCCGCGGTTGGCGCACTTCAGTCCGTAGGTCGACGACACCGTGGTCTTGCCCACCCCGCCCTTGCCGCCGAAGAAGACGAACTTGGTCATGTCAGAAGTGGTACTGCTGGCCCTTGCGCTCGAGGAGCGACCCGCGGTCCCACATCCGTCGTTCCCACTTCTCGAAGTCCTCGGCGAGGTACGGCAGCAGCTCCACCGTGTAGTAGGAGACCGGGCTCGGGATGCCGAAGGCGTCGGCGAAGCACGCGAACAGGAAGACGTCCTGGACGTCCTCGGCCTCGTGTTCGATCTTGTCGAAGGCGGGATGCTCGATCATCCCGTGGTACAACCCGTGGTACCACTCCTCGAGCCAGGCGCGGAACGCCTCGACGCGCGATTCGAGGGTGAGGTCGTCGCTCATAACCGGCCTGGCCTTGGACCAGCGATGGTAAAAACGCTCGGCATGCAACACGACGCCTTCCAGGCCGGCCGCCGCCGGGCGCCCGTCGACGCAGAAGCGGCTACCGGCGGACCGGCGGCCGGGTGTCCCGTCAGCCCGACGGCCGCGTGGACGTCGTTCGGCGGCCACGCGAATTCGTTCGGCACCCGGTCGTCGTCGTTCGGGAGCCTGGTCGTCGACCCTCGGGAGCCCGGTCGTCAACCTTCGGGGGCCAGGTCCCCCGCTCGGCCGGTCACCTGACCAGGAGCGGTAGCGACAGCAGCGCGAGGACCGCGAGGCCGATGAGGGCCCCGTAGAACAGCCTGACGAGCCGCTCGCCCGGCGTCAGGAGCGCCCCGAGCTCGGGTCGAGCCGTCCAGACGTAGCGGTGGTAGGCCCCCGCGGCGAGGCAGACGGTCACCACCGCCGACAGCGTGAGCGCCTGGGCCAATCCCGCCCCGAACTCGAGGAGGTACGGCGGTCCGTAGGAGAAGCTCCCGAGCACCCCGAGGAGCGACATCACGAGGAAGGGGACCGGGTCGACCGGGGTCCCCTCACGGTTGTGGAGCTGCATGGACCCCCTCGGACCCACGATACGGGCCGTGGCCGTATATCGATGCCCGTCCGGGGAGGGAGGGATTCATAACGCGGGGGGTCCTCGCTCGCCCCGATGGAATCGAGCGGGGACCCTCGGGTGCTCCTGGTCATGAACGTCGCGCTCTCCGGCATCTTCGCCTCCGTGGTGCTCTGGGGGCTGGACTTCATCGACGTCATGACGTTCACCTGGACGAACGTCGCCCTGCTCACCGGCATCCTGGTCATCGTCACCCACATGGTCATCATGCGATAGGCCGGTTCGATCCCCGCCGGCCGGCCCACGCCCGTCGTCGACGACCCGCGCCGCTCACCGCGGCACGACGAGGAAGAGGAGCCCCGTCCCGACCACGACCATCACGAGGTCGAGGACGACGCCCGCCCGGAGCATCTGGTCGCGCGTGACCGAACCGGTGCCGTAGACGATGGCGTTCGGCGGCGTCGCGACGGGGAGAGCGAAGCCGAAGCTCGCGGCGATGCCCCCCGAGATGGCGAGGAAGGTCGACGCGCCCGTCGCGTCGGTCCCGAGGGCCGCGGCGTACTGCGGCCCCAGCGAGATGAGGAGCGGCGCGACGATGGCGGCCATCGCCGTGTTGGAGGCGAGCTCACCCACGACGACGACCGTGAGGACCAGGCCGAGCACCACGACGACCACCGACGCGCCCCCGAGCGCCCCGACCACCTGGTCCGCGAGCCAGCCGGTGGCGTCCGTGGCGGCGAGGCCGTTCGCCAGCGACAGCCCGCCGCCGAGCAGGACCAGCGTCCCCCAGTCGATGCCCTGGACGTCGTCCCACTCGATGGCCCCGACGAGGAACAGCGCCCCGACGGCCAGCAGGCCGACGACCGAGTAGTGGAGCAGGCCGCGGTGCCCCAGGCCGCCGAGGGCGTTCGGACCCGGCCCCCCGAAGAGGGTGACGTACCAGCGGGGTGGCAGGACGTCGACGAGGGTGCCGCCGAGCCCGCCCACCACCCAGAGGGCCGCCGTCACGGCCGTGATGGCGACCACCCATCGCGCCGTCGGGGGCAGCGGACGGAGGTCGCGGAGCGCCACCCGGGCGTCCCGGCGGGCCGCCCCGACGTCGCCCGTCGGGAGGGGGTAGACGACGTGGGTGAGGAGGTACCACGTCAGCGGCACCGTGACCGCCACGATGGGCAGCCCGATGGCCAGCCAGTCGAGGAAGGTGACGTGGACGACGAGGATGGTCTCGAGCTCGGCGGCGACGATGGCGTTCGGCGGCGACCCGACGAGGGTGCCGACGCCCCCGAGGCTCGCCGCGTAGGCCGTCCCGAGCAGCATCGCCACGCCGACGTTCGAGTCGGTCGCGCGGTCGGCGGGACCGACCCCGGTGGCGACCCCCAGCGCGATGGGGGCCATCATCGCCGTCGTCGCCGTGTTCGAGACGAGCATCGACAGGGCCGCGGTGGCGACCATCACCGCGAGCACCAGCCGGCCGGGCGAGGCGCCCAGCCGGGCCATGATGGCGTAGGCCACCAGCCGGTCGAGGTCGTAGCGCTGGAGCGCCCGGGCGAGGACGAAGCCCGCGAACATGAGGAAGATGACGGGCTCCGCGAAGCCGGAGAACGCCGCCGGGAGGGTGGTGGTGACGCCCAGCCCCACGAGGACGACGGGCACGAGCAGCGCCGTCACCGGGAGGGGCAGCGCGCCCGTCACCCACAGCGTCCCGGCGAAGACCACGGCCGCGAGCGCGAGCTGGCCCGCCCGGCTCAGGCCGGCCAGGGGGACCGTCGCCACCGCGGCCGCGAGCCCGACGGCCGTGACCAGGCCCGTGACGGCCGCGCGGCGGTCCATCGCCCACGACGTCTCCCGCGTCACCGATAAGTAGGCTGGTGCATCCGACCAAGGGGCGCCGCCGTCACCCCGCCGACCGCCCGCCTCAGAACGATTCCCGAAGCTTCTCGAAGAAGCCGTGGTGGGCCTCGACCGTCTCCCCGCCGGCCTCGGCGAAGGCCTCGAGCGCCTCGCGCTGCTCGGGCGTCAGCTCGCGCGGCGTGACGACGCGGACCTGAACGTACTGGTCGCCCCGGCCGCGACCCCGGAGCTTCGGCAATCCCTTGCCCTTGAGCCGGAAGGTCTCGCCGCTCTGGGTCCCCGCCGGCACCGCCATCTCGACGGAGCCGCCCAGCGTCGGCACCTCGACCTCGTCGCCGAACACGGCCTGGACGAAGGAGATGGGCTGCCGGCGCAGGACGTCGTCGCCGTCGCGCTCGAACTCGGGGTGCTCGGCGACGGCGACCTCGATGAGTAGGTCGCCGTTCGGCCCCCCGCGCTCGCCTGGGGCGCCCTCGCCTCCCATCCGGAGCGTCTGGCCGTGGCGGATGCCGGCGGGAACCTCGACCGTCAGCGTCGCCTCGGCCGTGACCTGCCCGGCCCCACCACAGGTGGAGCAGTCGTGGGCGTACAGCTCGCCGGTCCCGTCGCACCGCGAGCAGGTCGCCGTCTGCTGGACCCGGCCGAGGGGCGTCTGCTGGACGCGGGTGACCTGGCCACGGCCGTCGCACTGGGGGCACCGGCTCGGTTCCTCGCCGGGCGGGTGACCCGTCCCGTCACACGCCTCGCAGCGCTCGGGGCGGCGGATGGTCACCCGCTTCTCGGTGCCCTCGTACGCGTCCTCCAGGGTGATCTCGAGGCGGGTCTGCAGGTCGCGTCCCTTCCGGGGCTGGTTCCGGGCCCGGGCGCCTCCACCGGCCCCGCCGAAGAACTGCTCGAACAGGTCGCCGAAGGGGTTGTCCCCACCGAAGCCGGCGCCGCCGAAGGGTGAGCCGCCTCCGAAGGGGTCGCCGGCGCCGCCCGCCCCGCCGCTGAAGCCGCCCTGCTTCCTGGCCTGCTCGAACCGCTCGTGGCCGAGCCGGTCGTAGGCCCGGCGCTGCTCCTCGTCGGAGAGGACCTCCTTGGCGCGCTGGGCCCGCTTGAACTTCTCGTCGGCGTCGGGGTCGTCGCTGACGTCCGGGTGGTACTTCGCCGCCACCCGCCGGAAGGCCCGCTTGATCTCGTCCTCGGAGGCGTCGCGGTCGACCCCGAGCACCTCGTAGAAGTCGTCGGTCATGCGTGGGTCGGGTGGTCGCGGGCTGGGGGTGGTCAGTCGGTGGCGTTGCGCCTAGCGGTTCGGCGACCCGTCGGCACCGGGTCGTCGGTCACTCGTCGGCCTCGTCCTCGACGTCCTCGAAGTCGGCGTCGACGTACTCGGCCTCCTCCTCCTCGGCCTCGGCGCCGCCGCCGTTCGGGGCCGCCTGCTGGGCGGCCTGCTGCTCGTAGAGCCGCTTGCCGATCTCCTGGAGCTCCGTCGCGAGGGCCTCGGTGGCCTCCTCGAGGTCGTCGGTCGAGGCGTCCTCGTCCTCGAGGGTCGACTCGAGGTCGTCGATGGCGGCTTCGATGGCCTCGCGGAGGTCGTCCTCCACCATCTCGTCGTTCTCCTCGAGGAGGGTCTCGGCCCGCTTGACCGCGCCCTCGGCCTCGTTCCGGGCCTCGATGCGGCGGCGGCGCTGCTCGTCCTCCTCGGCGTGCGCCTCGGCCTCCTGCGTCATCCGCTCGATCTCCTCGTCGGAGAGGCCGGCGCCGCCCTCGATGGTGATGTGCTCCTTCTTGCCGGAGCCCTTGTCCTCGGCGGCGACGTTGACGATGCCGTTCTCGTCGATGGTGAACGTCACCTCGATCTGGGGCACGCCGGCCGGCGCCGGCGGGATGCCCGAGAGCATGAACTCGCCGAGCAGCTCGTTCTTCTCGGCGATCTCCCGCTCGCCCTGGAAGACGCGCACCTGGACCGAGGTCTGGCTGTCGGCGGCCGTCGTGAAGATCTTCGCCTCCTCCGTCGGGATGGTCGTGTTCTTCTCGATGAGCCGCTCGAACAGGCCGCCCTTGACCTCGATGCCGAGGCTGAGCGGCGTGACGTCGAGCAGGACGATGTCGTCCACCTCGCCGGCGAGCACGCCGCCCTGGATGGCCGCGCCGAGGGCGACGGCCTCGTCCGGGTTGACGTTCTTCTTCGGGGTCTGGCCCGTCAGCTGCTCGACCTGCTCGACCACCTGGGGCATCCGGGTCGAGCCGCCGACGAGGATGACCTCGTCGATGTCCGACTTGTCGTAGCCCGCGTCCTGGAGGGCCTGCTCGGTCGGCTCGACGGTCCGCTTGATGAGGTCCTCGGTGAGCGATTCGAAGGTCGCCCGGTTGAGGGTCTCCTCGAGGTGGACCGGCCCCGAGTCCGTCGCCGTGATGAAGGGCAGGTTGATGGTGGTCTCCGCCCGGCTCGAGAGCTCGATCTTGGCCTCCTCGGCGGCCTCGGTCAGCCGCTGGAGGGCCTGGCGGTCCTCGCGGAGGTCGATGGCGTGGTCGTTCTTGAACTCCGTGGCGAGCCAGTCGACGATGGCGTGGTCCCAGTCGTCGCCACCGAGGTCGTTGTCGCCGTTCGTGGCGACGACCTCGTAGACCCCGCCGCCGAGGTCGAGGATGGAGACGTCGAACGTGCCGCCCCCGAGGTCGAACACGAGCACCGTCTGGTCCGCGTCGTCGTCGAGGCCGTACGCCATCGACGCCGCGGTCGGCTCGTTGATGATGCGCTCGACCTCGAAGCCGGCGATCTCCCCGGCGTTCTTCGTCGCCTGGCGCTGGCGGTCGTTGAAGTAGGCCGGGACCGTGATGACGGCCCGCTCGACGGAGTCGCCCAGGTAGTCCTCGGCGTCCCGCTTGAGCTTCTGCAGGATCATCGCCGAGACCTGCTCGGGCGTGTAGTCGTCGTCGCCGACCTCGACGGTGTAGTCCCGGTCGCCCATGTGGCGCTTGATGGAGGAGACGGTCCGGTCCGGGTTCTGGATGGCCTGGTTCTTGGCCGGTTTGCCCACGAGCCGTTCGCCGTCGGCGGTGAACGCGACCACCGACGGGGTCGTGCGATCGCCCTCGGCGTTCACGATGATCTAGGGGTCGCCCCCCTCCATCACGGCGAACGCGCTGTTCGTGGTCCCCAGGTCGATCCCGAGGATCTTGTTGCTCGCCATCGTTGGGAGAATGGTACCGGTTTCGGGCGTTTAAAGCTTGCTACAAGCGGACGCTCGGCCGTCCTCGTGGGGGCGTAGCTTGCTATCGATTCTCGCCCACGACGCCGGACCGGACCGGCGGGGTATAATACGAACCGCTGACCCAGCGGACGTGACCCGCTCGGCGGCCCGGCTCCGTCGGCGTTCGCCCCGCTCCCGACCTCGCTCCGTCAGGGGTCGTCGTCCCCGGACTCGCTGACGGTCACCTGCGCGGGCCGGAGGACCGTCCCGGCGAGCTCGTAGCCCGGCCGGTAGATGCGCTCGATGGTCCCGGGCGACTGCGAGCCGTCCGGCTCCCGGAGGACGACCTCGTGGCGTTCGGGGTCCACCGCCTCGCCGGGGTCCGGCTCGATGGCCGCGACGGCCTCGTCGGCCAGCACCCGGTCGAACGACGCGAGCGTCGCCTCGACGCCGTCGCGGATGTCCGCGTCCGCGTCCTGCTCGAGCGCGCGCACGAGGTTGTCGCGGACGTCGAGCAGGCGCTCCACGAGGTCGGCCGTCGCCCGCTCGCGGACCTGCGCCTCGCGCTCCTTGACCCGCCGCTTGTAGTTCTGGAAGTCGGCCCGCTCGCGCTTGAGCTTCGACTCGAGGTCCTCGGCGGCGGCCGCCCGCTCGTCGAGCGCCGCCTCCGCGTCGGCCAGTTCGTCGCCGAGGTCGGCCACCTCGCCCGCCAGCGCCTCGTCGTGGGACGCGACCTCGGCGACCAGCCGGTCCCAGGCCGAGACCGCGTCACCCTCGGCGTCGTCGGTGGCCGCCGCGTCGTCCGGCGATGGCTCGGCCGTTTCGGCGCCGTCGGGTGTCGTCGCAGCACCCCCATCCGCCGACCCGTCAGATGGGTCCCCGCCGTCGTCCGCCGCCGGCTCGGTGGCCGCCCCGTTCGCCGACTCGTCACCCGCTTCGACGTCCGCATCGGCGTCCGCGTCGGTCATGGTCGGGGGTTCGCCGTTCGAGCGGGATAAACGTTACAGTTGGCGGCCACCGAGCGACCGCCGGCGGCCCTTCGGGACCTGCGAGCGGAGCGTGCCGTCGATGAACAGCCCCACCCCGAGGGGCGCGGGGTCCCCGGCGACCGCGGTCGCCACGACGAGGTAGCCCCAGTCGCCGTCCCACTCGACCGGCCCGTCCTCGCCGCGGACGAAGCGCCGGGCGGCCTCGCGGTCGACCGCGACGACGTTCCGGGTCGCGGCGTCGCCGAACCGCTGGACGCCGTCGGTGGTGGGCTTCCAGTGCCGGCCGCCGGTGCGGAGCAGCCGGAGGCCCAGCGCCTCGACGGCGAGCGGCGTGAGCGCGTCGCCCGCGGCGACCCAGACCGAGCCGGCGCCCTTCTCCCAGAACGTGTGGTCGGCGAACGTGGCCGGCGGCACGCCGAACCGCTCGTCGAAGTACGCGAGCACGGCCGCTCGGGTCGGCCGGTCCTCGACGCGTCGGTCGGCGTCCGTCGCCGGGAGCCGCTCGAACCGTTGCGGGTCGTTCACCGGTCGGTCGGCCTCGTCAGCCGGCCCGTCGCCGCCGTCCGTTGACCCGTCGCCGTCGGGCCTCGGCCGGTCGGGTCCCTCGGCGCTCACGAGCCCACCGCCAGCCTGGCGACGAAGAAGCCGCCGGTGTCGTTCAGGTGGGGCCAGATGCGGCGGGCGTGGCGCACGCTCGGGTCGAAGGTCTCGCCCTCCCACCCGGTCACGCCGGGCTCGGCGGCCAGCGGGCAGTCGAACGGGACGAGGGTCGCGTCGACCGCCCCGAGCACCCGGTCGAGCACGGCCTCGTTCTCCTCCGGCGCGAAGGTGCAGGTGGCGTAGACGACGACCCCGCCGGGGCGGGTCACCTCGACCGCCCGCCGGAGGATGCCGGCCTGGAGGTCGGCGAGGCCGGCCGCCGACGAGGCCGACCAGTCGTCGAGGACGGCAGGGTTCTTCCGGACCGTGCCCTCGCCGGAGCACGGGGCGTCGACCAGGACGCGGTCGAAGCGTTCGCCCGCGAACGGCGCGAGCGAGAACGTCCGGGCGTCGCCGTGGGTCACCGCCGCGCAGGTCACGCCGAGCCGGTCGAGGTTCGCCCGAAGGGCCGGGAGCCGGCCCAGGCTCGCGTCGTTGGCCACCAGCCGGCCGGCGTCGCCGAGCAGCTCGGCGAGCTGGCTGGCCTTGCTCCCGGGGGCCGCGCAGGCGTCCCAGACCCGCTCGCCGGGTTGGGGGTCCAGCACGAGCGCCGGGATTGCCGAGACCGCCTCCTGGCCGTGGAGCCAGCCCAGGAAGTACGGCCAGGTGCGGCCCGGGGCGTCGGTGTCGAGCTCGAGGAGTCGGGGGTTCCAGGCCGCCGCCGTCCAGCCCACGCCCGTCTCGTCGAGGGCCGCCGTCGCCCGCTCGACGCTCGACTTGATGGTGTTCACCCGGACGGTGTACGGCAGCGGGCGCTCGCAGGCCGCCCGGAACGCGGCCGGGTCGTCGACGAGGGGCTCGTACCGGCCGAGGACGTCCATGAACCCCGTTCCGGGGGCCGGCGCTTGGCCGTTTCGGGGGCCGTCGAGCCAGGCCCGCTGGCAACCCCACCGCAAGAAGTAACCGGCCGGCCACCCCGCCTCCCGGCATGTCAGGCTTCGCCGACCGCGTCGAGCGGGTCTCCATCAGCGGCATCAGGAAGGTGTTCGAGGCGGCCGGGGCCGAGGCCATCAACCTCGGGCTCGGCCAGCCCGACTTCCCCACGCCCGACCACGCCCGGCAGGCGGCCGTCGACGCCATCCAGCGCGGCGAGGCGGACGCCTACACCACGAACAAGGGCCGCCGGTCGCTCCGGGAGGCCATCAGCGACAAGCACGCCCGGGACAACGACCTGGCGGTCGACCCCGAGGAGGTCATCGTCACCGCCGGCGGCAGCGAGGCGCTCCACCTGGCCTTCGAGGCGCACCTGAACCCGGGCGACGAGGTGGTCATCCCGGACCCCGGCTTCGTCTCCTACGCGGCCCTGGCCCACCTCGCTGGGGCCACCCCCGTCCCCGTCGGCCTCCGGGACGACCTCACGCTCGACCCCGCGGCCGTCGAGGCCGCCATCACGGACGACACCGCGATGTTCGTCGTCAACAGCCCGGCGAATCCGACCGGCGCGGTCCAGTCGGTCGACGACGTGCGAGCCTTCGCCGAGTTGGCGGACGAGCACGACGTGGTCTGCGTCTCAGACGAGGTCTACGAACACATACTCTACGAGGGCGAGCACCGCTCGCCAGCCGAGTTCGCCGGAACGGACAACGTCGTCGTGGTCAACGCCTGCTCGAAGGCCTACTCGATGACCGGCTGGCGGCTCGGCTGGGTCGCCGCCAGCGAGCGACGCGTCGAGCGGATGCTCCGGGTCCACCAGTACGTCCAGGCCTGTGCCAGCGCGCCGTCGCAGTACGCCGCCGAGGCAGCTCTGACCGGCCCCCAGGACGGCGTGGCCGAGATGGTGTCCGCGTTCGCGGAACGCCGGGGCGTCATCCTGGACGGCCTCCGCGACCTGGGCCTCGACGTCCCGACGCCGTCCGGGGCGTTCTACGTCATGCCCGCCGTCCCCGACGGCTGGGTCGAGGCGGTCATCGAGCGCGGCGTCGTGGTCGTCCCCGGCGAGGCGTTCGGCGAGCGCGGCGCCGGGTCGGCCCGGCTGTCGTACGCGACGAGCCTCGACGACATCGAGGCGGCCCTCGAGATCATGGGCGAGGCGACGGCCGCCGTCGACGGCTGAGGATCCGTCGGTCCGCCGGTCCGTCGGCCAGTCGGCCCGTTCGCGGGACGGTCCGGTCGCCCTCGGGACCGTGCGAGCCTGTAGCTTGATGCCGCTGCAGCCCGAACGGCCTGGGCATGGCGTTCGTCCGCCACGGCCACGGTCCACGGGCGGCGGTCGGGGCGCTGGCCTCGCAGGTCCACCCCGTCTTCATGCTTCCGCCGCTGGCCGTCGCGGCGTTCGGGGCGGTGCTCGCGGGTCGATTCTCGCCCCTCCCCGGCGCGCTCCAGCTGGCGGCCGTCTTCCTCGGGGTCTACACGGCCCACGTCAAGGACGGCTACGTCGACTTCTACGGCCGCGGGGAGGACGACGACCACCCGCTCTCGGCTCGGGGCTGTCGACGCCTGCTGGCCGCGACCGTCGTGGGGTTCCTGGCGGTCACGGCTGCCCTCGCCGTCGTCGTGGACGCGACGGCCGCCCTCCTGGTGCTGCCCGGCCTCGCCATCGGCTACCTCCACGCGCCGCAGCTCGACACCACCCCGGTCACCGCCACGATGGGCTATCCGGCGGGCATCGCGCTCGCGCTGCTCGGCGGCTACTACGTGCAGGCCGGGACCCTGACGCCGCGCGTCCTCGCCATCGCGGCCGTCTTCCTCGTCGCCCTCTCCGGCGTGAAGGTCGTCGACGACGCGAAGGACGTCCAGTTCGACCGCAGCATCGGCAAGCGGACCGTCGCGGTCGCCATCGGCCCCGAGCCGGCCAGGGCCGGCGCGAACTGGCTGTTCGGCGCGGCGCTGTTCGCCGTCCTCGCCCTGGCCGTCGAGGGCGTGCTCCCCCCGAGCGCCACGCTCGGGGCTGGCGCCTTCGGCCTCGTGGCCGTCGTCGCCACCCGAGCGCCGCCGCGGCTCGCGACGATGCTCCTCGTCCGCGGCTCGTACGTCTTCCTGGCGGGGCTCGTCGCGGCCGTCTGGTTCCACCCGCTCGCTGGACGCGCGCTCCCCGACCTGTCCGTCCTCGGGCCGTACACCTACCTGGTCTCCGAGGCGGGCTTCGGCGTCGTCGCCCTCGGGCTGCTCCACCGGGCGAACGCGTGGCGCGCCGCCGCCGTGACCGTCGCGCTGGTCTACCCCGTCGGCTACCTCTGGGACTGGTACTCGCTGTCGGTCGGCATCTTCGCCATCCCGCTCCGGACCGGCGTCACGCTCCTCGGCATCCCGCTCGAGGAGCACCTGTTCCTGCTCGTCGTCCCGGCGTTCGTCATCGGGGTGCACGAGCTGCGGCGAGCGTCGACCGACGGGTGAGCGGTTGGGGGGGGGGAGCCGGCGAGCGGCGACGCGGGAGGCGTCGAGCTAGCTCGCCGACGGCCGGCTCCGGGTCAGTGCGCCGTCGAGGCGATCTTGACCACGTCGCCGTCGACCAGCTCGTGGTCCTCGCCGATGCGCCGGCCCGCGCGGGCGTCGACGGCGTGGAGGTAGCCCTCGCCGATGTCCGTGTGGACGGCGTAGGCGAGGTCACGCGGCGTCGAGCCGGCGGGGAGCAGCAGCGCGTCGGGGAGGACGTTGCCGTGGGCGTCCGTCCAGCGCGTCTCGTTCTGCACGGGGAAGACGACGACGTGGTCGAGCAGGTCGAAGGTCGCCGCGTTCAGGGCGGCCTGGACGCCCGTGCCGCCGTAGCTCGCCATCACCTCGCGGATGCGCTCGAGCCCGGCCCGCTGGTGGTCGGTCACCTCGCCAGTCAGCTCGAAGTCGGGGTCGCCCGGGTCGTACCGGAGCACGCCGGCCTCGGCGCCCTTGCGGAGCGCGAGCTCGCCGTCGGCCGTGGCCGGGACCGCGGGGCGGTCGAGCGCCCGGAGCCGCTCGACGTTCGCCGCCGGCGCCAGGTCCACCTTGTTCGCGACCAGCAGCAGCGGCTTGGTCCGCTCGCGGAGCTCGACGGCGAGGGCGGTCCGGTCGGCGTCGGTCCACTGGAGCGGGTCCTCGGGGAAGTCGCCCGACCGGAGGAGGCGCACCACGACTGGTTCGCTCGCGCCGAGCCCGGAGAGCACCTCGGTCAGCGTCGCCTCGAGGTCGAAGTCGGGCGACCGAGACCGACGCTCGACGGTCGACCAGTTCCGCTCGACGACGCCGGCGAGCCACTGGTCGAGCTCCGACTCGACGAAGTCCGCTTCATCGACCGGGTCGTGGGTGCCGACCTCGACGGGCTCGCCCTCGGCGTCGGTGGCTCCGGCCGCGTCGAGCACGTTGAGGACCGCGTCGGCGTCCATGAGCGCGTCGAGGAACTGGTTCCCCAGGCCGCGGCCCTCGGCCGCCCCGGGGACGAGGCCGGCGACGTCCAGCAGCTCGACGGGCACGTACCGCTTCCCGTCGTGGCAGTGGTCGTTCCCGCAGCGCTCGTCGAGCTCGAGGCAGGGGCACTCGGTCCGGACGAACGAGACGCCCCGGTTCGGGTCGATGGTCGTGAACGGGTAGTCGGCGACGTCGACGTCCGCGAGCGTGGCCGCCTTGAAGAAGGTCGACTTGCCGGCGTTCGGCTTGCCCGCGAGCGCCAGCTGGAGCATGCCGGAGCTTCCCTCGACGGCGGCTACTGCCTTTCGGTTCCTCGAGGGCCCCGCCTGCGGGTGGGACGACCGGCCGTCAGTCGGCGCCCTTGTGGACCCGCGAGTGGCCGGCCAGCGCCTGCGGCGAGGCGAACGCGCGGTCACACGACGGGCAGGGGTACGGGAGGGCGTCTTCGGCTCCCTCGTCGGGGTCGGGTGCTGCGGCGTCGCGGTCGGCC
>Ga0102944_1001515_pt1 | contig 15240 bp, 14 predicted proteins | sample SalPonD_shore_MG_FD_78172 | JGI IMG/M metagenome (GOLD analysis project Ga0102944, IMG submission 78172) | Salt pond soil microbial communities from South San Francisco under conditions of wetland restoration - Salt Pond MetaG... | ecosystem: Environmental > Aquatic > Marine > Intertidal zone >...
CCTTCAATCGCCATTTTTTGAATTCCTTTTCCAAGATTTAATAATACATACGCAATTAATCCTATAGAAATACCTATAACAATATTTTCTCCAATAACCATTTTTTATTTTTTCACTTCTTCTTAAATATTTAACATAATTATATTAATATTCTGAATAGGCCTCAAAATCTTTTAATTCTTCTTGAATTTTTTCAGAATTTTTTATATCCTCTTCCGTTGGATAGGCCACCTCTGCAAAAAGATCTACTTCAGGGAGGCTTAATTTTTTACGTACCTTTTTCTCTTTTGGGCCAAACCCTACCCGAGGAGCAAAGAATTTTATTACCTTAAATTTCACTTTTGAGAACCATTTTTCCCATTCTTCAGCAAATCCTCCACTTGCAATATGTTCGAGAACTTCCTTCTGTATGTTAGCAATTTTTTCTGCTACCTTTTTATAGTCTATTTCATTACGTAGAATTCCATATTGAGTCCTTTTAGGATATGCTTGAATATATTTTGAAAGCCCATATTCTGTAATGTTTTTATAAATTGATTTTAATTGTCCCGAGAGGATCAATTCAATTAAAACTGCCTCGACAGGATATCCCGCCTTTATCAATATAGTCATGGTCTCTAATAAAACCCTTCCAAACGCGGGGCCATATCCTTGTTCTGTGAATAGATCTAAAACTGCCTCTTGCTTGAATGAAACTTCGATAGCCCCTAACTTGAGTGTTCCCAATGCTTTACATAATGCTAGTAAATTCTGTTTCGCTTTTCCAGAAGCATTTTGATGAACATAAATAAAACTAAAATACCCTTTCTTATTCAAAAATCGTTCTCTAACGCCTATACCAATCATACGTGGAGCAATCAGTAAAACATCTATAAATTCGGGCGGTTTTAGCAGGTCAAATGCGATATTATATCCGCTAGCAAATATTATACTTTGATCTTCATGTAAATTAGGCAAAATCTTTTGTTCAAAAACTTCATTCATTATCTCATCTGGAATGAGATAAAATAACATATCTGCTCTCTTAACAGCTTCTTCAATTGAGTATACTTTAAATCCATCATTCTCGGCCATTTTTTTATACTCATCATCTCTATTTCCTACAATTACTTCTAATCCAAAATCTCTCATATTTAGAGCCTGAGATCTGCCTTGGTTACCATATCCTATCATCCCTACAATTTTATTTTTCAAAATTGAGAGATCTGCATCCTTTTCATAATAAATATTGGTTTTCACATTTATCACTTTTTTAATTAATTTCTTTTAATTATTAGAATTGGTTATAAAATTTTTTGTAGGTTTCATATGTATTTTTTAGCTCCTGATTTTGGTTTATTTGCTCTTTTGAAGACACCTCTAGCTCTTTTTGAATCTCGGGTATTGAATAATTAAGATTTTTATATATCCCTTTTTCTAATTTACTAAAATTAGTATTAAATGCAAATTTTTTCATAATATCTAATTTCTGAGTATTTTTATATTGCTCCCATTCCTCAGAAAATTGACCATTTTCAATATTTTCCAAAAAAATTTTATGGATTTTTTCAATATCGCCTCCTACTTTTGAATATTTAACCCCACGACTCAGAGATCCGTACTGAGATGTCTGTGAATGAAAATTCATTTGTTTAATTAATCCGACTTTAATCATTTTATCGACTGTATAAATCATTTCTTCCGAAAGGATTAATTCAATATATATTGCTTCTGGAGGATAGCCTGCTTCCTCTAAATTTTTAATAGATCTCATCAATACTTGATTGAAAGCTGCTCTAAAAGCTTGTTCAGAAAATAATTTTAAGATGCTTTGCTGCTTAAAAGTCATTTTAATTGCCGCTTGTTTTAAGCCTCCGATCGCTTTTGTTAATGCCAATAGATGGTTCATCGCATTCAAAGAACTCTCCTGATTAATTCCAATAAAAGTAAAAAAGCCCTCTTTATTAATAAACTGTTTTCTTACGACCTCTCCAAGTGCTCGTGGAGAAATTAATAAAACATCAATATCTTTTGGAATTTCTATAATATTAAAAGCCAAATAATATCCCTCAGAAAAAATAAGTGTCTTTTTCTCATTAAAGTGAGGTTTTACTTGTGTTTCAAAACTTTCTGACATATCTTTATCTGGCAATAATAAAAATATAAATTCACCCCTTTGGACGGCTTCCGCTATAGAAAGATTTTCAAAGCCATCTCTCTCAGATCTTTTTTTATATTTTTCATCAGTAATACCAATTATTACTTCAAGCTCTGAATCTCTCATATTTAGCGCTTGTGCTTTTGCTTGATTTCCATACCCGATAACAGATATTACTTTATCCTTTACAAGCGATAAATCCGCATCATTTTCCCGAAAAATTGTAGTTTTCATTTATACTTTTCCTATTTATCCTTTTTTAATGATTTTTATTTATATATAAATTGTCTCTAGTATATTTAAACCTTCAATCTATTTAAAAAGCTAAATTTAAGAATAAAGATTGTCATAAAAATTATAAAAACAAGTTTTAATAAAAAATAAATTGGTTTAATTCATTATTGAATTTAGGTAATTAGAATTAAAGTTCTAAATAACATAAAACATATAAGTTTTAATTTAGAAATAAATATTGTCTAATATGCAATTATCAAATAATAAGAATTTATAAAATATCAAAAAGAAATTTTATTCCTGTTGTTTGATTTATAGGGTTATAATAAGAAATAATTTAAAAAGGAGTAGGTTTATATCGTCGAATATCGAACATTTAAAGTATGCATTGTTGGTGATGGAGGAGTAGGTAAAACTACAATCGTCCATCGCTATGTAGATGACATATTTCTAGATAATACAAAAATAACGATCGGTACTAATTTATTTGTAAAAAGAATAGAGCTTCCCAATAAAAATAAGAAAATAACGCTTCAGATTTGGGATTTAGGTGGAGAAGCAAAATTCGAGGGGATAAGAAATAGTTTCTATGCAGGAGCAAATGGAATTATTTATACTTTCGATTTAACTAGAAGATTTTCGCTGATGAATTTAAATAAATGGAAGAAGGAAATTGAAAAAGTTATAGAATTTCCCCCCAGTGTATTAGTAGGAAATAAGCTAGATTTAGTTAAGAATGATGATCAAAGACCGATTCCAGAAAGAGAGGGAGAAAAAATAAGAGAAGACTTAGGATGTAGCTATTATCTAGAAACTTCCGCAAAAAAAGATGTGAGAATCGATAAAGCCTTTTTAAAACTTTCTGAACTTATGTTAGATAAAAATAAACCAATTGATTATTAATCGCTTTATTAAAAGTTAGAAAATCTTTACTCATTATTCTCTTAATTTTTAATTTATTAAAAAAGATTAAATTTAATTTACTGATTATTTAGAAGAAAATAAAAATTGTTAATATAGATTAAGGAATTGAAGCAAAAAGATAATAAAATATGTATAAAAAGTTTAATAGTGAATAAATATTCATAAAACATGACACTTGAAATGAAATTGTATTCTTCTATAAATATGTTCTTTTCTCGAATAAATAAGTATAATCTAAAATAGATTATTTTACATAAAATATTAGCAATATACTAATAGAGGAAGGATTATTTCAAGAATACAAGAATAAATGAAATTGAATTTTATAAAATTAACAAAAAATAAAAAAGGGAAAAAATATGGAAGAAAAAGACGTCCCAGATGATATTGATTTGGATAAGACCGTTCAAGAAGGAAAAAAGGAGGCTATGGAACGACGATTGGAAGAGATTAAGAAAAACATGGCAAAAATTAAGCACAAACTAGTAATTATCTCGGGAAAAGGAGGAGTAGGGAAGACTACTGTTGCTGTAAACCTTGCGATGAGCTTAGCAAGCTTAGGATTAAGAGTTGGAATACTTGATGTTGATATTACAGGACCAAATGTAACAAAAATGCTAGGCGTTGATAATGAATTAAAGCCTCGAGTGGACAAAGGAAGAAATAAATTTTATCCTGTAACTGGACCCCTCAATATTAGAGTGCTTTCTATGGCATTTCTTACAGAAAATACAGATACTCCTGTAATTTGGAGAGGTCCTATGAAAATGGGAGCAATAAGACAGTTCTTAGGCGATGCAGAATGGGGAGAGCTAGATTACATAGTGTTCGATTTACCTCCTGGAACATCTGATGAAACTCTTGATATATTACAGCTTATTCCCGATGAAAATGTAATTGTAGTTACAACTCCTCAAGAAGTAGCTTTACTTGATGCCCGCAAAACTATTAGAATGTCACAAATTATGGAAAGAAATGTATTAGGTATAATTGAAAATATGTCCGGTTTTGATTGTCCGCACTGTGGTAAACATATAGATTTATATCCTCCTGGTGGAGCAGAAAAGGCAGCAAAAGATTTTAATGTCGAGCTTTTAGGGCAAGTTCCATTCGAGATCGAAGTTGGCGTGCAGGGTGATCAAGGGCTGCCATTTGTTGTAAAATATCCTGATTCAGATAGCACCAAAGCATTCAAAGAAATAGTAGAGAAAATAAGAGAGAGACTGGAAAATTAAAATATAATTTTAATTCGTTAATTTTATTTTTCTTTTTTAAATATAAATCTATTAGATTCTCTCAGCTAAGATATTTATAATTGTGAAAAATAATAAGTCTTTCTTATTTTCTAAGATTAGAGTATTCTCATAAAGAAATTTTATATAGTTTTATTCTAATATCACTTATATAGAATGGTAATTAAATCCATTTTTTATTGCGGAAACTATGTCAAATAAAATGGCGACCGTCCTTATACAATGCCCTATATGCCATAAAAGTGGTCAAATTGAAGTATCAAAAAAAGAAATAGAAAGTAGTCCAACAGGCTTAACAACAATTGAAATAAATGAAAAAATATGCGAGCATCGATTTCTAATTTACGTTGATAAAAACTTTCAAATGCGAGAGAGCGAAAAAATAGATTTTGTTATATCTCCAGAAATAGTTTTTGAAACACCACTCAGAAAGGAAAAATCTTTTGATACGGATGAAATGCATTTGATTAAATTATATCTTTATCCTTTAACTCTTAGTTATATTTTAAAATCTTTATTTTATAATCAGAAAATAGGCATTGTTATCAATGATAATAAATCTTTTTTAAAAAGAATATATGAGAGTTTTATTAATTATATATTTGAAGATTCTTTTTCAGTAAATTATCAAATAATCCCCTATAGTGAGTATCTTTTATCAAAAAATACTTTAGATTTCCCAATTATTCTTAGCGATATAGATATCTTGCGAGATCAAAACAATTTTCTTACTGGTGCTGATCTTGCGGTGGAAAGGGGATTTGTGAAAAAATTTTATAGTGAGAAATATGGTCTTGAAACTTTAAATGCGTTGAAAATGGAAATAAAAAATGCCTTTATTTTGGCAAATTCAATCAAAGAACTTATATTAGTAAAGAAAAAATTAAATATTCATAAGATAATAAACTTTTTAAAAAAAAAATTCAACATCAAAGTCGATGTACGATATGCAGAATTTCTATTGGATATATTAAAATATTACTACCATATAAAGTTGAAAGGGATCTATAAAAATATAGAATTTTTGAAATTTAAAAAATTGAGTAAATAAGTACTTTTTTCTCTAAGTATATTCACTTTTTTTATTTTTGGGCATTAATCACTCACATCTCAATTTTAGTTCATAGCTTAAAACTGAAGTATGGACAAAATTATTTAAATTTAAAACAATATTATGCTTAACTAATAACTAAGGTAACATATGTAAACTATGAAAAAATCAATTGATCCTAATTCATCCGAAGAATATGTACCCAGAAAAACAAAATGGATTATTTTTTTAATAGGGCTTGCGGGTAATCTTGCATGGGCTGTGGAAAATCAATTTTATAACGTATATATGTACAATAAAATTAGTCCCACCCCTATCTATATCTCAATAATGGTTGCGGCAAGTGCCATTGTAGCAGGAATTACTGCTATTATTATGGGAGCGATAAGTGATATAAAAGGGAAAAGAAGACCGTTTATGCTTTTTGGTTTCATTTTATGGGGAATTACTACAGCAATATATCCTTTAGCAGGAGTCTTTCGACCAATTTTATTAGCTATTGCCATAGCTATTCTTTTCGATTGTGTTATGACGTACTTTGGGTCTACAGCGTTTGATGCGGTCTTTAACGGATATTTTACTGATATTACCAATGAACAGAATAGAGGAAAAGCATTAGGTGTTCTCCAGACTACAATGTTACTCTCCACTCTGGTTATCTATGGAATCTCAGGATTTATTATTGAAGGTTTTGAGGCAACAATTGGGTTCGGTTATGAAATTTTCTTTGTTATCATGGGAGGATTTGCGATCTTTGGCGTAATAGGTGCTTATATATCTAAAGAGCCTGTTGGGCTGGAACCTTCAGGATTAAGCTTAAAACAACATGTAAAGAAATTATTCCGAAAAGATATGATAAAAGATAATAAGGACTGCTTTTTAATTCTCACTGGAATGTTGATTTGGGCAACTGCATTTTATATATTTTTCCCCTTTGTACTTGTCTATTTACAGCACTACCTCGGATTTGACTTGTCGACCTCTTCTATAATTGTGTTCTTTGGTTTTATAATCTGTATTATTTTAACATATCCATTGGGAATCTATATAGATAATATTGGAAGAAAGAAAATAACTATTGCTTGTGTCGTAGGTGATGGGCTTTCATTATTTCTTTTCATCATTAGTGCTAATTTCTTTCTTTTAATCATAGCTGCAGTATTAATGCAATTCTTCATGACAGGTTGGAATATGGCAGCAAATGCGTGGATGAGAGACCTATTTCCAGCAAGCCAGACTGGAGAATTCAGCGGATATTATACTCTGTTCGCGGCTACTATTCCAATGGTTATTGGTACACCCATCGGCGGTATATTATCTAGTATATCTGGACAGACGATCTTGATTGAAGGAATTCCGGGATATGTACCGACTCCGCTCATATTCATTGTAGCGGCATTTATAATGATACCCGCAATCATTCCTCTGTTTTTCGCAAAAGAGACTAAAGGAAAATTGGTATCAAAAGCTAGTACTTTAAAAAAACCAGTGTAAAAATTACAAAAAATAATCCTTTATCATCTTATTTTTTTTGATTTTTCTTATATTAAACAAATATTTATGAGAAAATATAGCTTGATTATTTAACTTGAATGATTTATGAAATTATGAACTTTTATTTTAAGCAAAAAACCATAACTTTTTAATTAGGAGTTTTCTCATTAATATTATATTTATTTATAGAGATAAAATAACCAAAATAATAATAAAAAAAATGTCAGTTATAGAAATAATTTATCATTCATTAGGTTTTATTCTTTTATTATCGGTATTAATAGTAGCATTTAAGTTCTTCATTAATTATCGTTATACTGGTCAAAAGGAAATGATTGCGGGATTTATCATACTAATTGCATTTCTATTTGGATTAATAATTACATCAATAAATTTGATCCTCGGTCTTTTTGGGGCTCAAATTCCGATAACGGAAACTGATTTACGGATGATCTCCCCCATATTTAATGCGATAATGGTAATAGGTTGGTTATACGTATTTTATCAACTTATATATTCTACCTCAAATAAAATGAAAATACTATTCTATAGTTTTACATTGATTAATATCATTTGGGTTGGATTCTATATTATTCTAGCATTTTCGATGGAGTTTTCTAATATTATCATAATTCTAGAAATCTATGATATTTTTTCTTTGACTACTACTATTATTACACTTATTGTTTTAGCTATAAAATCAATTAGATCAAAAGATAGAGTATTAAAATTTAGGGGAATATTTTTAATTTTTGGTTTTCTACTCTCGGGAGGATCAATATTGTTTGATGATGGGATTTTTACTCCGGAATTTCCTATTATAGATCTCTTAGCAAGAATTGTCTTTATTATTGGTGTCTTTTTTATATATCAAGGATTCTTTTTAACCGAAGAGAGTAAAATATATAAAGTATTAGGAGGATCAAAAAAAGAATAGACTAGGAAAAGAGCAAATTCCTAATGATTTTATAATTTAATAAGAAATAATACTATTTTATTAATATATTTTTTATCTTTTCTCATTAAAAGTAGAATATTCAAAAACTATTTTAATATTGAAGAAAAATATAATATATTAAAACTCAACTGTATAAATTAAAATAACTAAATAATTAAAAAAACGGTCTTGCAAATTGTATACCTTTTTCGGTTTCTTTAAGACTTCGGAAAGTAGAATATATAATTTATTATTTGAAAAAAAAACTGAATAATAAGATAAAAAGTGAAACTAAGATGACATCAAAAAAAGTAATAATTGATACAGATAATACGATGGGTAAACCATTTCTCTGGAATGATGATGGTCTGGCACTCTTGTATTCTTTTGGCCAAGAAGAATTTGATATTTTAGGAATAACAACCGTTTTTGGCAATTCTTCTGGTAAGAATGTATTTAAAACAACCAAAAAGCTATTAAAAGCGATTGGCAAGGAAAATACTCCCTTAAAGAGAGGAGCACATAAAAAAGAGGAAAAAAATACTGAAGCTGCCGAATTTCTTGCGGAGATCATCGCGTCTTATCCTGGTCAAATAACCATATTAGCATTAGGTCCCCTGACAAATCTTTTTGCTGCTCATCGCATAGATGAAAACTTTTTCAAAAATTTAAAGGAAATTGTACTAATGGGGGGCATTACAAAAGAACGATTGGAATTGGGACGAATTAAAATGAAAGATGCCAATTTAAAAAATGATATTAAGGCTGCTAAAGATATTTTAAATGCTGAATGTCCTATAACAATAATAAACTGTCATATCTGTAAACAAGTACCATTCACGCATACACATTTGGAGAAAGTATCATTTTGGCCTGAAAAGATATTAGAAAAAATAGAAAATGAATTTTGGGTCCATCAAAAAATCCATAATTTGGATCACATCTTTATTTGGGACGTCTTAGTGCCTGTCTATTTGACAAATCCAGAACTATTTGAAATGAATGAAATTATTATTAAAGCATCTACGATTGAGGATCTCGAGGATGGCAGATTGCAAAGAACAACCAACAAAGGATCAAAAGTTAATATGCCCAAAAAGGTTTTAGATAAGAAAAAATTCTATGAAATAATTATTTCCTCGTGGAAGGATTTACACCATCAGATAATGCAAAAAAATGAAGGATATAAAGACTTTAAATTTAATAAAGTAAAATTAGCAATTATGAAAGGTTTATTTGCCGTTTTGATTCCATTATTGTTAAGAATGATGTATAAGAAAAAAGGCGAGTATTATTACGAGGAATGAAAATAAATTATAAAACTAATAATAAGATTATTTTTAATTCTAGTTCTTTTTATTTATCTTTTTATTAAAAGGATTTTTACTACATAATGAGATAGAATGAATGAATAAAGATTCATTTTATCTTTAAGTATTCACATTAAATTTTAATTAGTTAATTTTGAGTCTAATATGAGAAAAATTGGATTAATAGTAAATCCTATAGCAGGTATGGGAGGGGCGGTGGGATTAAAGGGAACAGATGGAGAAATTTACAAAAAGGCCATCAAATTAGGGGCTGAGCCTATTACTCCCCAAAGAATTAAATTATTTTTATCCAATATTAAAGAAAAAGAAGATTTATTATTTTTAGTAGCGCCCGGAAAGATGGGAGAAAATTATTTAAAAGACCTTAATTTTGATTTTGAAGTAATAGATGAAATAGGTGAAAAAACCACTGCCAATGATACGAAAAGAATAGCAAAAGAAATGTTAGAAAAAGATATTGAACTACTCATATTCTGCGGAGGAGATGGAACAGCAAGAGATATCTATGATGTAGTTGATCTAAAAATTCCTGTTATCGGTATTCCGTCTGGAGTAAAAATGTTTAGTTCTTTTTTTGCGATAAATCCTCAAGCGGCATATAATCTACTTGAAAGTTTTTTGGATGGATCTGAGCTTCAAGAAAGTGAAGTTCTTGATATTGATGAAGAAGCTTTTCGAGAAGATAAACTTGATTCAAAGCTCTATGGATACCTAAAAATCCCTAAGGTTAAACAATTTATTCAAGGAGGTAAAAAAGCTTCTGGAAAAAAGAGAAGTGAAGCAGAGAATAAAGTACAGATTGCAAAATATATAATCGATGACATGAAGGAAGATGTCGTATACTTTTTAGGACCAGGAACTACCGTGAAGTCGATTTCGGACGAACTTAATATATCCAAATCGCTCTTAGGAATTGATGCCGTATATAATAAAGAATTATTGGAGAAGGATATAAATGAAGAGAAAATTTTAGAAATTTTAAGAGAATATCATAACGGCAAAATTGTAATTTCACCAATAGGCGGACAGGGTTTTATCTTTGGAAGAGGAAATAAGCAGTTTACACCGGAAGTTATTGAAAAAGTGGGAAAAGAAAATATCATAGTGGTTTCTACTGAGGCAAAATTAAAAGAGCTTAATTGCCTACGAGTGGATACTGGTGATTTAGAAACTGATGATGTGCTTAAAGGTTTTATAAAAGTTATCATTGGGCCTAAAGAAAAAGAACTAATTGAAGTGAAGTGAAAAAGAATGCCTTATCTTGATAAAAATGAGATGCCTTATCCGCCTCCAAAAAGCATTAGAAATGCCATAAAAGAATCATTGAGACATATAAATCGGTATACTCGTCAAGAACAAGTTGATGAATTACTAAATGTCTTATCTAAATATAATAATATAGACAAAGAGACCATAGTGTTAAGTTCTGGCTCTGACATTTTAATAAAGGAATTTATTTTTCTTTTTTCGGAACTTAGTCAATTAATCATTGCCGACCCAACATTTATCATAATTAATAATGCTGCCCTTAAAAGCTCTTCGGAACTTTTAAAAGTTAAGCTCTCTGAGCCGGAGTTTAAATTTCCTGTAGATGTTATTGAAAATGAATTAGATAAACCTTCTTTAATAGTATTAGATAATCCAAATAATCCTACGGGAAAATTAATCATAACAGAAGAAGAAGTCAAAGCTCTCTTAAACAATGAAAATGTGATACTTTTAATTGATGAAGCTTATTATGAGTTTTCTGGAATTACATTTCTTCCATTAATCAAAAAATTTCCTAATCTCGCTATATTAAGAACACTAAGTAAATCATTTGGATTGGCAGGCTCGGGAATAGGTTATTTATTGGCTGGAAAAAAGATTCAAGAAAAATTCGAGGGCTTAGATATTATGCTTCCATCTCCCAGCGTAATAGGTGCTATATCGGCCTTGAATGAAAAAGAGTATATGAATGAATATATAACGCAAGTAAATGAAGAAAAGAAGAAAATGACGAATCAACTTAATAATCTGGGAGTTATTTGTTATCCGAGTAGCACTAATTTTCTTTTAGTGAAAACTAATACTCTTAATATTGCCAAAAAATTAGCCGAGAAAGGAGTATATGTCTATGATGTATCCAATTATTTTAATTCGAATTATATCAGAGTCACAATTGGTTCTCATAATGAAAATGAATATTTCTTACAAAGTATGGAAGAAATTATAAAAAAATAGTAAATTTTAAATCTTTAAGAATAAACTCGAAAAATATTTAAAATTAAAAAGCAAAATATAATCTATAAAAAAATAAATATAAAAGTTGTATATAATTGGTGATTTAATTGGGTAATGATATTAAAAATGTGGCAGTAATAGGAGCTGGATTTACTGGAAAACAAATTGCAGCGAGAAGTGCTCTCTATGATTTTAAAACATATCTTTATGATATAGATTCTACAGCTTTAGAAGAAGCAGAAAAACTTTTAGCTAAAATATTTCGTCCTAAAAATAAAAGAGATAAACGCGATAATTTAATATTAACGGATGACCTTTCTCAAGCGTTAAAAAGTGCAGATCTTGTGATTGAAGCGGTTCCTGAGGATGTAGAAATTAAAAAAAAGGTATTTTCCCAAATTGACGGGCTTGCTCCTTCTCATACAATTATCGGAACAAATAGTTCCTCTTTTCCTGTTTCAAAAATGGAGGATGCCGTGAAACGGAAGGATAAATTATTAAATCTCCATTTTTATCCTCCCATACCTCTTCGCCCTATGGCGGATATTATGAGGGGGAGCTTGACAAGCGAAGAAACTTTTCAGAAAGGCAAAAAATGGATTGAGGATATAGAATGTACTCCATTAATAGTTAAAAAAGAAATTATGGGGTTTGTTTTCAATAGAATCTGGCGAGCCGCAAAGAGAGAAGCCCTCCATATGTGGGCGGGAGGTTATGTTGATTTTGAGATGATAGATACCGCATGGAAGATTTTTACCGGAATGAATATGGGTCCTTTTGAATTAATGGATGGAGTAGGCTTAGATATTACTTATAATGTTGAAATGTCTTACTATAAAGAAAGCGGAGACCCAAAGGATAAGCCTCCGGAAAAATTAAAGAAAAAAATAGAACGAGGAGAATTAGGACTAAAAACTAAAAAGGGATTCTACAAATGGTAAATCTAAAAAACTTTTTTTAAAAAAATTCCCAGTTCATGTCCTTATCAAAATTTTTATATAGTTTTTTATCTGAATTACAAATAATAATAATAAAAAAATTATAAAATAAAAATGAAACCAGATCTTATTACTCAGAAAAAGGTTATTATAACAGTTGCGATAACGGGTGGAGCCCACGGAAATTGGGCTAATCCAAACTTACCAATTACTCCTGAAGAGCAAGCGGAAGCCGCTCTCGAATGTTATAATGCAGGTGCAGCTATATGTCATCTCCACGTTCGGGGAGAAGATGGGCAAAATACTCCTAACATAGATGTTTATAATAAAGCAGTTAAACTAATTAAAGAAAAATGTCCAATTATCGTTCAAATTGGGAATGGAATAGGAGCATGGATTGAGCATGGAGTAAAGGTAAGTAGTAGTGGAAAACCATATGGTCAAGCAATTATAATGGCTTCCCTCAAGCAACGATTAAACTTATTAACTATTTCCCCTCAGCCAGAGATGTTCACGATTAATGCAGGTACTTTCGAATTCAGAACACGATATGGAAGCCACACATTCGAAAATCCCTTAAAATTTAATCAGAAATTTGTAAAAAAATGCAAAAAATTGGGATGTGGGATTGAAATTGAGGTGTATGATTCTGGACATATTGCCAATATTATGGATCTAGTTGATATGAAGGTTCTAGAACCACCCCTCCATTTCAGTTTAGTTTTAGGGATAAAGGGTGGCGCTCCCGCTACGGTTGAAAATTTATTGCATTTGGTTCATCAACTTCCAGAGGGTTCTACATGGCAAGTGGTCACTATTGGAAAATTTAACCTCAGAACAACAGTTATTGCAATGTGTATGGGAGGAAATATCAGAACAGGCTTAGAAGATACTATTTATTATGATAAAGGAGAACTCACAACAGGTAATGCTCAACTTGTAAAACGAATGGTAAGATTAGCTAAAGAAATCGGTAGAGAGCCCGCCACAGTGGATGAGACAAAAAAAATGCTTAATTTGTAAATATTATTAAGAAATTATTGTTTTTCTTTAAAATCATTAATTTCTCTATTTTTTTATAATTTTAAGAATTAATAATTAGATTTATTGATCCTTGAAAGTAATTCTGACTCAATCCGATATATCTATATTTTTTTATTCTCTGAAGCGATGATTAAATGTATTTAATTATTAGTTTTGGTGGACCGCCAATATTATCGGTAATAGCGACTGGTTTGAAAAATAATAAAAAGAAAAAGATTGCGGTAGCACTTGAAAGAATTCCATATGATGAAATGGCAGGTGTTACTGGAGTGCCTCTAGCAATTGCGACAATCATGTTTATTGAGGGAAAGATTACTCAAAAAGGAATTTTAACGCCTGAAGAAGCATTTAAAAATGATCCAATGGCATTTTTTGATAGACTTGCTCCTTATTGTGGAAAGGATTTAACAGGTAAAGATATTTTGATTGTGAAAGAAACCGATTTATAATTCTTTAATAAATTTTTTTATTTTATTTCTAATAAATTATTTTCTTTTTAGCTCTTTTTTATTTATAATAATATTTATATACGCAGAATTTTTTCTTTAATTTAACTTAAATAAGATTGAGTATAAATTTTTATTAATTGATTTACAATAAATTCTTATGAAAGGAATAAAACCTTTTTACATTGGAAAGTTCAAGGGCAGAATAAAATCGCATCTAAAGGTTGAAGGGTTTACTGTAGATGATATTATTGATGATATTTTGGCGCTAATTCCTCGTGATGACGATGGAGAATTGAAAATTTATAAAATTAATATCATTTCAGGTGAGAGAAGGTTAGTGAAAAAGGTTTTAATTATAAGTGAGTTATTTATTTCGGAAAGAGAAGAGAGAACACTAATTCATTAGGATGTTTCGAAATAAACATTTACATTTTATAATTTTTTTACTGTCTAAAATTATTTCTCAATTCTTAAAATAGGAGTAAAATATTATTGTTGTATTTTGGATACTACATCATTTAATAATTTTTAATTATCTCTTTTATAATTTAACTGGAATTTTTAGAAACGGAGATTGACATTTTGAAATAATTATTCTAAATTAGACATTCTTTTAGACTTTATCAAATTGAGTAAATCATAACCTTGTATACCCTCTTCTTTCCACCTTAATAAGTTAACGAGTGAATAATAAGGATTTCCATTTTTGTTTTGTTTTTTCAAGAATTCTCTTATGAAATTAAGACTAAGATTAATTGATTCTTTAAAAGTTAGATTATTACTAGGATTGACTAAGCTAGCATAATATACTTGATCCTCATCAAAAATTTTCCACCACTTCTTGTAATAATATTTTGTACCGTATAACTCATCAGCTTTGTTGTATAGCTCAGAACCAAAATAGCCAAGGAATTTATTAAATTTTAAAATAATATGATATTTATCAGCTAAACTTTTCCCGTTAAATCTTTCAGATAAAAAGAAATCCTCATTTTCTTTCATAGTTTCCTTGTCGGAGCCAGGTACACCGATTAAATAATTAAAAAATATTGGTAAATCTATTTTATTGCTTATTTTAATAATATTTTCAGTTTTTTTTAAATATCTCTGGATTCCTTTTTGTATATCTTTCTTATTTTTACCTAGGATCTTTCCCATTCTATATAATAATGTTTCTGAGCCAGATTCTAGTCCAATATTTGGAACCATATTAAATTTTTTATAA
>Ga0102944_1001516_pt1 | contig 15237 bp, 15 predicted proteins | sample SalPonD_shore_MG_FD_78172 | JGI IMG/M metagenome (GOLD analysis project Ga0102944, IMG submission 78172) | Salt pond soil microbial communities from South San Francisco under conditions of wetland restoration - Salt Pond MetaG... | ecosystem: Environmental > Aquatic > Marine > Intertidal zone >...
CCGAGCACTTCGATGTCACCGGCGCCTGGCTACACTTATTCAGCGCAGACGCGCACATCGACCAGAATGCGACCCTGACCAACGAGAACAAGGCTCGGGGCAATCTGTCCGGCCGCTACACGGGTAGCGCGGACGTCTTCTCCGTGCAGGGGACGTACCGGTTCTGAGCAGCAGGTACGACGAGACTGCGCAGACTCCTAGTGGGCCGGCCCGCCGGCTCACCGCTTCATGGACTCGAAGAATTCCTTGTTCGTCTTCGTGTCCTTGAGCTTGTCGAGCAGGAACTCGATCGCGGCGAGCTCGTCCATGGGGTGCAGCAGCTTGCGCAGGATCCACACCTTCTGCAGCTCGTCCTGGCTCATCAACAGCTCCTCGCGCCGCGTCCCGGAGCGATTGATGTTGATGGCCGGGTAGATCCGCTTCTCGGCGATGCGTCGGTCGAGGTGGATCTCCATGTTGCCGGTGCCCTTGAACTCCTCGTAGATCACGTCGTCCATGCGCGACCCCGTCTCCACCAGGGAGGTGGCGATGATGCTGAGGCTGCCACCCTCTTCGACGTTGCGCGCCGCACCGAAGAAGCGCTTGGGTCGATGCAGGGCATTGGCGTCCACACCACCGGTGAGCACCTTTCCGGAGGACGGCACCACGGTGTTGTAGGCGCGCGCCAGACGGGTGATGGAATCGAGCAGGATTACCACGTCCTTCTTGTGCTCGACCAGGCGCTTGGCCTTCTCGATCACCATCTCGGCCACCTGCACGTGGCGGCTCGCGGGCTCGTCGAACGTCGACGAGACCACCTCGCCGCGCACCGTGCGTTGCATCTCCGTGACCTCCTCTGGACGCTCGTCGATCAGCAGGACGATGACGTAACACTCGGGGAAGTTCGAGGTGATGGACTGCGCGATGTTCTGCAGGAGCATCGTCTTGCCCGCCTTCGGCGGCGAGACGATCAGGCCGCGCTGGCCCTTGCCGATGGGCGAGGTGAGATCGATGATGCGGGCGGTCAGATCCTCGGTAGACCCGTTGCCGCGCTCGAGCGTCATCCGCTCCTTGGCGAACAGAGGCGTGAGATTCTCGAACAGAACCTTGTGCTTCGCCGCCTCCGGCTTCTCGAAGTTGATCTCGTTGACCTTGAGCAGGGCGAAGTACCGCTCGCCCTCCTTGGGCGGCCGGATCTTGCCCGCGACGGTATCGCCGGTGCGCAGGCTGAAGCGCCGGATCTGGCTGGGGGATACGTAGATGTCGTCCGGACCGGCGAGATAGGAGCTGTCCGACGAGCGCAGGAAGCCGAAGCCGTCCTGCAGAATCTCCAGCACGCCGTCACCCCAGATATCCTCGCCCTTCTTCGCCTGAGCCTTGAGGATGGAAAAGATGACGTCCTGTTTGCGGGAGCGTGCCATGCCCTCGACACCGAGGGACTGGGCAATCTCCACGAGTTCCGTGGCGGGCTTCTGTTTGAGTTCGGTGAGATTCATTACCTAGTGCTTCACGGGTTGCAACGCTAGGAGCCTGGCGCGCCGACGATGACTCCTCCGGGAGGAGACACGACGGCCGCGCCAGACACTGGTCGGCCAGGAACCGCGGTAGCGGTCGAGTCGCCTTGAACTAAGAGAATTAATGGGCGCCCCCGGCGAAACGGCGCGAGCCGTGCCGAACCGGGCGCGTCGAATCAGATATTACTGTCGATGAAGGCCGTCAGCTGCGACTTCGACAGCGCACCGACCTTCGTCGCTTCCACGCTGCCGCCCTTGAACAGCATGAGCGTGGGTATACCCCTGATCCCGTACCTGGGTGGCGTTTCCGGATTCTCGTCAATGTTCAGCTTCACCACCTTCAACTGCCCGGCGTACGCGTCGGCGACCTCGTTGAGAATGGGAGCGATCATCTTGCAGGGGCCACACCACTCGGCCCAGTAGTCGACCAGCACCGGCTGGCCGGACTTCAGTACCTCATCCTCGAAAGTGTCATCCGAGGCGTGCACGATGGTTCCGCTCACGACTTAGGACCTCCAGAGCTGTTTTGCGGTTGGAGACTCACGGAAAACTGTCGCCGTTGGTTCGGATAGTTCTTGGGCGGAGTCGATGATAAAAAGCGGGAATGGGGGATACACCGCAGCAATGCGCGTGAATCGAACAATAGCCTTGCCGCCGAGCCATGTCAACGCCCCGAACGCGCGGAATCAGGGGCGGCCCGAGGCGCCATGTTGCGCGCGGCCAGAGATCTTACGTACTCTCTACCGCACTGAGGGGAAACAGAAGACGGCGGCGCCCATCCGGAGTCGCGAACACGACCGGGCCCGCGCAGGGATCGCGCAGTGTGCCGTCTCATGAATGGCGTACCTGTCAGCGAGTCGCCAAGCGGTCAGATGCAAGGCGCGCCAGGCAGCACACTACCTTGATCTACCGGCAGGATTGCCATTGACCGAGCTGGCCCATTACCTGCAGCCCGACTCGAGGCACGTAGCACGCCTCGTGGCGGTGGTCTGCGTCGCCGCCACGCTGGCACTCGCCTGGCAGGCCGCCCGGCTCACCTGGACGCTGTGGCCGCGCCCGGACATGCCGGCGGCACCCCCGCAGCCCGTGCGCCCGGGCGGGGCCGGGACCGTCAGCCACGAGACCGGCATCGACGCGAACGCGCTCGCCAACCGCCACCTTTTCGGGCAGGCCGATCGCGCGGCGCCCGCCCCGGCACCGGCGGACGCGCCGGAGACCAGTCTCAGTCTCGAGCTGAGCGGTATCTACTACAGTACGGTCCCCGAACACTCCCGGGCGATGATCGAGGGCGGCTCCGCGGACGACACGCTATATTCCGTCGGAGACGAGCTCCCGGGCGGCGCACGCATCGAAGGGATCTACCCGTCAAAGGTGATTCTCAAACGCCGCGGGCACCACGAAGCACTGACCCTGAAACAGGACGACCTGGGCGAGCTGTCCGGGCAGGCGCCGCCGGACGACGTTGACGGCGGGAGCCCGCCCGCAGAGGATGCGGCCGCCACGCTCTCCCGCTACCGTGAGGACATCCTCCGCAACCCCGGCAGGATCCAGCAGCTGCTCCAGCCCGTACCCGTCCAGGACGACTCCGGCAATCTCGTCGGCTTTCGCGTCCATCCCGGGAGCGATCCGGCCCTGTTCAAGGCGACCGGTCTGCAGTCGGGCGACCTGGTCAAGGCAATCGGCGGCGTACCGCTGACCAGCCGGGATTCCGCGCTGCAGGCACTGCAACGCATCGGCAAGGCCGACCGGCTTACACTGACAGTCCAGCGGGACGGCGTGCAGCAGCAGGTCGTTCTGGATTTCCGACAATAGGACGCCGCATGCTCCTGGCAACGACAATACTCGGACGGCATGGCAGCAGGCTCCTCCTCGCGGCGCTTGTGGCGATCACGGTGATCAGCCTGGCACCGGCGAGCGCCGCCAGCGCCACCAGCGCCACCAGCGCCGACAACGAGAAGATCACGCTCAACCTGAAGAACAAGGATATCTCGGCGCTGATCAACACGGTGGCCGAGATCACCGACCGCAACTTCGTGGTCGACCCCCGGGTCAAGGCGAAGGTCACGGTCATTTCCAAACGGCCGATGGACGCCGACGAGCTCTACAAGGTCTTCCTGTCCATCCTCCAGGTACACGGTTTCTCGGCCATCCCCGCCGGCGACATCACCAAGATCGTGCCGGACGTCAATGCCAAGCAGCTTGGCACCGAGCCCCGCGCCTCGCAGGAGGCCGGCGACCGCATTGTGACCAGGGTCATCAAGGTGCAGAACGTGCCGGTGGCCCAGCTCGTCCCGATACTGCGGCCGCTGATACCGCAGCAGGGACACTTTGCGGCGTATCCTCCGACCAACGTGGTGATCATCTCCGACCGTGCCGCGAACGTGGAGCGGCTCTCGCACATCATCGAGCGCATCGACCAGTCCAGCAACGACCAGATGGAGGTCGTGCACCTGGAGCATGCCTCGGCGACGGAGGTGGCCCGTGTGCTGCAGACCCTGCAGCAGGGCAACGCCCAGGGCAAAGGCGCCGGCCCGGGCCAGGTGCAGATTGTGGCCGACGAGCGGACCAACAGCATCCTGATGAGCGGTGACAAGGCCAACCGCCTGCGCTATCGGGCCATGATCGCGCATCTGGACACCCCACTTGAGGACAGCTCCGGCGACACCCACGTCGTCTACCTGCACTACGCCAAGGCGGAAGACATCGCCAAGGTGCTGCAGGGCGTCAGCGAGAACATCCAGGCCCAGCAGGAGCAGAAAGGCAGCAAGACGCCTGCCGCCAGCCAGGGCAGCAAGGAGGACGTCAGCATCCAGGCCGACGAGGCGACCAACTCCCTGGTCATCAGCGCGCCACCGAAAGTCCAGAAGGAGCTGACCTCGGTGATCAGAAAGCTCGACGTGCGGCGCGCCCAGGTGCTGATCGAGGCGGCCGTCGTCGAGGTGTCCGCGGACACCGCCGCCGAGCTCGGCGTGCAGTTCGCCGTGGACGGCTCGCAGAGCAGCACGGCCGGCGTCGGCGGCACCAACTTCGACGCCGCTGGCAATGGCAGCCTCGCCAACATCATCAGCTCTATCCAGCAGGGTTCGACGCCCAACCCGGGCTCCGGCCTCAGCCTGGCCGTCGGCGACCTGGCGAGCGGGGTTCGCTTCGGTGCGCTGCTGCGGGCACTTGCCAGCAACACCGACACCAACATCCTCTCCACACCGTCGCTGACCACGCTGGACAACCAGGAGGCCGAGATCCGCGTGGCGGAGAACGTGCCGTTCGTCACCGGCGAGTATGCCAACACCAACGCCAGCGGCGGGAACACGGTGAACCCGTTCCAGACCATCCAGCGCAAGGACGTGGGCCTGATCCTCAAGGTCACGCCCCAGATCAACGAGGGCGACTCGGTCATGCTCGACCTGGAGCAGGAGGTCTCGAGCGTGTCCCAGAGCACCCAGGCCGTCGACCTGATCACCAACAAGCGCTCGATCAAGACCAGCGTGCTCGTGGATGACGGCAAGCTGGTGATCCTCGGCGGCCTGATCGACGACCAGGTCTTCGAGAGCGCCCAGAAAGTGCCGCTGCTCGGGGATATCCCCCTGCTGGGCCACCTATTCCGTTACCGCACAAGCGAGTCCAAGAAGCGCAACCTGATGCTGTTCCTTCGGCCGCACATCATCCGCACGGCGGAGACCATGTCCCGGTACGCCAGCCAGAAATACAACTACGTTCGCGCGGCCCAGCTCGCCAAGCGGGAGAGCGGCGTATCACTGCTGCCGGACAGCACCGCCCCCGTGCTGCCGCCGCTGGACCGCCCCGCAATCCCGCCACCCTTCGATCCGGTTCAGTAGCCATGGCGGTTTCGGATAACGACATCCTCCGGCTCGACGAGCGCAACGATGACCGCGCCGGCGGCTATCGTCCCTCGTTCGGCTACGCCCGGCGTCACGGCGTGCTGGTGCGCGAGATCGGCGCGGACGGCGCGGTTATCGCCTATCGCAGCGGCGCGGGGCTGACCGTGCTCACGGAGCTGCGCCGCAGCCTCGGCGTGCCGCTCACCCTGGAGCGCATGAGCGCCGAGGAGTTCGACCGCCTCCTGCAGGTGAGCTACGAGACGCGCTCGGGCGAGACCATGCTCGCCATGGAGGAGATCGGCGACGCCGAGGATCTCTCGCGCATCGCCGAGTCGATGCCCGAACCCGAGGATCTGCTCGAGAGCGAGGACGACGCGCCCATCATCCGCCTGATCAACGCGCTGCTGACCGAAGCGGTAAAGGAGGACGCCTCCGATATACACATCGAGCCCTTCGAGCAGCGGCTCGTCGTGCGCTTCCGCGTCGACGGCATGCTGCGCGAGGTGCTGCAGCCGCCACGCACGATGGCGCCACTGCTGGTCTCCCGCATCAAGGTCATGGCCCGGCTCGACATCGCCGAGAAGCGCGTGCCCCAGGACGGTCGCATCTCGCTGCGCATCGCCGGCCGGGCGGTCGACGTGCGCGTGTCCACCCTGCCGGGGGGACACGGCGAGCGTGTCGTGCTGCGGCTGCTCGACAAGCAGGCGGGGCGGCTCGACCTGGAGCATCTGGGCATGCCGGAGCGCCTGCGCACGCGCGTGGACGAGGTCGTTCACAAGCCCCACGGCATCTTCCTGGTCACCGGGCCCACCGGCTCCGGCAAGACCACCACGCTGTACGCGGCGCTGACGCGGCTCAACGATCGCAGCCGCAACATCCTCACGGTCGAGGATCCCATCGAGTACTATCTGGACGGCATCGGCCAGACCCAGGTGAACACCAAGGTCGACATGACCTTTGCGCGTGGGCTGCGCGCCATCCTGCGACAGGACCCTGACGTCGTGATGGTCGGCGAGATCCGGGATCTGGAGACCGCGGAGATCGCGGTCCAGGCGTCTCTCACCGGTCATCTCGTGCTCTCGACGCTGCACACCAACACGGCAATCGGTGCCGTCACGCGCCTGCGCGACATGGGCGTGGAGCCTTTCCTGCTGTCGTCGTCGCTGGTTGGGGTCCTGGCCCAGCGTCTCGTCCGAAAGCTGTGCCGGCACTGCAGACAGCCCTATCGGGCCTCACCGTCGGAAGCCCGGGCCGTCGGCGCCGATCCGGACGAGCCGCCCACGCTGTTTCAGGCACGGGGCTGCGACCGCTGCAACGGCATGGGCTATCGCGGCCGCAGCGGGCTGTTCGAGCTCGTCGCCGTGGACGAGACCCTGCGCCGGCTCATTCACGAGGGTGCCGGCGAGCAGGTCATGGAGAGCCACGCCCGCCGCAGCTCACCCGGCCTGCGCGACGACGGTATCCGCCAGGTGCGCGCGGGCGTGACCACCCTGGAAGAGGTGGTACGGGTCACCACGGAGGACTGACAGCACCATGGCCGCCTTCGAATACGCCGCCCTGGACCCCGCAGGCAAGGAACGCCGCGGCGTGCTCGAGGGCGACAGCGCCCGGGGCGTACGCCAGCAGCTGCGCGATCAGGGGTGGATTCCCCTCGACGTCGAGGAGGTCGCCGAGCGCCGCCCGCGCGCCGGTGCGCTGGGTACACGCCGAACCCGGGCGAGCAGCAAGGAGCTGACGCTGTTCACCCGCCAGCTCGCCACTCTGCTCGGCGCGGGCTCGCCGCTGGAGGAGGCGTTGCGCGCGGCGGCGCGCCAGACCGAGAAGGCCAGCATGCGCAACCTCGTCACCGGCATACGCGCGCGGGTCGTCGAGGGGCATTCCCTGGCGGAGGGACTGGCGCAGTTTCCCCGGGCGTTCTCGGAGCTCTACCGGGCGACGGTCGCCGCGGGAGAGCATTCAGGACACCTGGACCAGGTGCTGGAGCGGCTCGCCGACTACACCGAGCGGCGCCATCAAATGCGCCAGACGGTGGCCCAGGCGCTGGTGTATCCGATTCTGCTGCTGGTGGTCTCGGTGGCGGTGGTGATTGCGCTGCTCACCTTCGTCGTTCCCAAGATCACGCGGGTGTTCGAGGACACCGGCCAGACCCTGCCGCCCCTGACCCGCGCTCTGATCGGCCTGAGCGGCTTCCTGCGCGAGTACGGCATCTGGCTGGCGCTGGCCGCCGCCGCCGTGGTCGTCGGCTTCGGCCTGGCGCTGCGGCGCCCGGCGTTCCGGCGGCAGGTGCACACGGCCCTGCTCCGGCTGCCGCTGATCGGGAGCTTCATCCGTGGACTGAACACGGCCCGCTTCGCGCGGACGCTGTCCATCCTCGCCGGCAGCGGCGTGCAGGTGCTCGAAGCCCTGCGCATCGCGGCCGAGGTAATCTCCAACATCCCCATGCGCGAGGCGGTCACCGACGCCGCGGTACGGATTCGCGAAGGCACGGCCATCAGCACCGCTCTCGAGCGCAGCGGGCAGTTTCCGCCCATGATGGTTCACCTGATCGCCAGCGGCGAGGGCAGCGGCCGGCTCGAGGAGATGCTGGAGCGCGCCGCCGACACCCAGGAACGCGAGGTCGAGGCGACCACCGGCGTGATGGTGAGCGTGCTCGGACCAGCGGCGGTGTTGATCATGGGCGTGGTCGTTCTACTCATCGTCATGGCGATGCTGCAGCCCATATTCCAGATGAACAGCATGACGCTGTGAGCGGGACCCCTGACGATCGGTCATGGAAGGCTGATAGTGTCCCCTGCAGGGATTCGTCGCGTTATCGGGGCCCGTCCGCATCCCGCCCTTGATCCGGGACAGGGTGGCGCCGCGGGCTTGGAGTACGCTGTGAATCCACGGCTGTACGCTGTACCCACACAACCCGGGGCATGGCAGCGGCGACCGGTCATACCGGAGCCCCGTGGGCGAACAGGAGGACGATGAACACAATGCGCAGCAAACCCGGCCGCAGGCGCACGACGATACGCCAGCGCGGCTTCACCCTGCTCGAGATCATGGTGGTCGTGGTAATCCTCGGCATACTGGCCACCTTCGTCGTGCAGAACCTTGCCAGCGCACCGGAGAAGGCCCGGATCACCAAGGCCAAATCCGACATCCGCACGCTGGAGAGCGCGCTGGAGCGATACAAGCTCGACAACTACCGCTACCCGACGACGGAGCAGGGCCTGAAGGCACTGGTGACGCGGCCGACTTCGGCACCGGAGCCGGCGAACTGGCAGCAGGGCGGCTATATCAAGAGCGTGCCCAAGGACCCCTGGGGCAATCCCTACCAGTACCTCGGCCCCCAGGACAACGACGGCCGGCCGCAGATATCCACACTGGGCGCGGACAATCGCCCGGGCGGCGAAGGTGCCGATCAGGACATATCCAGCGAGACCGTTGATCAGTAGTCGCACGGCGGGCGCCGACGCCGGCTTCACGCTGATCGAGATCATGGTGGTGCTGATCATCATCGGGGTGATGACCGCCATGGTCACGCTGTCGATCGGAGACAATCGGGGCCAGGAGGTGGAACGGCAGGCGCAGCGCCTGCAGGCGCTGCTGAAGCTCGCCGCCGAGGAGTCCATCATTCGGGCGCAGCCCCTCGGCATCGACGTCTCCGCGGACGCATACCGGTTTCTGGCCTACGAACCGGACGCCCAGCCGACCTGGCAGCCGATGACCGGCGACCGCGAGTTCCGGCGGCGGCGCATGCCCGATTTCATCCGCCTGAGCATTCTCGCAGACGGCGCGGAACGTACGGTCAAAGGGCTGTCGAGCTCGGACACCGGGAATGACGGGGAACGCGATCACGACTCGGAGTCGCTACCACAGGCACTCCTGCTGCCGAGCGGCGAGCTCACGCCGTTCCGCATCGTTGTCCGCGGCAGCGAGCTCCACACCTACTGGCTCGTGGAAGGTCACCTCGATGGCAGGATCACCGTCCAGGCAGAGGACTGAACGCGGCTTCACGCTGATCGAGGTGCTGGTCGCACTGGTGGTGGTCGCCGTCGGACTCGCGGCGGTGGTGGAAGCGACGGGCCACTCCGCCAACACCGTCGCCGCCCTCCGGGAACGGACGTTCGCCCAGTGGATTGGCGACAACGTGATAACCGAGTACAGGCTCGCCGACGCCTGGGAGACGGGCACCACCAAGGACGAGCGGGACTTCGCGGGGCGCACCTGGCCGGTGGAGATCGTGATCCACGACAGCTTCCTCGACCAGGTGCGGGCCATCGAGGTGGAGGTCTACGATCCCGAGCGGCCGAAGCAGCGCATACGAACGGTGCGCGGCCTGCTGGTCGACCCGGCGCTGTCATCATGAACCGGCGGGATAACGGCTTCACGCTAATCGAGATCCTGGTGGCCGTGGCGGTGTTCGCGGTCATCTCGGCCATCACCTTCGTGACACTCAACGAGGTCCTGAAGACCGGTGAGCACAGCCGCAAGGCCCTGGAACGGCTGGGCGACGTGCAGCGCGGGTTCAGCCAGATGGCGCGTGACTTCGACCAGGCACTGCCGCGCGGAATCCGCAACCAGTACGGCAGCAGAGACGCGGCCATGGTCTGGCAGGACAACCGGCTCGCGTTCACCCGGGGCGGCCATCTCAATCTGCTTGACCGCTCTCGGAGCAATCTCGAGCGCGTCGCCTACGGCCTCGACGACGACCAGCTCGTTCGCTACTCCTGGTCGGCGCTGGACCAGCCCATCGGTGGCGCCGCGCCGGCCAGACAGGTGGTTCTCGACGGGGTAACGAACCTCGAGGTCCGCTACAACGTCGACGGCAAATGGGTCGACGACTGGCCGCCGGTCTCCCCGCAGAAGGCACCGCGCCCCCTGCCGTCGGCGGTCTCCGTCAAGCTTACGCTGAAGGACTATGGCGAGATCAACCGTACCTTCGCACTGCCGGAATGAACGCGGCATCGCGCTCATCACCACGCTGCTGGCACTCGCCATTGCGGTCACGGCGGCGACGGCCGTGGCCTACCGCGTCCACCTCGAGATTCGTCGCACCCAGAACGTGCTCTCCGCGGACCAGGCGCAGCTCTACGCCCGGACCGCCGAGCCCATCGCCAAGGCCCTGCTCGGGATCGACCGGAAGGCGAACCAGATCGACGTAGTCAACGAGGACGAGGCGTGGACGCATACGAACCAGACCCTCACCATGGAAGACGGCGCGACCGCGCGCATGGTGATAGGCGATCTGCAGGGCCGTTTCAACCTCAACAGCCTCGCGAGCACCGACGCCGACCGGTCGCATTTCGCCGCCGAACTGTTTCGGCGGCTGCAGGAGGCCGAGGCTCCCGGCGCGCCGCCGGAGCTGGGCGTCAAGCTGGCCGACTGGACCGACCCGGACCAGAACGTGCGCTTTCCCGGCGGGGCCGAGGACGACGTCTACACGCGCATGAATCCGCCGTACCGGCCCGCCGATCAGCTCATGGTCGACCCGAGCGAGCTGCGGCTGCTGGACGGCATGAGCGGCGACACCGGACGCCGCACGTGGCACGGCCTGTGTCCGTATATCGCCGCGCTACCCTCTGCCGATCTGCCGACCAACGTCAATACGGCGCCTGTCCCCGTCCTCCTGTCTCTGGCACCGGGGCTATCCCCCGCCGACGCCAGGAAGGCCATCGCCGGGCGCCCCTACAACAACGTCGAGGACTTCCTGACGCGGAACACGGCGTTCGCCGCGCCGGGCCTGAAATCGGGGTGGCTGTCAGTCGCGAGCGAGTACTTCCTCGTGCACACGCGAGTCACCATGGACCGGGCGCGGGTGGACCTCTACAGCGTGCTCCACCGCCCCTCCAGTGGGCCGATATCCGTGATCTACCGTGCCCGGACAGCACCCGGCTGCGTTGATGGTAGACTCGCGTTTAACTGATCCGGACCATTCGGAACCATAGGGGAGACCGGGCCGCATGCGCCCCCGTCTGATCGTGCGTCTGTCCGCCAATCCTGAGTCGCCGCTGTCGTGGGTCGCGCTGGACGCCCAGGGGCGTGCGGAGGGGCCGACGGTCGCCGGCGACGCGGAGGACCTTGCCACGGCGGCGCGGGGTCGCCAGCTCCTGGGCCTCGCCGACGGCCGCGACGTGCTGATCGTCAGCACTCGCATTCCGACCCAGAGCCGGGCACGGCTGTCGCGGGCCATCCCTTTCGCCCTGGAGGATCAGCTCACCGAGGACATCGACGACCTGCACTTCGCCCCCGGTGACCGGGATGCGGCCGGCCGGCTCTGGGTGGCGGTCGTCGCGCGCACGCGCATGGCCGCGTGGCTCGACGCGACCGTCGACGCCGGCACAGTCGACCAGATACATCCCGAAACCCTCGCGCTGCCGCGACACGACGGCGCCTGGACGGTGCTCCTCGCCGCGGATCGTTTCCTGGTGCGGACCGGACCGGAGGCGGGATTCGCCGGTGACCCCGGGAACCTGGAGGCACTGCTGGAGGCCGCGCTGGAAGAGGCGGGCGACGAGGCGCCGGGCCGTGTGGTCGTCTACCGCCCGTCGGGCCTGTTACCGCAGCTGCCCGAAACCGGCCCGACGGTCGAATTCCGGGACGTCACCGATGCAACGGCCCTGCTGGCCGAGAACCTGGATCCGCGCCACACCATCCCGCTCCGGGTGGGGCGCTTTGCGCGCAACAACCAGGCGACCGCGCAGTGGCGGCGATGGCGGCCCGCCCTCGCGCTCGCTGCCGCCCTGCTGCTGCTGGCCACCGGTCGCGCCTCGGTCGAGCAGTGGCGCCTGACCCAGCAGCGGGATGCACTCGAGCAGCAGCTGGTCGCAGCGTTCCACAGCGCGTTCCCGGGCAGTGACATCCCGCCGGGGCAGCTACGCACGGTCATGGAGAGCCGGCTCCGACACCTGCGACAAGGCGGCAACGCGCACGACAGCGGCTTCCTCGCGATGCTGAATCGGGTCGCTCCGGTGGTCGCGGATACCGCGAGCGTGTCACTCAGTGCGCTCAGCTTCCGCGGCGACACCCTGGAGCTCGAGCTGTACGCGGACAGCCTGCAGACGCTGGACCACGTCAAGCGTCAGCTGGCCGCAGCCGGCAAGCTGGACGTGCAGGTGCGCTCGGCGAAGACCGACGGCGACCGCGTCCAGGGCAGACTGCTGATCGGAGGGCGCTCATGAGGGATTGGTGGCTGGGCCTGGAGGCACGAGAACGCCGCACGCTCTCGCTGGCGGCCGCCGTGCTGGTGGCGATGCTGTTCTACTTCGTGCTCTGGCTGCCGCCCCATCGGGCTATCGCCGAGCTCCATGAGCGCCTGCCCGGTCTCCGCGCGGACGTCGCGTGGATGCGCCAGGCAGCCGACGAGGCCCGAGTCCTGCAGCAACGCGCCGGTGCCACGCCGGCCAACGCCCGCGGGGACCAGGCACTGTACTCGCTCGCCGACGAGACCGCGCGCAAGGCAGGGCTCGCGGACGCGATCGAGCGCGTCGAGCCGAGCGGCGACCAGCAGGTCCGCGTCAACCTGCGCGGTGCGAGCTTCGACGACATGGTGCGCTGGCTGGGCGGCCTCCGCCACGGGTACGGCGTCGGCACGGACAGCCTGTCCGTGCGCTCCACCGATCGCCCCGGTCGCGTGGACGTCCAGCTCGTGCTCACCGGGGGCGCTCCTTGAGTCGACGCACCAGGATCACCGGCCTCGTTGTGCTCGGAATCCTCGCCTACGCCGTCTTCCTCGCGGTGACAGTACCGCTGCCAGTAGCGTGGTCCTGGATCGGTCCACGGCTCACACTACGGCTGTACCAGCCGACGGGCACACTCTGGTCCGGCGGCGCCGCGGCGCTCGTACAGGGACCGCGCCGGCTGGACGCCGTGCGATGGACCCTGCATCCGTCCGCACTGATGACGCTCGCGCTGGGCGCACACGTCTCCGGCCGGCTGCCGGACGGACGCGTCGGGGGCGACGTCCGGGTCGGGCCGGGTAACGCCGTGCGTGTACGCGACGCCCGGGCCGACATGGACGTCGACACCCTGCTGAGCTGGGCGGGGCGCGGCGGCCTGGGCCCCTTCGCGGGGGGGCACTTCGATGCGCTGCTCAAGGCGCTGGAGCTGCGCGACGGCAGGCTGGTCTCCGCCGACGGCGTCATCAACTGGAACGGGGCCGTCATCGGCCCGAACGATGCCATCCCCCTCGGTGATCTCGCGCTGCGGCTGCAGCCGGCATCCGGCGGCGGCGTAAACGGCAAGCTCGTCTCCAATGGCGGCGTGCTTGCTCTGGACGGCGATCTCGCCCTGACACCGGACGGTCGCTTCACCCTCCACGCCGACATCGCGCCCGCCAGGTCCGGGGACCCCCGCGCGCGCCGCGTAACCGGCATGCTGGGGCTGGCGAACCCGGAGGGCACCACGCGCGTGACCATCAGCGGCAATCTGAATGGCGGCGGCCTGCAGATCCGGCAGAAGGCCCGTTGACGGCTCCGAGCCGCCCCGCAGCTCAGGGGTGGACGTCCGCGAACGCCGCGATCAGCGCGAACTCGCCGGAGGCCCGCGGCGGCCGGTCCGTGTCCGGGGTGGCGATGCCAACCGTCTGACCGATCCCCCAGCGCCGCGCCGCACGCAGCACGCTGTGGTTGTCGTCGACAAGCAGCGCGCGGGCCGCATCGAAGCTCCGGTCGGCGCGAAATGCGTTCCAGAACCGGGCGTCCTCCTTGGAGTGGCCGTAGTCGTGGGAGGAAACGATCGCGTCTACGTACTCCGCCAGCCCGGTCTGCTCGAGCTTCATGCGCAGCACGTCCGGATGGGCGTTGGTCACCAGCAGCCGCCGGCGCCGGCTGCGGCCCACGGCCTGCAGGAACGCGACCGCGCCGGGACGGAAGGCAACATCCTCCCGCCACTCGTGATGCAGCGACAGCACGTCGAAGCCCAGCTCGTCGCTCCAGTAGTCCAGGCTGTACCAGCGTATCGTGCCCTCGACCGCCCGCATCCGCTCCCGCAGCTCCTCCAGCGCCTCCTCCGGCGCCATGCCCCGCTCCACGGCATAGCGCCGCGGCAGGTGCTCGAGCCAGAAGCGGTTGTCGAAGCGCAGGTCCAGTAGCGTGCCGTCCATGTCGAGCAGAACCTCGTCCACCCGGCTCCAGTCGATCATCCCGAGGCGTCCCCGAAGCCACACATGCCACCAGCATACCGCGCTGGATGGCCTGATTTCCCACCCCGGTCCGGCTGGTGTAGTGTTTCGCGCGCGCATTCATCACAGGGAGATAGCCGATGACGCTGGACGTGGAGGCCCGCTCGGCGCTGGTCGAGCCGCTCGTCACGCTCGCCCGCGAGGCCGGCGAGCGCATACTCGAGGTATACCAGCGCGATTTCGACGTGGAGACGAAGAGTGACGACTCGCCGCTCACGGAGGCGGACCGCGCCGCCCACGGCCACATCGTCACCGGCCTCGAGGCGCTCGCGCCTCGGCTACCCGTGCTCTCCGAGGAGGGCAGTCACGGCGCCTTCGAGGAGCGCCGGGGCTGGGACGCCTACTGGCTCGTCGACCCCCTCGACGGGACCAAGGAATTCATCAAGAAGAACGGCGAGTTCACGGTGAACATCGCGCTCATCGAGGACGGCGTGCCAACCATCGGCGTGGTGCACGCGCCGGTGCTCGGCCGCAGCTACGTCGGCGTGCGCGGCGAGGGTGCCTACCTCATTGAGGACGGCGGACGCCGGGCCATACGGACCCGGGCAACGGGCGAACCGATGACGGTGGTCGTCAGCCGCTCCCATCGCGGCGACCAGATCGACCGCCTGCTGGAGCGCCTGCCCCAGCACCGCACCACGTCGGTGGGCAGCTCACTGAAGTTCTGCATGGTGGCCGACGGCAGGGCCGACCTCTACCCGCGCTTCGGGCCGACGTCCGAATGGGACACCGGCGCCGC
>Ga0102944_1001517_pt1 | contig 15230 bp, 11 predicted proteins | sample SalPonD_shore_MG_FD_78172 | JGI IMG/M metagenome (GOLD analysis project Ga0102944, IMG submission 78172) | Salt pond soil microbial communities from South San Francisco under conditions of wetland restoration - Salt Pond MetaG... | ecosystem: Environmental > Aquatic > Marine > Intertidal zone >...
GAAAAAAGACGGGCCGCGTGTTGCCGGGACATGGAAGAATTATTGAGAATATACAGGAAGTAGCTGATCATCATCTTCATGAACACGAGAAGCGTTATAAAAAGATTCAACAGCTCTTGGAGGGACAGCCGCAGAACTTGTTGGAGTTGTCTTATAAAATGTTTCCGGATGCCATCAGGAAGGGAGCTGTATTTTTGGTATTATCGGAAGTGCTCGGTTATTTGGATTGGGGCGAAGCGGAAGGCACAATTTCCAAAGAGGTAACATCAGATGGCGTTGAGTTTATAAAAACATGATGTTTCCCATGAATATTCGAATTCGGATTTGACAATAAGAACAGCTATCAGCAGGTTTCAGTAATCAGTAATCAGTAATCAGTAATCAGTAATCAGTAATCAGTAATCAGTAATCAGTAATCATGGCTACCATTTTCACCAAAATTATTGAGGGCGAAATTCCGTGTCATAAAGTAGCGGAGACGGACGAGCATATCGCTTTTTTGGATATCAATCCCATCGCAGAGGGACATACACTTGTGGTCCCTAAACAGGAGATTAATTACTTTTTTGATTTGCCGGAGGAGTTATTGCACAGCACGATGGACTTGTCCCGGAAAATTGCCAAAGCGATTGATGAAGCTTTAAACCCTTTACGGACAGGGGTTATCGTACAGGGATTGGAGGTGCCGCATGCCCATTTACACTTGGTACCACTTTATAAAGAACGTCAGGTGATGGCGCTGGGCCATAATGTAGAGGTGAGCGAGGACCGTATGGAAGAGCTGGCTCAAAAAATTAGTGCGAAGGTTCAGTTATGAAATTATCCATCCTAAACGGTCCCAATTTGAATATGCTTGGCAAACGGGATCCGGACCAATACGGAACATCCACCCTGCAGGATATTGAAAAATTGCTTATCGAATCTTTTCCCGAGTATGAAATGACGTTCTTTCAGAGCAATATCGAAGGAGAATTGGTAGAAGCCATCCAATCGCTGGTTGAGAGTGGATTCGACGGGGTCATTGCCAACTTTGGGGGATACTCGCATACCTCGGTTGCTATTCGGGATGCTTTGGATCTGCTTGAAATACCCATTGTGGAGGTTCATCTGTCTAATATCCATGCCCGCGAAGATTTTAGGGAAAAAACGTTGACCGGGGCCGTGGCTGACGGCATCATCACCGGATTCGGGAAACAAAGTTACGTACTGGGTGTATATGCGATGGAAGAGCTCATCGGGAAATAAACAAAACTACATTGTCTTTATTACATGATATCGTAAGGATCGTTTGTTGTAAGCGGTTTAGCGTATTACGCGTGATGTATATTCATTCCACGTTAATAAGTTATACATCAAAGGACGGTTGGCTGATAACCGAAGACTGACAGCTGAAAATTTCATAACTCAATAGCTTTTTGGGTGAGTAACTGACGAAACGATTTCCTTGAAATAGATGTAGGTAAACGACCAATTAACAAAACTCATTGAAAAAACTTAAAGGACTACTTTCGGATACCCTGGTTTACGGCATCAGCAGCGTGGTGGCGCGGTTCATCAATTATCTGTTGGTTCCGTTTTATACGGATGTATTCAAGCCGGCGGAATACGGGATTGTCGGCCTTGTTTATTCCGGGATTATGTTTTTAAATGTGGTTTTTACTTTTGGGATGGAGTCGGCTTACCTGCGTTATGCGAAAGACCGGGAAAAGGCTAAAGATATTTTCCAGACATTGCAGCTCGGCTTGCTGGCTACGGCTACGATATTGGCTTTTCTGCTTTGGTTGCTGGCCCCGGAAATTATGCCTGTGCTAAGCCTGGGGCCCGATACCCAAAGTTACTACCTGTTGATGATTGGGATCCTCTGGTTTGATACGCTATCGGTTGTGCCGTTTGCCGAATTGCGACTCGTTGAGCGTTCCTATCTTTTTGCTGCGCTGCGTACGGGTAATGTGGTTATCAATGTTGCACTTAACTTTTTCCTTATTCTGCATCTGCATTGGGGAATCGAAGCCATTTTTGTCTCGAATTTAATAGCTTCGGCGCTCACAACAATCGTTCTTTGGATTATCACCGCTCCTATGCTCCGGGGGAATTGGGCAAAATCGATTTTCTATCGTGCCTTAAAATTTGGGCTGCCATTTGTGCCTGCGGGTATCGGCTATGCTATTAATGAAAGTCTCGATAAGCTTTTGCTCAACAATTATCTGACCCAGCATGCTGTTACAAGTATTTACGGAGCACAGTTTACTAAAGAAGCAATCGTAGGAGTGTATAACGGCTGCTACAAACTCGGCGTATTTATGCTGTTGTTTGTACAGATGTTTAGGATGGCCTGGCAGCCCTTTTTCTTGCGTAACGCCGACGAACCGGATGCTAAGAATCTATACCGCGATGTTTTCCGGTATTTTAATGTCGCTGCCGGAATCATCTTTTTGGGGGTGGGCCTGTTCATCAATCAGATCGTACGGATTAAAGTGCCTGTTTTAGATGCTTATCTTATTGGTAAAGATTATTGGATGGGACTGAATATCGTACCCTTCCTGCTGGGCGCCTACTGGTTTCAGGGATGGTACATGAATTTTTCAGCCGGGATTTTTATCGAGGAAGAAACAAAATTGTTGCCTGTGATAACACTCGTGGGGGCAGGCATCACTATCATCGCCAACCTCTTGTTGATTCCTTATTTTGGGATGCTTGGCTCAGCCGCAGCTACGCTCTTAAGCTATGCCGTTATGGCTATGTTTATTTATTATAAAAGCGTGCAGGTATATCCTGTGCAATATCAACTGTTTCGTGCTTTTCTGATGATGGGAATTGCGGCCGGCTGCCTGTTGATCGTCCCGCAATTTTCGAAATGGGTCGGTTCGGAATGGACAAGTCGTTTTCTACTGTTATTAATAGGGAGTGTGGGAATTGCGGCATTGTCGGTACCAAATTATTTCAGAAATAACTAGACAATTCTCAATTCCGGTTGTCTGGCAGGTTTTTTTGGGATTATCCTGCTTTCCTAAAATTATTAGTTAATAATTCAGAAATTATTTGGAGTACTATTATGGAAGGCAAAGTTGGTATTTATGTGGATGCGGTAAATGTAACCATGAACGGCGGTTTCGGGCTTCGCTACGATATTCTTAGAAAATTTGCCTGTCGTGACGGTTCTATACCATCCCGTATGAATGTGTATCTGGCATATGATGAGCGACGGGCCAAGGAAGATCAGACGTATAAAAATAAGACTGCACGGTTTAGCGAAGTTCTTAGAGATTTTGAGTATAAAGTGATCGAAAAGCCTGTCCAATATTATAAAGATGAAGAGACCGGAGAATTGATCACCAAATCGACGGTGGATATGGATATGGCCGTCGATATGATGATGCAGGCCGATCATCTGGACAAGCTTGTGCTGCTGACCAGTAACGGGAGTTATGTCAGTGTGGTTGATGCGATCCAGCAGAAGGGCACGCGTGTAGAGCTCATCGGGTTCGATAATATGTCGGGAAATCTAAAAAAAGAAGCTGATCTTTTCATTTCGGGATACCTGATTCCCGGACTGCTGCCTATTGAATCGCCTTATGCCTGGGGTAAAACGGGTTCCCGGGTGCGCGGAGTTTGCTATGATTTTTCGCATAATGACGGGTACGGTTTTTTGCGATACCTCGTCGAGATGAATCAGAATTTATGGATCACGGACTCACGCTTCGAGGAATCACCCTATAAAACAGTCTTTGCTCATATCTCCCAGTTCGAGGACAACTTCGATACCAGTTACCTGCCGAGTCGCGACCTGATTTTTGAGTTTGATTTGGTTGAAAATGAAAAGGGGCTTGTAGCCGAAGATATTATCCTCGTTTCTGCCCCATGAATATCATCCGAATACCGGATCTGCTGTTTGATGGTTAATATGATCGATTATAACTCGAAGCGCTGCTTAGACGGGAATTTTTAAGCAGTGACAGGAATGCAGAGCTAAACTTGGAGATTTCAGACTTGCCAGCCTTTTGGCTACTCACAGATGCCAGTTCAAGCAATAAAATAAGTAATAAAGATAATCTGAGTTCGAGATAAAATCTCTTTCAAAATACCCATATCGATATAAGGTCTGGTAAAATATCCCTCTTGGAGGAGGGTGGGCCAATCGGATGGGTTTTACGATTGGGTCGGGAGGTGTTATCCAAATTGCAGGAACGAAATTTTAAGTCCCTAAAGTTCTATTGAACGCACGTTAAGATATGATGAAGTTGCGTTTCCGAGCCAAATTGAACGAGAGCAAAGCTCCCTTGAAGCTAGTTTTTTGATAGGCAACAGGTACAAAATCCATAAAACAGAAAAAGGCTCCGATATGGTCTTCGGAGCCTTTCTCAAATGCAAGTAGTGAAGAAGCCTTACGTCTTCAATTAATTGCGATTTATTTGTCCATCAGCTTGCGGAACTCATCAAGCACAGAGTGCACATGATCGGCTGATGTATTTAAAAGTTGTTGTTCTTCTTCGTTTAAGTCAACCTCAATTATTTGCTTAATTCCAGTCTTTCCAAGTTTAACCGGAACGCCTAAAAACAGGTCTTTCTGCCCATATTCGCCGTTTAAGTGAGCTGCACAGGGAAAGATGCGATTTTGATCGAGCATGATTGCTTCGACCATCTGTGCGGCTGCAGCGCCGGGTGCATACCAGCCGGAGGTACCCATCATATTAACAAGTTCGCCTCCGCCTCCCTTGGTGCGTTCAACGATTTCTTCCAGCTTTTCTTCATCAATAAAATCAGTGACAGGCATCCCTGCGATCGTGGTGAATCGGGGAAGAGGTACCATGGTGTCACCATGGCCGCCAAGTAGCAGTGCCTGAATGTCTTTAGGAGATACTTCAATCTCTTCGGCAAGGAAAGAGCGAAAGCGAGCCGTATCAAGCACGCCGGCCATCCCCATTACGCGATGGGAGTCAAATCCGCTGGTTTCAAGGGCAACTTGCGCCATCACGTCGAGTGGATTTGAAACTACAATCAAAATAGTATCCGGAGAATGTTTAACTAGCTTTTCTACGACGCCCTTAACAATTTTGGCATTAGTCTCGAGCAGATCGTCACGACTCATCCCGGGACGACGCGGTACACCGGCCGTAATCACGCACACATCCGACCCGGCGGTATCTTTATAATCAACCGTCCCGGTCAGTTTGGTATCAAATTGATGAATGGGAGACGATTCCCACTGGTCAAGCGCGCGACCTTTGGAAGGATAAATTTTGTCACCATTTTTCTCTTGCACGATGTCGACCATTACTACTTCCTGGGCGAAATCGCGTTGTGCTATTGCCAACGATACGGTGGAACCGACATTTCCGCCGGCACCGACTACTGATACTTTCATGAGAACTAATAATTTAATTAAAATTTTGGTTTAGAAGATAATCATTTGAAAGCTGAAAGTATAAATGTGAAGCAAGAATATAGAAGCTGGAAGTCTGATATTGGAAGATTGACGTAATCCTTTCGCCTTCTTAGTAAGTTTGCCAGTTTTGATGAAGTTTAGTTAACATTTTACCGATAACTTCAATTCGATTTATAAAACCTTCGGCCTCTTTTTTTGTCAGATATCCGCAATCATTTGCAAAATGAATCCAGTTTTCGGTTTCTGCATTTGATCCAAGCGAATGTATTAAATGCAGTTTGAATTGATTTTCATATTTCCTTTTGGCCCAGCCCTCAGTGATATTTGCACTGATAGATCGAGATGATCTGATAATTTGAGAGGTAAGTGAGTAACGTTCTTTTTGAGGAAAATCTTGGCATTTCCAAAATATATCCATGGCTAATTTATATGAACGTTTATAGACATCGAGGTCTTGGTATGATTGTATCATATTAAAATCTCTTGATGTTAGTTTGGCTAATGAAGGATCCAATTTCTGACTTCCAACATCCAAAATTCAGTCCCTAAGTACTATTTCGCGAATCCATGCCCCACATTAACTTATGGCGCAAGGTATCAAAATAACTCTGGTTGGGAAGTTCGATCAGGTCGATCGTGAAATTCGAACGCTTGATATTCACTTCAAATGGATAAGATTTGATTTCGTAAATTAGTCCGTCGTATGAAAATAGTACTTCATGCTCCTGCCTTTTTATTGTAATTTTAAGCGATTTGTTCGACGGTAAAACCAACGGGCGGGTCGTTAATGTATGCGGATTAATGGGCGTCAATACCATTACATCAGTATTGGGCATCACAATTGGCCCGCTGGATGATAAATTATAAGCTGTCGATCCCGTAGGAGAAGCAATGATCAGACCATCCGCCCAATAATCGTTGATAAACATGTTGTCATACTCGGCGCTCACATTCACCATCGAGGTAGAATCCTTCTTTGAAAACAGGAATTCATTCAATGCATGATAAATGTGTCCCTGATTGTCTTCGGCCTCCAGCAGATATCGTTTGTCAATGCGGTATTTACCCTCTATCAGGTATTGCAAAGCTTGGGCCAAATTCTCTTTTTGAGTATAGGCCATGAATCCAAGCCGCCCACTGTTGACTCCCAGGATCGGCTTCTGGATATTTTTCATCAGCCGGGCGGTGTAGAGCATGGTGCCATCGCCTCCGAGTGCGATGATAATATCCGCTTGATCAATAGCTGATTTTTCATCCTCAACAACTACTGCCGAAGGATGATTTTCACCGTTATACAATTCTTGCAGGTCTTCATAAAAAATTACCTGCACCTCATGCTTATCCGACCATTTGAGAAGCTCTTTAAAAGGTTCTTTAACGGAATACTTCTGAGGATTTGCTATGACGGCAAATTTCATAAGTCTAGTTTAAATTTTCCTCAGCCGGAAGGGTCACGCCGCGTGGATTAAACCACCAAGGATATTGATTCCATTCCAACCCTTTAATTTCGGAGCGCTGTAAAGCTACTTGTTTCACACTAAATCGGAATAACGGCTGATAACTGTCCCATTGTTGGTTCGGGATTAGCGGCTGATCTTCTGTGACAAACAGCCCGGTGTTTCGTGTGGGCGTTCTGATGTCCATCATCTGGAAAGTAGTTTTATATTTAATCAGCGTCTTTGCCAAATTCCCCAGGAATGTGCGCACAAAAGGATCGTCGGAATAGGCGGCATAAATTTCATTATTCACCAATGAGATTGTGCTTTTTTCCTGTAACGAATCCGACTGGGATTGCATGGTCACATACGCATCGGGAAATTTGTTGAAGTACGAACCGGTATCTGTAGCTGAAGGAATAAGGCTTGCCACTTTGCGAGCTTCCGAAAGCGTCAAATGACTTTGTGGATTATAACGAAGCACATATTGGGTGGAACCCGCCGGTCGTTTCAGATTATAGCGATTGGCATAAGAGGATATCAAACTGCCGTTGCTGCTTAGGATACTTTTAAACAGCTGAGGTCCCAATTGAGGCAGCACGTAAATATTACCTTCGCTCATAGATCGAAATAGTTGGCTTTCGGATGTATTTGTAATGATATCAATCCGATTCAGATTTATATCACTGGCGTCATAGTAGTTCTGAAATTTGGAAAAGATGAGTGTAGAATCCGAAGCTAATTGCGAAAAATTAAAGGGACCGGCACCAACCGGGGTGAATGAAGCGAGATTATTCCCAACGGCTTCCCGGGGATAGATCACTGCATAGGGTGTAGCCAGCTTTTTAATAAATTTCGGGTCATGATTGACAAGCTGAAATACGACGGTCGAGTCATTCGGCGTCTGAATTCCGGAAATATCTTTCAGCCTGCGGTTTTGGGGATTATAGACATAATGTTGTTCCAGATAATAGGGCTCAAAATCCTCGATTGCCATAAACATGTGGGCCGCTTGTGGAGGTACATCTGCATGCGTCATCCGTTCAAAGTCATTTTTTACATCGCCGGACGTCATCTTGCGACCGGTACCAGTGCTAAAAACCTGACTATCCTGGTAATAAATATTCGTCCGCAGATGAAACGTGTATTGCAGAGAATCCTGACTGACCGACCAATCTTTAGCAAGGCCGGGTACAATAGATCCATCGGCATTAAAACGAACAAGTCCCTCATAAACCAATTGTACGGCTCGCATGGCAGCGGCATTATCGGCGTATAGCGGATCAAGGGTTTTAATAGGATTAAACTCTCCAATTGTCAATTTTCGAAAGCTGGCTTGGTTGCTTGCAGTTGCAGAAACTGTTGTATCTGCCGGGGTCATTTCCGTCGGACTCTGATTTACGACTACTGTTTCGGGCCCTTTACATCCTGCAGCAAGCAGGAGCGCTACAAAAAATATCAGTAGGTTCTGATGATTAAATAATGATTTCATAGTTGTTGGTTCTTGTCGTTAAATAAATTAGCTCTCAGATTGATTTTTCGTGCCCTTCAATCCTTTGATACCTTTTACAGCCTTTTCATTCAATAAGTTTGTGTCGTACGATCGAATACGTCCAATTTTTTGCTGATGTCGTTCAATAGCTATCTCAATTAATTTTAGCATTAATTCACGCATATTCATTCCGTTTTCTTCCCAAAGATAAAATGAAAAAGATCCCGGAATTGTATTTATCTCGTTGAAATAAAATTTATTTGTATCCTCATTGACCAGAAAATCGAGGCGAGCCAGTCCGCTGGCACGAAATACCTTAAAAATATTTTTTGACAGGGATTGAATACTTTTGGCCAGCTCATCAGAGATATCGGCCGGGATTATTCGATCTGCAGAAGCCATCCCTTTTTCGCCTCCGCCATCAGATTGGTATTTATCCTCAAAAGAGAGGGTTTCTTCTTTGCCAAGCGGACGTTCACACACACTGGCTTGCATCTCCTCGGGTGTTCCCAATATTGAGCAGTTGATTTCCATCAGTGGGGTAACGGCCTTCTCAATCAAAAGATTGTTGTCATACCGGAAGGCCGTTTCAATTGCTTCAATGAGTTCTTCTTTATTTTGAGCGCGTGCCACGCCAATACTGCTGCCCAAGCTTACCGGTTTCAGAATAAGAGGATATCCCAGCTGAGCTGCCTGTTTAAGAATAGCTTCCTGATCTTCGATCCAATTACTTTCAAAAAAATCGAAATCATCAACAACGGGAATATCATGGGAACGACAGAGTTCTTTGGCTTTTACTTTGTCCATGCCAAGGCTGGAGGCTAAAACACCGCTTCCGGAATACGGAATGTTATACATCTCGCAGGTCCCCTGGAATGCCCCGTTTTCTCCTTCTGAGCCGTGAAAAGCCGCTATAAGTGCGTGGATGGGATAACTTCCGGGGGAACCGAATAATCCCTTTTTTTCGGTTTCTAACAGCACCGGTTTCCCCAAATCATTATGAGAGAATGTACAGCGAGTTGCCTTCTGCTGTAGATCGTTTAAATCCTGGTAGTTTTCAAGATCAAGCAGAGGGGGTCCGGTTAGCCAGCGTCCGGATTTTGTGATATAGAGAGGAATAATATTGTAATCCGTCTCCTTAAGCGAAGAAATCGCCTGCATAGCGGTAAGTACCGATACTTCATGCTCCGGGGATATGCCGCCAAATGCCACCACGATATTTTTTGAACTCATAAAGGTAAATCAAATTTCATTTTCTTTTGATACATATAATGATAAGAAAAGATCCTTTCAGATGTGATATAAACAGCGCTATTTTATTGGCAGGCATGAAATTTCTTCAGATTTATTTTCTAGTTTTATGATGAGTGAGGTACATGTATAAAATAGAATACCGGAAGCGAGGTATGACATGCTGAACCCCGACGGCAATCGGGGCTGGTTTGTTTAAGCCACAAGTATTACCCGATAAAAAATGGCACAAGCGGGTACTTGCGCCATTAAATATTGAAAGCAGGATAGATTAATTTTGTGCCATATAGTACAGCTGCATTACGCGCAACTCATTATACCCGACTGTTTTGTTAAGCTTATCGTAAACAGGACGAAGGACATTGGTGTTGAGTTCTTTCATTACTTCCAATACTTCATCCTGTTTACGCATGGAGAGCGATGAAGCTGCCGCCAGCCCTTCTGTTCGGAGGTCATTGCCTTCTTTGAGATATGTCTTCAGGTGTTTGAGGATGGTAACCTGTTTTACTCCGTGTTCTTCACAGAGATGCTCAATAGACTTGCCATTGTTGAAATCCTGTCCTATACGTTCATATTTTTCGCTGCTCTGCTGTTTCTTCTTCTTTTTTTCGAGCGTTTTTTGCTGTTCCTCAATATTATTTTCCTCGCAATACTCTTCGATAATTTTTAAAAAGGTATCTCCGTATTTTTTCTGCTTCACAGAACCTACACCATAAATGGGCAACAGGTTTTCTATGGATTGAGGGAAGTAATAAGACATTTCCATCAGCGTGGTATCCGGGAAAATCGTGTAGGGGGGAACTTCCTGCTCGTCAGCCATCTCTTTTCGTTTGGACCGAAGAAGCTCGAAAAGATCTCTATCATAGTTGTTTTCTACATCCGAAGTCGTACGATCAATCGCTTCATCACTGACTACGGTATCCGAACGGTCCAGGGCGCCGAAGACATTTTCCTGCCCGTCAAGCACGGCCTTAGCTTGGTCTTCCAGGTGAAGAGCACCATGATTTTCTTCCCGGCTCAGATATCCTTGTTTTGCAAGCATCCGACCGAGCAAAATCCATTGCTCTTTAGACCACTCATTGCCAATATTATAAGTTGAAAGCTCATCGTGACCGTTTTCAGTTATTTTTTCGGAGTTGGATCCACGCAGGATATCCGCAATGTAGTAGGCATCATAGGTTTCTTCGGTACGTACGATGCACGAAAGAAATTTCTGCGCCTGGACCGTCAGATCTTCAACTTCAGCATCCAGTGAGAGACAGTTATCGCACATTCCGCATTCATCGTGAGGGTAAGTTTCGCCAAAGTACTCCATCAACGGAATGCGCCGGCATTTGTCCGTTTCCAAAAAGCTCATCAAATCTTTAAGATGCTGTTCGGCAACTTCTTTTTCCTTGCCTTCTTTTTGATTGATAAAATATTGGATTTTTTGCTTGTCGGAACGGCTGTATAGCAACAGGCAATCCGATCGCAGGCCGTCGCGGCCGGCGCGACCGATTTGCTGGTAATACGATTCGATATTCTTGGGCATATCATAATGCACGATAAAGCGCACGTTGGGTTTGTCAATGCCCATCCCAAAGGCTATAGTGGCAACAATGATTGAGATATCATCACGGATAAAAGCTTCCTGGTTTCGTGATCGAATACTTTTTGAAAGTCCCGCATGATAGGGTTTTACCGAATGGCCTTCATTTTTCAACTCGACATAAAGTTCTTCTACCTGCTTGCGCGAAAAACAGTAAATAATGCCCGACTGTTTTTTTCGGGTATAAAGGAAGTCCAGAGTTTGTTCGAGCGGATCGTCTTTGTCAGCCACTTTCAAGAATAGGTTTTTCCGATCAAAGCTGGCCAAAAAGGTTTCCGAGTCGTCCATTTTCAGGATGGATTTGATATCCTCTCGAACCCGAGGGGTTGCAGTGGCAGTAAGTGCAAGGCAGGTAGAGTCGGGAAAATCTTTACGAACTTCGGTGAGCTGCCGGTACTCGGGACGAAAATCGTGTCCCCACTCGGAAATACAATGTGCTTCATCGATAGTAAACAGTTTTACATTCTGGTCGGCCAGTAACTCTCGCGTGTCATCCATCAACAATGTCTCCGGAGCCAAATACAACATTTTCACTTCTTTGCGCTTCAACTTGGCCACATTCCGCTGATACTCATCGGGAGTGAGAGAACTGTTGAGGTAAATCGCGGGGATATCATACTGGCGAAGTTGCTCGACCTGGTCCTTCATCAAAGAGATAAGTGGGGAAACCACAATGGTGAGGCCGTCAAAAATGAGCGCAGGAATTTGGTAGCAAAGGGACTTCCCGCCGCCTGTAGGCATGATGACCAAAGCATCTTCTTTGTTTAATACTTGTGAAATGACTTCTTCTTGCAGGGGACGGAAACTTTCATATCCAAAAACATTATTTAATTTTTTCTTTGCTTCTTTGATCATTTATCGCTTAAAAATTTGATTAATCCGGTCAACCGGATTAACAACTGAATTAAAAATTACTGTTTATAAATCATTTAAATTTCAGCTTGTTATCTCCAAAATTGATACCTGAATTGATTTTGGCATTGAAAGCGTTGAAATCTCACGTTTATAATTGATGCTTATCTTTTGAAATTCAAGTGCCAATTCCGGATATCTAGTTCCAGGAACAGAATCAACTTCTATCGCACTGTAGATAAAGACACCAAAGATTTTCTGTATTTTTATGTTTTAATAAAATATACCATCCTTATTTACTCAGATACAGGCTCTTGAATTCGTAAGGAGTCTTAAAGTGCTCGTCGTTGAAATCCTCCATAAAGTAAATTGTTTCGCCGGTGGATTTCATCTCCGGTCCCAATTCCTTTTTCACTTCCGGAAATTTGTCAAAGGGGAAGACCGGTTCTTTGACGGCCCATTTCGTGAGAGTAGAGGTCAGATCTTTTTTGGGGAAATCCTTCAGTTTGGCCCCCAACATCACTTTAACGGCAATCTGGGCTTCGGGTCGTCCGGTTGCCTTAGCCAGGAAGGGAATTGTACGAGTAGATCTCGGGTTTGCTTCCAGCACGAAGACTTTATCACCCTGTACAGCGTATTGAACATTCAGGAATCCAACAATACCCATATTGGAGGCAATTTTCTCCTGATACCCTTTAATTTTTGCAATTGCAGTGTCGCTGAGCGAGTAAGTTGGAATTACGGCTGTCGAATCACCTGAGTGAACACCTGCCGGTTCGATATGTTGCATGATGCCGGCAATATGGAGCTGCTCTCCGTCATAGACTGCATCCACATCAACCTCTATCGCTCGTTCTAGGAACTTGTCGATCAGGAAGTCGTTTTCCGGATGGGTGGCCAGCACGCGCTTGGTGTAATGAACAAGCTCTTCTTGTTTTACGGCAATCCGCATGCCCTGCCCGCCGAGTACGTAACTGGGACGAATGAGTACCGGATAACCGATCCTGTTAGCGATTTCAAGGGCTCCATCAACATCTTTTGCCGTTCCATACGAAGGGAAGGGGATATCTAATTTCTTCAGGAATTTGGAAAATGATCCTCGGTCCTCGGCAAAATCAATCATCTCAAAAGGGGTACCGAAAATCTTGATTCCTTCCTCCACAAACCGTTTCCCCAGCTTTAAGGCCGTCTGTCCGCCTACCTGCAGGATAACGCCTTCAGGTTGTTCGTGCTCATAAATATCAAGCACACGTTCCCAGAACACGGGTTCAAAATAAAGTTTGTCGGCTATATCGAAGTCTGTTGATACGGTCTCGGGATTACAGTTTACCATGATAGCTTCATATCCCATATCCTGTGCGGCTTTGACGGCATGGGTGCAGGAATAGTCAAACTCAATGCCCTGTCCAATTCTATTTGGGCCGCTTCCCAGGATCATTACTTTCTTGTTATCTGATATCTCGCTCTCATTTTCTCCTTCGTAAGCAGAATAAAAGTAAGGAGTCTCGGCAGGAAACTCGGCTGCACAGGTATCTACCACTTTAAACGTCGGTTTCAGGTTCAGCTCTTTACGTCGTTCGCGCACTTCATTTTCGGTAACCTTGCCGTTGCTCTGGCTGAGCATCCAGGCAATCTGTTCATCCGAGAACCCGGCCTGTTTGAGCTCATAAAAATCATCTTTGGTGATGTCTTTGAGGTTCTGCCCTTCCGTTCGATTTTCCAGTGAAACCATATACCGAATTTGCTGCAGGAACCACGGATCAACTTTGGTGATATCAGCGATTTCTTCAACCGAAGCTCCCAGCTTAAAGGCATTTCGGATGTTAAGCATGCGATCCCAATACGGCTTCTTCAGGCGTTCGCGAACATGCTTGCGGTCCAGTTCTTCGTAGCCGTCGGCGCCTAATCCGGCCCGGCCGATCTCTAGTGATTGCCAGGCTTTGTTCAGTGCTTCGGGGAAGTTTCGCCCGATCGACATGACTTCGCCCACCGCTTTCATCTGGGTTGTCAGTTCTTCATCCACATTGGGAAATTTCTCGAAATTGAAGCGTGGTGCTTTTACAATTACATAATCGATAGAAGGTTCAAAGCATGCGGATGTGTTACCGGTGATCGGGTTGGGCAACTCATCCAGGCTGTATCCCACGGCAAGCTTGGTCGCAATTTTAGCAATTGGGTAGCCGGTAGCTTTTGAGGCCAGAGCCGAGGATCGACTCACGCGCGGGTTAATCTCGATAGCCACGAAGCGATCAGATCCCGGTTCAACGGCGAACTGCACATTGCAGCCCCCGGCAAACGTTCCGATCGATCGCATCATCTTGATCGCCGCATCCCGCAACATCTGGAATTGTTTATCGGTAAGCGTCTGGGAAGGGGCAACCGTCACCGAGTCACCGGTGTGGATGCCCATCGGATCAATGTTTTCGACCGTACAAATGATGACCACGTTGTCATTGGGGTCGCGCAGCAGCTCAAGTTCATATTCTTTCCATCCAAAAATTGATTCTTCAATCAGCACGCGGTGCACGGGACTCATTTCCAGTCCGCGTAACACTTTGCGTTCAAATTCATCTTGCGACCAGACGATGCCGCCGCCGGCGCCGCCCATCGTAAAAGAGGGACGTATAACAATCGGAAGTCCACCGAGTTCTTCTGTAATTTCTTTAGCTTCGAGTACTGATTCGGCGGCGCGACTCCGGCACTGAGGAATTCCTATTTCGTCCATCAGGTCTCGAAATTGCTGGCGGTCTTCGGTGATATCAACGGCGTCAATATCTACACCAATAATATTAATGTTGTGATCAACCCAGTAATTTTCGTGCTGGAGATCGCGAACGAGGTTCAGCCCCGTTTGTCCTCCCATGGTGGGAAGCACGGCATCGGGATTTTCTTTTTCAACAATCTCTTTGATCGACTCGATAGTCAGTGGTTTCAGGTAGATTTCATCCGCCATCATCGGGTCGGTCATGATCGTGGCGGGATTCGAGTTAATAAGTACTACCTTATAACCTTCTGCTTTAAGAGAACGGCAAGCCTGGGATCCTGAATAATCGAACTCACAAGCCTGTCCGATTACAATAGGTCCGGATCCAATGATAAGAATTTTGTGGATATCGTCGCGTCGTGGCATTTTGAAAGTTTAGCTAGGTTTTATTTAAAATTTTGAGAGTATTATGCTTGTTTGTCGATGCGTTATACCAATTCTTCTTTTCCTTCTTTGATCATATC
>Ga0102944_1001518_pt1 | contig 15219 bp, 14 predicted proteins | sample SalPonD_shore_MG_FD_78172 | JGI IMG/M metagenome (GOLD analysis project Ga0102944, IMG submission 78172) | Salt pond soil microbial communities from South San Francisco under conditions of wetland restoration - Salt Pond MetaG... | ecosystem: Environmental > Aquatic > Marine > Intertidal zone >...
CAGACGCTGAATCGCTGGGCGTCAGCGCGGGGATTCCGCTTGGTGAGGGCAGAATTACCGCTGAGGCCGGCCTGCGGGCCGCGGCGGATGATCCTGTAGACGGAGGCTACCGGCTGGTACCCTCCTGGGGAGTGCGCTACCGTGCCGGAAACCGGGCTCGTGCGCTCCGGCCGTATCTTGCGTCTTCCGGATCATATGTGATCTCCGAGACCTCGGACGACGACGGACTCATGCAGAGCGTCGGTGCCGGTGTGGAGTTTACCCCCGGTGTAATTACCGCCTATGACGTTGGCCTTGAGGCAGTGTATCGGAACTGGACGGACATTCCGGTGCTCCTCTCATCCGGCGCACCGTCTGCGGAGACGCGGAGGGACCTTGCCGCCTACCTTATGGCGGAAGCTACCGGGCTTTTTGGCTATTTTACTGACTGGCAGGTAACCGGGCGGGCCGGTTTTCGCACGTCAACGGCAAACCGCTATATAGCTGCACAGTCCTATCTTGAGGATAGGAGCGAGGACCGCGTGGAAACAAACGTCACGGCAGCCGTTGGATATAGCCCGGTAAGGGAGATCTCTGTCTCCTTCCGTTCCGGCTTTTCCCTGGACTACTATCTCTACCGCGAGGTGCTTTCCGAGGGCGGGATGCGCACAGGGGATCTTCTCACCGTGAGTTCAGTTTCCGCCTCCGCGCGGCTGGACTGGGAAATAGGGCGGCAACTTTTCCTGGTTGCCGAAGGCGGCGGGCAATGGGACTTTTCGGCGGATGCGGCGGAACGGGGATGGGCCGCATCTATCAGTGTCGGATTGGACTACACATTTTAGGCGCCGCGGGACGGGCCAATAAGCCGGTCGCCAACTCCGGCCCGCCCGCGGTTGCCGTTTGCCGTTCTGCCGTACTATAATCTTCACTTGCATCCCGCTCGTGGAGAAGTCTCATGTCTGATGAATTACTGCATCCTGATAACGCGCTGGAGCTGGTACTTTCAGTTCCCGTTCACGTTGGCACGGAGCTCGTGCCGGTAACAGAAGCGGTGGGCCGGGTTCTCCCCGCCCCCGTTCTCTCTCCGCTTGACTCTCCGCCCTTTGAAAAGGCACTTATGGACGGCTACGCCGTTCGCTCCGCAGACGCCGGCACCGCCTTCCGGATTGTGGAGGTTATTGCGGCAGGAAATACGCCGCGGCACAAGATAGGCGCCGGGGAGTGCGCAAAGATCATGACCGGGGCCATGATGCCGGAAGGGGCGGACAAGGTGGTGCGCGTGGAGTACACGCGGGAAGAGGACGGCATGATGACGCTGCAGCGCGCGGAGCCGGGCAATAATGTGCTGCACAAGGCGGAGAACCTGAAACGTGGGACCTCCGTCATTGCTCCAGGAATTTTACGCACCGCGGACATCGCCGTGCTTGCTTCCCTTGGCATGGACCAGGTTGAAGTGGCCGTGCGGCCGGTTGTTGGCGTCCTCACTACCGGCAGTGAGCTTAAACGGCCGGGAGAACCCCTGGAGCCCGGCCAAATTTACAACAGTAACAGCTACCAGATGGTTGCCCAGGCAAAGAGCGCCGGGGCGCGCGCAATTGATTACGGTATTGTGCCGGATGACAAAGCGGCAACCCGGGACGCCATAGCGCGCGCCTTTTCCGAGTGTGACGTGGTTTTGCTCTCCGGCGGCGTCTCCATGGGGGACTTTGATTTTGTGCCTTCGGTGTTGCAGGAACTCGGGGTTACCACAAGGTTTTATAAAGTGCGGGTAAAGCCGGGCAAACCAACACTGTTTGGCGAGCGGGAAGCGGACGGCAGGCGCGGATACGTATTTGGCCTTCCGGGCAATCCGGTATCAAGCTACGTGATTTTTGAGCTCTTTGTGAGGCCGTTTCTCTATCACCTTGCCGGACATCGCTACCGTCCGCTCATGTGCCGTGGTGTGCTGGCACAGGAGGTGGCGCGCACGGATGCCGAACGGGTTGAATACCGACCGGCGCGCATGGAGGGGGCGCGTGTAATTCCGCTTGCCTACCACGGTTCCTCCCACCTCAACGCCCTGTCCGGTGCACAGTGCCTCTTTAAGATGGACGAGGGCGTTCATATTCTGGAAGCTGAGAGTGAGATAGATGTTAGACAGCTTTGATAGAGACATCACCTATCTGCGGATTTCCGTCACGGACCGATGTAACCTGCGCTGCACCTACTGCATGCCGGCGGAAGGCATACCGCACCGGCCCCAGAGCGAACTCCTCTCCTATGAAGAGATAGCGCGCGTGGTCCAGTCCGCCGCTGGCCTCGGGTTCACCAAGGTGCGGCTGACCGGAGGTGAGCCGCTTGTCCGGCGTGATCTGGTAGTGCTGGTGGAAAAGATCGCGCGGATACCCGGGATACGTGAGATTGGCATGACAACCAACGGAACGCTGTTGCCGCGCCATGCGCACGCACTGCGCACCGCGGGGCTTTCACGCGTAAACATATCCATTGATACACTGGACCCCGGGCGATACGGCGCGCTCACCCGCGGCGGTCAGCTTGAACGCGCGCTGGAAGGCGTGAACGCGGCACGTGCAGAAGGCTTTGTCATTAAGATAAACAGCGTGGTAAGTAATGAAACAACGCGTGAGGAGCTTGAGTCGCTCCAGCGTTTCTGTGACCAGAACGGCTACGAGCTGCAGTTGATTGAGCACTATCTGTTAAACAATGAAAAGCATGAACAGTACCGCTTTTCCCGGCCGCCCAAATGTGCAAACTGTAATCGTATTAGATTGCTTTCAGACGGCGTGCTCAAGCCGTGCCTGCAGTCAAACCTTGAAATTCCGCTGGACCCCGAAGATGTGAGCGGGAGCCTGAAGGAAGCCGTGAGGCAGAAACCGGAAAAGGGCACCGGCTGCACAAACCGCACCATGGCTGAGATTGGAGGATAACGTGGAACTCTCTCATATAGATGAATCAGGCAAGGCACGCATGGTGGACGTTTCCGCCAAGCCGCGGGTCCGCCGTACCGCCACCGCACACGGCGTAATTCATCTGGCCCCTGAGACTATAGACCTTGTCAGACGTAACGACATTGCAAAGGGAGACGTGCTTGGCGTGGCGCGTGTTGCCGGCGTGATGGCCGCCAAAAAGACGTGGGACCTCATCCCGCTTTGCCACAACATTGAGATTGACCAGGTGACCGTTGATCTGGAAACCGGAGATGACCGCATCACCATAACCGCCCGCGCGGTGTGCAGCGACAAGACCGGCATAGAAATGGAGGCGCTCACCGCCGTGTCTGTTGCCGCACTTACTATCTATGACATGTGCAAAGCGGTCGATAAATCTATGCATATTGAAGCGGTCAGGCTCCTTGAGAAAACCAAGGAAGAGGTCTCTGCGTGAAGATCCTTATCCTCACGGTTTCTGACCGCGGCTACGGCGGGGAGTACGAGGACCGCAGTGGCCCGGAAATTGAGCGTCTTTTGAAGGCGAAGTATCCCGGCACGGAAGTCCACCGGGAAACGGTGCCTGATGAGACGGCCGCCATTACGCACGCGTTTTCCCGCTACACGGATGCGGACTACATTTTCACCACCGGCGGTACCGGCATTTCTCCCCGGGACGTAACCCCTGAGGCAACCGCCGCCTACGTCCAGCGGCAACTCCCCGGCGTGGCGGAGATGCTGCGCATGCGCTCTCTTGAACAGACACCATTTGCGGCCCTCTCCCGCGGCATTGCCGGGACAAAAGGCCGCACTATCCTGGTAAATTTTCCCGGTTCCGTGAAGGGTGCTGCGTTCTGCACCACGCTCATGCTGCCGCTTTTGGAGCACGGAGTGAGCATGATCCGCGGAGGGTCTCATGAGTAGCCGGTGCCGCGGTTAGCCGGCGCCGGCGTCACGCGTAACCCGGGAAGTAGTCTGTACGGATCCGGGTCCTTCGGACGCCGAGCTTTCGCAGGGCGGTCTTCATGTGTTCAACAAATGCCGGGGAACCGGAGACCATGTAAAGACGCTCTTGCGCCCGGGGTACGGTGGTGGCAATCATAGATGAATCTATGAAGCCGGTCTCTCCCTTCCAGTCCGCCGGTACGCGCTGGGGGTCTGTCAGGGTGTGCACCGTCTTCACGCCCACCTTTTCCTGCGCTTCCTGAAACAGGTCACAGAACACCATCTCTTCCGGCCCGTAATTTGAATAAAGGAGCACAATATCGCGCTTCTCCCCGGTATTCACCAGGTGCTTTATCATGCTGCGGAACGGAGTGATGCCGATTCCGCCGGCAATGAAGGCAAGCGGTTTGGAGGAATCTGAAGGAAGCACAAAGTCTCCGGAGAGTTCTGAGGCAATGATGGTGTCCCCCGGTTCCATAGCGGCGAGATGCTCCTTGTAGCTGCTTGAGCGGTCGTAAAAGCGGGCGGTTACCAGGAGCTCTTCCTCTGAAGGCGCGGAGGCAATGCTGAAGTAGCGTCTGTTCCCGCGGTTATCACTGGAGACCAACGGCAGGGTCCACTCCATGTACTGTCCCACTTTGTGGTTGAATCCCTGGGGATAGGGGAAGGCAAAGGTGGTGATCCCGCCGCCGTGTTCAACCCGCCGGGAGAGTGGCAGCACCAGCCGGCGGTTCCGGCTGACTGCAAAGGAGAAAATGTTCCCCAGAAGCAGAGCTTCCGCAGGTGAAAAACTCATACCAAATATGGTGAGGGTGGGAAGGAGAAAGAATGCCACAATGGCAATGTAGAATACCTGCTGGTGAAATCTCCCCGGTGAGGTGACCGGTTCTGTGAGCATGACCACGGCCAGAAAAATAACCTCGGTGTGAAGGAATACGTATCCAAAGCTCTGCAACACCATGGGCAGTGGCAATCCCTGCGACAGGGAGCTGGTTGCCACAAAGAGTGCGTACAAACCGAGGAAAATTCCCACAAAGCGGAAACGGCTTATTTTCCGGAGCACCAGAATGCCGCCTGCAATCACCGCCGGCAGCATTACCGAGTTTCCCACCCACCAGGAGGCGTACTCGCCAAAGATAATGCCGGTAAGAAAGATTCCCAGGGCGGCAGGGTTGAAAATGTGTTGCTTGTGCAGCACCAGGACATACTTTGATGCAATGGCAAAGACTCCCGCCAGGGCAATGATGCCAAGGCGTGTGGGGTCCCCGGTTACAGAGACCGGTCCGGCAATGAGAGCCAGGATCAAGGCCGTGATAATTGAAGACTCCTGGTTTGTCCAGACGCCGAGGAGGCGGGAAAAGAGTAGATTTGTTCCCACCGACACGGCAAGAAGCACTACCGTGGTTGTGATGATTCCAACCGGGTCCACCGGCAACACCCCCGCCGCGCTCAGGGCCAATCCTAAGATGAGGAGTCCTCCCAGGTAGTAGAGCACCAGCCGGTACATTGTGGTTGCGTTTATCAATTTGTCAATTGCGCGTAACATCGTATTCCTCTCTTAGTTCATGTAGCGGGCAAGACCGGGCGTGAAGGTGGCGGTTCCGCCCTGGTCCACCATGTATCCGTCAATTCCTGGAAGTGATGCCAGGAAGGCAATGCCGCGTTCACCCATGGCATAGGCGGCCGTGGCAAGCCGGTCGGCTTCATAGACGTCCGGACCCACTACCGTCATGCTGGCAATATCATTTGCCACGTGCTGTTCCACCGGATCATAGATATGTTCGCCGCGGATGTAGGTTCCCGAGGTGGCAATGCCGCGGTCCGCCAGGTGAAGCACCTTGATGATGGAATCCGGCTGAAAGGGATTTCTGATTCCTATCTCCCACGGCTTCTCCTCGCGGTTAACCCCGCGTACTTCAATGTCTCCGGCGGCGTCTATGCAGAAGTTGCGGTAACCGCGTCCTTCCACCAGCCATGCTGCCTTCCTGATGCTCCAGCCCTTTACAATGCCGGAGGGATCAAAGCCGCCTTCAAACCAGGCATCAAAGTAGCCATCCGTGAGCATGCGGGTCTGATCCGCAAGGTCTAAGACCTCCTGCATCTGGTCACTTGAGTCCCACGGCGAAAGTTCGCCGCGGGCTATTCTGCTGGTCTCACTATCCGGCAAGTAGGGGCTAAAGCGCCGATCCACTTCCTCAAGGAAGGAAAATGCTTCTTCAAATACGGACGCCGGGACATGTTCGCCGGGAATTGCCACGGTAATCGGCATTCCCATGATTAAGCGTGTGGATGTCATGCGCCCGCCTTCTGCAGTGCAGTGTCAAGGGACTGTACAAAGGCACGGCTGGTCAGAGTTGCTCCGGAGATGAGATTGACCCGGGCATCCTGCACATTGATCGCTTCCTGGACCAGGTAGGGGATGGCCACGCTGTTTATGTAGCGCGATGTGCCATTGTGATTTGGGTGCTCAAGGACGCGCACGTTCTGGAGGCGGCCGTTCTGCACGGTAGCGCGTACCTGAACATACCCGTAGAATGCGTACGCGCGCTGTCCGGTGTAGGTGCCATCCTGGTAGTTGGTTGAGGAAGTTGCCACCTGCACGGCGTTTGTGCCTGCGCCGCCGGTAGGCGTCCAGTTTACGTTGAGGTAGGTGGGGTTGGGGGTCTTTGGCGGCTGGCCGTTCACAAACCGTCTCATTCCCTCAGCAGAGCGCAACTGTTCAGTAGAGAGGCGGCTTAACAGGCTGATGCTGCCAAGTCCAATTCCTGCGAGAAAAATAAATACGATAACTGCTATGCGAAACCGTTTCATCTGAATCCTCCGTAACTTCTGTGTTACGCCAAGAATAGGGAGGAAAGATGAAGAGTAAATGAAGTTAGAACGATTTCTACGCGGGTTTTTCGGCGCTGTGCGGTGGTTTGTGCGTGGGAAGGCGCAATGTGACGTGCGTGCCCTCTCCCTCCGTGCTTGAGACCAGAAGTGACCCGCCCCGGTTTTCTGCAATCTGCCGCGCAATTGAGAGGCCAAGACCGGCCCCGCCGCTATCTTCGGTCCGTGAGGAGTCCACCCGGTAAAACGGTTCGGTGATACGGGACAGATGTTGCCCGGGGATGCCGGCGCCCGTGTCCTGCACGGATAGATCGATGTGTGACCCGCGCCGCTCCAAGGAAACGGCAACGCTTCCGCCGGGCCGGTTATAGCGAATGGCGTTGTCAACTATGTTGGCAATAGCGCGTTCAAGATCTGAGCGGTTACCGGTGACCCATGCCGCGTCCGCTGTCCGTTCAAAGGTGAGTGTTATGTGCCTGTTTATGGCGTGAAGCTGATGCCGCTTTACCGCGCGTTCTGCCACTTCTGTAAAATTGACCACAGACTGTTCAGATCCGCTGCGCGCCGCAAAGCTTCCGGCGGAGCGTAACCTGGAAAGCGCAAGTATCTGATCCACGAGCGAACTCATCCGGTCCACCTCTTCTATGGTGCTTGCCAGAACGTCCTTACTCTCCCGCACGGTGGTCCGCTTGCCCCGCAGCGCCACTTCCGCCTCCGTTTTCATGACGGCGAGCGGTGTCTTTAAATCATGCGCTACCGCCGCAAAGAGCTGCTTCTCCGCCTCCATGTTTGCGCGGATGGGGGCGAGTGTTCTCCCGGCGAGCACATAGCTTAATCCGCCTGCAACCACAATGGTGATGATATCTGCAAGGATGATGGAGCGCCCAAGATCTTCAAGATAGTCAGTAAGCGATTGCCGCATGGTGCGGCGTGCCAGAAGGTCTTCCGCAGGTTCGGCCGCGTGCTCCTGAAAGCGGTGAACATTGGTGGAGTGCACGGAATAGAGGGCGGAACTCAATACCACTACAATGACGGTGATGATGAGCAAATAGAACGCGGTTAGTCTGATCCGCGCTACCCGGAACGGATCAGCCTTTAAGGCGGTAACCCACGCCGCGAATCGTCTCGATAAAGCCATCTTTGTTGTCCTTTGATGCAGTGCGTGCGGCATCAAGCTTCTTTCTTACGTTTTTTACATGAACATCAACAACGTTGCTGTATCCATCAAACTCGTCGCCCCAGAGGCTGTCCACAATTTGCTCCCTGGTGAGCACCTGTCCCGGATGGCGCGCAAGAAGCTCCAGCAGCCGGTACTCCTTCATGGTGAGCGATACTTCTACGCCGTCTACCGTTACCCGGTGCGCGGAGGTGTCAATTGAGGCGGGGCCTGCCGTCAGGACGGGAGCGGCTCCCGCCTGCGGCCGGCGAAGCAGCGCGCGGATGCGCGCTGCAAGTTCTTCAAAGGAAAATGGTTTTGGCAGGTAGTCATCTGCGCCGGCATCCAGCCCGGTTACGCGGTCAGAGACGGCATCACGTGCGGTGAGCATCAGGACGGGAACGGTAATGCCCTGCCGCCGCCACGTTTTGCACACCTGGATGCCGTCTTTTCCCGGCAGCATGATATCAAGCACCACCAGGTCAACGTGGTATGCCGGGCTTTCCAGCATGGCCTCTCCGGTGATGCCGTCTGTTGCCACTTCCGCAACGTAGCCCTCCATCTCAAGGCCCTTGCGGATTGAGGTGGCAAGTTTCGTGTTGTCTTCTACAATGAGGATGCGCACGCGCTCATGCCGACTTTTTTATATGCTGGTCAAACGCGTCCTGAATGCGCTTCAGTTCATTATCCGTGAGCTCCCAGTCCCCGGCGCCAGCATTTGCATGCGCCTGTTTGGGGTTCTTTGCGCCAACTAACGCAGTGGTCATGCCGTCCTGCTGGACCGCCCAGTTAATGGCAACCTGGGAAACAGCTTTTCCACGTTCCTCGGCAATGGCGCGGAGCACGTCAAGGAGCTTCTGAATGCGTGACCAGACCGGTTCCTTGAAGAAGTTATAAAATTTGTCACGGTTGTCTCCCTTCTCCAGCGTTGGAATCTCGCGGAATTTGCCCGTGAGGATTCCGCCGGCCAGTGTCCCGTATCCCAGCACGCCGATATTGTGATGACGGCAGTAGGGCAGGACTTCCTGCTCAATATCGCGATGAAGCAGTGAGTACTGAGGCTGAAGACTCACCAGGTCAAACACCTCCCGAACCTTGTCCATGAGTGAAGGTTTGAAGTTGGACACGCCCAGGTAGCGGAACTTTCCCGAATCCTTGATTTTGGAAAGTTCTGCAAGGCTGTCCTCCAGCGGGGTGTTTGGGTCCGGCCAGTGAATTTGATACAGGTCAATTACATCTACATTCAGGCGCCGCAGGGAATCATCGATCTCTTTCCGAAGGGATTCCGGTTTCAGGTTGCGGATAAAATCATTTTCCGTTCGAATGACTCCGCACTTGGTGGCAAGGACCACGTCATCCCGGCGGCCGGCAATGGCTTTGCCAATGACCTCTTCCGCGTGTCCGGCGCCGTAGGCAGGCGCGGTATCAATCAGGTTAATGCCGCTGTCCAGCGCTGCCTGTATGGCGCTCACTGACTCGTTATCATCCACGTTGCCCCAAAAATCGTTTCCGGTGGCCCATGTACCCATTCCGACCACGCTGACGTTGAGTTCAGAGCTTCCAAGTTTCCGGTAGCGCATGTTTATTTCTCCTTCTATGGATTTTTTTTCTGTATATGAAAAAAATACGCATAGCGCAGAGAAAAACCAAGTGAGGTGGAAGAGTGTGTTGAGCCGGCGCCTGGCGTGCGGCCCCGCGCCGCGGCGCCCGGCCGCCGTGCAGTCCGACTACTTCATGGTGAGGTTGTACACGCCGTCCCAGTTGGCGGGCGGCGCTTTCTTGAGGAAATCCTTGCTGCGCTTCAGATAGGTCTGGGCCGGGCCGTCCTCCGGGTGAATCTTCAGCACCCGCTCAAAACCGGCCCGCGCGCGTTCCCACTCCCGCTCTTCAAACGCGTCAAACGCCTGGTGGAATGCCTCCAGCGTTTCAGCCATGGTGGGATCCAGTGCCGATTTTTCATCCACCAGCTCAAAGAGCCGGACGGCTGTATTGATGCCGACCACGCGTACCTGGTCAAGCCGGCGGAAGGCAAAACGCTCCCCTGCTTCCTGCTGGGTGGTCTCACTTACCAGGATCCAGGTGCCGTACTGCTTGTTCACGCCTTCAAGGCGTGCCGCAAGGTTCACGGAATTGCCCATCATGGTGTAATCCATCTTCTGCGCGGTGCCCATGTTTCCCACAACCATGTCCCCCGTGTTTATTCCAATGCGGGTATGAAGCGGTCCCGGGCTGAGCCCTTCTTCCATGACGTGCTCGTTAAGGATCTGTTCCATCTTCTTCATGCGTACGGCAGCCAGACAGCCGCGCTCCGCGTGATCCGCAAAGTCTATTGGCGCACCAAAGAAAGAGATGATTGCATCACCTTCATACTTGTCTATGGTCCCGTGCAATTCAAGGATGATGTTACTCATCTCCGTGAGGTAGCTGTTGAGAAGCTTCACCAGCTCTGACGGGTCAAGCTTCTCTGAAATGGTTGAGAACCCCTTCACGTCCGTAAAGAACGCGGTAAGGTATTTCTTTTCACCGCCGAGAGCGAGCTTGGAGGGATCAGAGAGGAGGTCATTGATGACGTCAGCAGAAAGGTAGTGGGAGAACGCGTTTCTGATGTAGCTGCGCTCCTGGGCGGTTTGCAGAAATTTCATCGCCGTAATGGCCAGAAAGGTGAAGAAAATGGCAAGAGTTGGGGTGAGAAGCGGCAGGTAGACGCCGGTTGTGATAAAGAAGCCAACGCCGGCTGCGATAAAGACCAACGCGGAAATGAATCCCACAATCATGGACGGAAGCGGGGCCATATTGCGTATAAGCGCCGCCACCAGCAGTGCCAGAATAAACGCCAGCGCAATGGAATACCACGCCGGAAGCTTGTCCAGGAACTTCTGCTGGAAAATGGTATTTGCCACCGCCGCGTGCGTGCCCACATTCATGTAGCGCTCTTCAAAGGGATTCACGCCAATATCGGTGGTACCGGTACCGGTGAAGCCCACAAAGACAAGCGAGCCTTCCAGCGCATCAGAGAGAATGGAGCGGGACTTCTGCAACTTGGCAAACACGTCCCGAGTGGCGGCAAAGGTTTTTGGAACCTCATCCAAGAGCGGTGCGTACTCGGCACGCAGGTCATCCGGCAGATCCGGAGAGGCAAGGGCTGATTTCACATCGCCTATGATCTGGTCTTCCGTGTTGCCGCCAAGAAGCGCGTCAGTGGCGTCTATGAACGCCTTTTTCACGTCGCGGTACTGCTCCATGCCGCCCGGATCGTCCCCGGTCAGAATGCCGTCTTTCACCTGCACCGCGTAGTCATATGCCTGAAGCGGGTCAACATCGCCCTGATAATAATTGAGGTACCCTGCATCCTTCATAATCCTGAGGTTATCCACCAGTGAGCTTTCAAGCCGGTCATTGAGTACCAGCTGCCAGTAGCTCAGGTGCCGGAAGCTCCCTTCAAAGGTGGTCCGTGGCCAGTTAATGAGCATGCGGTGATCAGAAGCGAGCGGGATGGAGATGTCCTGCGTTTTGCCGTCACCAAGTGTGGCGCCTTGCAACACAATACGGTCATTGTGAATTTCAACCGTCGGCCTGCCCAGGATGTCGAGAACCGGGGAGAAGGCAAGCTGGCCAAAGTATGCTCCATCATATTTTTGGATAAGGTCGATGCGGCGGCGGACACCGTCCGGGTCAATGATCACGTTGGGAAAGCCCGCGCCGGTGCCGTTTCGCAGAATGGGGAGGATGGTGGGGCGGATGCCGGCGGCCAGCGCGTAAAAGTCTCCGGGAACCTGGTTGTCCACATTCGTGATGGCGTAGTGCTCTTTTGCGTACGCTGCAAGCTCATCACTGACCGCGGGATCCGGAGCGTCAAGCATATTTACCGTGAAATTGACCGAACCGTTCAGCCTGGCCGCGTGACCCAGGTAGGTGTCATTGTCCCGCGCTATGTCCTGAACCCTGGCAAGCAGTTCCTGTTTGGTCTTCTCTGTCAGGCCGGCCAGGTCCTCTATGTAGCTCTGCGCGTCACCCAAGGAAATCCGGCCCGCCGAGAGCGCGGTAAAGAGGTCCGTCACACTTTGCTTGATTTGGGAGAAATCCTCGTTGAACGCCTGGGGGATCTCCTTGCGCAGCACGCGGGAATCAACGCCCAGCGGACTGTTATCCACGTACTCGATATCAAGTACCACGCGTCCGGCATCAAATTCGCTCATGGTGACAAGTCCGTTTGCCATAATGTCACGGCTCCACGGCCAGACTCCTACGTTTGCTATTGCATCGTCGTCAATTTCCAGAAGAAGGATTGAAGGATCCTCCTTGATTGCCGGCTTCACATGTAAAAGGAGGTCATATATCCGGAACTCCCCTGTTTCAAAGAACGCAAAAAAGTTGAGCACGGAAAAAACTGCGGCCACCACTACCGGAATGAGAACAAACGTGACGATCCTCTTCTTCATGTGTACTCCCCGTGCCAATTATACATGACTGGCAGAAAATCAACCAACCGAAAACCTTAGTACAAGAGTCTGCCTTATGTTATACTTTGTGGAAATAGCGCGAATTTGCAAGTTTCGCGAGGGGACACAGGGGAATTTGTTGGAATAGAACCAAAGGAGGGATCATGAAAAAGTGGCTTGCCATTGCCGTCACGCTCACACTTCTTGCGGCAGCAAGTGCATTTGGACAGTCAAACCAGATCATGGATGAGCTTCTGGCCCAAAAACCGGCAACGGTGGGGCACGCAGCGTACATGGTGCTGGTTGCTTCCGGGAAGGCGTCTGAGAACCTATCAGTTGAGGAAGCATACGATGCAACCGACTGGACCGTGCTGAGTTGGATGAGCGTAGCCGGGCTCCAACTGCAACCTGCGTCTGCTGACTCGCCCCTGACTTTGGGCACCTACGCGCAGTTGCTTCTTGCCTCCCTGGATATTCCCGGCGGGGTCATGTACCACCTTTTCCCGGGCGCCCGCTACGCCGCTCATGAGGCGGTCTTCCGCGGGTTCATTTCCGGGGACCGTTCACCCGGCCGCGTGCTTTCCGGTGAAGAGGCGCTTCAAATGCTCTCCCGGGCACTGCAGTGGAAGGAGGCGCACGCATGAAACATAAAACTTTTGTGCTCTTACTTGTGATCATGCTTCTTGCAGGCAGTGCGGGCGCCTTTGCGCTTGATTTTGGCGTGACCGTCTCCAGTTCCACGGAAGTGTCTGTCACGGACACTACGGACGTGGCTGAGACCGCCAAAGCGGCGGTCTATTTGAACCACTGGTTCTCGCCAAAGTTGGAGACGTCACTCCAGGGAAGCTACACCTATACGCTTGACAGGCTTTATCTCTTTGACGTGGACCACGCGTACGCCAGGCTCCGCACCCCGGTGCAAAGCGGCGAGACGCCGTGGTACTTTGACGGTCAGGCCGGAAGGTTTGTCTTCCGTGACTTCACCGGAAACGTGCTTGCAAGCTCCGCCGACGGGGCGCGAGTTAACTTCCAGTTAGCCGGGACCACCGTCAAAGTTGGGGCAGGCTACTTTGGTCTTCTGGCAAAGGAGAACTCCAGCATTATCCTCTCCAAGACAGATCTAAGTGACTCAACAAACGATGATAAATTCCTCGCGCCGCCGCGCGCCTTTTTTCTGCTCAATATATCGATGCCGCAGTACCTTGGACGGCAGAGCGTGGATCTCTCTTTTGTTGCGCAGAAAGACTACCGCAGTGAGAGCGATCTTGCCACCGACGAGGGACTCCTTGACACCCAGTACGTGGGTATCGGTTTGAGCGGACCGCTTGCCTCATCGCTCTACTACAACTCCTACGCCTACCTGGAAGGCGGGCGTATGCTCACCAACGTGGGCGGATTCTATGAGTACCACACAATTGGCGCCTTTCTTGGAGGACTTGGCCTGCGCTACTTTGCTTCCGGGGCACGTTCTTCCGTTGGGGAGCTCAGCTTTCTCTTCTCCTCCGGTGACAGTGACTTTGGCTCCTACTATGAAGGCAATACCGCAGACCACGCCACCATGTTCCAGGGCATTACCGCGCCCGGCTTTGGCGTGGCCTTTTCTCCAAAGCTTGGAAACCTGATGGTGCTGCGCGCCAACTACTCCGTGAAGCCGTTCTCCGGATCCGGATACACCGCCATGGAAAACTTTCAGGCACGGCTGGCGGGCTTTGGTTTCTTCCGACCCACAGACGGCGTAATTTCTGAGGCCGGTATAAACCCTGCGTCTGATGCAACCTACCTTGGAAGCGAGGCGGATCTTATCCTCAGTTTCCGCCCGGCTTCAGATCTGGGATTTGCCCTATCTAGTGGTATATTTATGCCTAACAGCGGTTCTGCACTTAGTAACGCCGCGTTTTTGGACGATGTGCAGAAGAAGTTCCAGTTTGTGGGGCGGTTTGATCTCTCGTTCACGTTCTAAAGGAGGTAGCGCATGAAACGGCTTTTTATATTGTTGATAGTTCTTGCCGTCACCGTACCGGCATTTTCCCAGATTCAAGCGGTGATGAGCGAGGTAAATGGAAAGGTAGAGCTTAAAGCGTCTGGCGGCAGCTGGCAGGCGGCCTCAGTTGGCGATCAGGTGGGCCGGGGCACTACCGTCTCAACCGGATTTGGCGCAACTGCGGCCATCACCATGGGCAATTCCGTGGTGCGCGTCCAGCAGCTTACCCGCATGACCCTGGAAGAGCTCGTTGAATCAGAAGGCACCGTGAATACAGACCTCTTCCTGCGAGTGGGCCGCGTGAAATCTGAGGTGAAGTCCACCGGCGGCCTTTCAAACAACTTCAAGCTCAGAAGCACCCAGGCAACCGCTGCCGTGCGCGGAACCGAGTTCACCTTTGACGGCAACAATCTCATAGTCACAGACGGCGTAGTGGTGCTTTCAAACTCCATTGGCCACGCTCTGCGCGTAGCCGCCGGCGAGCAAAGCAAAACAGACGGTCTGGCCGCGCCTACTTCCCCGGAAGTGGAGAAAATAGTCCAGAGCGTGGTGGACTACGCCACCAACCCGTCAGAAAGCATCCAGGACCTGCCGGAAATCAGCAGGGACAACGCACTGGTGGTCATCCGGGTGAACTGGCAGTAGGGGCTGGGGCCCCCGGCCGGGCGGGCCATATGGTCACGGCCCGTGCCAGCGACTGTGTCTAAGGCACCCGTGGAGCGGCGGATCTCACGATCCCGCCGCTTTTTTTCGCAATTCAAAATCGATAACAAAAATCGCAGTCAGTGCGCTATAATATGTAGCAGATAGACTACAATAGTTTTGCGCCATCTCGCTCAAAAATCCCGTGGGGGTGACACATGGATATATTTTGGCGACGTGTCAGGCGCAGTCTATGGGCGATTGCAGCGGCCGTGCTTGTGATTGCCGTACTTGCCGGCTGCATGGCGGCATCCTCTTCCG